>Ga0075424_100003238_pt1 | contig 15160 bp, 14 predicted proteins | sample SoiMethybrSBSTD3_FD_75301 | JGI IMG/M metagenome (GOLD analysis project Ga0075424, IMG submission 75301) | Bulk soil microbial communities from a Populus tree surrounding site in Tennessee, USA - Soil MetaG P. TD hybrid SBSTD3 | ecosystem: Environmental > Terrestrial > Soil > Tree plantation... | reverse complement strand
GCCGTCGATGCGGATCACCGGATGGCTCCCCACCTTGAGGTGGAGGTCGGAGGCCTTCCGCTCCACCGCGATTTTGAGCAGGTCGTTGATGTTCATGGCGGGAAACCTCCGGTGAATCCGTTACCGCGCCGTCGCCTCGGGGACCTCCGCCTGCACGGCGGAGTGAACCGGGTAGAGCCAGCCGTGGCGGTCGCCGATCTCGCCGCTGGTGATTCCCATGAACTCGGCGAGGAGCCGCCGCGTGATCTCGCCCGGACAGCCGCGCCCCACCGGGATGCGGTCGACCGAGCGGATGGGAGTGATCTCGGCCGCCGTGCCGGTGAAGAACACCTCGTCGGCGGAGTAGAGCAGGCCGCGGGGGACCACTTCCTCGCGCACCGGAATCCCGAGATCGCGCGCCAGGGTGAGGACGGTCTCGCGGGTGATGCCCGAGAGGATCGAGGACGCCACGGGCGGCGTGATCAGCGTGCCGTCCTGCACCAGGAAGACGTTCTCGCCGGAGCCCTCGCTGACGAAACCGCGGGCGTCGAGGCCGATGGCTTCGGCGTAGCCGTTGGTGATCGCCTCGATCTTCATGAGCTGGCCGTTCAGATAGATGCCCGTCGCCTTGGAGACCGCCGGCATCGCGTCCGGCGACACCCGGCGCCACGACGAGACACAGGCATCGACCCCCTGCTCCGCCTCCTCGCCGAGGTACTTGCCCCAGTTCCATACGGCGATGAACACCTCGACGGGAGAGCGCAGGGGGTTCACCCCCAGGGTGCCGAGGCCGCGGAAGACGATGGGGCGGATATAGCAGGCGTCGAGCTCGTTGGCCCGGATGGTCTCGCAGCAGGCCTCCGCCATCTCCTCGATGGAGAAGGCGATCTGCATGCGGTAGACCTTCGCCGAGCTCTCCAGGCGCTGGAGATGCTCGACCAGGCGGAACACCCCCGGCCCTTGCTGCGTGTCATAGCAGCGAATCCCTTCGAAAACTCCCGAACCATAGTGGAGCGCGTGGCTCAGCACGTGAACGGTGGCCTTCTCGAAGTCGATGAGCTGGCCGTTCTTCCAGATCCAGCGGATACCGGCAAAGGGGTTGGACAAGGCGGCCTCCTTTGGGGGCGGACTTTGAGGTCGGCTCATGCTAGCCCGAACCTCGGGGCGGGGTCAATTTTGGATTTTAGATTCCGGAAGGAGATAGCAGGATCAGCGCGGCTCCCGCTACGGCGGCGGTCTCCAGGCGAAGGACCCGTTCGCCGAGACTCACGGGATGCCAGCCGGCTGCGAGCAGTCCGTGCCGCTCCTCGGCTGCGAACCCTCCCTCGGGACCGACCAGGAGAGCCCCCTGCGGAAAATCCTGTAGGGGCGGCCCTATGTGGCCGCCCTGTTCCGTCTCCAGACCCTCCCCAGGGCGGCCACATAGGGCCGCCCCTACAGGCGATAAAGAGGATTCAACCTCCAAATCGAGAAACCAGCGCTGCGCCGCGCCGCCGGTCAGTCGGCCGATCTCGCTCCAGGAGTGAGGGCCCGTGATCTCCGGCAGCCGCGAGCGATGGCACTGCTCGACCGCCGCGGCGGCCACGCGGCGCAGCCGGTCGAGGGTGCCGGGCCCGAGCTCGCGCGGCGCCCGGACGGTGTTCAGAAACCGGATTGCGAAGACGCCGATCTCCGTCGCCTTCTCGACCAGCCAGGACGCCCGCTCCGGCCGGCAGGTGGGCACCAGCAGGTCGAGCCGGAAGGCGGGCTCGCGGTGCGGCGCCGCCTCGCCGAGGGCCACCACGGCGGAGGTCCGTTCCACCCGCGCCACCTGCCCCCAACGGGCGCGGCCCTTGCCGTCGACGATCCGCAGCTCTGCGCCCGCCGCCACCCGCCGCGCCCGGAACAGGTGGCGGTAGGGCTCTCCCTCGATCCGCACCTCGGGCGCCTCGAACGACGCGGCGTCAATGAGGAGCGTGATCATTACAGCCCTACCCGGAACGCCACCCACTCTCCCGCTGTGCGGCGAGCCTGCTCAACGAGGCCCAGATCCCGCACCCGGTCCAACACCTCGGGACCCCGCTCGGCGAGGATCCCCGAGAGGATCACTGCCGCTTCTGGGCGCAGCAAGCGAACCAGCTCCGGCATCTCGGGGAGGATCTCCTCGGGCACCACGTTGACCAGCGCCAGATCGAAGAAGGGCCGCCGCCGGAGCGCCGCCAGGCCGCCGGCAAAGAGAAGAGGATGGAGATCGTTCAGGCCGCTGTTGTCGCGGGCGTGAAACGGCGCCGCGGGATCGACGTCGAAACCCACCACGCCCGCGGCTCCGGCGAGCAGAGCGGCGAAGGCGAGGACGCCCGTGCCGGTCCCCACGTCGAGCACCCGGCGGCCCCGCACGTCCGCTTCCTCCAGCAGCTCCAGGGCGAGCGCGGTCGACTCGTGGCTCCCCGTGCCGAAGGCGGCGCGGGCGGGGAGGCGCAGCAGGCGCCGGCCGGCGGGAGCCTCTGGCGGCTCCTCTCCCGGCTCGCGCGGATCCACGAACAACGTCCGGCCGACGGCAAACGGCCGCGCGCCCTCGCGATACGCGGCGAGCCAGTCGGCGTCGGGGACGGTCTCCTCCGCCTCCAGCTCGATGCCTGGTCCCACCGTGACCGGCGCGGCCTCCCGAGAGAACCATGCCTCGAGACGCACCCTGCCGTCGGGCAGCATGGACGACTGCGCGCCAAGCGTCCCCGCCCGCCAGAGATCCGCCACGAGAGTGTCCTCGCAATCGGGAGGCAGGAGGTAGCTGCGGCGAAGGTGCGGCATCACCCGAACAGGTTTTTCACCCGGTCGAGGACCGTCTTCTCGTCCTTGACCGGATAGCCGCCCAGCTCGGCCAGCCGGCGGAGGAGCTGGATCTCCTCGGCGGAGAGATCGCGCGGGTTCGGCACCTCGACTTCCATCGTCACCACGTGGTCGCCGCGCCCGCTGCCGTCGAGCCGGTCGATGCCCTGGCCGCGCAGGCGGAAGTCGCGGCCGTGCGGACTCCCCGCGGGGACGTCGAGCGGCGTCCTGCCGTGCAGCGTCTCCACCTCGATCGTGGTACCCAAAACCGCCTGAACGTAGCTGACGGACATGCGCGACAGCACGGTCGTGCCGTCGCGGCGGAAGTGCTTGTGCGGCCGCACCTGGAGAACGACGTAGAGGTCCCCCGGCGGTCCGCCGCGGCGCCCGTGCTCCCCCTCGCCAGAGAGGCGCAGCCGGGCGCCGGTGTCCACGCCGGCCGGGATCTTGACGGTGACCGAGCGTTCGCGCTCGACGCGTCCCTCGCCCCGGCACTCCGGGCACGGATTGGCGACCACCCGTCCCTCGCCCTGGCACTGAGGGCAGGTGCGCGCCACGGTGAAGAACCCTTGAGTGAACCGCACCTGGCCGCGGCCGCCGCAGGCGGAGCAGACGGCGGGCGGGGCGCCGTCGGCGCTGCCGCTGCCCGCGCAGCGAGGGCAGGTCTCCAGCCGCGGGATGCGCAGCGTCGTCTCGGCACCGAAGGCCGCCTCTTCGAAGGTGAGCGTCAGATCGTAACGGAGATCCGCCCCCCGGCTCATGCCGGCGCTGCCGCCACGGCGCCCGCCGCCGAAGCCGAAGATGTCGCCGAGAATGTCGGAGAAGTCGGCGAAGATCGTCGGATCGAATCCGCCCGCTCCGGCTCCGGAGACGCCCTGGTGGCCGAAGCGATCGTAGCGCGCCCGCTTGTCGGCGTCGGAGAGCACGGCGTAGGCCTCGGCGGCCTCCTTGAAGCGCTCCTCGGCTTCCTTATCGCCGGGATTCTTGTCCGGATGGTCGCGCACGGCGATCTTGCGGTACGCCGATTTGATTTCCTGCTGGCCGGCGTTGCGCGCGATGGCCAGCACCTCGTAATAGTCGCGTTTGGCCATTCCTTTCCTTCTAACCCTTCGCCGGACCGGAGCCGCCCGCGCGGGTGAGCATGATGTCGGAGAGCGTGCGGGAGACGGTATTGAGGTCGAAGATCGCGGCTTCCAGGTCGGCGCGCTTCTCGTTGCTCAGCGCCAGGCGCGCCTGCAGCAGCGCTTCGTTGATCTTCTTGGCGTCGGCTTCCTGGATCATGTCGCGGAACTGCTCGAAGACCCGGTCGTTGCTGTAGATCAGCCCCTGCAGGCGGTTCTTGAGCTGGCGGATCTCGCGCCGCTCGGCGTCGACTTGCGAGCTCTGGTCGGCCTCCGTCACCAGGCGCTGGATCTCCTCCTCGGAGAGGCCGCCGGCGGGGTTGATCTGGATGCTCTGGGAGAGGTTGGTGGCCACGTCGCGGGCCGAGACGTTGACGATGCCGTTCGAATCGATGGCGAACGTCACCTCGACCTGCGGCACGCCGCGCGGCGCCGGCGGGATTCCCACCAGCTCGAAACGGCCGAGCGACTTGTTCTCGGCGGCGATCTGGCGCTCCCCCTGCAGGCAGTGGACCTCGACGATGCTCTGGTTGTCCACGACGGTGGTGAAGACCTGGGTGTTCTTGGTGGGAATCGTCGAGTTGCGGTCGATGAGCCGGGTGAACAGGCCGCCCTGGGTCTCGACGCCCAGGGAGAGCGGCGTGACGTCGAGGAGCACGAGGTCTTTGATGTCGCCGCGCAGAATGCCGCCCTGGATGGCGGCGCCCATCGCCACCACCTCGTCGGGATTGATCTCGCGGTTGGGCTTGCGGCCGAAGATGCGCTCGACGGTCTGGGCGACGAGGGGAGTGCGGGTCTGTCCTCCCACCAGCAGCACCTCGTCGATCTGATCGGCGCGCAAGCCGGCCTGCTTCAGCGCGTCGCGGCACGGCTCCTCGGTCCTCTCGACCAGCTCGCGGACCAGGTCCTCGAACTGATCGCGGGCCAGATTGCGCGCCAGGTGGCGCGGTCCGCTGCGGTCGGCCGAGACGAACGGCAGATTGATCGCCGCCTCGTCGGCCGCGGAGAGCTCGCACTTGGCGCGCTCGGCCGCCTCCTTCAGGCGCTGCAGCGCCATGCGGTCCTGGCGCAGGTCGATGCCGGTCTCGGTTTCGAAATCCGCGATCAGCCAGTCCATGATCCGCTGGTCGAAGTCCTCGCCGCCGAGGAAGGTGTCGCCCGCCGTCGAGCGCACTTCGAAGATCCCTTGCGAGAGCTGCAGGATGGAGATGTCGAACGTGCCGCCTCCCAGGTCGTAGACGGCGATGGTCTTGGTGGCGCCCTGGCGGTCGAGGCCATAGGCGAGGGCCGCAGCGGTGGGCTCGTTGAGGATGCGCACCACCTCGAGGCCGGCGATCTTGCCGGCGTCCTTGGTCGCCTGGCGCTGCGAGTCGTTGAAGTAGGCGGGAACGGTGATCACCGCCTCGCGCACCTCCTCCTGCAGCCCCTCCTCGACGAATTCCTTGATCTCCCGCAGCACCAGGGCCGAGATCTCCTCCGGGCTGTACTGGCGGTCGCGGCTCTCGATCTTCAGGTCGCCGTTGGCCGCCTCGACCAGGCCATAGGGGAGGATGTGGCGCGCCCGCTCGACCTGCGAGTCCCGGTACTTGCGGCCGATCAGCCGCTTGACGGCGAAGACGGTGTTCTGGGGATTGGTGATCGCCTGCCGCTTGGCGATCTGGCCGATCAGGCGGTCTCCCTCTTCGGAGAAGGCGACGATCGAGGGGGTCGTGCGGCTGCCCTCGCGGTTGGCCAGCACCACGGGGACGGTGGCCTCCACGGTGGCCACGCAACTGTTGGTGGTGCCGAGGTCGATACCGATGATCTTGCTCATCGCAGGGTCGCTCGCCGGGGAAGAAAGCTTGGCCTATTGTACGTGCTTGGCCGGGAAGGGCGTCAGGACGCGGCCTCCCCGCCGTCCGCCGCGACGGGAGCGGGCGTCTCGGGCGGCACCGCGACCTTGACCATCGCGGGCCGCAGCAGCCGGTCGTGCATGCGGTAACCGCGGCGCAGCTCGGCGACCACGGTCGGCGCCTTGACGTCCGCGCTCTCCTCACGCGACACCGCCTCGTGCAGCGTGGGATCGAACGGCTGGCCGACGGCGGCGATCTCGGTGACGCCGAAACGCCGCATCAGCTCCTGCATCTGGCGATGGATCATCTCGACGCCCCGCTTCAGGTCGTCGGCGGAGCCCTGCGCCGACAGGGCGAGATCGAGATTGTCGGCCACGGTGAGGAGCTCGCGCAGGGGCTCGAGCAGGGCATAACGCCGCAGCTCCTGGCGCTCGCGCTCGCTGCGCTTGCGGAAGTTGTCGAAATCCGCCAGGGTGCGCATGGAGCGGTCGCGGAGATCGGCGATCTCCTGCCGCAAGCGCGTCACCTCGTCGCTGCCCTCGTCGTCCGCCGTCTCCGGCCGGGCGCCCTCTCCGGTCCCCTCGACCGCCGCCACGGCCTCGCGCATGGCGGTCTCGAGGTCCGGACCCTGCTCGTCGAGATCGAGGGCCACCTCCTGGCCGTCGTCCGCATTGCCTACGTCGTGTGCCATCACGTCCTCGCTGTCGCAATCGGTGAAAGGTCGGAGGATTCGCCGCTATCTCCGCTCGGCGCCGCCGGAGAACGCCTCCGCGAGCGCCCGGCTCAAAGTCTCCCGCAGAAAGCTCACCAGGGGGATGACCGTCTCGTAATCCATCCGCGAAGGACCGACGATGCCGAGCGTGCCGAGCGGCCGCTCGCCGGCGCCGTAGGGAGCCGCCACGACGCTGAAGTCCAGCTCCGAGGTCAGCTCGCAGTCCTCGCCGATCAGCACCCTCACGCCTCCGCCCTGGAGGCACTGGCTGAGGATCCGCACCAGGCGCGCCTTGTCCGCGAAAGCCTCGAACATCCGCCGCACCCGCTGCACGTCGGACAGCTCGGGCTTCGCCAGCAGCATCGAGGTGCCGTCGACAACCACCCCGGGGCTGACGCCCACGGACAGGCCGGTTCTCGCCAGCTCGATGGTGCGCGCCAGAACGCCGTCCATCTGCGCCCGCTCCTCGCTCATCATCCGCAGCAGCCGCTCGCGGATCTCGCGCAAGGTATGGCCCGCGAAGTTTTCCGTCAGGTAATTCGAGATGCGCACCAGCTCCTCGCGCGGCAGCTCCTCTTCGGTCTCGATCACCTTGTTGTCGATGAAGCCGGTCGAGGACACCACCACGCACAGCACCTTGCGGCCCGAGATGGCGATGAAGTCCACGGCCTTCAACACCGTCTCTCCCATGGCCGGAGTCACCACGATGCCGACCTGGCTCGAGAGCTCCGAGAGCAGGTGGGAGGCCGTCCCCATGAGCTCGTCGGCGTCGGCCGACCGGCCCTGGAGGTTTTCCTGGATGTAGCGCCGCTCGCGGGCCGGCACCGAGCGCGCCTCCATCATCGAGCCGATGAAGAGATGGTAGGCCGACGAGGTGGGGACGCGCCCCGCCGAGGTGTGCGGCTGCATCAGATAGCCCCACTCCTCCAGGTCGGCCATCACGTTGCGGATGGTCGCCGCCGAGAGGCCGAGCTTGCCGTGCTTGGCGACCGAACGCGAGCTGACGGGCTCGGCGCTCAGGATGTACGTCAAGATGACGTCCTTCAGGATCTCGCGATCGCGGGCGGTCAGCTTGGCGTGATCTCGGGCTTCCGGCATACAGGGCTTCCTAGGGCTAGCACTCTCGTTATGAGAGTGCTAACGCATAGTACCTTGCCCGCTCGCTTTTGTCAAGTCACTTATAGGGCCAAATCATTGAGGGCAAGGAACTTGGCTGTCCTGGGAGCGCCGGCGTCCTCGCCGGCATCTCCTCGCAGAAGAAAGGAGAGCCGGCGGGGACGCCGGCGCTCCCAGGCTGCTATCGTAGCCTCGTGAGCGCTCCCCTCGCAGGCCTCCGCTTCTCGCTCGCGGGCCCCGGCAGGGTGGGCTCCAGCCTGGCGCGCTGGGCGCTGGCGGCTGGAGCGGAGCTGGCCGCCGTCGCCGGCCGGCGCCCGCGGCAGGCCGCCTGGCCGGGAGGGCCGGCATGCGGCGACCTGCAGGACCTCAAGACGGCCGGGCACGACCTGCTCCTCGTCGCCGTCCGCGATGAGAATCTCGCCGCCGCCGCCGGCACCCTGGCCCGGCACCCCCAGGCGCGGGTGGTCCTCCATACCTCGGGCAGCCTGGACGCCTCCGTCCTCGCCCCGCTGCAGACTGCCGGATCCGCCGTCGGCTCCCTGCATCCCTTGAAGGCGTTTCCCCGTCCGCTTCCCGATCCTGCCGAGGCGCGGGGAGTGTTCTTCGCGGTCGACGGCGATGCGGCGGCGCGGGAGCTGGCGGAGCGGCTGGCGGGCGCCTGGGGAGGCGTGGCCGCCGAGGTGCCGGCCGCGGCCCGGCCGCTCTACCATTTCGCGGCCACCCTGGCGGCCGGAGGGGTCGTCACCCTGCTCGCCGCGGCGGCGGAGATCGCCGGCCGGCTCGGTCTGCCGCAGGAGGTGGCACGCGGATATCTCGAGCTGGCCCGCGGCGCCGTCGGCGCCGCCCGGGAGAGCCTCGACGCCGGCCGCCCCCTCGGGTCGGCCATCACCGGTCCCGCCGCCCGCGGCGATGGCGCCACCCTGGAGCGCCACCTCGAAGCGCTCCGGCGCCTCGCCCCCGAGAAGCTCGATCTGGCGATCGCGCTGGCCCAGGAAACCTTGCGGCAAACGGGAAAGGACCGTCCCCGCGATTGACGCGCCCCCGGGGGCGGGTGCTATTCTTCGAGGTCCTATTTCAGCATCCCGCGCACAGTCCTTATGGTGTTCTTCAACTACAGCACAATGCAGATGGCGGCCAAGGTCGTCTACTACGGCCCCGGTCTGTGCGGCAAGACCACCAACCTTCATTACATCTATCAGCACACCGCCGGCGAGTCGCGGGGCGAGATGGTGTCGCTCGAGACCGAGACGGACCGCACGCTGTTCTTCGACCTGCTGCCCATCGACGTCGGCTCGATCGCCGGCTTCAATACCCGCATCCAGCTCTACACGGTTCCCGGCCAGGTGTTCTACAACACCACCCGCAAGCTGGTGCTCAAGGGAGTCGACGGCGTGGTCTTCGTGGCCGACTCGCAGCGGGCGATGCTGCAGGCCAACCTAGATTCGTTTCGCAATCTGGAAGAAAACTTGGCGGAGATGGGGCTGGCGGTGGACACCCTGCCGCTCGTGCTGCAGTACAACAAGCGGGATCTCGCCGACATCTGCTCGATCGAGGAGCTGAATGGCTCTCTCAACCGCCACGACTGGCCGTGGTTCGAGTCCTCGGCGGTCACCGGGATGGGAGTGTTCGAGACCCTGAAGGGGATCTCCAAGCACACGCTGCTCTCATTGAAGAAGCGGCTCGGCCGCAGCGAGCCGGCCGCCGCCGCGCGGCCCCCGGCGGCCGTCAAGCCGGCGCCCGCGCCGGTCCCGGCAGCCGGTCCGGCGCCGCCGCCGGCCGTTGCGGCATCACCACGGCCGGCCGCCGCACCGCCGCCGCCCGCGCCGGCCGCCGCCGCTGCGGCTCCGCCCGTCGCGGCGCCGCCGGCGAGAGCCTCGGCGCCCGCGCCGCCCAAGGCGCCGCCGCTCGGCAAGGGCCGCACGGTGGACGTTCTCTCCGAGCTCGAGAAGCTGCGCCGCGAGGCGATGCAGCCGCCGCCGGCGTCGCCGGCCGCCGCGGCGCGGCCGGCGCCCCCGGCTTCCACCAACGGCCGCGGCGAGCTTTCCAGGACCATCGAGATGACCCTGCGCCGCGCCGACTTCCAGCGCGCCCGCCGTTTCCTGGTCAGCTTCCAGGTGGAGGACGACCAGCACCGGGTGATGGACGCCGTGCGCGACCTCCAGGTCGAGATCAAGGGCGCCGGCAGCCTGGAGAAGCTCCTCCTCCACCTCAACATCGCGCTGAGCTCGAAGGAGTAGCGGGCCCGGCACCCTGCCGCATGCGCTGCCCCTTCTGCTCCGAGAACCACGACCGGGTCGTCGACTCGCGCGAGAGCCGCGACGGCGCCACCATCCGCCGCCGGCGCGAGTGCCTGAGCTGCGGCCGGCGCTTCACCTCCTACGAGCAGATCGAGGACATCCCCTACATGGTCGTCAAGCACGACGGCACGCGCGAGGAGTTCAGTCGCAAGAAGCTCCTCGGCGGTCTGCTCAAGGCGTGCGAGAAGCGGCCCATCGCCCTGCGGCAACTCGAAGGGATCGTCGATCAGGCCGAATCGATGCTCAACGAGCGCGAAGACCGGGAGATCCCGACCACGGAGATCGGCGCCTTCGTCATGGAGCGGCTGAAGGAGCTCGACCAGGTCGCCTACGTGCGCTTCGCCTCGGTCTACCGCCGCTTCGAGGACATCGACGCCTTCCTCGACGTGGTCAAATCCTTGCTGCAACCGGGCAAGGAGGCGTAGGGCGATCATGGCCGCCAGGTTCGAATCGCTGCTCCTGATCTCCCGCTTCCAGGCCGAGCTCGACCGCCTCATCCAGGAAGCGATGCAGATCGGCGAGAACGACCTGCCGCTCGGCGAGTGGCAGCCCGCGCTCGACGTCATCGAGACGCCCGCCGCGGTCCTCATCCTGGCCGAGCTGCCCGGCTTCGCCGCCGCCGACCTGCGCATCGAGGTGCGCGGCACGCGCATCGTCATCTCCGGCGTCAAGTCCACCGCCCTGCCCGAGGCGCAACGCATCAAGTTTCATTGCCTGGAGCGCGGCCACGGCCGCTTCAGCCGCGAGATCCACGTCTTCGCGCCGGTGAACACCCATCAGGGCACGGCGCGGCTGGCCGACGGCCTGCTGACGCTCGAGCTGCCGAAGATCCAGGAGAAGCGCCAAGAGGCTCGGCTATTGCATATCGAGGAGCCCGAGGAATCTCCCGATGACTAGACCGCCAGGCGAGCCGCAGGAAGAGGCGATCAAGATTCCCGACGTCCTCCCCGTCCTGCCGCTCAAGGACACCGTGGTCTTCCCCTACATCATCCTGCCGCTCTCGGTGGGCCGCGACAAGAGCGTCCTGGCGGTGGACCGGGCGCTCTCCGAGAGCCGCGTCATCATGCTGGTGGCGCAGCGCGACGCGGCCACCGACAACCCCGGCGAGGCGGACCTCTTCGAGCTCGGCACGGCGGCCGTGATCATGCGCATGCTCAAGCTGCCCGACGGCCGCATCCGCATCCTGGTGCAAGGCCTGGCGCGCGCCCGCGTGCAGCACATCAGCCAGGTGGAGCCCTACCTCCAGGCCAAGATCGAGCGTCTCGAAGAGCCGCGCATCGAGGCGAGCGCCCTGGAGATCGAAGCCCTGGTGCGCAGCGTCAAGGAGAGCATGGACCGCGCCGTGACTCTCGGCAAGGGGATCTCGGCGGAGGTGATGGTGATCGCCGCCAACCTCGAAGATCCCGGGCGGCTCGCCGACCTCGCGGCGAGCAACCTCGACCTCAAGCTGACGGAAGCGCAGGCGGTGCTCGAGACGATCGATCCCATCGCCCGCCTGCGCCGGGTCAGCGAGCTGCTGGCGCGCGAGATCCAGGTGCTCACCATGCAGCAGGAGATCTCGTCGCAGGCCCGCGGCGAGATCGACCGCAGCCAGCGCGAATACTTCCTGCGCCAGCAGCTCAAGGCCATCCAGCAGGAGCTGGGCGAAGGCGAGGAGCTGGCCGAAGAGATCGCCAACTACCGCCGGCTGGCGGACGAGAAAAAGATTCCGGAAGAGGCGCGCGAAGAGCTCGAGCGGCAGCTCCGGCGCCTGGAGCGCAGCCACCCCGAAAGCGCCGAGACGCAGATCATCCGCACCTATCTCGACTGGCTGACCTCGCTGCCCTGGGATGTGACCTCCGAGGACAACCTCGATCTCGAGCACGCCCAGCAGGTGCTCGACGAAGATCATTACGACCTCGAGCGCATCAAGGAACGGATTCTCGAGTACCTCGCCGTCCGCAAGCTCAAGTCCGACACCCGCGGCCCCATCCTCTGCTTCGTCGGTCCCCCCGGCGTCGGCAAGACCTCTCTCGGACGTTCGATCGCCCGCTCGCTCGGCCGCAAGTTCGTGCGCATCTCGCTCGGCGGCGTGCGCGACGAAGCCGAGGTCCGCGGCCACCGCCGCACCTACGTCGGCGCCCTGCCCGGACGCATCCTCCAAGGCATCCGCCAGGCCGGCACCAGCAATCCCGTCTTCGTCCTCGACGAGATCGACAAGATCGGCGCCGACTTCCGCGGCGATCCGTCCTCGGCCCTGCTCGAGGTGCTCGACCCGGAGCAGAACTTCAGCTTCGTCGACCATTACCTCGGCCTGGCCTACGACCTGTCGCGCGTCATGTTCATCGCCACGGCGAACATGCTGGAGCCGATCCAGCCGGCGTTCCTCGATCGCATGGAAGTCCTCCGCCTCACCGGCTACACCCTGGAAGAAAAGGTGCGCATCGCGCGTCTCCACCTGATCCCCAAGCAGACGCGCGAGAACGGCTTGAGCGAGGAACAGATCACGTTTACCGACGAGGGGATCCGGGCGGTCATTTCCGGCTACACCAAGGAGGCGGGCCTGCGCAACCTGGAGCGCGAGCTGGCCGCGCTCTGCCGCAAGGTGGCGGTCAAGGTGGCGCGCGGCGAAGAGGTGCGGGTCGAGATCGATACACAGCAGGTCGAGGAGCTGCTCGGCGTGCGCAAGCACTTCTCCGAGGAGCTGCTCGACCGCGACCGCGTCGGCGTCGCCACCGGGCTTGCCTGGACCGCCGTGGGCGGCGACCTGTTGTTCATCGAGGTCGTCGCCGTGCCGGGCAAAGGCCAGCTCCTGCTCACCGGCCAGCTCGGCGACGTGATGAAAGAGTCCGCCCAGGCGGCGCTCTCCTATGCCCGCGCCTACGCCGCCACCCACGGCATCGGCGACGACTACTTCAGCAAGCACGACCTCCACGTTCACGTGCCCGCGGGATCCATTCCCAAGGACGGGCCGTCGGCCGGCATCACCATCGGCACCGCCATCCTCTCCGTGCTCAACGGCCATCCGGTCAACCGCCGGGTGGCGATGACGGGAGAGATCACTTTGCGCGGCGACGTGATGCCCATCGGCGGATTGAAAGAGAAAGTCCTCGCCGCCAAGATCGCCGGCATCGCCACCGTGATCGTGCCGAAGCTCAACCGGCGCGACCTCGCCGAGATTCCGGCGACGATCACCGACGGGCTGACCTTCCATTTCGTCGATCACATGGACGAAGTGCTCAAGCTGGCGCTGCTCGATCCGGACCAGCGGCAGCCCGACGTGACTCCCGAGGGGGAGCCCGTCGAGATCGCCGCCGAGCAACCGCAGCCTGCCACGGTGTGAGCCACCTGCCGCCGCTCACCGGCGAAAATCGACTGATCGATTGGCTGCGCCGGCGGCCGGGCACAACGTTGATCGGCGACGACGCGGCCGTGCTGCCGGCCGGCGGACCCTTCGCCGTCACCGTCGATCAGCAGATCGCGGGCGTGCATTTCCCGGCGGACCTCGATGCGGCTCTCCTCGCCCGCCGGCTGCTCGCCGTAAACCTTTCGGATCTGGCGGCCATGGGAGCGGCACCCGCCTGGGCGTTTCTCGCCCTCGCCGCGCCGCCCGGTTTCGATCACCGGCGATTCTTCACCTCCTTGCTCGCGGCCTGCCGCCGGCACGGCCTGCAGCTCGCCGGCGGCGATCTGGCGCGACATCCTCACGGCGTCACCTCGACGCTGACGTTGCTCGGAACGAAAGATGAAACATCGCGCTGGCTGCGCCGCGGCGGCGCCGCGCCGGGGCACGATCTATGGCTGGGAGGCTCCGCCGGCGAGTCCGCCGCCGGCAGAATCCTGATCGAACGCGGCGCGCGTTTCACCGGCAACCGGATCGATCTGCCAACCGCCATCGCAGAGTCCGCGGCGCTGCGCGATGCGGCGCGGCGGGCCGTCCGCCGCCATTTGCAACCGGTGCCGCAGCTCGCGCTGGGACGCTGGCTCGGCACGCAGCGCGAAGGCGCGGCGCTGGACGTTTCCGACGGCGTGGCACGGGATCTCCACCGCCTCTGCCGCGCCGGCGGCACCGGCGCGGTGATGGCAGCGGAAACCTTGCCTTTCTCGCCGCGTTTCGCCGCGCTCTGTGCGGCGCTCGGCGCCGAACCGCTGGCCCTGGCGCTCGGCGGCGGCGAGGACTACGTGCTGCTCTTCACTCTCCCCGCCGGAGTCGCGCCGCCCGCGGAATTCCACTGCCGGCGGATTGGAACGATCACAGAAGACCGCGCCGTGTCGCTGCTCCAAGGGGGCGTCCGCCGCGCGCTGCCGGACCGCGGTTGGGACCACCTCGAAGGAAACGAAAAATAAAAAACCCCGGCGGCCGGCCGGGGTTTTTCGCGATGCCGCGCGCCGGCGGCGAACCGATCAGCGGAAGACTTTCTGCAGCTTGTTGACCAACCTCTCGAGTCTCTTCGCGAGGTTTTGCTGCGCCTTTTCGATCGCCTGCAGGCGCTTAGCCGTCGCGCCGTCCGTGGCGCCCGCAGCCGCTGCACGCCGGCCGCCGCGCCGCTTCGCGCCCCGCTTGCGTCCGCCGCGCCCGCTCTCGCTGCGCAACTGGCGGAACACGTCCACGGCCTGCGGATAGAAACGCCGCGAACGCCCGGTGCCCTCGCTGGGCAGGCGAGCGGAGTGGAGTTTCACGTAACGCACCAGCGTCGGATAGGAAATTGTGGTCTGCCGGCTGATCTCGCTCAGCGTCAGCAATCCGCCGCTGCTGCTCTTGCGCGGCCGGCCGCGCCGCCCTGTCTTGACGGCACCGGGCGGACGACCGGGCGGCCGGCCGCGCCGGGCTCCCGGCTTGCGTCCGCGGCGGGCGGCTGGCGGCGCGGCGGCAGCCGGTGGCCGGCCGCGGCGCTTGCTCGCCGCGGGCCTCGCCGCTGCGGCGTTCTTGCGCGGCCGGCCGCGCCGGCCCGCGTTCTCCTGCTTGATCTGAGCGAAGACCGGCAGCGCGCTGTCCGGATACCGCTGCTTGCGTCCCTGGCCGACTGAAGGGATGCGGCCCTGGTACATCTTCTTGTAGCGCTGGAGCGTCGGCATCGAAATATTGGACTTCTGCGAAATCTCGGAGAGGGTATACAACCGGTTGGACTGCGTATCGGGCTCTGCCATGTTATGTCCTAGCCTCCTCGTTTGTGGATAAGAACTAATGGGACTCTCTGATAAATCATGCCGATTATCGAAAGGAAATCCCGAATTGTCAATAGTCCATGGCAATTTTCTTTGCGGAGGTTCGCGAGCGCGGACGCCGCCGGCGCCTCTCACATACAATCTTGCGCCATG
>Ga0075424_100003237_pt1 | contig 15164 bp, 8 predicted proteins | sample SoiMethybrSBSTD3_FD_75301 | JGI IMG/M metagenome (GOLD analysis project Ga0075424, IMG submission 75301) | Bulk soil microbial communities from a Populus tree surrounding site in Tennessee, USA - Soil MetaG P. TD hybrid SBSTD3 | ecosystem: Environmental > Terrestrial > Soil > Tree plantation... | reverse complement strand
TTGGCTCCATAGCTGTGGACAAGGGAGTCGGCGATTTGATCCATGCTGTTGCGTTCTTGCGAAGTCGCGGCCTTGAGTTGCGTTGTTCACTTGCCGGGCTGGGCGATTTGGATGCTATGCAGACTCTTGGTACCAAGCTTGGGGTAGCTGATTTGCTCAGATCCGTCGGCCTTATTGGTAACATAGAGGTCTTCAAAATGATGCAATCAGCAGATTTGGTCGTTGTACCCAGTCGCGCCGAATACCCTGAAGGATTCCCGCTGACCATGTTCGAGGCCATTGCCTCTCGCACACCAATAGTCTGCAGCGATCATCCGATGTTCCGCTCGGTCATCACAGATGGTCAGAATGCAAGCATGTTCTTAGCAGGCGATTATCATGCCTTGGCCGCGGCTATTCAACGAACCTTGACGAATGCCGCCCTATACGCCGACCTCTCGGCGAACGCCCCGCTCACTTGGGCGGCACTGAAGGGGCCGGCAGATTGGCGTACGATGATTCTAAAGTGGGTTGTCGAGGGACGCGCGTCGCCCTGGATCCGCGATCACACGCTCATGAATCTCAAATCTGCACCAAACTCACCCCATAGCGGAATGGACCGTGCGTTGCATTAGAGGCTTCTCTTGACTTCGAGATCAGCCAGTCTTTGCCAACATAAGCGGCTTATCACTTGAGACCAGAATGCTGTTTAATTCACCAGAATTCATAGTCTTTCTTCTGATCGTGTATTGCGTCTATCTGCTGCTTTCCTTTCGCCAGCAAAACTACATGCTTTTGTTCGCAAGTTATATCTTTTATGGCTGGTGGGATGCTCGTTTCCTTTTTCTCGTTGCCCTTTCAACCACTGTCGATTATTGGGTCGGCTTAATGTTGGCCAACGACCGACTGACCTGCAGAGAACGGGTCCTACCGGCAATTTATCTAGCTATTTCAGCAATCGCATTTCTCGGCTTAAAGCCTGATGTGCTTTGGGAGAATTATCACGGAGCTGCTTGGATCGATTTCATTCGGATACCCATGATCCAATGGGCATTTTGGGGCATCATTGGATTTCTGGCGTTCATGGGTGTTGCGTATTGGGGCCTACAAAGAGTCAAAGGTCCTCGGCGGCGGCTCTTATGTCTGATGGTAAGCCTGGTAACGCAGCTCGGCTTGCTGGGTGTTTTCAAGTATTTCAATTTCTTCGCAGACAGCCTCTCCGTTGCTCTGAACAGTATCGGCATTCAATCGAGCGCGTTGCACCTAAACATCATACTTCCGGTCGGCGTTTCCTTCTACACATTCCAATCGCTTAGCTACACGATCGACATCTATAGACGGGAACTCAAGCCTACTAATCGGTTCTTCGATTTTGCATTGTTTGTGGCTTACTTTCCGCAGCTGCAGGCAGGACCAATCGAACGAGCCCGACATCTCCTGCCGCAGCTCGCCACACCTCGGCATCCCACCTTCGATCAGCTTTCGCGTGGGTTATACTTGATCGTTCTTGGCTTTTTCAAAAAGGTCGCAATTGCCGACGGGGTTGCACCTATTGTGGATCAGGTTTTTGGCACGACTGGACGCGTCACGTGGAGCGACGTTGTAGGTGGGACAGTCCTTTTCGCTATACAAATCTATTGCGACTTTTCTGGCTACACAGACATTGCTCGAGGAATATCAAAGCTATTCGGCATCGAGTTGATGGTCAATTTCAATCAGCCATATTTTAGCACGAATCCACAAGACTTTTGGCGGCGCTGGCACATAAGCTTATCAACGTGGTTGCGAGATTATCTTTATGTTCCCCTTGGAGGCAATCGAGGAGACCTGCTATATGTTTGTCGAAATCTATTGATCACCATGCTGCTCGGCGGTTTGTGGCATGGAGCGGCCTGGAATTTCGTCTTATGGGGCTTTTACCAGGGATTGATGCTCTGTGTTTATAGGATTTGGCACAATAGTAGTCAGGTTGCGCCCAGTCGCAAGATCCCGGAGGGCATCGAGCTTGCAGCTCAGAAGTCCCCAACGCTGAAGCATTCGCTGTCGCATTTCGCCATCATTGCTGTTTTCTTCGTGTTCACCTGTTATGGCTGGTTGCTTTTCCGAGCACACTCTCTCGAACAGATCATCGAATTTACATCTGTGCTGTTTACCGATTTCGGCAACACGGATTATGGTGCCGGTCTTCCACGGCTATCGTCCTTGCTCGGATTGCCCCTCCTGGTTGCTATGGAGCTTGTCCAGTTCTGGAAATCTGACGCGCATTGGTACCAGCGCTTTTCCATGGTATTGCGCGGCCTCCTCATCGCTGCGATGATAACAATCACCATCATGGGCATGAGCAATGAACCAGCTCAATTCATTTACTTCCAGTTCTGAACATAGAACTCCCCTTTCTATTGCCATGCGCATGGCCGCATGGATTGCGATCGGTTTGTTGACAATCGATGTCACGATAAACCTTGTGTTTTCCTACCCGCTCGATCCAAAAATCACAAGTCCTTCCCAACTTCGCGCTTATTTTGAGTACGGGCGATCGGTGGAAGCGAAGCTCAGACGCATGACGAGGCAGGATAGGTTTCAAACTGCTCCTATCACCTTGGCTGGCTGGTATGAGCCGTTGGAAGTTGTGGAAAAACCAGCATCTTCGGACAATCCTATTGTCACTTTCTACGGCATGTCACACGCGGTGCGCCTCGCCGAAGCTGTCCGGCGGGTATCGAATCAATTCAACGTTCGAATCGTCGCCGCGCCGGGTGCTACGGCTAACTGGGCCTACGGGGCCTATCTTCGCGACCGAGGCGGCGGGAAAAGTCGGGCCGCCGTTCTTGCCTTCATGGCCGCTAACTTGCCGATGATTGGGACGATGTCACCAATGACTTGGAACATCGATGCTCCAATCCCTTATACTGCGGATCGGTTTTACGTCGAGAATGCCAACCTTCGCGTAATTCACCCGCCCTATACTTCTTTCGAAGAATATGTGGATACATTCTATCATCCATCCAGGTTCGCGGCAGCTCTCGATTTCTTCGCCAAGAACGACTCAATGTATAATCACTTTATAATGGAGACGAACGCCCTCGACCACTCCTCTTTGTTCCGATTGGTCCGCCGCGCCTACGGACAGCGATTTCTGCGAAATATGCGCAAGCACTCCATCGACCAGAGCGGATTTCAGCCCGAGAGCGAGCAGATTGTAGTCTCACGGATGATAGTTCATGAGTTTACAATGGACGCGCGCCGGCATGGAATGATCCCAGTGATATTTCTGGTGAACAATCTCGGTTACTCTGATCACTTATTTCAGGCGCTCAAGCCGGCATTAACTGCCGACAAAGTTCAGTACGTTAGTTCACACTCGATAGTATCTCCGAGTAATCCGCGAGGTTACCTCCCGGATAGCCATTTCACGGACGAGGTCGATAATGAGCTTGCTCGAGCACTTCTAAAGCTGATTGGCGAGAGCTGATTGGCGAGAAGTTGATTGACGAAACAGCACAATAAATGTCGAGTGAACGGTAATCGAGGCTTGGGGTGCTGAACTCCGTCGCCATCAGGTTAAGGCGCTCGCCTGCACCGCACCGACCTATCAGATCCCGACTTACATGCTTGAGAACACCTCAAATGATCGCCCGTACAATTCAGAACAGCGCCTGACATTCCATGGCCGAGTCTAGCGAAAGATTACGAAAGCCTTCGCAAGTAGATCTGCCGAGGTCGTCCATAGGCGGTTTGCGGTCGCGATTTCTGCGACAGTCAGAAAATTCTGCCCAACGGCAAATTATCGAACGATGTTCCGAACCCTGCTGCAAAACGCAGCCATTCCCAGATTGCGATCAGCGCGAGGACCATCACTGTCAAAGCCAGGTCCTGCATCCCAAACGAAAACCGCTCCCGCATTTGTCCAACTAATATGGGGCCGTATCGGGAGGCATCGCTAACCGATATCACGACGACCGCTCCAAGAGGACCGTATTGCGTAAACCCAAGAGGTAAGGCGGTCAGGAGATACAACAGCTTCAGTGTATTAGCGAATGCACCATAGTGCGGTTTTCCAAAACCCAACAAAGTTGTTTCATTGATGCTGCATATAATCGAGAACCACAATCCAATGGCCATGAGGGGCAGCATCCACGCGGCTGCTTGGTACCTCTCGTCATACAGAATTCTGACAGGAAAGTCCGCTAATGCGGCGAATAGCGAGACACCAACCGCTGCGAGTATCAAAAATTTCGTCCGTATCGGACCTACTTGCGTTCGTAGGCTATCCCGAGGACTGCCCGAATTTGATGCAAAAACCGGAAACAAGACATACGTACATAGTCGCACGACAAGGGTCCCGATTGGATCGGAGAGGGACCGCGCTACGCCGTAAACGCCTAGAAGAGAAAGAGGTGCAATTTTTCCCAAGAATAGACGGTCGAAGTTCATTGCTAGAAAATACACGAGCGAACTGAGAAAAATCCACTTCCCGAATGTGAAGATCTGCAATGCGTAGTCTTTAGAGATGTAAATTCTCTGTCGAAGATCCGGCAGCAAGAAATAGCTTGCGATCATTCTTGCTGCGGGGCCGGCAAGGCTGCCGAGAGCCAGAGCCCATACTGTCGGGCTTAGATAAGCGAACACCAATAGCGCTAGGGCTGAGACAAGCTCGGAAAAAAGGTCAAAAGCGTTTAGTCTGGTAAGCTGCAGCCTTCTTTGTAGCAATGGAATGCTGATCGAGCTGAACCCTAAAAGCAAGAAATACAGTGCGGCGATCGGCAGCACCGACGCGAGTATTGCGGTATCATAGAAATGCGCGAAAGGAAGCGCCGCGGCGGCGCAAATAAGCCAGAGAACGGGACCTCGGATCAGTTGTAGAGTCCATGCTGTATTCAGGAAATCTGGGTCATCACCATTTTTGTTCTGGACAACATTTTGACCGATCCCAAGATCAGAAAGGAGATCGATGCCAGTTCTCACACTGTACATGATTGCCATAATTCCGAATAACTCTGGTGCCAAAAGTCGCGCTACTACGACGACGGTAACAAGCCGAATCAGCTGGCTGAGGCCAAACGCCCCGGTTGTCCAACCGACGCCCTTCAATACGGCGAGACGCGAAGTCTTCATTTTACCAAACCCGGAGCATATGGCTCCATCCAGTGTTCATAAACGCTGGCATAAGAGCAAGGGCAGGCCAACGGCGGGAGCGAACGAGAGTTGCGGATTGTTCGAGCGGTTCTTGGTAGGCGGTAGTGTTGCATGCGATAATCTTTCGTTCAGACCCCGATCGCGACGATGGCCTGTCGTGAGGCCCCCTCAACGGAAGCTTTGTTACCAGAAGCACGATCCACCTGAGTGAGGAAGAGCTTGCTTTTTCACACGTTTTGAGGCAGGGGTGATGTTCATCAACGTGTCCTATAGAGGCGATCTCTAATCGCCCTACTCGTTGGCGTAGGCCGCGAGGGTTTGGCGCGGTAGATGCCGAGACGTGCGAACCAAATCTCCCACGTGATCGAAGGAAGTACGGCTTGAAATGGATTCTTTTAGCTATCGCGCTGGCGGGCGTCCTGCCTCTCGCTGGCTGGCTGCGCAGGAATCCTCATGGACATCCAAAAATTTGGGCCCTGCTGGGATGCCTGCCATTCTTGGTGACTGCATTACCGCGATTGGAGGCCGCCTTAATTGGATGGCCGACGTGGCCGGGTATGTCGAAGGGAATTGAGATTTCCGCGCTAGACGTTCTTACGTTGGCTATCTATCTCAGTCTCCCCCATGCACGCCGTCCCCTTCCGTTTCGAGCTTCCATGGGCTTTTACTTTGCCGTGGTTCTGCTCTCGGCCATTCAAGCGGCGGTACCGTTTGCAGTCTTTTTCTACACTTGGCAACTTGGACGGGTTTTCTTGGTCTATGCTGTCGTTGCGAGGGCATGCGCTGACGAGCGCGTATCGATTTGGCTCCTGAAGGGCATGGCAGTCGGTCTCTGCTTCGAGGCGTGTGTCGTGGTGTGGGAACGAGTGACCTTCGGCGCTATCCAAGCGGCTGGAACATTCGGTCACCAGAATCTTCTCGGAATTGCATCACACTTTGTGATCTTTCCGTTTTTCGCATTGCTCTTGGCGGGCGAACGCGGTTGGTGGCCCGTCGTTACCACGCTAGCCGGCGCCATTATTGCGGCCTTGACAGCGTCCCGAGCTACCATCGGGCTCGTCGCGGTGGGATTGACCCTTGTTTTTGCACTTTCGGCGGTACGACGATGGACGGTTCAGGTGACGCGAGTGGCTTTACTCGCGCCCGTTGCACTTGCAGTCCTCTCGTCATTGGCTCTTTCGTCTCTTCAAGAGCGATTTACTGCTCAGCCTCTCAGCGAGTACGATGAGCGAGCTGCATTGATAACTGCCTCTGCCATGATGTTATCGGACAGGCCGATGGGAGTGGGCGCCAACAATTTTGCCGTTGTGAACAATACAGCCGGGTATGCTGTACGAGCGGAAGTTGACTTGCCCGGCCGAGGTGCTCTTGTCCATAATATTTATTGGCTCGCGCTCGCGGAAACCGGTTACCTTGGGCTTTTGGCTCTTATAATTCTTTTGACGCGTCCCCTGATTGTCGCGGTGCGATGTTGGTGGCAGTTTGCCGGAGACAGAAGAGCTGGGTTGATGATTGGCTTCACCACGTCGTTGCTGATTATTTACGTCCATTCCTACTTTGAGTGGGTGTTTCTCACTATTCAAATTCAATACTTATTCGCAATGACTGTAGGAATGGTTGCAGCCTTGGCTCAGCAAATGGGCTATTGGGGGCGTGCTAACCTTCAGGTTTCCAGCGGAGCGCGGCTTCCAGCCACCGTCATTGGTGGCGCGGGTGTCCAAAAGCGTTGACGCCGGTATTCGATCCATCAGATTGGTTTATACGTCCGGACGAGACCGATGACGGCCGAAGCGCCGGTACTCTTTAACCGGCTTACTGCCTCGGCGCCTTACAAGGAAAGCCCATCGGGTCGATCCTGTGGCACCCGATTCATGTTTACTGGGTCGCCTCGAGCCACGACTGGAGCGAACCGCCAATACCCTCACTAATCATGCGGTGGCGGTCAGAGGCAGGCGCCCACCCCAATTCGACACGAGCACGGGTGCAATCAAAGCGCGCCTTTTGCGTGCGTGATTCCCAGTCGAAGTATGCAGGCACGCGCCTACGATCCGGATGGTGGACAGCGAGCTTAACCAGCCATTTTATGAGATCAGTCGCGTAAAACCGCCAAATAGGTCGATAGCTCACGTTGAGCGTCATGGCCGCACGGCGTTGCAGCTCGCTCAAATAGTCACGCGCACTTAGCAGCGGTAGATCAACGAGATTATAAGAGCGCCCTTCGATTCCTCCGACCTGAATACCACGTACGAGCGCCGCCGCAACATCGGCCACGAGCACGAGAGGAAGCTTATTCGTGCCCTCACCCCAAACCTGACAAACTCCCTCGGACACCCACATTCCAACACCCCAATGGAATGGATTACCGCCACGGCCGATAACGATACCGGGTCTAAAGATCACTGCAGGCAGGCCTTTTGTCTGATGCATTTCCATTAGAATGGCTTCAGCGGCGGCCTTTGCACGCGCATAATAATTGCGACGTTCAATGTCCCCATCGAGCGGCGTTTGTTCGGTGATCGTGCCGGCTTTTGCGCCCGCGTAATAGGAATCGATAGTTCCCGTATAGACTAGCCGTTTTACACCGGCAGCTAGACACGCTTCAGCCACTAGCCGCGTCGGTTCCACCTCACGCCTGAGATACTCGTCCCAAGTTTTCGCGTTGTTGCGCGCCAGATGGTAGACGAACTCCATTCCATCCATGATTTGGTTTAGATCAGCTTCATTGCGAATATCAGCTCGAACAACTTCGAGACGATCATGGGCAATTTCATCGAGCACGGCACCCGAGTTACGCACCACCGCCCGCACAGAGTAGTTTGCGGCGAGCAGCTGGCCGACCAGTTCGCGGCCAATGAACCCCGAAGCTCCGAATACCAGTACGTTTGGATGAACCGCACCGGTGCGCCGGTCTTGCGGCGGCCAAGTGTTGCTTTTGATGCCGGCTCGTTCAATTATCCGACTGCAAACCTGGACGACGTCGCGCCCTCGGCTAGCCGCAATGCGGCTATCGAGTTCATCGGAATGTAATCCGTGGTAAAAAGCTGCAACGCTGTCGAGAATCGTAATCTGGTAGGGATTACCGCGACGGCGCAACTTGAGCTTTGATAGCGCATAGTCACCAAGTGTTCCCCACGCCTGTGATCGGAGCTGGTGGGCAAGCGATTGGCTTCGCCTAAAACGGTCCAGATCGAGACCAAGCGGGGTACGGCGATCGACTGTACAAGTATTAGCATCCAAATCAACCAAAGCGGATCCAAGTAACCCTCGAAGGCTGATAGTCCGTTGGCTGAATCCTGGTCCTAAATTGATGTTAATATCCACGGCCGTGCGGGCCACAGTCGTGTGTACGCGCCACCGGCGATAAACTTGTGCCCCGCCCGGCAGGGCCACACTGCGATCGGCGACTGCCACAATCTCGTCGGGTGTACCCACAAGATCCAGTAGAGCCGATAACAGGTGCGGACCAATTTCAAGGAATACGTTTCCCGGAGCACGGAACATCCAAGAGTCGAATGGTCCAAAGCGAATTTGTCCCAGTTCAAGGAAATGATTGAAACTCGCATGGTCGAGTGGTCCGAGGATTCCTGAACGGACGATCTGTCTTAGCCGCTGGTAAGCGCCAGCATAGAGCATATTGTGATTGACCCCAAGCCGCACCCCCTTTTCGTGCGCCACCGCGATCAGGTCGTCGGCTTGCTCGACCGACGTGCACATCGGCTTCTCGATAAATACATGCACGCCCGACTCAAGGGCAGTCTTCGCCAGGGAATAGTGCCGATCCGGTGGAACAAGCAAATGGAGGCAATTCAGCTGCTGATTTTCGAGCATAGCGTCGAGTGACTCGAAGGCCGCTGGCACCCCCCACTCAGCCGCGAATGATCGCGCATTTTGCAAGTTCACATCGCACACGCTCACCAACTCGACGCCTTCGACCTGGCGGATTGCGCGGGCGTGGAAATCCGCGATGTAGCCAGTTCCCACAATTCCGACGCGGATGGGTCTTGGCAGCCTGATCTGATTTTGCATGTTGAGATGTAGCGCCTGGCGGGGTTGGTTATCGGGCGCGGCAGAGCTGCAGCGCGTGGTCGGATGAGGTTTACTCTTCAGGCCATTTTTTGCACGGTGCGTGACATTCAGCAACTCCGCGCCAGCTCTGTTGGCCAATTGGGGCTAGGATGGCCGCGAATTGGTTTCCAACCCTTGGCGTGGCCACTGCAGGCCCGGGCGAGGTTGAGCAATGCGAGACATGGCCCAGCTCGGATAGGTGACCACGGCAGCTTTGTTCAACGTAAGCAACATGGCCGCTGGAGAGGTTCGCCTGGAGCAGAGGTGAAGTCAGGGCATCGCTCTATCGCTCTCACCTCTAGAGTTCTTGAACAAGTATGGAGCACTCTCGGAAACGACTCAAATGTGAATATTTTGTCCTGAGCCCCCATTTACATAAGATTGACTGTCGAACGCTTCTTTCTGCCACATTAACCTGCTAGAAACGCGTGGGAGAGCTACTGCGGTCGCGACGGAGGCGTCAGATGAACATTCCAATGCGATTCCGCTTTTCAAGCACACCAGCTGTTCTGTTCGTGCTTCTTCTCGTGCTTGCCGCCGGCAACGCGACGCTTGCTGAGAATGGCACGACGTGGCAGCCATTGCGGATCGGCGGCGGCGGATATCTCAGCGGCATCGACATCTCGCCCGATGGTCTGACAAAGGTGGTGCGTACTGATACCTATGGTGCGTATATTCTCAACCAGAGTACCGGCTTGTGGGAACAGCTCGTTACTCAGGCTCGAATGCCGGCTGGATATTTCGGCCCGGAAAATTTCAACTATGGCGGCGTATCCGAAATCGTTGTTGCACCTTCTGACTCGACACGCATCTACATGGCCTATCTGGGATACGTATTCAAATCTACAAATCGGGGCGCTACCTTCACAGTCACTTCCCTACCCTACCACGACCAGTTTCCAAATGGACCGACCCGCATGGCGACGCGTCATATGGCGGTTGATCCTGTAAATGCTGATGTAGTTTATCTAACCACCGACCATGATGGAGTGTGGACAACAAGCGACGGGGGCGCCCACTGGTCACAGATTGGCACCGCCATCATACCGACAAATCGCACAATAGACGGAATCGCTTACAATTTTTCGAACGCTGGCTGTGGAACTGTCACCTTCGATCCAACCTCCGGTACGACTGGAGGGAAGACAAACGTCATTTATATCTCTAGTTTTGGCAATGGTGTGTATCAAAGTACAACCGCAGGCGCGTCCTGGTCGGCGTTGCCTGGCGGATTAACGAACGTCATCCATTCGAAGATAGCGGTTGATGGCATTTATTATGCAACAAATTTTGAGCAAAATAAAATCTATAAATATGCAGCCGGCTCCTGGACTGACATTACTCCATCGGCTGACATCTGGACGGAAGTATTGGTTGATCCGAACAATGCAGCGCATATCACTGCCGTTCGCGCGGGTGGTTATTTGAATGATAGCACCAATCGCGGCGCCTCATGGTCCGGGATCAACTTCGTGCATTCTCGCGTTGCGACTGACGTCCCGTGGCTTGCGACGGCATATGAAGTGTTTATGTCGGAAGCAAACATGCTGTACGATCCAATCATTCCAGGCAAAATCTGGTTTGCGGAGGGAATCGGGGTTTGGACAACGACGACGCCGATTCAGCCCCCCGGAACGAATCAAGTTTGGACGTCTGTAACTGCCGGTATTGAACAACTCGTTGCCAACCAAATCATTGCGCCCCCTGGTGGGAACCCCGTTCTACTTTCTGGTGACAGGGCCGTCTTCTATGTCAACAATCCCGACGTGTTTCCTGCAAACCAGAATTATGAGGCTACTCGCGCCATCAATGCCGGGACCGCTGGTGATTGGGCGCCAACAACTCCCTCATTTCTGGTGGCTATAGTGGGATCAACCGTTCAACGATCGGGGTATTCTACTGACGGAGGCAGGACGTGGACCGCGTTTTCGGCCTTTCCTCCCAATTTCGAAAACTTCGGAGGCACTCTCTCCGCAAGCTCAACTACGAATTTTCTGTGGACGACTTCAAACAACGCAAATCCCTATTACACTACCGATCGTGGTGCGACTTGGCGCATGATTTCCATTCCCGGCGTGCCAGATGGACCTGCGGAAACAGGTTGGGGCTCGAGAGGTATCTATGGACATCATTTTGCTGCATGTGCAGATCGTGTAGACCCTGGTACGTTCTATATGCACAATTACGGTCCATCCGGCACGGGTGCTGACCCGGCTGGAATTTGGAAATCAACGGACGGTGGGGCGACTTGGGCACAGGTTCACCATGGCAACCTGGTGTCTTACACCAGGGACTATTGGCAAGTGTCTCTTCGTTGCGTGCCGGGAAAGTCTGGACACTTATTTTTTGCGACCGGCCAGGTAGGAAGCCCAGGCCAGCTGCAGCCAGACACGGCTGCCTATTTTATGCGATCGACGGACCATGGCGCGACCTGGACGGCTGTGCCGAATGTCCTCGAAGTGTCTGTGTTCGGCTTTGGTGCAGCAGCACCGAACGCCGCCTATCCTTCGGTTTACATTGTGGGATGGGTCAACCAGGGCTCCGGGTACACATATGGAATTTGGAAATCCGACGACAACTGCGTCACCTGGACCCTCATTGGCCAATACCCAATGGGCTGGGGAGATCAACCCAGCGCCATTGATGGCGACAAGAATACCTACGGCACGGTCTACATTGGATTTGCGGGAAGCGGCTATGCCTATGGCAGCATCAGCGCCACGACTGCGGATACCACCCCTCCGTCTGTTCCAGGCGGCCTGTCGGCGGCCATTGTGTCTTCGACCCAGGTCAATCTTTCGTGGACGGCGTCGACCGACAACGTCGGTGTAGCGGGCTACAAGGTCTTCCGTAACGGCACACAAATCGGGACTACGGCCGGCACTTCGTTCCAGGACACGCAATTTCCTGGCGTTACATCGAGCACGCCGATCGGCTACAGCGTGGTTGCATATGATGCAGCTGGCAACACTTCAGCCCCCGCTATAATCGGTCTTGTTTCCTCGCGAGCATCCGCGCCTATGGTGGCGATCAACGCGCCGTCAAACGGGACCACGCTTAAAGGAAACGGCAGCGTTAATATCGCTGCCTCGGCAAGCGACAGCAGCGGAATTGCATCGATCTCGATCACAGTTGACGGCAGCCCGCTACAAACGTGCACGAACACGACCTCTTGCTCGGTGACATGGCAAGGCAAAAAAATCACGCAAGGAACGCACACGATTAGCGCAGCTGCACGCAATAACTCCGGCACGTCGGCGAGCGCCTCGATTTCCATACTTTCTCTGCGCTAACTCCCGACCCGATAAGAGCATCGCTGGTTTGCGGCGAGATCGAAGTTCCGATATTCATCTCGCCGCTCCAGTTGCTTCCCAGACGCCACTTTAGCGCCATGAGCGCATCCGGCCGCACCGGCGTTTACGAATATCCGATATTTTGCAGCCGCCGCTGCTCGAGCGACACGCAAAACAGTTGCTCTTTCATCATAACAAATCTATGACCAAGAGCCGCTGGGGCGACCGTCGAAAAAGCATCCAGTTGAGGGTACTCCGCAAAGCTGGCAGTGAGGCGTCTCGATGCATCTTGAACAGCGAATACTGGTAACCGGTGGATCGGGCTTCCTTGGCTCGCACCTTTGCGAGCGCCTGCTCGCGGACGGAGCGAACGTCATTTGCGTGGACAATTTCTTCAGCGGAGCGCGTCTTAACATCGAGCATCTGTTCGATCACAAGCGTTTCGAACTGATCCGCCATGACGTCACCTTCCCGCTCTACGTCGAGGTCGACCAGATCTACAACTTGGCCTGCCCCGCATCGCCGATTCACTACCAGCGCGACCCGGTGCAAACGACCAAGACCAGCGTGCACGGCGCAATCAACATGCTAGGCCTCGCCAAGCGCGTGCAGGCAAAGATCCTCCAAGCATCGACCTCGGAGGTCTATGGCGACCCGAGCGTCCACCCCCAAACGGAAGAGTATTGGGGCAACGTCAATCCGATCGGCCCCCGCTCCTGCTACGATGAAGGCAAACGCTGTGCCGAAACGCTGTTCTTCGATTATCGGCGGCAGCACAAGTTGCGCATCAAGGTTGCGCGCATCTTCAACACCTATGGCCCGCGGATGCACCCCAATGACGGACGCGTGGTTTCGAACTTCATCATCCAAGCCCTGCTTGGGCACGACATTACGATCTATGGCGACGGATCCCAGACCCGCTCATTCTGCTACGTCGACGATCTAATCGACGGCTTGGTCCGCCTGATGGGATCGGCCGACCATATCAGCGGACCGATCAACCTCGGGAACCCGACAGAATTCACGATGCTTCAGCTGGCATCCCAGATCGTCGACCTTGTCGGCTCCCGCTCGCGGCTCGTGCACCGCCCCCTGCCTCAGGATGACCCGCGCCAGCGCCGACCGGATATTTCCAAGGCGCAGCATCTCAATTGGTCGCCACGCACGCAGCTCGATCAGGGCCTCAAGCGCACGATCGCTTATTTCGAAGAGCTGCTGCGGGATCAGGCGTTGCGAGCGCAGTTAACCGGCGCCGCAGTCGCCGTCTCGGCCCCCGCGACGGCGCCCTGAAAGATGCCAGCTGCGGTTGACGAGACCACGATACGGAACGCCGCAAATCAGTATCGAAGGCCGTCCATCGGGCGATAATCGATGCGATAGTTCAAGCCTACGCGGAAGACGTTATCGCGCACCGGGCTTGAGAACGTCACGGTATACGGTCCCGCCCCGGCCAACGTGTTGCTCACCGTGCCGAGATCGAGGTGCAGATATTCGAGCTTGCCGCTCCAGTTCCCGCCCAGTGCGAATTCAACGCCACCTCCCGCGACCCACCCGGCTTTGGTATTTGTGAAAATCGCTGAGCTGTTGTCCGGAACCAAAAGCGTGGGACCGCAACCAATCGGGCAGTTCTCGTTCATGTTCGTTTTGACTTGGCCCCAAGCGGCACCGCCGGTCGCGTAGAGAAGCCAGTCACCGAGCGCCCACCCCACTCGGGCGCGCGCAGTCGAGAACCACTGCAGCTTTCGCTCGCCCGTAAGAGTTCCTTGGATCAGGTCTCCGCAAATGCCGTTGTTCCCGACGCAAAACGAATCTGTCTGGTCGGTCCATTGCCAGTCGCCTTCCACGCCCGCGACCACATTGGAATCAAACTGCCAGTTGTAGCCCGCCTGAAAACCTCCCACCCACCCAGTGGGAGCGAGCGTGAAAGAGTTGGTGATGTGATGGGGCCCGGCCTGGTCGTCGAAGCTGGTTCTGGCCTTGCTGTTACCGCTCGCGCCATAGCCCGCGTTCGCGCCGATATAGAAACCTGTCCAGTCGTAGACCACCGTTTCGGGTTGCGGTGCGGTGTAAGGCGAGCGAAACGGCACATCGGCTGCTGCGGCGTAGCCGCTCAGCAGCGTCGCCATTGCCGAACTCGCGGCTAGAAATACCAAAGCGTTTCGGCCAGATTGTCTTCTCGAGTACGGCGAGCGTGCGTCGCGCTTGCGGACAGATCGCCTCGCTCTTTCGCGCCTTGCATTGCGAACCATAGGGGCCCCGCAGCCAATGAGCCGATTTCCAATTCGTTAACCGAAACCTATCGGCCGCATGGTTAATAATTCGATAATACGCGGGAAGGCCGCCCGAGCAGGCAGCCTCGCGAGCGCGGATCGACTCAAATTGGCGTTGCGGTGCGACGGCCATTCGACGCTTTGGAAGATCAGCGATACGCGCGCCGGCCGCAGATGACCCTCAATCCGCAGATGGCCTATTTCCGCTCAACGGGAACCGATTGCGGACGCGGACTATAGGGATCCTGTCGAGACCAGGTTCCCCTCCGCAGGCACTGCTGATACGCCGCTTGGCAGCTCGCGTCGGTCTGGCCTTGCCGGCGCGCCCATTCCGCACAGTAATTGTAGTTCCCCGAACAGGTGCTCAGGTCGTACTGCGCGTACGAGGTAGCGGGAGCAACCACAAATCCGGCCAGGATTG
>Ga0075424_100003236_pt1 | contig 15165 bp, 19 predicted proteins | sample SoiMethybrSBSTD3_FD_75301 | JGI IMG/M metagenome (GOLD analysis project Ga0075424, IMG submission 75301) | Bulk soil microbial communities from a Populus tree surrounding site in Tennessee, USA - Soil MetaG P. TD hybrid SBSTD3 | ecosystem: Environmental > Terrestrial > Soil > Tree plantation... | reverse complement strand
ACGTCACGCGCCCTAGATTGCTCGTGCCGTGGTACTCGCGCTGTTCGTCCCGCTGATCATTTCGAGCGGAGGAAACTCTGGCTCTCAAGCGTCGACACTCGTGATTCACGCGCTCACCGTCGGCGAGTTGAAGCTCACTGACCTCTTCCGCGTCGTTCGTCGGGAGCTGTTTTCAGGATTGGCCCTGGGCCTGATTCTCGGATCGATCGGGTTCCTGCGGATTTCGATCTGGTCGGCGTTCTCCACAATCTACGGCCCGCATTGGCTGCTGGTTGCGCTCACCGTCGCCTTTGCGCTGGTCGGCGTGGTGTTATGGGGATCGCTGGTCGGTTCGATTCTTCCGTTCATCCTCCGGCGGCTCGGTTTCGATCCGGCCACGTCATCGGCCCCGTTTGTCGCCACGCTCGTCGACGTGACCGGCTTGATCATTTACTTCTCAGTGGGCTATCTCGTCCTCCGCGGAACTCTGCTCTAACGCAAGCTGGGCGATCGCGCGTTCTGGCGATCGTCTCTGCGCTGGTGACGACGGTTATAGCGCTCTCACCTCGGATCGACGAATACGGTATGCACGATACGTCGACCGTGATCGCGGCGGTACGACATGGGCGTCGTCAACAATCGACATTGGTACGACAGGGGTGGCGTCTTTCTCTGCGGCCCCGTCGCTTCGAACCTGAAGCGCGACCGATCGGTCTGCCACCCGGCAGGCAGAATGCCAGATGGTAAGCCCTCGCGCCTTACCGGATGACGACGCCGATGGACGTACGCCAGTAGTGCAGGGACCCTGCAGTGAGCCCGCCGAACGCATCTGCCGGCATCCCGTCTTGCAGACTCTGGACGTACCGAAGATCTCCGCGGACGCCAACATGGTCGGTCGCGAACACCGCCAGGCCGCCGCCGAATGCAACGCCGAAATCGTTACGCGTGAAGCCATACCCGCGTGGGGCGATCTCCAGATGAGAACGAATCAGCCCGAGGCCGCCGGTTAGATACGGCCGAAAGCGGGGCGCATTGCCAGGCCCGAACGGTATGCCGAGCGTGACGTCGCCCATCGCCGTCAGAAGTGAGCTGGTGATGCCGCTGCCGAAATACCCCGGCGAGTAGCCGACGTCGAGATCGACATCGACGATGCTGGCAGCCGACACGCCAATGGCACCGCCGAGGTCGAGGACGCTTCCGCTCGCCGCGTCGCCACCATGGCCGCCAATCCACGGCACGACGAAAATGTCCGCCCGCGCCGTCTGTGGAACGAGCATGAGACCGACTAGCAGAACCACGAGCGTCGTTACTCGTGCGCTGATCGCGCGAAACGACTGGATCTTGTCGAGTGCGTCGGCGACGCCATCGAAGACCGGATCGATGCGATCGCGCAGGCGCGCGCCGCTCGACGTCAGATACAGCCATCCCCACAGTCCGCCCACCACCGCTCCCACGCAGGCCGCAGTCACGACGTGAGCTCGATCGTCGGTCCGAGTCGCCTGGTCACCGTTCGTCGTCGCGGAAGCCATCGAGCCACCTCAAAGCTGCGCTCATGTCGCTGAACACATCGGCCGGCGCCCCGGCGCCCTCTGCCAGCACTGCATACATCCGGGCCATCCCGTAGAGCACGTCGTTGGTGGTGACGATCGCGGTGGGACCGAGATCGGTGACGCGCAGCATGTCGACCGCGCGACCCACCAGCCGCTCGACTTGCTGTGTGGTCAGCGTGGTGCTCGCGCCGCGCGCGTCGAACAGTTCCGGAACATCGAGATCGCGATTGCGCTGCTCCTCGTCGAGATGCGCGTCGATATCGTCGAAGGTCAGCACGCCGTCGGCGTGCGCGATCAGCCGCCTGTGAAAGCGATCGACCGAGTATCGGATGGCCATGGCCGACCGGCGCTGCAAACGACGCGCCGGGCACGGACTGCCAGTCGGCTCGCAAATGCCAGCGCGCTGGCAGGCCGCGTCACCGCGCCGGACGAAAACGCGCCGCAATCAGCGGGCGGGCGCTGGCCGCACCGTTGCTCTCACCGCGCGTCGAGAGGAGTTGCACTATGGCGGAATTGATCGTGGTCGGTTTCAAGAAGGACATGTATCGCGCCTCAGAGGCGCTGAACATGCTCCAGGACATGAACAGCACGTGGATGGTCGATCTGAGCGACGCGGTCGCGGTCTACCGCGACTACAAGGGCAAGCTGCGCGTGGACCAGAGCTATCAGATGACGACCGGGGAAGGCGCGGGCTGGGGCGGCCTCTTCGGCGGAATGATCGGTGCGCTGATCGCCGCGCCCTTCACGGGCGGCGCCAGCGCAGCGGCGGCCCTCGCGGCGGGCTCGCTGAGCGGCGTGGCCCTCGGCGCGACGTTCGGGGCGATCGACGCCGAGTCCTGGAAGGAAGACTACGGGATCTCCGAGGACTTCGTCGACCGTGTCAGCGCCAGCATTCAGCCGGGTGACTCCGCGGTTTTCGTGCTCGCGCGGACTGTCAGTCCCGATCTCGTCGCCGACGCGTTCCGGGGCTACGGCGGCACGATCCTCCGGACGACGCTCAGCGACGCGCAGCGCGCGCGGGTCGAAGCGACACTGCACGGCGCCAGGTAATCGACGACGAACTCGCGGAAAGGATGCAGCCATGGCAACGGCAACGAACACGCAGACGGCGAGCGCAAATCTCAAAGCCTTCGAGGAGAAGATCAAGGGCCAGGTCGCGGACGCAAAAGCGAAGCTCGACCAGTTCGAGACCAACGCCAAAGCCAAGGCGAGCGCGACCGAAACCTCCACGATCGACCACTTGAAGACCGCGAAGCAGGACATCGACCGAAAGCTGCAGGACCTGAAGAACACGCACGACGCGCACGTCGCTCGCGCCAAGAGCGAAATCGAGGCGGACGTGGCCAGGTTCAAGTCGTCGGTCGAGGAATTCGGCGCAAAGTTCAAGAGCAGCAAGAGGTAAAGAAGGAGCAGCCATGAGATCGGAACTGGTTTCGAATCGCGGGCTCGTGAGCGTCGCGATCGTCGTCGCTCTAGGCCTCGGCGTCGCCACGTTTGCGGCGGCGGATCGGTCGGAGACGCTCGTCTACGCGGTGTACGACGGCCAGGACACCGCCGGCCAGGTGTTCCAGACGATGCGGAACGCCCAGCACGACACAGGCGAGCGGATCGAATCGTACGCGGTGGTGTCGAAGGATCTGAAGGGCAAGGTCCGCGTGCGCGACCAGCGGAAGCGCGACTCCGGCGTCGGCGCGGTTCTCGGCGGTGTGATCGGCCTGATCGGCGGACCGGCGGGCGTCGCGGCGGGTGCGGCGGCCGGCGGTGCGGTCGGTTATCTGACCGGCGACGCGGTCGGCATCCCGCGCGACAAGGTCGAGAGCATGCGCTCGTCGCTGACGCCGGACAGCTCGGCGCTGGTCGTCGTGCTCGACGATCGGTGGGTGCAGCACGTCGAGCAGGACATGAACCAGGCGCACGCACGCGCCGTGATCGCGAACCAGATTGCGACCAACCAGAAGGCGCAGTAGGACACGGTCATGACGCGCACCAGGACGATCGGTGCAGGGCTCGCCGCGATCGCGCTGATCGCGGCCGGCCCGTCACCCCGTGCCGCTACTGACTCGGCAGACGACGAGCAGCAGATCGGTCAGCAGGTGTTCGACGAGCTGAAGGCGAAGGGGGAAATCGTCGTCTCGTCGCCGCTGTACGACACCGTGACGCCGATTGCGACGGCCGTCGCCCGGACGGCGCAGCCGCGCTACAACCATCCGTTCAAGTTCGTTCTCGTTCACGAATCGCAGCCGAACGCGTTCTCGGTGCCTGGCGGGAACGTGTACGTCACCGACTCGCTGCTCTATTTCGTCAGGAACAGTGAACAACTGGCCGGCACGCTGGGCCACGAGGTGTCGCACACGATTCACCACGATTCGATGAAGCTGATCGAGAAAGAGCGTCAAATCGAACGGCGGGAGCTCGGCGCCGCGATCCTGCTCGGGCCGTCCGCGGCGCATGTGCTGGCGATCTCGCTCATCGGCAAGCTGCGCTCGCTCGGATATTCGAGAGACGCCGAATCGGCAGCGGATCTGACGGGCGCCGACATCACGGCGGCGAGCGGGTACAACCCGTGGGGCCTCGTGTGGCTCTTTCAGGACTTCGACCGGGCCGACACCGCGCAATTGCCGCAGCTGCTCTCAGACCACCCGGACAACCAGCATCGGGTGGACGCGCTCCGGGCGCATTTCCGCGACCGCCCGGACGTGTTCGGGTCGTTTTCGCCGAATCCCGCGAGCGCCAGGGCGTTGGTCGTGCCCAGGAACGCGAGCGAGGTCTTCCTGCGCTGAAAGGCGGGCCGCGTGCTGACGCTGGACCAACGAACGACCAGCATCCTGACGACGATCGCGGCGTATGCCGCGGTCGTCGCCGTTGTGTTGGTGGCGCACGCGACGCTGGCGGCGTTCGTCGTCGGGCTGCTGCTCGCGTACCTGCTGGAGCCCATTGTGGCGGGCGTCGAGCGGCTTCTGCCGAGCGGCTGGCATGCACGAGGCGTCGCGATCGCGGTTGTTTATGTAATCGCAACCGTCATCGTCGTCATCGCCGGGTACTCGGCCGCCCCAACCGTCGTGAATCAATTCCGACGCCTCGCGACCGCGCTGCCGGAAGTGACGGCGCGCATCAACGAAGGTGGCATCGCATCGCGGAGCGATCTGATCTCGAGCGTCACGTCGCGTGCGAGCCAGGCGGCAGTGTCCGCCGTCGAAGACGCCGCGTGGCTGCTGGTGGCGCCAGTCGTCGCCATCTTCTTTCTCGGTAATCGCGCCCGCTACCTCGATGGCGCGGTCGATCTCCTTGCCCGAAGAGCCGATCGCACGAGGGCGAAACGTACAATCCAGCAGGTCGATCAGGCGCTCGCCGAATACACGCGGGGACAGGTGGTCCTCGCCGGCCTTTCTGCCGCCTTCTACGGCGTGTGCATGGTGGCGCTTGGCATCCCGTACGCGCTTGCGTTGGCGCTCCTGGGCGGCGCACTCGAGTTCGTCCCGGCGGTAGGGTGGATGGCTGCGGCTGTCGCGATACTGGCGTCGGCGTCGCACGCGCATGCCCACTGGATCTGGATGGCGGTGTTGATCGTGGCGTGGCGGCTCCTCCAGAACTTCGCCAACTCCCCGCGCGTGATGGGCGACCGCCTGCGGCTGGAGCCGATGACCGTGCTGTTCGCGCTGATGATCGGCAGCCAGATCGACGGCCTCGCCGGCGCGATTCTCTCTATACCGGCCGTGGCGGTGTGGCGCGTCATCTGGATGGAGGACGTCGCACGCGACACCTCACCCGTGGCGCTCGTCAAGCCCTGAGCCGGCGGCATCGACCATGCACCGTCAGCTGTTACTGCTCGCGGTCAGCCTGATTTCAAGCCTCGCTGACACTCGCGTCGCCTGCCCATATGCGGGCACCTGCCAAGGCTTGAACGCGATGGCCGGCTCGCTACCGTCACAGGCCGTCCATCGCGACCCGCCAACGATCTTGTCGAGCCTCGGTCTCACCCCCCAGCAGATGGCATCGATCGATGCCGGCCGTCCGGTTGCGAAGGTGCTCGACTGGGGCGGCGCGTCGGAAGTGTACGTGTTCGGCGGCGTGCACATCCACGCTCTTCCAGACGCGTATCTGATGGCTGCGCGCGACGTCGAACGGTTGAAGGGAGCCGAGGGTTATCTCGGCGTCGGCGAGTTGACGGAACACACGAGCGCCGCCGACCTGGCAGCGTTGACCGTCGACCCGGATGATGTCAAGGCAGTGAAAAACTGCCGCGACGGATCGTGCGACGTGCAGCTGCCGACGGCATCGATTCAGGCGTTCCACGATGCCGTGAATTGGTCGCGAGCCGACGTGGGTGAACAGGTGAACGCGCTTGCACGCCAGATGCTGCTGGACCTGGTCCGCGCGTATCGAGATGGCGGCAACGACGCGCTGGGCGAATATCGCGACAAGCAGCATCCCGCGCGCGTTGCGGCGCAGTTCGAGACGATGCTCAGTCGCGCATCGGCGCTGCCCGACGTGCTGCCCGAGCTGCGCCGCTACCTGCTTCGCTACCCGAACGCGGATCTCCCCGGCGCCGACAGCTTCTTCTACTGGGAGAAGGTCGCGTTCGGCATGAAGCCGACCATCCGCGCGAACCACGCCGTCATCTACAGAGGGCGAACCGACAATCGCGAATTTGCCGCGGTGGCGATCAAACAGTTGTACGCGAGCCATTACTTCCATACGGCTCTCGACATGTCCGTGTGCGTCGACGACGGTGCGGCGCAGGGCCCGCGCGGTTTCTATCTGCTCACGCTGAAAGGCTCACAGCAGGAAGGCCTGACGGGCGTGAAGGGCTCGATGCTGCGCAAGATTGTCGTCGACAAGACGCGCTCCTCGCTCGAGCGCGCGCTCGCCTCCATCGCACGCACGCTCGAACAGGCGCCGCACGACTGACGCGACTGCGCCAGCAGGTTGGCAAGCGCCGGCCGGCTGGCACGAACGCGCGTGAACCCGCCGATTTTCCTCGCCTTTTCGCGCCCGCATTCGGCATCCCCCCTGCACAACGCTGCAGGCGATGGAAACGATGCTCGTTGTCGTCTTCGACTCCGAAGCGCAGGCGCAAGAGGCTGCACGGGCGCTGTCCGCCCTGAGCGAAGCAGACACCATCGGCGTCAACGCCGGCGCGATCGTGACCAAGAGTTCCGGCGGAGCGATCACCGTGAGCCGATCGCACCGGCCCGCACCGGAGGGGACGCTGGGTGCGACTGCCATCGGCACCCTGATCGGCATGCTGGCCGGCGGCATCGGGCTGGCCATCGGTGCGGCGACCGGGCTCGCGCTCGGCGCGACCACGGACGTCTTCGCGATGAAAGTCGAGCGGGACTTCCTGGCCGATGTCGAGCGCGCGCTCGAGCCGGGCAAGGCGGCCGTCGTTGCCCAGATCTACGAGGAGGAAACCGGTCTCGTCAACGAGCGGATGGCCGCGCTCGGCGGCGTCGTGTTCCGGCGCGCGCTGACCGACGTGGCCGACGAGGACTACGAGAAGGAAATCGCCGCCGTGAAGGGGCGCCTCACAGGAGGAAGACATGTCTGAACTGGTGGTCGTGGGATTCAAGAACGACAAGTACCGCGCATCCGACGTACTCGATCAGCTGCGGCAGCTCGAGTTCGACTGGGTGATCGATCTCGAAGACGCCGTTGCTGTCTACCGCGATTACGACGGCAAGCTTCGCGTGCAGCAGAGTTACGAGCTGACGACGGGCGAAGGCGCGGCGTGGGGCGGGCTGTGGGGATCGCTGCTCGGCGCCATCCTGGCCATTCCGTTCACGGCCGGCGCCTCGGCCGCGGCCGCCGCGGGCGCGCTGGCGGTCGGCGCCGCCTCGGGCACCGCGCTGGGCGTCACGGCCGGCGCGATCGACGCGAAGTGGTGGAAAGAGGACTTCGGCATCGACAGCGATTTCGTGAAGGAAGTAGGCAGCCTCGTCCAGCCGGGCGACTCGGCGATCTTCGCATTGATCGAATCGTCCAACCCCGCCGTCGTCGCCGCGCAGTTCAAAGGCTACGGCGGCACCGTGCTGCGCTCGACGCTGACGGCGGCGCAGGCCGCCAAGCTCGAAAACTATCTGCGCGATCGTTCCGCTGCATAGAAGAGGAGTCACCAATGAGCACCGAGATGAACATTGCCAAGAAGGTTCTCCACGACAAGATCGAGTCGCAGGTCAACACCGTCCAGGCCAAGCTCGACACGCTGAAGGCGAAGGCGCAGGCGGCCAAGGCCAACGCCGAGTTGAAGGTGATCGCCGACCTCATGACGCAGAAGCACGCGATTGATCAGAAGCTCGGCGAGTTGAAGCAGTCGAGCGAGACGACGTATCAGCAGGCGAAGAGCGACGTTGAATCGCGCATTGCCGACCTCGAGAAGTCGGTCAAGGCGATCGAAGCGAAGTTCAAGGCGGCATAAGCGAGGTGATGCGATGAACTCAGGGACAATGGCCGCGGACGCGTTCTTTGGCGGCGGAGACGCCACGAAGAGCGTCCGCGGATGGATCATCTTCGCCGGCGTCGCCATGCTGGTGACGGGCGCCGCGGCGGTCATATACGACGTGACGGCGACCGTCGCGTCGGTGATCGCCTTCGGCTGGCTGTTGATGCTTGCCGGGATCACGCAAGTCGTTCACGCGTTCCAGGTCCGCACCTGGAGCGGGTTCTTTCTGTATCTGCTCGACGGGATCATCCGGGCCGTGGTCGGGACGATGCTCGTGGTCTATCCCAACGCCGGTGCCGAGGCGATGACGCTGCTCCTCAGCCTCTACTTCATCGTCGCCGGCACGTTCCGGGCATTCGCGTCGGTCATGCTGATGTTTCCGAGCTGGGCCTGGAGCGTCGCGTCCGGCCTGATCTCGGTGGTGCTCGGCGTGGTGATCGCGGCGCAGTGGCCCGGTTCCAGCACGTGGTTCATCGGCTTCGCAGTTGGCGTCGACCTCATTCTTTACGGGTGGGCGCTGTTGATGTTCGCGGCGGCGGTCAGGAAACTGGCGCCGTCGTATTCGTAGGAGATGGTCATGACGACCGACACGAAGAACCTCCTCGTCGCCGGCGCCGCCATCGCCGCCATGGCGTTGGTGACCATGTGTTCCCTCGAGGCACGAACCCTCGATTCGCGCGAGAAAAAGCAGCGCGACGCCGCCGAGCAGTCGGCGAAGGCGGCGAAAGCGTTCGAGGCGGTGATGCAGGTGCCCGACAAGGCGATTCCGGCCAACCTGGTCGCGAAAGCGAAGGCGATCGCCGTATTCCCGCAGGTGGTTAAAGTCGCCTTCAGCGTCGGCGGCGAAGGCGGACGCGGCGTCATCAGCCGGCGCCGTGGCGACGGCTGGAGCAGCCCGGTGTTCTTCCGCGGCGGCGGTGCGAGCTTCGGCGCGCAGGCCGGCGCCTCTTCGACCGACTACTTCTTCCTGCTGATGAACGACGAGAGCGTCGACGGGTTGATGAAGGATCGCTTCGCGTTCGGAGGCGAGGCCGGTGTGGCGGCGGGCCCGGTCGGCCGCAACGCCGGCGCCGGCACGGACGCGCTGATGCACGCGGCCATCCTTTCGTATTCACGCAGCCGCGGTGTGTTCGCCGGTGTGAATCTGAAGGGCGTCGTCCTGAAGCCGGAGGACGAGTTGAATCTTAGCGTCTACGACCGCACGGCCGAAGAATTGTTGAAGGACCCGCCGGAGGGCGATCCGACGGCCGATTCGCAACTGAATGCGTTTCCGCGGGCGCTGAGCCGCTATAGCGAAAAGCCGTGACCTTCAGCGATTTTCTGCGTCTGCCGCCGGCCGTGCAGATCACGTTCGTCGTGATGCTCTGGCCGGCGATCTGGGCGGCCGTGGCACTGATCATGGCGCTCGTCACCGACTTCTTGCGTGCCATGAGAAGACACGGCGCATTTGCTGCCGCCCGCTCGAGGATGACGACATGAACAGTCATGACATCAGTGCACAGCCCGGGTTCCGGTGGGCGCTGGCCGAGCGCACCAGCACGTTCCTGAATGCCGTGTACGGGTGGATGTGCCTGGGCCTGCTCATCACGGCACTCACCGCCTGGGTCGTCGCGTCGTCGCCTGCGCTGGTGCGGACGATCGTCGCGAACGGTCCCTTGTTCTGGGCGCTCGCCTTCGTGCAGCTGGCGATCGTGTTCATCCTGTCGGCGCGCGTCCGGCAGCTCACGACCGTGATGGCGGCGCTGTTGTTCGTCGCGTATTCAGCGCTGACCGGTGTCACGCTGTCGTTCGTCCTGCTCGCGTACACCGGCGAATCGATCGCGACGACGTTCGTCGTCTGCGGCGGTGCGTTCGCAGGGCTCGCGGGCTACGGGACGTTGACGAGACGAAGCCTCGCCGGCGTGGGGCAGGTGCTGTTCATGGGGCTGATCGGCGTCGTGCTGGCCTCTCTCGCCGGGTTGTTCTGGCACAGCGATGCGCTGCAGTTCGTGCTGTCGTTCGTCGGCGTGTTCGTGTTTGCGGGACTCGCGGCGTACGACGCGCAGCGGTTGACGCTGATGGCGCAAGAGGCGCCCGCTGAAGGATTGTCGTCCTACGCGATCGTCGGCGCGCTGGCGCTGTACCTCGACTTCATGAACCTGTTCCTGTTCCTGCTCCGGTTTACCGGCAACCCGAGGCGGCAGTCGTGATCGACGAAATTTCGCCGTCGCATACTGCCATCCGCGTCGACCGACGCGTAGCTCTCCGCGCCACGTGAGGAGAGTGTGGTGGACGACGCGACGCTGGACCGGGCATTCGCGCGGGCCTCAGGTGCGCCGAGGCGCGCGGGCAACCGCGTGCGGCTCCTGAGGAACGCGGCCGAGAATTATCCCGCCTGGCTCGACGCCATCGCGTCCGCACGCCGCATCATCCACTGCGAGATGTACATCTTCCACGATGACGAGCAGGGGAGGTTGTTCAGCGACGCCCTGATCGGTAAGGCGGCTGAGGGTGTCAGCGTCCGTCTGCTCTACGACTGGATGGGAGGCCGGAGTACCCCGCGCCGGTTCTGGCGCCGGCTGCGGCACGCGAACGTCGAGGTACGGTGCTACAACCCGCCGCGATTCGATCGGCCGCTCGGTTGGATCAGCCGCAACCATCGCAAGGCGATCATCGTCGACGGGGCAGTGGCGTTCGTCACCGGCCTGTGCGTCGGACAGGCGTGGGTCGGCAACCCCGGGAAACACGTCGACGGCTGGCGCGATACGGGAATCGAGCTGCATGGGCCGGCGGTGGCTGACGTCGACGCGGCCTTCGCCGACTCCTGGGCAACAGCCGGCACAGCACTTGCGCCGAGCGCCGCGTCCGAAACGCAGATGACCGCCGGCGACGTCGCGGTTCGCGTGGTCGCGAGCGCGCCGGGGAAGCTCGGGCTGTTCCGGGTCGACGAGTTCGTCGCGTCGATTGCGTCTCGCAGGCTGTGGTTGACCGACGCCTATTACGGCGGCACCGCCTCGTACGTGCAGGCGCTGCGCGCCGCCGCACGCGATGGCGTGGACGTTCGTTTGCTCGTCCCCGGTGCGACCGACATCCCGGTGCTCCGACCGTTCTCGCGCGCCGGCTACCGACCGCTGCTCGACTCGGGCGTCCGGGTGTTCGAGTGGAACGGCTCGATGATCCACGCCAAGACGGCAGTCGCCGACGGACGCTGGGCACGCGTCGGCTCGACAAACTTGAATGTCGCGAGCTGGATCGGCAACCGCGAGCTCGACATCGTCGTCGAGGACGAAGGCTTCGGCGCGGCGATGGAAGCCATGTTCCTCGACGATCTCGAGCATGCCACTGAGGTGGTGCTGGACGGCAACAGGGTTCATGCCGTGGGCGGTGCGGCCCGCCCGGCGTCGAGCGGCGGTGGCAGCAGCGGCCGTGCGATGGCAGGCGCGCTGCGGGTTGGCAGCACCGTGGCGGCCGCGATCGGCAACACGCGCGTGCTCGAGCCGGTCGAGGCAACGATTGCAATTGCCGGCAGCCTGCTGCTGGGATGCGTGGCATGGCTGGCGTACGACTTTCCGCGCGGGTTCTCGTACCCGTTCGCGATCGTCACCGCCTGGCTGGCCGCCGCCGCGCTGCTCCGCGGGATCGCGCTCAGCCGTGAACGCCGTCACGATCGCGGCGCGCAAAAGACGGCCGCGCTCGACCTGCGCCAGTAACGCCGGCAAAAAGCCTACACCGTATCGCTGGTGAACCGATCGAGCCACCGCGTCGCCGCCCTGAGGTCTCGGAAGACGGCCGCCGGGATGCCTTCACGTTCCGCAAGCGACGCGTACAACCGTGCCATCGCATAGACGCCCGGGTTCGCCGTGACGACTGCTGTCGCGCCAAGGCTCGTCACGCGCAGCATGCCGGTCGCGCGGTCGACCAGCCGCCGCACCTGATCAGTCGTCAGGTCCGTGGTCGCCGACCGCGCGTCGAACAACTCGGGCAGTTCGAGATCGCGCTTTCGCCGTTCGACGTCCAGGTGTGCGTTGATGTCGTGGAACGTCAGGACGCCGTCGGCGCGTGTGATCAGTCGACCGCGCAGGTGGTCGAACTCGTAGCGAATCGGCATGCCGCGAGTCCATTGCAAATCGAGCGCCGCGCTCAGTGCCAGCGCCGCCGCCACTACTGCCAATCAGTCGGCGGTCCCAGACGTGAGTCGCCCGCACTCCGAAGCAGGAACGGACCGGCCGGCGGCGACGCCGTTGCATCACGGTCTCGCCATGACGAGAATCCTTCTCTTTGCGACAGCGGCCGCGTTGATCGGCGCCACCGCGTCAGCATCGGCAACCGCTCAAAAGACCGTCGTCGGGCCAGGCGAGAAACAGACCACGACGGCCGTGATTCAGAAGATCGACGTGCCTGACCGCTTCGTTGTGCTGCGCGGCGACGACGGCACGGACGTCGGCGTATTCGCGCCGCCCGAGTTCACGCGGTTCGACGAACTGCGCGTGGGCGATCGCGTCACGATCACCTACTACCAGTCGACCGTGTATACGCTGAAGGGACGCCGCCAGCCGCGGCCGTCGGTCAGCGAAGAAGTCAGCGTCCTGGAGAGCGATTCGACGTTGCCCGGCGCCACGTTGTCGCACCAGGTGACTGAGCGCGTGACAGTGAAATCGGTCGATCGCAAGAGTGGCTCGATCACCGTCACCGAGCCATCGGGCCGCACGGTCACGCGACATGTCGACCGCGCGTCGGATCTCGACGGTGTCAAGAAGGGCGACCACATCGACATCACCTACACCGCAGCAATACTCGCCGCGGTCACGCGGGCCAAATAGCAGAGTCGTGCGAAGGGAACGGCGATGACGCGCATCCCGCTCCGCGTGATCCTGCTCGCGATCGTTTCCGTCCGACCCCGCTCGAGCGAAGCCGTTCGTCGCTCCGAAGAACGCCGCCGAGGTGTTCCTGCGGTAAGGCCTAATCCGCCACCAGAATCACGATGCTCCGCGGCTGCACGACGCAGTGGGTCGCTGCGTTCAGCCGCCCGGCGGCGTCGATCGTCGGGAGAGGCCCGCGCGCGAAGGTATCGACCGCCACGTGCCAGGCGCGTGGCGGATCGCGCGGCACCTCGAAGTCGAGCGGCTCCCAGAACATGTTCATCATGACGTGCAGGTCGGCGTCACCTCCGAATCCGGCAATCGTGCACGCCAGCGTGCGACCCTCGGGATCGTCGAACCCCGGGCTGTTGAGCATCGTTCCGTGCCACTTGATGTCGGCGAGCCCGCGTTCGTTGACCATGCCGCTGTAAAAGCGTTTCTGCCGCAGCGCCGGATGCGCGTTTCGGAAGGCGATCATCCGGCGCACGTGGTCGAGCACGTCGCAGCTGGCGTCCGTCAGCGTCCAGTCGATCCAGCTCGTCGCGTTGTCCTGGTTGTAGGCGTTGTTGTTGCCGCGCTGCGTGCGGCACATCTCGTCGCCGGCCAGCAGCATCGGAACGCCGCGCGACAGCAGCAGGATCGTGATGAAGTTCTTCATCTGACGCGTCCGCAACGCCGCAATGGCCGGATCGCTCGTCGGGCCCTCGACGCCGCAGTTCCAGCTCAGGTTCTCGTCGATCCCGTCGCGGTTGCCTTCGCCATTCGCCTCGTTGTGCCTGTCGTTGTACGAGACGAGATCGTTCAGGGTAAATCCGTCATGCACGGTGACGAAGTTGATGCTGTTCTCCGGCGTCTGGCCGCGCGCCTGGTAGATGTCGGCGCTGCCCGCGATTCTCGACGCGACCGCGCCAGCCAGTCCTGGATCGCCTTTCACGAACCTCCGCACGTCGTCCCGATACCGTGCGTTCCACTCGGCCCAGCGATCGCCGGGGAAGTGGCCGACCTGATAGAGACCGGCGGCGTCCCACGCTTCCGCGATGAGCTTGGTGTCGGCCAGGGTATCTGACAACTCGATCTGCCACACGACCGGAGGATGCTCCAGCGGCGAGCCGTCTTCGCCGCGGGCGAGGATGGATCCCTCGTCGAACCGGAAGCCGTCAACGTGCATGTCGCGGACCCAGTAGCGGAGGCAGTCGGCGATGAACTTCACGGGGAGTGGGTGATTGACGTTCACCGTGTTGCCGACACCGGTGTAGTTCAGGTAAATCGCGCGGTTGTCGCGATCGAGCAGGTAGAAGGTGCGATTGTCGATGCCGCGAAACGACTGCGTCGGCCCGAACTCGTTGCCTTCATCGGTATGGTTGAACACGACATCGAGAATCACCTCGATGCCCGCCCTGTGCAGCGCCTTGACCATGTCGCGGAACTCGTTCATGTGCGCGGCGGCGTCGGGGCTGACGCAGTAGCCGGCATGCGGGCTGAAGAAGCCGACTGTCGAATATCCCCAGTAGTTGCGGAGCGGATCGCCGGCGGAATTCAGCGACAGCTCGGAATCGTCGAACTCGCAGACCGGCAGCAGCTCGACGGCGGTGATGCCCAGCGACTGTAGGTATGGAATCTTTTCGATCACACCTGCGAACGTGCCCGGGTGCTGGACGCCGGCGCTCGGCGAGCGGGTGAATCCGCCGACGTGCAGCTCGTAGATGATCGACTCGTGCATCGGCCGATTGAGCGGCCGGTCGCCTTCCCAGTCGTACGCAGCCGGATCGACGACCGCGCAGCGCATCGACGTGGCCAGGTTGTCGCCCGGCCCGACGGCATCGGCGCGGCGCCATAACGCTCTCGAGATGCCGCGTGAGTACGGGCCGATCAGCACCTTGTTTGGGTTGAAACGGTGACCTGCCGCCGGGTCGTTCGGACCGTCGACGCGAAGGGCGTAGTAGATGCCGGGGCGGCAACCGCGCACGAAGACGTGCCAGAAATGAAACGTCTTGTTCTCGAACGGATCGAGCCGCACGAGCTGCGCCGGCTGCGCCGAGGTGGCCGAGTCGAAGAGCAGCAGAACGACTTCGGTGGCGGACTCCGAGAACAGCGAGAAGTTCACGCCGTCGGGAACCACCGTGGTGCCGATCGGGTGCGCCGAGCCCGCTTCGATCGTGAAGGTCATGATCGCACCGGTATCAGGGCGACGAGCGCGATGCTGCCGGCGATCGCCGAGAACGCGCCGTAGTAAAAAACCCCCACAGCGCTGCCGGTGGCGTGAAGCGTTTGCGTGAGGAAGATCGGCAGCACCGGGTACAGCATCTCCGACGAGATGTCGGAACAGAAGCTGGCGACTGCCAGCAGGACCGTGTCCCTG
>Ga0075424_100003230_pt1 | contig 15180 bp, 14 predicted proteins | sample SoiMethybrSBSTD3_FD_75301 | JGI IMG/M metagenome (GOLD analysis project Ga0075424, IMG submission 75301) | Bulk soil microbial communities from a Populus tree surrounding site in Tennessee, USA - Soil MetaG P. TD hybrid SBSTD3 | ecosystem: Environmental > Terrestrial > Soil > Tree plantation... | reverse complement strand
GGGCTGTACGAGAGCATCGAGCTCCCTCTGGCGCCGGTGCTGGGCGCGATGGAGGCCGTCGGCATCAAGGTCGACACCTACCGTCTGGCCGAGATCGCTGCCAAGCTGGCCGACCAGGTGGAGGAGCTCGAGGCCCGCTGCCACGAGCTGGCCGGCGGGCCCTTCGTGATCGGCTCGCCGAAGCAGCTGGGCGAGGTGCTCTTCGAGCGCCTCGGCCTGCCGGCCGACCGCAAGGGCAAGACCGGCTACTCGACCGACGCCCGCGTGCTCGCCAAGATCCGCGAGCTGCACCCGATCGTCGATGTCGTCGAGCAGTGGCGCGAGCAGTCGAAGCTCCTGAACACCTACCTCCAGCCGCTGCCCGACCAGATCGACCCCGAGGACGGCCGTCTGCACACCACCTTCAGCCAGACGACCGCCGCCACGGGGCGGCTCTCGTCGATCCGGCCCAACCTCCAGAACATCCCGATCCGAACGCCTCTCGGCCGCGAGATCCGAAGCGCCTTCGTCGCCGGCGAGGGCTTCACGCTGCTCTCGGCCGACTACTCGCAGGTCGAGCTCCGCATCCTGGCCCACCTGTCCGAGGAGCCGGCGCTGAAGGACGCGTTCGCGCGCGGTGAGGACATCCACCGCGTCACCGCCGCCGAGGTGCTGGGGAAGCCGGCGGCGACCCTCACCCGCGATGAGCGAAACCGGGCCAAGGCGGTCAACTTCGGGATCATCTACGGCATCAGCTCGTTCGGCCTGTCCGAGCAGCTCGGCATCTCGCGTGAGGAGGCGCAGGCGTATATCGACACCTACCTGGCCCGCTTCCCGCGCGTGAACGAGTTCATCGCCCGGACGATCGCGTCGGCCAAGGAGCTCGGCTACGTGACGACCCTCTTCGGTCGCCGCCGCCCGATCCCGGAGCTGCGCGCATCCAACTACCAGACCCGCAGCCTGGGCGAGCGGCTGGCCGTGAACACCGTGATGCAGGGCAGCGCCGCCGACATCATCAAGGTCGCGATGATCACCTGCCACGCGCGCCTGCGCGACGAGGGTCGCCGCTCTCGGCTCGTCCTGCAGATCCACGACGAGCTGCTCTTCGAGGCGGCCGACGGGGAGATGACCGCGCTCCGGGCGCTGGTGACCGACGCCATGGTGTCGGCCTACCCGCTCGACCCGGCGCTCGAGATCGACATCGGAACCGGCGCGACGTGGCTGGAGGCGAAATGACCTGGGCGCAGGTGGACGGGGAGCTGAGCGCGCTCCCGGCACGGCGCGGGGACGAGCCCGGCACCTACCTCTGGATCACCGCCGGCGAGCGCCACGAGCAGATCACGGCCGAGCTCTTCCTCCCGGCGGTCGCCGCGGACGAGCTCGACTCGGCGCTCGGGATCGCGGTGGGGACCGTGCACCTCGAGGACGGCGACTGGACGGGCGAGGTGCGGCTCGACTTCGGGCGGGTGAAGGACGGACGCGGAGTCGTGTCGGCGTCCGGGGACGCGCTCGACGCCGACATCCGCTTCATCCTGAGCAGCCACCCGGCCGACGGCGGGTTCTGCCGCCACTGCGGCGCGGAGCTCGAGGTCGCCGTCGTGTCGGTCATCACGCCGCCCGACGGCGGCGTCATCGGCACCCCCCAGACGCGCTGTGGGGCGTGCGGCAAGGACTGATCGCCGTCACGCTGGCCGCGCTGCTCGCGGCCTGCGGCGGAGGGGGCGGCGCGGGGCCGAGCTCGGCGGCCCCCGGGTGCGCCACCCCGCCCACCGACAGCCTTCCGCTCGCGGTCAGGCTGCCGACGGAACCGTCCTCCGAGGCAGCGCCGACCTGCGCGCTGGCCCGCTATCGGGCCGTGCTCGCGACCTCCGCGTGGGGGACGATGCCGAAGCCGCTCCGGGCGGTGGATCCCGCCGTCCAGGTGTGGCAGGAGCGCTCGCTCCTCTACAGCTGCGAGCGCTGCGAGCTGGCCGCGTTTCATCTCCCCTGGATTCGCGAGCACCATCCCGAGTGGATCCTGCACACGGCCGACGGCGCCGAGATCCACCCGGCCGACCATCCCGGCTGGGTGCTGCTCGACTTCGGGGATCCCGACTACCAGGGGGCGTGGTCGCTGCGGATCCAGCAGAGCCTCGACGCCGGCGGCTGGACCGGGGTCGCGGTGGTCGATGCGGGCAACGCGCCGGAGTGGTCGGCGACGCCGGTCGACCCCCGCACCCAGACGGAGCTCGATCCCGGCGACCGGGCCACATATCTGGCACAGGCGCTGAGCCTGGTGCACGCGGCGATGCGCACACACGGGTTCTTCCTGCTCGCCCAGAACGGCCCGCCCGAGATCGTCGAGCCCGCCCAGATCAACTCCGCCGATGCGCTGGACGCGGGCGCCGGGTTCGCCCGCCTGCGCGGCTCGGCCTGGCTCACGCTCCTTGAGTACTACATGCAGGTGCAGCGCGAGCGCACGGCGGCGTTCGTGTTCGAGTCCAGGCCCGACCCGGGCCCGAAGCGGGACGTCTACGGCCTCGCGGCATACCTGCTCGTGGCAACGCCGCAGGGCGCCTACGGCCTCGCGCCCGGCTCCTCACCCGCGTCGCTCTACGACCTCGATCTCGGCGCGCCCGACCCCGACGTGGTGGCCGAGCAGGTCGGCGAGGCGTGGAGGCGGACGTACCCGAACGGCGCCGTCGCCGTGAACCCGTCGGACCTGCCGACGGAGCTCACGCTGGGGGACGCGGGCGAGATCACGCTGCCGGCCGGCGGTGCGGCGGTGACCGTTGGAAGCCGGCTGATCACGAGCTACTGACCGCGCGCGCCGCCTGCTCCTCCCAGGTTGCGGGCACGGCGTTTGTATACTACCGGCCGGCCGGCCCAGGCCGGCTGCCGCATGACCTCATGTGAGAGGATCCGATCCTGACCGACATGGCTTCAACGGACGACACGTGGATGATCGAGGTGGACGGGGTGCTCGTCCCCGACTACGACCGCACGCTGACCGACTTCAGCGAGGGCGACGTGGTCACCGGCACCGTGGTGCGGGTCGACAAGGACGAGATCCTGGTCGACATCGGCTACAAGTCGGAAGGGGTCATCCCGGTCGCCGAGCTCAGCATCCGCCGCTCGGTGAACCCCGACGAGGAGGTCACGATCGGTGATGAGATCGACGCCCTCGTGCTCCAGAAGGAAGACGCCGACGGGCGGCTGATCCTCTCCAAGAAGCGGGCTCGGTTCGAGAAGGCCTGGAAGCGGATCGAGGCTGCCGCCGAGAGCGGAGAGCCCGTGGAGGGCCACGTCATCGAGGTCGTGAAGGGCGGGCTCATCATCGACCTGGGCGTGCGCGGCTTCCTGCCGGCGTCGCTCGTCGACATCCGCCGCGTGCAGGACCTCGAGGAGTACCGCGACCAGGTGCTCCTGTGCAAGGTCATCGAGCTCAACCGCAGTCGCAACAACGTCGTCCTTTCGCGCCGCGCCGTGCTCGAAGAGGAGCGCAAGGAGGCCCGCCAGCAGATCCTCGACCGGCTCAGCCCGGGCGTGGAGGTCGAGGGCCAGATCTCGAACATCGTCGACTTCGGCGCCTTCGTCGACCTCGACGGCATCGACGGCCTGATCCACATCTCGGAGCTGTCCTGGAGCCACGTGAACCACCCGTCGGAGGTGCTCGAGATCGGCCAGCGCGTGCGTGTGAAGGTGCTCGACGTCGACCGCGACCGCCAGCGGATCTCGCTCGGCCTGAAGCAGACGCAGACCGACCCGTGGCAGCGGCTCATGGACGAGTGCAGCCAGGGCGACGTGGTCGCCGGCCGCATCACCAAGGTGGTCACGTTCGGCGCGTTCGCCGAGATCGTCTCCGGCGTCGAGGGCCTGATCCACATCTCGGAGCTCGCCGAGCACCATGTCGAGAACCCGCGCGAGGTCGTGCAGCAGGGCCAGGACGTCAACGTGAAGATCGTCGAGATCGACCCGGAGCGGCGGCGGCTGTCGCTGTCGCTGCGGCGCGTCGAGCCGGACGAGCCCGTGAAGCACATCGATATGGGAACGCCGGGCCCGGCCGCGGAGCCGGCGGTGCCGGAGCTGGGCCTCTCGGAGGAGGTCTTCGCCGACACGCCCGCCGAGCCCGAGCCGGAGGCGGAAGCGGAGGCGACGGCCGAGCCAGAGGCGGAGGCGCCTGAGTCCGAGCCCGCCGCGGAGCCCGAGCCCGAGCCCGAGGCTGCCGCTGAGCCGGAGCCTGAGCCAGAGCCGGAGGCCGCGGCGGAGCCCGAGGAAGAGGCAGCGTCCGAACCCGAGCCCGAGGCGGCCGTCGAGGCCGACGCGGGGGAGGGTGAGAGCGAGCCCGCAAAGGAGTAGCGTCGTCGTCGGGCTGACCGGCGGCATCGGCGCCGGCAAGTCCGAGGCGCTGCGGGCCTTCGAGCGCCACGGCGCGGCGGTCCTCTCGAGCGACGCGGTCGTGCGCGGGCTGTACGCGCGGCCGGAGGTACGCGAGGCGGTCGTGCGCCGCTTCGGACGCCGTGTGCTGGCAGAGGACGGGACCGTCGACCGCGGCGCGCTGGGCCGGATCGTCTTCGCCGACGCGACCGAGCTGCGCTGGCTCGAGGGCCTGGTGCTGCCGCTCGTGTCGGAGGAGTTCGTCCGCTGGCGGGCCGAACATGAGCGCATGGGAACGCCGCTCCTCGTCCACGAGGCGCCCACGCTCTTCGAGGCCGGCGTCGAGGACCGCTACGACACCATCGTCGCGATCACCGCGCCGGAGGACGAGCGCGAGCGCCGCCGTCCGGGCGCGTCCGAGCGGATGGCGCACCAGCTCCCCGAGGCCGAGAAGGCCGCCCGGGCAGACGTCGTCTACGAGAACTCGGGGTCGCTCGACGACCTCGACGCGTTCGTCGCCCGGCTGGTGGAGCGGATCCGGCGGCGATGAGAAGGCTCGCCCTCGCACTGCTCGCGCTCGTGGCGATCGGCGGGCTCGGCTTCGCCTGGGTCGACCACGCCCAGCCGGGCTGGTGGGTGCGGCTGCGCTACCCGCTCTACTACCGCGCCAGCATCGTGGGCTACGGACACCAGTACCACCTCGACCCGGCGCTGATCGCCGCGGTCGTCTACGAGGAGTCGCGCTTCAAGGCCAATGCCCGCTCGAGCGCCGGCGCGATCGGCCTCATGCAGCTCCTGCCGTCGACCGCCCGCGGGATCGCCACCCACACGGGCGGCACGAAGTTCGACCCGCGCCACGACCTCTACGACGCCGACCTGAACCTGCGCTACGGGAGCTGGTACCTGAACCACCTGCGCCAGAAATACGCCGGACGGCCGGACTCGGGCGACCTCGCGCTCGCCGCCTACAACGCCGGCCAGGCGAACGTCGACGAGTGGATCGCCGAGACCCCGTCCGGGCAGCCCGTGCGGGTGCGGTTCGCGGCGACCCGCGACTACGTGAGCGACGTCCACCGGCTGGAGTCCCTCTACCGCAAGGCGTACGGCGACCAGCTCGGCGGGGGCTGACCTACGCGAAGCGCATCTCGATGGCCCGCGCCGAGTCGCGCAGGGCGTGGTCGAGCCGGCCGCGGACGGTGAACCGGTCGAGCAAGGCGAGCACGCCGCGGGCGGAGTACTCGAGCCGGACCGTCACCGTCGCGCCGCCCTTCGCCGGTGCGATCTCGATCATCTGCCGGTAGTCGGCGAAGGGCATGCCGACGCCCTCGACCAGCCGCAGCACGGATCGCGTCGGGCGCACCACCTCGACGTACTCGCCGACCCACGACGGCGCCTTTCGGCGGCCGCGCAGGTGCAGGCGGCTGCCGGGAGCGACCGCGTCGCCCTCCAGCCGGCACAGGTCGACGGACGTGTCCCACACCGGCCGCTGCTCGGGCGCGTGCAGGAAGTCGAACACGGCGGCCGCCGTGCCGTTCACCGTCGCCTGCCGTTCGAGGACGGGCACGCGGGGATCCTATGACGGAATCGGATCGCCCGGAAGCAGCGACCACATGACCAGGTCAGGGCGCTCGCCGCGCTGGTCGGCCCACGCCCGCAGGACGCCCTCGCGCGTGAAGCCGGCCTTCTCGGCGACGCGCTGGGAGCCGGGGTTGTCGAGGTGGGTCGTGAGCTGGAGCCTCGCGACGGGCAGCTCGGCGAACGTCCAGCGAGCGATCAGGCGAAGCGCCGCGGTGGCCAGGCCGCGGCCGCGCCGCGCCTCGACGACGTGATAGCCGGTCTCGGCGATGCCCTGGTCGTGCATGACTCGCACCCCGATCGAGCCGACCGGTAGCTCGTCGCCGCCCTCGGTGATCGCGAATGCCGCGCCGTCGCCGGCGGCGAGCCGGGCGGGGTGCAGGTCGAGCCACAGGCGCGCATCGTCGGCGTCGTACGGGACGGGCACGCTCGTGAACCGGATCACGTCCGGTTCGCTGCACATGGCCACGATCTGGGGCACGTCGGAGAGCCGCCAACCGCGGAGTGTCACCCGGCCGTCCGAGAGCGGCGGGTCCGGAAGGACGATCGGATGCGACACGCGGGGATCGTACACACGTTCGGGTAGAATGCCCTCGATGCCGGACCTGCACGTCTCCGCCGCCTATCAGCCGACGGGCGACCAGCCGCGCGCGATCCGCGAGCTGGCCGAGACGATCTCGCGCGGCGACCAGTACCAGACGCTGCTCGGCGCGACCGCCACGGGCAAGACGCACACCATGGCGCGGGTGATCGAGAAGGTGCAGAAGCCCACCCTCGTCATCGCCCACAACAAGACGCTGGCCGCACAGCTCTGCAACGAGTTCCGCGAGTACTTCCCGACGAACACGGTCGAGTACTTCGTCAGCTACTACGACTACTACCAGCCCGAGGCGTACCTGCCGTCGTCCGACACGTACATCGAGAAGGACTCCTCGATCAACGACGACATCGACCGCCTCCGGCATGCGGCGACCGCGGCCCTCTTCGCGCGCCGCGACGTCGTGATCGTCGCCTCCGTCTCGTGCATCTACGGCATCGGCTCTCCGGAGAGCTACTCCGACATGGTGTGCTTCCTGTCGGTCGGCGACGAGAAGCCGCGCGAGGCCATCCTCACCAAGCTCGTCGACATCCACTACCAACGAAATGACGTCGTCATGGGCCGCGGCCGCTTCCGGGTGCGCGGCGACGTGATCGAGGTGCAGCCGGCCGACACCGAGTCCGCCTACCGGATCAGCCTGTTCGGCGACGAGGTCGAGTCGATCACCCACTTCGACCCGATGACGGGCGAGGTGCACGCCCGGCTCGACCACCTCGCGGTCTACCCGGCCACGCACTACGCGATGGAGCGAAGCGCGCTCGAGGCCGCCGTCAAGTCGATCGACGCGGAGCTTCGCGAGCGGCTGCCGGAGCTGGAGTCCGAGGGCAAGATGCTCGAGGCCCATCGTCTTCGCTCCCGCACCGAGTACGACATGGAGATGCTGCGCGAGATGGGCTTCTGCAACGGCATCGAGAACTATTCGCGCCACCTCGACGGGCGCGCGCCCGGGACGCCGCCGCACACGCTGCTCGACTACTTCCCCGACGACTTCCTGATCGTCATCGACGAGTCGCACCAGACGGTCCCCCAGATCGGCGGCATGTACGAGGGCGACCGTTCACGCAAGCAGACCCTTGTCGAGTACGGCTTCCGGCTGCCGTCGGCGCTCGACAACCGGCCGCTGCGCTTCGACGAGTTCCTCGAGCGCGCGCACCAGGTCATGTTCGTGTCGGCCACCCCGGCGGCGTTCGAGCTGCGCCACTCGACGCACGTCGCCGAGCAGATCATCCGCCCGACCGGTCTGGTCGACCCCGAGGTCGAGGTGCGCCCGACCCGCCACCAGATCGACGATCTGATCGCCGAGATCAAGGCCCGCGCCGAGGCGGGCGAGCGGGTGCTCGTCACGACGCTCACCAAGAAGATGGCCGAGGACCTGACGGACTACCTGCTCGAGTCGGGCATCCGCACCCGCTACCTGCACTCCGAGGTCGACACGCTCGAGCGCATCAAGGTCATCCGCGAGCTCCGACTGGGCGACTTCGACGTCCTGGTCGGCGTCAACCTGCTCCGCGAGGGCCTGGACCTGCCCGAGGTGTCGCTGGTCGCGATCCTCGACGCCGACAAGGAGGGCTTCCTCCGCGGCCAGACGGCGCTCATCCAGACGATCGGGCGCGCGGCCCGAAACGTCAACGGCCGGGTGATCATGTACGCCGACAAGATCACCGAGGCCATCCGGGTCGCGATGGAGGAGACCACCCGCCGGCGCGAGATCCAGACCGCCTACAACGTGGAGCACGGCATCACGCCGGAGTCGATCAAGAAGGGCGTCTCGGACATCGCCGAGTTCCTCTCGCTCGACTCGCAGCCGCACGTGCCGGGGCGCCGGCGCCGGGGCCGCGGCGACGAGGGCATGACGACCGACGAGATCGAGAAGCTCGTCGTCGAGCTCGAGGAGGAGATGTTCGCGGCGGCCGAGGAGCTGCGCTTCGAGTACGCCGCCAAGCTCCGCGACGAGATCAAGGAGCTGCGCCGCGACATCAACGCCGCCCGCGTGCAGTGATCGCGCGGGAGGAGTTCGCGGCGCGGATCGCGCGCGTCCGCGAGCGGATGGCGGCGGCGGGGCTCGGGGCGCTCGCGTGCTACGGCGCCCACGTCGACTACGCGCCAGGCGACCTGCGCTACCTCGCCGACTGGTTCTGCATCGAGGAGGAGCAGGCCATGCTGGTCGTCCCGGCCGACGGCCCGGTGGCGCTCCTCACGGACTCGGCGGCTGACCTCGACCGGGCCCGCGAGCAGGCGGTCTGCGACGAGGTGGCACACGCGCCGGAGCTTGGTACCGCGGTCGCGGCGCGCCTGCGCGGATTCGAGCTCGTCGGCATCACCGGCGGGCGCGTCCTGCCGGCCGCGGCGATGGACGCGCTCCGAGGCGGAGTCAGGGCGGTCACGGATGCGAGCGCGCTCACGGCGGGGCTTCGGATGGTCAAGAGCCCGGCCGAGCTCACCCTCCTGGCCGAGGCGGCGCGGATCTCCGACCTCGGCGTGCGCGCCGGCCTCGACGCCGTGGCCGACGGAGCCCGCGAGGTCGAGATGGCCGCGGCCGCCGAGCATGCCATTCGCAGCGCGGGCGCCGAGCTCAGCTTCACCACGGTGGCCGGCGCCGGGCCGCGCACCGCGCTCGGGACGTTCCTCCCGGGCGACCGGCCGATGCGGGCCGGCGAGGCGGTGCTGCTCGACTGCGGCGCGCGCGTGTACGGCTACCACGGCGACATGTGCCGCACGGTCGCGGTGGGCGAGCCGCCGCCGGAGCTCGAGCAGGCGCTGGAGGCCGTCGCCGCCGCGGTCGAAGCGGCGATCGATGCCGCCCGGCCCGGCGTCACAGTCGGCGACCTTCGGGAGTCGGCGCGAGGCGCGGTCGTCGAGGCCGGACTGGGGGAGGCGTGGTGGGGCGAGTTCATGCCGCACGGCGCCGGCACCGGCCAGCACGAGCCGCCCTACGGCGACCGCGACCCGGCGTGCGAGCTCCGCGAGGGCATGGTGCTCTGCATCGAGCCGGGCGTCCTCCTGCCCGGCGTGGCCGGCGTGGTACACGAGCAGATGATCGCCGTCACGGCCGACGGTGCCGAGGTGCTGAACGGGCTGCCCCTCCGCATGTGGCGCTGATCAGTGCGCCTCTCGGTGAAACACGGGGACCTGGTCCATCTGTTTCACGGATGAAACACCGGGACCACGTCCGGGTGTTTCAGGATGGCTGGAGGCTGTTAGTCAGGCGTGACGCTTTCGAAGCAAGGTTGAACCCAGGGCGACTGGAGGAAGATGTCGCTCTGAGGCGAAGGATGCGGTGCCATGCCGCCCCTCGAACGCCTGCTCGCCCGAGACGAGCACGTCCACCTGGCGACCCGCGAGCACGAGGTCGTCCTCGTCGGGCCGTTCCTGCGCGCGTGCATCGTGCTCACCGCCTGCTCCTACGCCTCCGTCCGCGTCGCTGCGACCGGGGCGCCGCTGCCGCTGCGGCTGCTCGCGGTGGGCATCCTCGGCGTCCTCGCGCTGCGCGCCCTCGTCCGCCTGACCCGCGCGGTGGGCCGCTGGCAGCGACGGGTGCTCGTCGTGACCGACCGGCGGGCGCTGCTCCTCCACGGCGCGATCTCGCGGCGCGTGGCAGCGCTGCCGCTCGACGCGATCCACGACATCGAGGTGATCCGGGCGCGGCCCCGCTGGATCCTCCACTACGGCGGCCTTGTCGTGAGCACCGGCGGCCGCCGCGACCTCCTCTTCGGACTCAGACGGCTGCCGGACCCGGATCTGCTGCTGGGTCTTCTGCTCGGGCTCGCGGACGAGCTGCATGAGCCGTCTGCGTCGCCGCGGTGGCGGCTGACGCCGGGCGGCGTGCCGGTCACGGCGGGGTAGCCGGCGGTGGCCGACGAGGGGCAGGGCAAGTCCGACAACCTCATCCTGGACGAGCTCACCGATCAGCTCGACCGCACGTTTCGGCTCCTGCGCGGCGATGCCGACGAGGCGGCCGACCTGGCGTTCGCCCGGGTGCGCATCGATACGACCGCCGAGGCCAGGCTCCTGAGCGAGCTGGCCGAGCGCGCGCCGCTCGAGCACCCGGACCGGTTCACCGACGCGCACCGGCTGGCGATGCACGCGCTCGAGGTGCTCGACCGCGACGGCTGGCGGCATCCGCGCCTGCCCCGACTGGGGCCGCTCCATGCGCCCGCCGAGTGGGCGGTCGAGTTCGTCGCCCAGTACGTCGTCCGGTCGTACGTGTCGGACGTCGTGCGCAACCTGGCCCGGCTCTACGCCCGGCGTGAGAGCCAGTGCGAGTCCGACAGCCCGGAGCGGCGGGTGCTCGCCCGCGCCCGCATCCAGGCGGACCGCCTTGCACTCGGCTTTCGGGGCGGCGCGTCCGGCCTCCCGACGGTGCTGATCGGTGGCGCCGCCATCCCGGTGCTGGCCTCGCTCGCCCGTCAGTTCGGCGCGGTGAAACCGGGAGAGCCGGTGTTCATCGGCGGCGGCTCCGTGCTCGTCGTCCTGTTCGCCGTGCTCGCGTTCGTGCTGCTTCAGGGAGCCGGGCTCGCCCGCCGGCGGGTGCTCGTGGTCGGTCGCCAGCCGATGGAGGCGCTGTACGAGACGATCGGGCACTGCGGGCGCCCTCCGGAGGACGACGCGGATACCATCGCGCTCGTCGCGATCGGGCTGACAGCTGTCACCTGGTTCATCCTGCCCGTCGTGCTGGTCACCCTGGCGGCCATCTTCCGAGGCTAATACATCCCGGCGTACCGCAAACTCGGCATCGTGCTCGTGCTCGCCCTGCTCGCGTCAGCGGGAGGCGGATGCTCGTCCGGCTTCGGGGGCGGCTCGAGCCGCCCGAACGTCATCCTCTTCATCACCGACGACCAGACCGTCGGCACGGTCTCGAGCGAGACGATGCCGAACACGTGGCGGTGGATGTGGAAGGGCGGCCGCTCCTACCCCAACTTCTCGATCTCCGACCCGCTGTGCTGCCCGTCGCGGATGACGATCATGAGCGGCCGCTACGCGCACAACACCGGCGTCATCGACAACCTCTCGAGCGCGATCTCATTTCACCCGGACATGCGCAGCACCGTCCAGTGCTACCTGGAAGGCTCGGGCTACCGGACGGCGTTCTACGGCAAGTACCTGAACGGCTGGAACTTCAACCGCCAGCCTCCGTGCGTCGACCGCTACGCGATCACGCCCGGCGAGCAGCACTACGGGCTCGACTTCACGACGAACGACGGCGTGGTGACCCCGAGCGGGTGGGACGACACCTACGTCACGAACCAGGCGCTCGACTTCCTGCGCGCGAAGGCCGGCGACGGGCCGTGGTTCATGACGGTCTCGTTCATGGCGCCGCACTCGCCCTACACGCCGCTTCCGGCGGTGGCGAACGCGCCCGTCCCGGCGCCGAAGATCAGCCCCGCGGTGGGCAAGCCGGCTCCGGGGATGTACCCCGTGGTACGCCGCCACGCCGACGCGACCGAGTTCGACACGCGGATCTGGGAGGGAGAGATCCGGATGCTGCGGACGGTCGACCAGGAGGTCGCGCAGATCCGCGAGGCGATCGCCGCACAGGGCGACCTCGACAACACGATCGCCATCTTCATGTCGGACAACGGCCTCATGCTCGGCGAGCACCGGCTCGTCGGCAAGCGGCTCCCGTACCCGGAGTCAACCGACGTTCCGTTTGCGATCTCCGCGCCGGGCCGGCTGGCGCCCGGGTCGGTCGACACGCGGCTCACCTCCAACGTCGACGTCGCACCCACGATCCTGGCGGCGGCCGACCCGGGTGCGACGCTGCGCTATCCGCTCGACGGCTACTCGCTCTTCGACTCCAGGTGGACGCGCAAGCTCCAGTACGGCGAGTCGTTCAACGTCCGCCCCGACAAGCACTGGGAGCCGCCGTGGCGGTCGATCCGGACGGGCGACTACCAGTTCATCGAGTGGCTGTCCCAGACGTTCCCCGAGCACACGGTCTGGCGCGAGTACTACGACCTGCGCACCGACCCCTACGAGCTCCATGACCTGCTCCACGACGACACGACCGCGAACGACCCGCGCGTGCAACGACTTCACGAGAAGCTCGTGAAGGCGGCGTTCTGCGCCGGCCATCCCAGCTGTCCGTAGCTAATAGGCCTGCGCCCAGACGGCGGTGGTGACGGCCGGCCGGCCGCAGCAGATGCACGCGCAGCCCGGGGGCGCCGAGCGCTCGTCGAGCGGCAGGCACCGGATCGTGGCGGAGCTCTGCTCCTTCACCCGCTCCTCGCACTCGAGCCGGCCGCACCACGGCGCCTCGACGAAACCCCCGGCGCCGCGGAGAAACTCGATCATCTCGTCATAGCCGCGGGGATCACGGAGCGTCCGCCGCTCGCGTTCCTCGACGGCGGAAGCGAAGAGCGAGGACTGCACGGCGTCGAGCATCTCGCCGATCACGGCCGCCGCGCCCGGCACCGCAAGCTGCTGCTTCGCTCCGGTGTCGCGCCGGACGACGGTGACGGCCCCGGCGGCGAGGTCGCGGCCGCCGATCTCGATCCGAACCGGCACGCCCTTCAGCTCCCACTCGTTGAACTTGAAGCCGGGCCGGTGCTCGGCGCGGTCGTCGATGCGCACGCGGACGCCCGTCGCGCGGAGCGCCTCCGCGACGGCAGCGGCGGTCTCGAGGATGCCGGCGCGATCGTCGTGACTGGGGATCGGCACGATCACCGCCTGGTGCGGCGCGAGCCGAGGTGGGAGCCGCAGGCCGCGGTCGTCGCCGTGCGTCATGACGACGCCCCCGACCAGGCGCGTCGTCGCGCCCCACGAGGTCGCGTAGGGATAGCGATCGCTGCCGTCGCGCCCGGTGTAGCGGACGTCGTACGTGCGTGGGAACCCCTGGCCGAGGTAGTGCGAGGTCGCGGCCTGGAGCGCCTTCCCGTCGCGCATCAGCGCCTCGAGCGTGTAGGTCTCCTCGGCGCCGGGGAATCGCTCGCCCGGGCTCTTGCGCCCGCGCAGCACGGGCATCGCGAGCACGGTCTCGACGGTGTCGGCGTACACCTCGTGCAGGATCGTGAGCGCCTCGGCCACCGCCTGCTCACGCGTCTCGTGGGCGGTGTGGCCCTCCTGCCACAGAAACTCGGTCGTGCGCAGGAACAGGCGTGGGCGCAGCTCCCAGCGCACGACGTTGGCCCACTGGTTGTAGAGCAGGGGCAGGTCGCGGTAGGACTGGATCCAGCGCCCGTACGTCGACCAGATCAGCGCCTCGGAGGTGGGGCGCACCGCGAGCGGCTCCTCGAGCGTCTTGCCGCCCGCCTCGGTCACGACCGCAACCTCCGGCGCGAACCCCTCGACGAGCGCGCCCTCCCGAGCCAGGATCGACGCGGGCTGGAGGAGCGGGAAGTAGAGGTTCTCGTGGCCGGTCGCCTTGATCCGGTTGTCCAGCTCCCGTTGGATCGTCTCCCAGATCGCGTAGCCGTACGGCTTGATGATCATCGCCCCGCGAACCGGCGAGTTCTCGGCCAGCTCGGCGCGGCGGACGACCTCGCCGTACCAGGCGGGGAAGTCATCGGTCTGGCTGGGGATGGCTATGGCTGCGCACATGTCGCGCTCCTTCGTGGACGTCTGCCGGCGGTGGCGGAGGTGGTCGCGGCGCTCCGAGCCGAGCGGCGGGAGCGCCTACGCCGGGACGTGGACGAACGGCGGCCGGGCGGCGTGCACGTGGGGCTGCTCGAACGTCATGCCGGCAGGATAGCGGCGGTCGGGGCGGTCCCGTCACGGAGCCCGCCTCGCGTGCACGAGGTGCTCGATGGCGCCGCGCGCCCCGGGCACGGGCGAGCGGATGCTCCCGAGCGGCGTCCACCCGGCCGACCGCAGGCCCACCTCGGCGGCGGCGACCGCCCGACGCCGGTCCGTGCGGAGGCGGGGTGCATGCTCGAGCCCGAGCTCGTACATCGGCTTTACCAGCGCCACGACGTCGGCGGCTGGCGAGAGCCGCAACCCGGCGAGCTGCGGCACCGCGAGCGCGATCGCGAGGTAGGACAGGTCGACCGTGACGACGTCGACCGCCTCCGGCACGAGCCGCTCGTCGAGCTGTCCGACGTTCGTCCGCTCGAGCACGACGACGCGCGGGTCGGCCCGCAGCGAACCGCGCAGCTGGCCGAAGCCGGCGTCGACGGCGTAGACGCGACGGGCGCCTGCGTCGAGCAGCACGCGGGTGAAGCCGCCGGCCGCGGCGCCGCAGTCGACGGCGATTCGGCCGCGGGGATCCACGCCGAACGCGGTCAGGGCCGCCCGCAGCTTCGCCTCGCCGCGCAGGGGCACGTGGACGACGCGGGCGACCGACGCCTGTGGCCGCACGAGCGTGGCCGGGTTGGCGGCCACGCGGCCGTCGACGGCAATCCGGCCCGCCGCGATCTCGCCCGCAGGGTCGGGGATGTCGGGATAGCGCCTTGCAACCTCGCTCTCGAGGCGGCGCAGGGAAGTTCTTCGGCGTGCCACTGGGGCACCTCCTCGCGTCGGCATCTGCGGGGGCAGAGGCCGGCGAGGCGGGCCACGGGCACGCCGTTCGGGCGCGCGAACGCAGCGTGTGGAGGCCTAGTGCTAGGTGAACCCGGTCACGTGGCGGATCATACCTTCCCGAACACTTGTTCGACGGCCGAGCGCCTGCTAGCGTTGACCATGTGGGGCGGGACGCCATCGTCATCCGAGGTGCGCGGGAGCACAACCTCCGCGACATC
>Ga0075424_100003229_pt1 | contig 15182 bp, 15 predicted proteins | sample SoiMethybrSBSTD3_FD_75301 | JGI IMG/M metagenome (GOLD analysis project Ga0075424, IMG submission 75301) | Bulk soil microbial communities from a Populus tree surrounding site in Tennessee, USA - Soil MetaG P. TD hybrid SBSTD3 | ecosystem: Environmental > Terrestrial > Soil > Tree plantation... | reverse complement strand
AGGAGTGGGGCACCACCATCATCCTCATCGAGCACGACATGGGCGTGGTCATGGACATCTCGGACCGGGTCGCCGTGCTCGACATGGGGCAGAAGATCGCCCAGGGCACCCCCGACGAGGTGCGGGCCAACCCCCAGGTGATCAAGGCCTATCTCGGAGACGCCAAGGGCGCGACCAATGGAGGCCGACGTGGCTGACCGGACCACCCTTCCCCGCCTGCTCCTGTGCAACGCGCGCGAATTCGCCGACCGCCCCGCCATCCGCGAGAAGGATCGCGGCATCTGGCAGAGCTGGACGTGGCGCCAGTATCACGACCAGGTGCGTGACTTCGCCCTCGGGCTGGCTGCCCTCGGCTTCCGGCGCGGCGACCGCCTCTCCATCATCGGCGACAACCGGCCGCGCCTCTACGCGGCCCAGCTCGCCGCCCAGGCCCTGGGCGGGGTGTCCGTGGCCGTGTACCAGGATTCCATCGCCAAGGAGCTCGCCTACGTCTGGAACCACGCCGAGGTGAGCATGATCGTGGCCGAGGACCAGGAGCAGGTCGACAAGATCCTCGCGCTTCGCGCGGAGCTCCCCGCGCTGCGCGTGGTCATCTACGACGACCCTCGAGGCCTCACCGGCTATCGGCACGACTGGCTCCGGTCCTACTCGGAGGTGCAGGAGACAGGGCGGAAGTTCGGAACGACCAGCTCCGGCTACTTCGAGGCCGAGATCGACAAGGGCAAGGCGGACGACGTAGCCGTCATCTGCTACACCTCGGGCACCACCGGCCATCCCAAGGGCGCCATGATCACCCACGCCAACGCCATCGGAGTGGCGGAGATCTTCTGCCGAGAGGCGCACGTGAAGCCGGAGGACACCTCGCTGGCGTACCTGCCGATGGCGTGGGCGGGCGATGCCGTCTACACGCTCTTCGCGAGCCTGGTCGCCGGCTTCTGCGCCAACTGCCCGGAGAGCCCCGAGACGGTCCAGCGCGATCTCCGGGAGCTCGGGCCCACCACCGTGCTCGCCCCGCCGCGCATCTGGGAGAACATGCTCACGGCCATCCAGGTGCGGGCGAACGACGCCACGCCGCTCAAGCGGCACACCTTCAACCTGTTTCGGTCGGCGGCGGAGCGGGCGGAGATCCTGCGCTCGGAAGGCAAGGCGGTGCCTCCCGCGCTTCGTCTCGTCACCGCCCTCGGCGAGTTCTTCGTGTACGGCCCCGTGCGCGATCAGCTCGGGCTCCGGAAGGCGAAGTGGGCGCTCACGGGCGGTGCGCCCCTAGGCCCCGACACCTTCCGCTTCTTCCGGTCCATCGGGGTCAACCTCAAGCAGGTCTACGGGTCGACGGAGACGAGCGGTCTGGTGTCCCTACAGCCGGACACGGAGGCCAATCCCACCAGCGCGGGTCGTCCCGTGCCGGGGATGGAGGTGAAGATCGCCGATCGCGGCGAGGTGCTCGTGCGCGGCTGCTCGATCTTCAAGGGCTACTTCAAGAACGAGGAGGCGACGCGTGAAGTGATCGACCCCGACGGCTGGTTCCACACAGGCGACGCCGGGTTCATCGATCCGCGCGGCCACCTCGTCATCATCGATCGCGCCAAGGACGTGGGCGCCCTCGCCGACGGCACCCCTTTCGCGCCCCAGTTCATCGAGAACAAGCTGAAGTTCAGCCCCTACATCCGGGAGGCGGTGGCCTTCGGCAACGAGAAGCCGTTCGTGGCGGCCATGATCGCCATCGACCTCGGCACGATGGGGAACTGGGCAGAACGGCGCGGGCTGGCCTACACCTCCTACATGGATCTCTCGCAGAAGGCCGAGGTGCGGGAGCTGATCGCGGGCGAGATCCGGAAGGGGAACGAGACGCTACCCGACGCCACCAAGGTGCGTCGTTTCCTCCTCCTGACCAAGGACCTCGAGGCCGACGACGCGGAGATGACCCGCACTCGCAAGGTCCGGCGGCGGTTCGTAGCGGAGAAGTATGCCGCGGTGCTCGACGCCTTCTACCGCGGGGCGAGGGAGGTCGAGCTCACCACCACCATCACCTATGAGGACGGACGGCAGGCGTCGATCCAATCGCGGGTCCACATCGAGGACGTGGAGAGGGCACCCGTTCATGTCTGAAGAATTCGGATTCCTCCTCCTCCTCCTCTCGAACGGCGTGCTCATCGGCCTCATGTACTCCCTCATCGCCCTGGGGTTCGTGCTCGTCTACAAGGCCACGGACGCGGTGAACTTCGCTCAGGGCGAGTTCGTGATGATCGCGGGGCTGGTGGTCGCCCTGGCCATCAGTACAGCCGGCGCGCCCCTCTGGGTCGCCATCGTCCTGGGGCTCGCCAGCATGATCGTCTTCGGCTTCGCCCTGGAGCGGGTCGTGCTGCGCAGGCTCATCGGCCGTCCCGTGATTGCCGTGGTCATGGCCACCATCGGCCTCGCTTCGATCCTGCGCGGGGTGGGTCCCACCTTCTTCGGGGCGGGGACGAAGTCCCTGCCCCTGCCCATCAGCGACGAGCCGTTCGTGATCGGGCCCCTGTTCATCCCGCCCATCCAGCTCCTGGGCGCGGCGGTGAGCATCGTGTTCATCACGGGTTTCGGCTGGTTCTTCCTCTGGTCGCGCAAGGGCATCGCCATGCGGGCGGTGGCCGACAACCAGCAGGTGGCCATGGCCATGGGGATCAACGTGGAACGCTATTTCGGCCTCGCCTGGGCCATGACGGGCGTGGTCTCGGCCCTGGGCGGCATCATCTGGGGCAACCTGCTCGGCGTCGACGTCAACCTCTCCCTCGTGGGGTTCAAGGTGTTTCCCGTGGTGATCCTGGGCGGGCTCGACTCGATCCCCGGCGCGGTCATCGGTGGGCTCATCGTGGGCATCGTGGAGAACATCGTGGCGGGATACGTCGATCCCTACGTGGGGGGCGGCACCAAGGACTTCGCCCCCTACGTCCTGATGATCCTCGCCCTCATGGTCCGGCCCTACGGCATCTTCGGCAAGAGAATCATCGAGAGAGTCTAGCGCGATGATAAGGGCCCATCTGCTTCGTTGCCGCCCTCGGCCGCACGCTCAACGTAGAGAGACTACGCCTCGCGTGCGGCCATCGGGCGGCGCCTCGCATCTGGACCCTTCTCATCGCGCTAGACGCACGGGGCGTGAGGGACACGGGGCGTAGGGAAGGGAGAGCGCATGTTCCATCGTGAGTCGGGGGTGCTGAAGACGACGTACGAGGCGGACATGGCGCTCTATCCGCTGCCCATCGCCCGCTGGACGGTGGCGGCGGTGGCCGTGCTGTTCTTCGGCGTCATCCCCCTTGCCCTCGACCAGTACTATCTGTCCCTCGCCAATCTCGTCTGGATCGCCGTCATCGGCGCGCTAGGTCTCAACATCCTGGTCGGCTACACAGGGCAGGTGTCCATCGGGCACGGGGCCTTCATGTCCGTGGGCGCCTACACCGCGGCCAATCTGGCCATCCGTCTCGGCTCCCCCTGGCCCGTCAATCTCCTCGCGGGGGGGCTCATGGCCGCCCTGGTGGGAGCGGTGGTGGGCATGCCCTCCGTGCGCATCAAGGGGCTCTACCTCGCCATCGCCACCCTCGCCGGTCAGCTCATCATCGAGTGGACCATCAACCACGTCACCTTCATCAGCGGCGGGGTGCAGGCTTCCATCGACGTGCCGCGCCCGCGGCTCGGCTCCTTCGTCCTCTCGAGCCAGCGCCAGATGTACTTCTTCCTCCTCGTGTTCGTGGTCCTCGCCATCGTGGGCACCCTCAACCTCGTGCGGAGCCGGGTGGGGCGCGCCTTCATCGCCATCCGCGACCAGGACATCGCGGCCGAGATCATCGGCATCGACATCTTCCGCTACAAGCTGCTCGCCTTCGCCATCTCCTCGTTCTACGCGGGGGTCACCGGCGTCCTCTACACCTACTACCTCGGCATCGCCAACTACGAGCAGTTCCAGATCGGCGTCTCCATCGACTACCTCGCCATGATCATCATCGGGGGACTCGGCTCCGTGCTGGGCTCGATCTTTGGCGCCGCCTTCGTCACCCTCCTCCCCATCGCGATCCGCTATGCCATGGAAGCGTTCGGCGGACTCTTCTTCGCTCCCCAGACCGTGCTCAACCTCATCCCCAACCTCCGCCTCATGATGTTCGGCGCCCTCATCATCTTCTTCCTGATCGTCGAGCCCGAGGGGCTGAATCGCCTGTGGCGGAATATCCGCAACTACTTCCGCATTTGGCCATTCGCGTACTGAGGTACGCGAGGAAAGGAGCAATACTCATGAGACAACTTCTGGCCATCGTGACGGCACTCATCGTGGCGGGCAGCCTGACCGCACCCGAGCCGTCCCACGCCCAGTCCAAGGGCGAGATCGTCATCGGCATGCAGTGCGACCGGACGGGGCCGACCCAGATCGTGGGCACCGTCCTCTGCCCCGGTTTCCACGATTACATCGCCCTCATCAACAGCAAGGGCGGGGTCGAAGGACACAAGATCAAGGCCCCTGAGATCGACAACGAGTACAAGGTGCCGCCCGCCGTAGAATCCTACGAGCGCCACAAGAAGGAAGGCGCCGTGACCATCTCGGTGTATGGCACGCCACAGATCTACGCCCTGGCCGCCAAGCTCAACGAGGACCGGATCCCTGGGACATCGCCAGGCTTCGGCAGCGCGGCCGCCGCCGATGGCGTCCGTTACCCCTACATCTTCCCCATTGCCGCTACCTACTGGTCGCAGGGCGCGGCGGCCGTGGACTTCGTGAAGAAGCAGCTCGGCGGGAGCCTCAAGGGCAAGAAGATCGCCTACATCTTCTACGACAACCCGGCCGGACGCGAGCCCATCGAGGTCCTCGAGGATCTGTCGGCCCGCGAGGGCTTCCAGCTCAAGACCTTCGCCGTGCCGCCCCCGGGGGTGGAGATGGGCGCCCAGGTCCTCGACATCGCGCAGCGCTTCCGGCCGGACTTCGTGATCGCGCACCTGTTCGGCGGCGCCCCCGCCGTGTCGATCAAGGAGTTCAAGAGCAAGGGGTATCCCCTGAAGAAGGTGATCTCCCTCGTGTGGGGATCGGCCGAGGTCAACATCGACGCGGCGGGCGGCTTCGGCGTGGCCGAGGGCTACTACACCATGCAGTTCGCCGGGGTGGGGCACGACTATCCCGTGCTGAACGAGATCCGGGAGATGTACAAGAAGGAGGGCAAGCCCGCGCCCAAGGAGATGGCCTCGTCCGTGTACTACAACCGGGGGGTGTTGGTGGCGGCGGTTCACATCGAGGCCATCCGCAATGCCCTCAAGGCTAAGCCGGACGGGAAGATCACCGGGATGGACACCAAGGCCGGTTTCGAGAAGATCAACAACTTCACCCTGGGTGGCCTGGTGCCGCCTCTCAAGATCACCTCCACCGACCACGAGGGTGGCGGGCTCGTGCAGATCTGGCAGGTGAAGGGAGGCAAGTTCGAGAAGGTGACGGATTGGTTCTCGGCCTATCCCGACGTGGTCGCCAAACACATCAAGGAGGCGGCGGCCAAGTAACGCCGTCCGCGGGAGGAGTGCATCGGAGGGGGCACCGTGCCCCCTCCGATGCGACGACGACATGCTCAACCTGAACAACGTCGAGGTGATCTACGACGGCGTCATCCTTGTGCTCAAAGGGGTGTCGCTCGAGGTCCGCGAGGGCGGGATCACCACGCTCCTGGGTGCGAACGGCGCCGGCAAGACCACCACTCTCAAGGCGGTGTCCGGCGTGCTCAGGACGGAGCGCGGCGAGGTGACCAAGGGGCACATCGAGCTCGGCGGGCAACGCATCGACCGGCTGACTCCGTACGAAGTGGTCCGGCGCGGCGTCGTGCAGGTCTTCGAAGGCCGCCGCGTGTTCGAGCACCTGACGACGGAGGAGAACCTCGTGGTGGGCGCCCATATCCAGTCCGACCGGCACCGCCTGGCCAGCGGGATCGAGCACGTGTACGAGTACTTCCCTCGCCTCCGGGAGCGCCGCGCCGTGCAGGCCGGCTATCTCTCGGGCGGCGAGCAGCAGATGCTCGTGATCGGCCGTGCCCTCATGTCCGACCCCAAGGTCATCCTCCTCGACGAGCCCTCGCTGGGCCTCGCCCCCATGCTGGTGGAGGAGATCTTCCAGATCGTGCAGCGACTGAACCGCGAGCAGAAGCTCACCGTGCTCCTCGTCGAGCAGAACGCCGCCCTCGCCCTGGCCATCGCCGACCACGGCTACGTGATGGAGAACGGCCGCATCGTTCTCGACGGCACCGCGGACCAGCTCCGCGACAACGCGGACATCAAGGAGTTCTATCTCGGGCTCACCGAGGTCGGCGCCCGCAAGTCCTACCGGGACGTCAAGCACTACAAGCGCCGCAAACGCTGGCTGAGCTAACCGCAGCTCTCGCCCAGGAGGAGTCCCGATGCGTGCCCTGACCCGAGCCATCCTCGTCCCGGTGGCGGCCCTGCTCCTCAACGCCTGCGCCTCCTCCGCCCCGCCGGAGCCGGCCGCCTCCGGCCCGACGCTCTATCAGCGCCTGGGCGGCCGCGAGAACATCAAGCTCATCGTGGACGACTTCGTGGCGACCATGGCCGCCGATCCGCGGGTGAACAGCCGCTTCAAGGGTCTCGACGCGGCGCGGGTGGCCAAGCTGCAGACCAATCTCGCCGACCAGATCTGCGACGCCACGGGCGGGCCCTGTGCCTATCTCGGCCAGGACATGAAGACGGTGCACAAGGGCATGGGCATCACGGAGGCGGAGTGGAACGCCACCGTGGAGGACCTGGTCAAGAGCCTGAACAAGTTCAAGGTCGGAGCGAAGGAGCAGGAGGAGCTCCTGGCGGCCCTGGGCGGGATGAAAAAAGACATCGTCGGCCAGTAGAGGAGGCGGGAGTCGGCCATGAGCGTGCAGGGCTTCACCGTCTACGACATGATCGCGCGCGGGGCCGCCCTCCACGGCGCGGCGCCCGCGCTGATCCAGGGCGAGCAGACGCTGTCCTTCCGCGAGTTCAAGGCGCGCGTGGATGCTCTCGCGGGAGGCCTGGCCGCTCTCGGCATCGGCGCCGGCGATCGCATCGCTATCCTCGCCCAGAACGACACCGCCTACCTCGTCCTCTACGGGGCCTGCGCGCGGCAGGGCATCCTCGCCTATCCCATCAACTGGCGGCTCACCGCGGAGGAGGTGGCGCGCCTGCTCGATCGCGCCTCGCCGAAGATGATGGTGGCCGACGCCTCCACGCTGCCCGTGGTGGCGGGGTGGCCCGAGAGCAAGCGGCAGCTGCCGCACTGGTATCAGTTCGGCGGCCCGGCCGCGGCGGGCTTCACCTCGTTCGATTCGCTCTTCACGTCGTCGCGGGAGGTTGCGCCCGCCCAGGTTTCGCCCGCCGACCCGTTCGCCGCCATCTCCACCGCGGCGGTAGACGTGGTGCCCCGCGGCGCCGTACTCACCCACGGCAACGTCGTGACGGCCAACCTGACGGCCATGGCGGCCATGGGACTCTCCGCCGCCGACCGCTATCTGCTCGCCCTGCCCCTCTTCCACATCACCGCGCTGGGCATGAGCCTCGCCCACATGCACGCGGGAGGCGCCAGCGTCCTCGTGCCGCGCTTCGACGCGGAGGAGGCGGTGCGCCTCATCGACCGCCACGGCATCACCCACGTCTCGGACTTTCCCCCGGTGCTCCTGAGCCTGCTGGATGCCGCGGCCAAGCAGGGGAGTCGGCTCGCGAGCCTTCGCCACGTCTCCGGGCTGGACACGCCGCAGACCATCGAGCGCCTCCACGCGGAGACGGGCGCGCAGTTCTGGACCGGCTTCGGCCAGTCGGAGACGAGCGGGTTCGTGAGCCTCCAGCGCGTCGCGGAGCGCCCCGGCGCCGCGGGACGCCCGGTACCTATGAGCCAGGTCGCCATCGTGGACGACTACGACCGCCCGGTGCCTACGGGCACCGCGGGGGAGATCGTGGTGCGTGGGCCCCTGGTCTTCCAGGGCTACTTCGACCAGCCCGACGTGACCGCCTACACCTTCCGCAACGGCTGGCATCACACGGGCGACGTGGGGCGCTTCGACGCCGACGGCTTCCTCCACTACGTCAAGCGCAAGCCCGAGAAGGAGCTGATCAAGCCCGGAGGCGAGAACGTCTACCCCGCCGAGGTCGAGACGGTCATCATGCAGATGGCGGGGGTGAGCGGCGTCTGCGTGTACGGCATCCCCGACGCGCGCTGGGGCGAGGCGATCAAGGCGGTGGTGGAGGTGGCGGGAAGCCGGTACAGTGCGGAGCAGGTGAGCGACTTCGTGGCCTCACGGATCGCGCGCTTCAAGCGCCCGCACGTGGTGGTCTTCACGGAGGCCGTACCCCGCACGGCGGAGGGTGCAGTGGACCGCGACGCCGTCAAGGCCCGGTGGGGTGACGCGCGATGAAGATCTTCAGCGAGCAGCACGACATGTTCCGGCAGTCGGTACGCGCCTTCGTGGAGAAGGAAGTGGAGCCGCACATCGAGGAGTGGGAGCAGGCGGGGCAGATCCCCCGGTCCATCTGGCCGCGCCTGGGCGAGCTCGGCTTCCTCGGGGTGGAGTACGACGAGAAGTACGGCGGGGCGGGAGCGGACTTCCTCACCACCATGGTCCTGTGCGAGGAGATGGCGCGCTCGCGCTCCGGCTCCCTGGCCATGGCGGTGGGCGTGCAGACGGACATGGCCTCGCCGCATCTCTACTGGACGGGCAGCGAGGCGCTCAAGGAGCGCTATCTCCCCGGCATCTGCGCGGGGCGGAGCGTCTGCTGCATCGCCGTCACCGAGCCGGGCGGCGGCTCCGACGTGGCGGCCATCAAGACGCGCGCGGTGCGCGAGGGCGACCACTACGTCCTCAACGGCTCCAAGATGTTCATCACCAATGGGGTCGTGTCCGACCTCTACTTCGTGGCCGCCCGCCTGCAGCCCGGGGAGACGGACGGCAAGCGGCACCGCGGGATCTCCATGTTCCTCGTGGAGCGGGGCACTCCCGGCCTCACGGTCAGCCGCAAGCTCGACAAGATGGGCATGCGCGCCTCCGACACCGCGGAGCTCGCCTTCCAGGACGTGCGGGTGCCCGTGGAGAACCTCCTCGGCCGCGAGGGGGTGGGCTTCTACGAGGTGATGCGCGTGTTCCAGCGCGAGCGCCTGGTGGCGGGGCTCCACTCGGTGGCGGGCTGCCGGCGCGCCCTGGAGGACACGATCGCCTACGTGCAGGAGCGCCAGGCCTTCGACTCGCCGCTCTCCAAGAAGCAGGTGGTGCGGCACAAGCTGGCCGATCTCGCTACCCTCATCGAGGCGGGCCGGGCCCTGACCTATTCCGCCTGCCTCAAGTTCGCGGAGGGCGCCGACGCGGTGAAGGAGATCTCCATGGTCAAGCTCTTCACCGCGGACATGGCGCAGAAGGTCGCCTACGACTGCGTGCAGCTCCACGGCGGCTACGGCTACATGCGCGAGTACCCCATCGAGCGCTTCTTCCGCGACACGCGACTCATGACCATCGGCGGCGGCACCTCCGAGGTCATGAAGGAGATCATCGCCAAGCAGCTGGAGCTCTGATCCCGCCCTTCCCGCCGCGGGGAGGGAAAAGTCATGATCGATCTCGTCGCCATCGGCCACGTTACCTTCGACGAGACGCCGTCGGGGATCCGGCCGGGGGGCTCCGCCTACTACGCCGCCCTCACCGCGCGCCGCCTCGGCTTGGGGGTGGGTCTCCTCACCGCCACGGCCGCCGACTATCCGCTCGACATCTTCCCGGACGGCATCGAGGTCCACGTGGTGCCGTCGCCGCAGACCACTCGCTATCGGGTAGGCGAGTCGCAGGGCACGCGCACCCTCACGCTGCTCTCGCGCGCCGTCGATCTGGAGGCGGAGCAGCTCCCCGCGGCCTGGAGCAAGGCGCCCCTCGCTCTTCTCGGTCCCGTGGCCAACGAGGTGGATCCCGCGCTGGCCGGCGCCTTCGACGATGCCTCGGTCGCCGTGCTCCCCCAGGGATGGATGCGGAAGCGCAAGGCGGGTGGCCTCATGAGGCCGCAGCCGTGGGAGGACGCGGATGCCGTGCTGCCCCGCGCTCAGCTCCTCGTGCTCAGCGAGGAGGACCTCGGCGGCTCAGAGGAGACGGCGGTGCGGTGGCTGCATCAGGTGCCGCTGGGGGCCATCACGCGCGGACGGCGCGGGGCCACCCTCTACGTCAACGGCGAGCCGTACCACGTGACGGCCGACGCGGCCACCGAGGTCGACCCCACCGGAGCGGGTGACGTGTTCGCCACCACGCTCCTCATCGAGTACCAGCAATCCGGCGACGCCTGGGAGGCCGCGGCGCTGGCCGCGTGCGCAGGCGCGGCGTCGGTGGAGGCGGCAGGAGCGGCGGGCGTGCCCGACCGCGCGGCCCTTGAGACGAGGCTCGCCGCGTACCGGAGGCGACGCGGTGGCTGACGGTTGCCCGCTGCGCGCGCCGCGACTACACTGCCGCCGATGACTCCGCGGCGCATCCGTATCACCGCCGGCTCGGTGGCCGCCGACGCGCTCCTCGACGACTCGGAGACGGCGCTGCTCGTGTGGGACGCGCTCCCCCTCACCGTGGCGGGCGAAACATGGGGCGATGAGATCTACTTCTCCATTCCCGTGAAGGCCAAGCCCGAGCGGGCCTTGGAGACCGTGGAGATGGGCGATCTAGGCTACTGGCCGCCCGGCACCGCTTTCTGCATCTTCTTCGGTCCCACGCCCATGAGCCGAGGCCAGGAGATCCGGCCCGCCAGCCCCGTGAACGTTTTCGGCAAGATCGTGGGCGATCCCACCGTGTTCAAGAAGGTGCGCGCGGGAACCAAGGTCCGGGTCGAGCGCGCGTAGCGCCGTCACGTCCGCACCGCCGGAGCCGTCTTCCCGCTTCCGCCCATTCCGCTCCTCTCCTGCGTATACCCGGGTGAGTGAACGCCATGGACGAGGAACGACGACTGATGGGACGGGTGGCCAAGGGCGACGAGGCGGCCTTCACGGAGCTGGTCGGCCGCTACGGCGGCCGGCTGCTCGGGGTGGCGCGGCGGCTGCTCGGCTCGCGCGCAGATGCCGAGGACGCCGTGCAGCGCGCGCTGCTGCAGTGCTATCTCGGCGCGGGAACCTACCGCGCGGAATGGGCGGTGTCGACCTGGCTCTATCGCATCCTCACCAACGTCTGCGTGGACGAGCTGAGACGGCGCCGGAGCCGCCGCGCGGAGCTCGAGCCGCCCGTGCGTCCCGATCCGCCGGGAGAGCATCTCGATCTGCGCCGGGCCCTCGGCCGCGTGCCCACGGAGGCGCACGTGCTCCTCGCCCTCCGCTACGTGGACGGGCTCTCCTATGGAGAGCTGGCGCGCATCCGCGGCATCTCGATCAACACGGTGAAGAGCCAGCTCCAGCGGGGCAAGAGCCTGCTGCGGGCGGCGCTGACGAAGGGAGGAGCGGCATGAAGCGAGACAGCGTGGACGAGATCCTCATGCGATACTTCGAGCCCGCGGCGGACGCGGGCGATCTGGCCCGGCGGGTGTTGCAGGCGGCGCGGGACTCCGCGCGGCAGACGACGCGGCTCCTGGATTCGCTCTCCATCCAGACCACCCCGCAGGGTGTGTCCCTGATCCGGGCGGAGCGGCTGCCGCAGGCCGCCTCCGCGGCGGCGCGCCGGCTTGCCGAGCAGGCCCGCGAGGAGCTGTCCGAGTATTTCCAGGGCAAGCGCGCCTTCTTCTCCGTGCCCGTCGACCTGAGCGAGGCGCCAGACTTCCAGAAGAAGGTGCTGGCGGCGGCCCGCCGCATCCCGTTTGGCGAGGTGCGGCCCTACGCGTGGGTCGCCCAGCGCATCGGCCACCCCCGCGCGGTGCGCGCGGTAGGCACGGCTCTCGGCCGGAACCCCGTGCCCTTCATCGTGCCGTGCCATCGCGTGCTGCAGACGGGCGGGGGGCTCGGCGGCTACCTCTTCGGCACGGACGTGAAGAGCCGGCTCCTCTCCCTCGAGCGCACCACGCCGGTGTACGAGGGGTGCACGAGCACGCACATCGTGTGCCGCGTCGGCTGCATCCACGGCCGTCGCATGCGGCCGGACAACCGCGTGGTCTTCGCCTCGGTGGACGACGCGCGCTCGATCGGATATCGGCCCTGCAAGGTCTGCAAGCCCGAGGCGGCATGAGCGGATCGGTGGCCGAGCGGCTGGCCGGGCTCGACTGGCCCGCCCTCGGCGCTTCTCTCGACGAGTGGGGCTACGGGCGCACCCCGCCTCTGCTCACCGCGACGGAGTGCGCGGAGCTCCGCTCCCTCTATCACGATGAGGCGCGCTTCCGGAGCCGCGTGGACATGGCCCGCTTCCGCTTCGGGATCGGCGAGTACAAGTACCTCGCGGATCCCCTGCCGCCACTCGTGGCCGAGCTGCGCGAGCACGCCTATCCGCCCCTGGCCCTCGTGGCGAACCGCTGGGAGAGCGCGCTCCGGACGCGCGTGCGCCATCCCGCCGACCTCGCGGGGCTCCTCGCCCTCTGCGCGCGACGCGGGCAGCGCAAGCCCACGCCGCTTCTCCTCCGCTATGAGCCCGACGGCTACAACTGCCTGCACCAGGATCTCTACGGCGACGTGGTCTTTCCCCTCCAGCTCACCGTGCTCCTCAGCGAGCCCGGCAAGGACTTCGCGGGAGGCGAGTTCCTGCTCGTGGAGCAGCGGCCGCGCGCCCAGTCGCGCGGGAGCGTGGTCCATCTCGAGCAGGGCGAGGCGGTCATCTTCACCACGCGTCACCGGCCGGTCAGGGGCGCGCGCGGCGCCTATCGCGCGGCGATGCGCCACGGGGTGAGCCGCCTCCTTGCCGGCGAGCGCTACACCCTGGGCGTCATCTTCCACAACGCGCGCTAGCGTCTGCCCGTTCATCGACACACGGAGCGCGAGGCGGCCGGGTCCTGTCGCCGGGGGGAGGGGTGCCCTCATGCTGCGTCACCCGCTCGCCTGAATCGCAGCCCCGCGGGCTGCGTGCAAGACGAGGGGGGTCCCACTCCGCCTGAGGGCACCCCTCCCCCGACGCCACCCGGCCGGTCGCACCTACGGCACTCGTGAATCGGACAGCCTGGTTAATGCGCATCGACGAGAGGACCCGGCCGTCTCGCGCTCCGGTTGATGGCGAAGATGCGAGGCTATTTTAGTTACCCGGCTCGGCCTCCCACAGCCCCGGGTAGCGCGTGACGAAGCCGTCTCCGCTCACGGAAAGCTCGGCGGTGAATCGCCCTCCGTCGCTCTCGTAGGCGTAGATCGCCTCGCCCGTGCGCCGATAGACTTGCTCGAGAAGCTCCAGGCTGAGCCCGGGAAGGCTCAGCCAGGCCGCGCGCACCGCGGCGGACTCGCCCGACGCGAGTCCCAGACGGCGGATGGGCAGGAGATTCGTGGCGGGCGTGAAGGCGAGATCGAGATCCAGGCAACCGGTCACCGCGGGGCAGGCCACGTCGTTGAGCCACCAGCGCCGCTCTGCGTCGCACCGGACCTCGACGCCGATCGCGCGGTCGCCCCACCATCCCGCCACCGATCCGCTCAGCGTCCGCCAGGCGTGGTCGCAGACCACCCGGTAGTCCAGGCGGCAAGGCTGTCCCGCCTCCGTGAACACGGCGGTGCCCGTGAGGTGCCACTGGGCGTCGTGGAGGAGGAGGCGGGCGCAGTCGTGACCGGCCTGATCGAGACGCCGCCACAGGATGGTGGGGACGGTCATGTGCCCTCGGTGAAGGGACGGATGTCCTCGATGAAGCGATGCATGAGGGAGAGGTGCTCCTCGAGGCTTCGCAGGGGCGCTTCCAGCACGATGTGCCCCACGCCCACCCCTGCGTAGCGGGCGATCTGCTCGATGACGAAAGCGGCGGGCCCGACCAGGCTGGCCGTGGGGCGGGGCGAGGGCTGATCGCGCACGGCGAAGCCCGCGCGCACCGAGAAGGTGAGATCGGTGCCGAGGCGGCCGACCTCGCCGCACGCCGTGAACACCGCGCGGATCTGGTCGCGCATGAGATCGGGAGGCGACCATGCTGCGTGGAAGCCGTCGCCGAATCGCGCCACGCGTCGGTAGGCGGCCGGCGAGCGGCCGCCGATCCAAAGCGGCGGGTAGGGCTCCTGCACGGGCTTGGGATAGCAGCCCACGTCGCCGAAGCGGAAGAACTCGCCCGCGTGCTTGGAGCGCTCGTCGGCCCAACACCGCTTCATCACGTCAAGGGCCTCGTCGCTCCATGCCCCGCGCCGCTCGTAGGGGACGCCGAGCATCTCGATCTCCTCGCGCAGCCATCCCACTCCCACCCCCACGATCACGCGCCCGCCCGAGAGGCTGTCGAGGGTGGCGAGGGTCTTGGCCGCGAGTACCGGATGCCGGTGTGGCAGCACGAGCACGGTGGTGCCGAGGCTCACGCGCTCCGTCACCGCGGCCACCACGGCGAGCGCGGTGAGCGGCTCGAGGAAGGTGGCGGTGGGCGGGAGGGGGAAGGCGCCGCTCCGGCTGCCCTCATAGCCCGAGGTCGCCTCGAAGGGCAAAGCGACATGATCGGAGACGAACACCGACTCGAGGCCGCAGGCCTCCGCTTCGCGCGCCACCCGGATCAGGTTCTCGCGCGTGGCGAGAGGACCGTAACAGGGCAGGTGCCAGCCGAAATCCATGACCGCCGTGCCGCTAGACGAGCGGCCTGATGTCGCGCGCGAAGGTCTCGAAGGTGCGGATCATCAGGGCGGGATCGCGATAGCTCGCTTCCATGAGGACGTGGCTCACCCCCAGCTCCTGGTAGCGCCGAAGATCGCCCACGATCTCCTCCGGCGTGCCCTGGAGCGCCTTGCGATCCGCCCCGCCGGGGCTCGAGCGGATGGCGAGGCCGGCACGCAGTGTGATGGTCAGCTCCTCGAAGCGCCGATGCTGCCGCGCGCACTCCTCCCGCAGCTCGCGCAGGCCCGTCTCCAGCCCTTCTGCGGTGGGGAAGGCGGCGTGCCAGCCGTCGGCCAGGGCCACGATGCGACGCAGCGCCGGCCGCGCGTGGCCGCCCATCCAGATGGGGATGTCCCCGCGCACCGGCTTGGGGTAGCAGCCCATGTCCGGGAAGGCGAAGAAGCGCCCCTGGAAGCGGGTGCGCTCGTCGCGCCAGCAGGCGCGCATGACACGGATCGCCTCGTCGGACCACGCCCCGCGCTGGTCGAAGGGCGCGCCCAGCAGCTCGATCTCCTCGCGCATCCAGCCCACGCCCGC
>Ga0075424_100003228_pt1 | contig 15182 bp, 13 predicted proteins | sample SoiMethybrSBSTD3_FD_75301 | JGI IMG/M metagenome (GOLD analysis project Ga0075424, IMG submission 75301) | Bulk soil microbial communities from a Populus tree surrounding site in Tennessee, USA - Soil MetaG P. TD hybrid SBSTD3 | ecosystem: Environmental > Terrestrial > Soil > Tree plantation... | reverse complement strand
TGATCGCGAGCCGGCGCTGCGTGTCGATCGGGCGCATCGCCTGGATCGCGTTGACCACGAGGTTCACGACGACCTGATGGATCTGGTGGCCGTCGGCCCAGATCACCGGCACGGTGTCGCCCAGATCCAAGGTGACCTCGACGTTACTCGTGCGCAGGTCGTACCCGAGCAGCTCGACCGCTTCCTCGACGATCGAGTTCAGCGCCACCGGCGTACGCTCCGGCGGCCGCTGGCGCGCCAGCGCGAGAAAGTTCCGGACGATCCGCGCGCAGCGGTCGGCGCCGGCGAGGATCTTCTCGGCGCGCTGGACCAGCGCGGGCTCGCGCGCCCCGTTGCGGAGCAGATGGGACTGTCCCATCACGATCGCGAGCGGGTTGTTGAGCTCGTGCGCGACGCCCGCGAGCAGGGAGCCCATGGTCGCGACCTTCTCGCTCTGCACCAGGCGCTGGGTGCGCTCGGCGATGGTCTGCTCGAGCGAGCGGTTGTGGCGGTCGAGATCGAGGTAGAGGCTGCGCGTGTCCAGGAGGTTTCGAATCCGCAGCATGACCTCGAGGCGGTCGAACGGCTTCGTCAGGAAGTCCTTGGCGCCGGCCTCGAGGGCGCGCTTCTTCGCGTCGCTGGTCGCGTCGGCCGTGAGCACCAGAATCGGCAGGAAGACGTCTTCGGGAATGTGCAGCTGCTGGATGACCGCGATCCCATCCAGGTGCGGCATCATCAGGTCGAGCAGGATGAGATCGGGCTGGAGCTCGCCGTAGATCGCGATCACCTGACGCGAGTCCGTCGTGCTCTTGACGTGCCGGTAGCCGCCTTCCGCCAGCATGCGCTCGAGGAGCCGCACGTTTGCCGGCTCATCGTCGACGACCAGGATCCGGGCCTGAGCCGGGTCGGCTTTGCTCATGGCTATCTCACCGCTCGCGCCAGCAGCTCGTCGAGCACGCCGAGAAATTCGGCGACCGCCAGCGGCTTCGTCAGATAGGCGTGAGCGCCCTCACGAAGGAGACGGGCGGTCCGGCTCGGCGTCGCGTCGGCGCTCAGGATCACCACCGGGATGTCGCGGGTCGCCGGATCCGCTTTCAGCTCGGCGAGCACCTCCTGCCCGCCGATGTCCGGCAGATGCAGGTCCAGGACGATGGCATCCGGCCGATGCGCACGCGCCAGCTCCAGGCCTCGGCGGCCCTGCACCGCGGAGAGGAGCCTCACACCGGGGCGCCGTGTGACGATGCGCTCGACCAGCCGCAGATTCGCCGGATTGTCCTCGATGTACAGCACCGATCCCGTCGCGCTCGCCGCGTCGGCGCCGGGCGCGCTCGCCTCCGGCACACGCGACTCGCACACCGGGGTCGTGACAACCGGCAGCTCCAGGGAAAACGTCGACCCCGCGCCCAAGGTGCTCTCGGCCCGAAGGGTCCCGCCCATGAGCTCGACCAGGCCCTTCGAGAGCGCGAGCCCGAGCCCGGTGCCCTCGACGGCCCCGTCCGGCACGTCAAGGCGGTCGAACGGCGTGAAGAGCCGGTGCATGCGCTCCGGTGCGATGCCCGGCCCCGAGTCGGCAACGCTGATACGGCACCGAGCCGTCGACGCGACGTCGCACGAGACGGTCACGGCGCCCTCGGGACGGTTGTACTTGACCGCGTTCGACAGGAGGTTCAGCAGCACCTGCTGGAGCCGCTGACGGTCGGCCATGATGTGGCCATGCCAGACGGCGGCCGACGCGAGACTGATGCCGCGGGCGGCCGCCAGCGGCCGGACGAGGTCGAGGGCGCTGTTGATCACGTCGCCGGTCTCGACCGGCTCGAGGGAGACCGAGGATTTCCCCGCCTCGATTCGCGCGAGATCGAGGATCTCGTTGATGAGCCCGAGGAGATGCCGGCCGCCCTTGAGGATGTGCTCGACCGCGTCGCGTTGCTCGGCCGTCTCGGCGTCGAGCTCCAGGAGCTGCGCGAAGCCGAGAATGCCGTTGAGCGGCGTGCGCAGCTCGTGACTCATGCGCGAGAGGAACTCGCTCTTGGCCCGGTTGGCGGTCGTGGCGCCTTCCTCGGCTCGCTGCGCGCGCTGGCGCTCGCGTCGCTCGCTCTCGTGCGTCTCGGCCAGGCGCGCGTACAGCATCCCGTTCTCGAGCAGGAGCACGACGAGCACGAAGCTCGCCGCCAGCAGCCCATAGATCCGGCCGGCGTAGAACCCCAGATCGAATCGGCCGGCGTTGAGCACGACGGCCAGACCGATGTCGAAGAGCCACGCGCACAGCACGACCATCAGCCAAAGATCGAGGACGGAGTGCGGCCGCCGCCGCCACAGCGCGCCGAGGGCCAGGAAGCTCAGCCCCCAGATCAGCGCGATGACCGTGCTCATCGACGCGGAGTAATGACTCTCGCGCATGATTGCGGGAAGCACATCCTGTCCGGCGGTGGCGATGAGGGTGAACGCGCCGGCGACGACGGCCGCCGCCGCGGCCGTCCCGAGAATCGCGAGGACCGGCCGCCCGGGCTGGTGGCTCGGCTCGGCATCCGACGTTTTGAGGAACGCGTACGCGATCACCAGGAGCGGAAAGCCACCATGCCAGAACATGTAGAGCCAGGCCGTGCTCTGCGGCCCCGCCCCGAGCAAGCCCGTTGGCGCGAAGAGACCGGGGAACGTGAGCGCGTGGGCGACCGTCATGAACGCCGTGAACAGATAGGCCCCCGCCAGGATCTGCAACGCTCGCGATCTCAGGATGGCGAACTGGCCGAAGAGCAGGATCGCCGTGACCAGATCATTGATGACCAGCGCCGATTCGTAGACGGGGATGAAGGCCCAGACCTGGACGAGCGGCCGCTTGGCGAACGGAGCCAGGGCGAGAAAGATTGCGCCGGAGACGAGGACGACGGCGAGTGCCAGCCGGCGCTCACGACGCGCAGCGGGCAACGTCGACAGGAAGACTCCGGGCTCGTAGGTGCTCAACGCCGCGTCCGGTTGCTCTTCCGGGCCGCATGCGTCGCACGCGCGCGGTCGGTCTTCACGCGGGTGCTCGCCGACGCCACGTCGAGGAGCGCCTTGATCGCTCGAACGAGCGCCGTGAGGCCCGGGCGCTTGATGACGAAGGCGTCGGCGCCGCAGGTCAGCGCCAGCTGCTCGGCCTGATCGTCGCCGAACCCGGTCATGGCCACGATCTTCGTGGCCTTGGTCAAGGGAGCTTCCTTCACCCGCCGGCAGACCTCGAAGCCGTCGAGCCCGGGCATGCGCAGATCGAGCACAAGAAGATGAGGCTGGAACGAGCCGATCTTCAGGAGCCCTTCGTAGCCGCCGCACGCGCCCTCGACTCGCGCACCGTGGACGAGATCCTTGAGCGCGTCGAGGACGAGATCGACGAGATCCTGCTGATCGTCGACCACCAGGATTCTGGGGCTCTCGTCGGCCTCGGCGCCGAACCCGAAAGCGGCCTCTAATCGGCGGAGCTCACTCGCGCGAATGCGGAAATGCCGGCCTGGCGTCCGGAACGCTTCGAGCTTACCGGCCTCGATCCAGTTCTTCACAGTGCCGACGGACACCTGGCACCGCCTCGCGACCTCGCCCGTGGTCAAATAACGCATCAGGACCTCAAAAACCACGTAATACAGAAATAATTGTGGTGATTCCAGTAGTAGCAGACCCTATTTTTTACTCAAATTGATCTTTTTGGCAGATTCATCAGACTGAAGGGGACGTCAGGGGACGAGCTTCGCTCGTCCCCTGGCAAATCAGGGCGTTACCGCGCGCCGCGCTGCGTTAGCCCGTGAAGCCCTTGCCCTCGTTCGCGAGCCGGTCAAGCAGGGGCGCCGGGGTCCAGAAGGCGTCGCCGCTCTGTTTCTTGAACTCGAGCAGCCGGTCGCGCAGCGACTTGGTCCCGATCGAGTCGGCCCAGAACATCGGACCGCCCCGATAGACAGGCCAGCCGTAGCCGTAGACCCAGATCACGTCGATGTCACTGGCGCGGATCGCGATCTTCTCCTCGAGGATCTTGGCGCCCTCGTTGACCATGGGATAGAGCAGGCGCTGCAAGATCTCGTCGTCGCCGATGGGGCGGCGGGTGATGCCCATCGACGTCGCGACGTCGACGATGATCTTCTCGACCTCCGGATCGGGGATCGGCGTCCGGTCGCCCTTCTCGTACTTGAAGTAGCCCGCGCCCGTCTTCTGTCCGAATCGACCGAGCTCGCAGATGCGATCGGCGACCGGCGCCTTCGCCCCGCGCCCCTTGCGGATGCGCCAGCCGACGTCCAGACCGGCGAGGTCGCCCATCGCGAACGGCCCCATCGGGAACCCGAAGTCGGTGAGCACGCGGTCCACCTGGTGCGGCGCGGCGCCTTCGAGGATGAGCTTCTCGGCCTGCAGGCCGCGCTGGTGAAGCATGCGGTTACCGACGAAGCCGTAGCAGACGCCCACGAGCACCGGCACCTTGCCGATGCGACGGCCGACGGTCATCGCGGTGGCGATCGTGGTCTTCGACGACTTCTGGCCGCGCACGTTCTCCAGGAGCCGCATCACGTTGGCCGGGCTGAAGAAGTGGGTGCCGATCACGCTCTCGGGCCGCTTCGTGGCCGAGGCGATCTCGTCGACGTCGAGCGTGGAGGTGTTGGTCGCCAGGACCGCGTCGGGCTTGCAGATCGCGTCGAGCTTGGCGAAGACCTCCTTCTTGATCGGCATCTCCTCGAACACCGCTTCGATGACGATGTCGGCATCGGCGGCGGCCTTGAAGTCGACGCTCCCGGTGATGAGCCCCATCCGCTTCTCGACGTCCGCCTGGGTCAGCCGCCCGCGGGACGCGGTGGCCTCGTAGTTCTTCCGCACGATGCCGAGGCCGCGATCGAGCGCCTCCTGCGCCATCTCGACGACGGTGACGGGAATCCCGGCGTTGGCGAAGTTCATCGCGATGCCGCCGCCCATGGTCCCGGCGCCGATCACCGCCGCCTTCTTGATCTCCTTGGCCGGCGTGTCCGCCGCCACATCGGGGATCTTGGCCGCCTCGCGCTCGGCGAAGAAGAAGTAGCGCTGGGCCTTCGACTCCGGCGAGTTCAGGAGCTCGACGAAGAGCTCGCGCTCGCGCTTGAGCCCTTCCGCGAACGGCAGGTTCACCGCCGCCTCGACCGCCTTGATGCAGTTCTCCGGCGCGCGGAACCCGCGGGTCTGACGCGCGACGCTCTTCCTGAACTCGGCGAAGATCTCGGGCTTGCCCCGCGCCGGCGCGATCTTGTCGTCGAGATCGCGGATCTTCTTGAGCGGCCGCTTCTCGTCGAGCGCTTTCTCGGCAAACGCGACGCCGGCCGCGGTGAGATCCCCGTCCACGATCTCGTCGATCAAGCCGACCTTGAGCGCCTCGTCGGCGCCGATCGGATCGCCGCTCACGATCATCTGCAGCGCCTTCTGCGGACCGACCACGCGTGGCAGCCGCTGCGTGCCGCCCGCACCGGGGAGGATGCCCAGCTTCACCTCGGGCAGGCCGAAGCGGGCGCTCTTCACACCGACACGATAGTGACAGGCCAAGGTGACCTCGAGCCCTCCGCCGAGCGCCGTCCCATGGATCGCCGACACGACCGGCTTGGGCGAGCCCTCGATCATGTCGAGCACGGCGAAGAGCCCCGGCTCGACCGGCGGTTTGCCGAACTCGGTGATGTCGGCGCCCGCGATGAACGTACGGCCGGAGCAGACGATGACGATCGCCTGCACGGCGCTATCGGCGATCGCCTGCTTGATCCCGTCGTGGAGCCCTTTGCGCACGTGCTGGCTCAGCGCGTTGACGGGCGGGTTGTCGACGGTCAGCACGGCCACGCGGCCGCGGTTGCTCAGGTCTACGGACTGGGTGATCTTTGCCATGTGCGGCTCCTCTGAAGGGCTCGCCTCGCGGCCCGGCACCGCTCAGCGCGCAAAAGTGGCGCCTATGATACCCCGCGGCGGGCGGGCGAGGCTCAGCAGCCGAGCCGGGCCGCGAGGTCGACGAAGTCGCTCGCGATGACGTCCCATTCGCGCGCGGGCTTCACGTCCTTGGCCTGCCCGGGTCCGTGCTCGTTCGGCCGCGGCACGAACGCCGTGCGCAGGCCGACCGCGCTCGCCGCGGCCAGGTCTCCGTTGTGGGCGGCGACCATCATGCACTCGCCCGGCTGGAGCCCCAGGAGCGAGGCCGTCGTCAGATATGCCTCGGGCTGCGGCTTGTAGTGGTGCGCGACCTCGGCGCCGAGCACGGTGTCCCACGGCAGCCCGCCGTACTTGGCCATGTTCACCATGAGCGCGACGTTGCCGTTCGAGAGGGTCGCCAGGACGAACTTCTTCTTGAGCCGCGTGAGGCCGGGCACGGAATCAGGCCAGGGATCGAGGCGATGCCACGCCCGATTCAGATGGTCGATCTCCGGCTCCGAGAGGCCCTTGATGCCGAACTGGACCAGGAGCGTGTCGAGGCTTTCGCGATGGAGATCGTCGAGCTTCGTCCACGGGCGGCGGCCGTTGCGCACCTCGTCCATCGCGGGCTGGTAGAGCCCGCGCCACGCGTCGGCAAACTTGGCCCAATCGACGCCGAGCCCCTTCTTCTTGCCGAGCGCCTCGCCCTCGCGAATGAGGCTCGATCGCCAGTCCACCACGGTGCCGAAGACGTCGAACGTGAGCGCCTTGACGTTCTCGATGGCCATGACCACTCCGATCTAGGCGGTGAGGAGTTTGTTGCGCTCGAGGATCGCCCGGAGCTCGGCCCGCGTGACGTCGTCGAGACTCGGGCCGGGCGGCCGGACGTAGCTCGACCGGATCGCGCCGCGCAGCCGAAGCACTTCCTTGCGGAGCGCGAGGCCGATCCCCTGCTGCCCCTCGTAGCGGATATACGAAGCGTACCGGTCGTACGTCGCGGCGGCGCCGGCGACGTCGCCGGCGCGGAACAGAGCGTAGATCCGCACGAGCACGTCGGGCACGGCGACACCGGTCATGATCCCGACGGCGCCGCGCGAGAGCTCTTCGAAGAAGAACATGCCGTTCATGCCGCCGAAGATCCGGAACCGGTCGCCGCCGGGCAGCCGTCGGAGCGCGGTGATCTTCGTCGGCGTGGGCGGCTCCTCGAGCTTGACGTACCGGCACGCCGGCAGCTCGTTCGCGATGCGGGCGAGGAGCTCGGGCGACATGATCACACCGGTCGTCACCGGCTCGTCCTGCACCACGATGGGCACCGAGACCGCAGCCGCCACAGCCCGGTAGTGGGCCATGATCGCGCCGTCGCCCTTGAGGCCCGGCGGCGGCGCGACCATGAGCGCCGTGGCGCCGGCCGCCTCGGCGGCCTGCGAGAGCTCGATGCAGGCTCCGGTTCCGGCGTGAGAGGTCCCGACGACGATCGGGAATCGCCCGGCCGCGCTCTTGATGAAGATCTCGGCCACGCGGCGGCGCTCGGACTCCGTCAGCTTGTGGGACTCGCCCATGATGCCCAGGACGTTGAGGCCATGCACCCCGCAGCGGGCCTCGAACTCGACGAGCGAGACGATGCTGTCCTCGTCCACGCGGCCGTCTGAATGGAACGGCGTCGCGGTGATCGGAATGACTCCGGCCAGATCGGTCATGGGACCCTCACGCGTGGCGATGGTGGGAGCGTTGGTAGTGGGCGCGGAGCGGGTCCACGCCGAAGTCGTTTCGCGGATCGTGCCAGACCGAGTGGACGTGGTTCGCCCGGTTCTGCGAGTTGTCGTACTCGATGAGGAGCGTCGGGCCGTGCAGGCGGTAGTAGTGCGGCTGCCGCGGGTCGATCGGCCCGGCCCACGCGAAGCGCACGTTCTCGACGCCGGCGTCGCGCATCCGGCGAAGCTCGTCGTCGGCGATGTCGGCTCGCATGTTACCCGCGTACGTCTCGACCAGGCGTAGCGCCAGCGCTCGCTGCTCGGCGCCGAGCTCGCCCAGCGGGACGCCGGCCGGCGTCTTGAGGCTGTCGGCGCGGCCGGGCCCGCTGACGATGTCGCCCGGCGAGTCGGCCGCGATCACGAGGCGGCCGCGCAGGCTCGGATCGACGCCACGCGCGAGCGTGAACGCGAGATCCTGCTCGTCGGCGAGCGTACGCTGCCCGCGCTGCGGCCCCGAGGGGACTTCGGCCGGATTGGCGCCGAAGAACGCGGGGGTCACCGAGATCGCACGGCCGGGCGCGAGGGTGAAGTTGAGCGAGAGATGGTGCCCCTCGAGACGCCAGCCCCAGGGCGCCGACGCCTCCGGCGCGCCGAACACGCTCAAGTAGTATTTTTCGGGGTCGCGCAGGAGTCCGCCGAACGTCTCCAGCTGCCGCAGGATGTCCTCGAGCTTCATCACGTTGACGGCCTTCGTGTAGCCGACTCCGGAGAGTGAGGTCTTCATCAGCTCGTGCACCGCCGCGCGGCCGGCGGCCGACATCTCCTTGAACGCGACGCCGGATCGGGAGCGCGGCACGTAATGCCAGTTCATGCGCTCGTCCTGCGCGAACGGGAACATGGCGGCGCGGCGCTGGCCCGGTTCGAGCGCGGCGAGGAACGCGCCGGCCGCGCGCGCCATGGCCGCGCGGGTCGAATCGCCCGCCTGGGCCCAAACCGGTCGGGCCGCGGCCAAGACGGCCGTCACCAACGTCCCGTGGAGAAGCTCCCGGCGATCGATCAGGCTCATGGCGCCCCCAATGCTACACTCCACCCGACGCCGAGTCTCGTGATGCGATTGTTCCTGCTACTCGTGTCGCTCGTGCTCGCGGTCCCCTCCCGCGCGGTCGCCGACGAGGCGCTGTGGCAGCTGATGCGCGGCGGCGGTCAGGTCCTCCTCATGCGCCACGCCGTGACGACGCCGGGTGTCGGCGATCCGACGGGCTTCAAGCTCGACGACTGCGCGACGCAGCGCAACCTCACCGACGCGGGGCGCGAGGACGCGCGGCGCGTCGGGGCGACGTTCAGGGCGCGCTCCATCCCGGTGGGCCGCGTGCTCTCGAGTCCCTGGTGCCGGTGTCTCGAGACCGCACGGCTGGCGTTCGGCACCGCAGAGCCCTGGGCGCCGCTGAGCAATCTCTTCGACAACCGCGCGGCCGAGACCGAGCAGCTTCGCGCGCTGCGCGATCTCGCGGGGCGCCGGCCGACCGCCGGCAACGTGGTGCTCATCACGCACGGCTCCGTCGTGCTTCCGCTCACCGGGATCCAGCCGGCGCCCGCCGAGCTGGTCGTGCTCACGCCGGAGGGCGCGAGCCGCTTTCGAGTCGCCGGACGCCTCACACCCTGACCTTGCCCGACTCGAAGTGCTACACTCCGCGCCACGGATCGTCCGGACGCCGGCTGTGCCGCCGTTCAGGTGAAGCAACGGCGACGCGCGCGTGGATCGAGGCTCGACGCGGCTCGACAAGGAGGTCGCCATGGCGGAGCGAAGCCACGAACTGTCCGGGCGCAAACGCAAGGTCAGCCGACGCGCGTTTCTCAAGGCCGGCGGAGTCGCGGGGCTCGCCTCCGCCACCGGCGCTCTCCACGTCAACATCGCCCGCGCCCAGTCGCGGACCCTCAAGATCGGCTTCGTCGGGGCGCAGTCCGGGGTCCGCGCGAATTTCGGCGAGGCGACGCCGTGGACGATCGAGCGCATTCGGACGTCCCTCAAGGACGGGCTGAAGGTCGGCGGCGGCAAGTCGTACCCGGTCGAGCTGGTCATCAAGGACAACCAATCCGATCCGAACCGCTCGAGCGTTGTCGGCAGCGAGCTGGTGCTTCGCGAGAAGTGCGATCTCGTCCTGTGCTTCGATTCGGACGCGGCCCTCGCGGTGGGTGAGCTGGCCGACGCGCGGAGCATGCCGACGATCTCGACGAACGTGCCCTGGACGGGATGGAAGTTCTCGCGCGGCGCCACCCCCGACGATCTCATCGAGAAGAGCTTCCCGTACACGTTCCATTTCTTCTGGGGCGCCGGCGAGGTCGTGAAGAACTTCCTGGCGATGTGGAACAGCGTGAAGACGAACAAGCAGGTCGGCACCTTCTACAGCGACACGCCGACCGGCCGCGCGTTCGGCAACGCGAAGACCGGACTGCCGAGCGGGATGTCGCAACACGGCTACAAGGAAGTCCCAGGCGGCTTCTACAAGATGGCCACCGACGACTTCACGAACCAGGTGACCGCGTTCAAGAACGGCGGCGCCGAGATCGTCTCCGGGCTGGTGCTGCCGAGTCACTGGGCGACCTTCTGGAATCAGGCGGCCCAGGCCGGTTACAAGCCTCAGGTGTGCACGGTCGCGGCCGCGTTCCTGTTCGCGAGCGCCGTCACGTCGCTGGGCCCGCGCGGTGACGGCATGTCGACCGAAGTCTGGTGGACGCCCAAGTTCCCGTACAAGTCCTCGATCACCGGACAGACGGCCCGCGAGCTGGCGACCGACTGGGAGAACTCGACCGGCAAGCAATGGACGCAGCCCATCGGCTACGCGCACGCCATCTGGGAAGTGGGGCTAGCGGCGCTCGGCAGCGCCGCCGATCCCAAGGACAAGGAGTCGGTCAAGCAGGCAATCGCGAACCTGTCGGTCGACACGGTCGTCGGTCCTGTGCGCTTCAAGGACACGCCCATCAAGAACGTCGCCGTCACGAGCATGGCCGGCGGCCAGTGGCGTAAGACGAAGAACGGTCGCTTCCCGTTCGAGCTCCTGATCGTCTACAACGCCACGGCGCCGCAGATCCCGGTTGAAGCGGAGCTCAAGCTCCTGTCGCAGCTCGGCTGAGCCGATCGTCGCCGCCCGGCCGGCCTCCTGGCCGGGCGGCGAGGTAGCGCGATGCCAGCACTCCTCGAAGTGGCCGGCCTGCAGAAGCGATTCGGCGCGATCGTCGTCGCCGACGACGTCACCTTCTCGCTCGACTCGGGCCACTGCCTCGGGATGATCGGTCCCAACGGGGCCGGCAAGAGCTCCGTCTTCAACCTGATCGCCGGCACCATCCCGCCTGACGGCGGCACGATTCGGTTCGAGGGCCGGGAAATCAGTCGACTGCCCTCGCACCTGCGCGCCCGGCTCGGTATTGTCCGTGCCTTCCAGATCCCGCAGCCGTTCCCTCACCTCACGGTCTACGAGAACGTTCTCGCCGCGGCATCCTTCGGCGCTGGACGATCCGGATCGGCGGCGGCGACGGCTGCCCTCGACGTGCTCGCGACCATGGGCCTCACGGCCAAGGCGCGCATGCTGGCCGGCCGGCTGCCGCTCCTGGATCGCAAGCGGCTCGAGCTCGGCAAGGCCGTGGCGTCCGCCGCGAAGGTCTTGCTCCTCGACGAGATCGCCGCCGGGTTGACCGAGCCCGAAGTCGAAGAGCTGGTCGCCCTGGTCAAGAATCTGAAGGCGAGCCACGCGATCATCTGGATCGAGCACATCCCCCACGCGCTCCGCGCCGTGGCCGATCGGATCATGGTCCTGCACTTCGGGCGCAGCGTGCTCGAAGGGCCACCGGCCGAGGTGATGACGAGCCGACTCGTGCGAGAGATCTACATGGGGTTCCGCGCCGATGACGTTGCTTGAGGTCGACGCGCTCGACGCGTTCTACGGCGACTTCCAGGCGCTGTTCGGCGTCACGCTCCATGTCGAGGCCGGCGAGACCGTCGCGCTGATCGGCGCGAACGGCGCGGGCAAGACGACTCTTCTCAAGTGCCTGGTCGGGCTGATCGGCGGCCGGCGCGGCGAGATCCGCTTGGGTGGCGAGTCGATCGGCGGCGAGCCGGCCGAACGCATCTCGCGACTCGGGCTGTCGCTGGTCCCGGAGGGTCGCTTGCTCTTCCCGTCGCTGACCGTCGAGGAGAACCTCCTGATGGGGGCGCTCAACCGGCGCCCGGGCCGGTGGACCCTGGCGCGCGTCTACGAGCTCTTTCCGATGCTACGCGAGCGCCGACGGCATTGGCCCGACGCGCTCTCCGGTGGCCAGCAGCACATGGTCGCGATCGGCCGCGCCCTCATGTCGAATCCGAAGCTTCTCCTGTGCGACGAGATCTCACTGGGCCTGGCGCCGCTCGTCGTCGATCAGATCTACGAGTCGCTGGGACATATCCGGGGTGAAGGTGCCTCGATCGTCCTGGTCGAGCAGGACGTCAAGCGCGCCGCCGGCGCGGCCGATCGAGTCTATTGCCTGCTCAAGGGCCGGGTGACCTTGCACGGAGAGGCGCGCGGCCTGGGTCTCGAGCAGCTCTCGCGCGCGTACTTCGGGACCTGAGGCGAGGCGCGCATGATCTGGGTCGAGACGATCATCAACGGCGTCCTCTACGGTGGGCTTTACGGTCTGCTCGGCGTCGGGCTCGCGCTCAGCGTCGGCGTGATGCGCGTGGTCAACCTCTCGCACGGCGAGTTCATCGTGCTGAGCGCGTTCATCGGCGTGTCGCTCATCGGCGTCGTCCCGTGGCTGCACCCGCTGGCGCTCCTGCTGCCGGTGGCGGTGATCGCCTTCTTCCTCGGCTTCGGCCTGCAGGCGGTCTTGATCAACCGGGTCGTCACGCGGCCGGATCCGTTCGCGGCGATCTTGCTGACCTTCGGGGTGGCGGTCGTGATGCGGAACCTCATGGTCGAAGTGTACGGCGCCGACCCCCGTCATCTTCAAGCGGGCCAGCTGGCGCAGGCCAGCGCGAGCATCGGAAATCTGCACGTCGGGGTCCTCCCGCTCCTGATCCTCGCGGTCTCGGTCGCGCTGTTCACCGCCCTGCAGCTGGTCTTGACGCGGACGCGGTTCGGTCGGATCGTGCGCGCGACCGCCGATCATCGCGACGTCGTCCGCCTGATGGGCGTCAATCCCGGCCGCGTCTACAACCTCGTGATGGGCCTCTCGCTGGCGCTGGCCAGCGTGGCCGGCATGCTGCTCGCGATCCGCGCGTCCTTCACGCCGTACTCCGGCGTCGAGCGGCTGCTGGTTGCGTTCGAGGTCGTCGTGCTCGGCGGGCTCGGCACATTCTGGGGCGCGATGCTCGGCGGCATCGCGCTCGGTGTCGCCGAGCTGGTCGGGCTCAGGCTCGATCCGAATGCCGGGCCGCTCTATGCCCATCTCCTGTTCCTGGTCGGCGTGTTGCTCAGGCCCAGCGGACTCTTCCGGGTGCGCACGTGACGAACGTCCGGCACGCCTATCGATCGTGGGCGATCGTCGCGCTCTGCGTGATCGCGGTCGTCACGGCGCCGTGGGTGATCGGCGAGGGGGTACAGCGCTTCCTGTCCGAGGCGATGCTGATGCTCGCCATGGCGCAGATGTGGAACCTGCTGGCGGGCTACGCCGGGCTCGTGTCCATGGGGCAGCAGGTGTTCGTCGGCCTCGGCGCCTATTGCCTGTTCTTCGCCTCGATCTCGCTGAAGGTCGCGCCGTTCTGGGTGCTGCCGCTTGCTCCGCTGCTGTGCGCGGCGGTCGCCGCGATCGTCGCGCTCTTCATGTTCCGGCTGCGCGAGGCGTACTTCGCGATCGGCACCTGGGTGTTCTCGGAGGTCGTCTCACTGCTCATCTCGAAGACCGAGCAGCTCGGCGGCGAGCGCGGCGTCGGGCTGCCGACCGCACGCCTGGTCGACCCGCGCTGGCTCGAGCCGCTGACCTTCTGGATCAGCGCCGCCATCGCGGTCGCGTCTGTCTTCGGCACCTACGCGCTCCTGCGATCGCGCATCGGCCTCGGGCTGATGACCGTGCGGGACAACGACGTGGCGGCGGCCAGCATCGGCGTGGACGTGTGGCGAAATCGTTTCATCGCCTTCGTGATCGCCGCCGCCGGATGCGGGCTGGCCGGCGCGGTCAGCTTCACGGCTACGCTCTACGTCGCGCCGGGGTTCGCGTTCGATCCGAACTGGGTGGTCGCGATGATGATCATCGTGATCATCGGTGGTATCGGAACGCTCGAGGGCCCGATCCTCGGCGTCATCATCTACTTCGCGCTCCGCGAGGCCCTCACCGTCGTGTTCGGGCTCTCGGCCGGCTGGTATCTGATCGGGCTCGGCCTGGTCGCCATCGCGGCGATCCTGTTCGAGCCCGACGGGCTCTGGCCGCTGGTGCGCGGACGCCTCGGAGGCGACTGGCTCAGCGTCCGACGCGAGCCGCCCGCGCCGCCGAGGATCGTGGCGGCGACTCCGGCCGCCGCGGGCGTGAGATCCTCGCCCTCCGGCTTCGGTGCAACCCCAGGCGACCGCTAACGCGCCTGCGCCACCAACCGGGCGCCACCCGCGGGCGTTAGCGCGCGATACCAAATGCGGCGGCCTTCCAGCGCGGATCGGTCGACGCATCGAGCCGGTCACGGACTCGCCGGAGCAGCCGCCCCGCGCCCGTCTCGGCCCAGAACCACCGCGCGATCTCCTCACCGCCCGCAGCGGCTTTCATCGCCAGGTGGCCTTCGAAGTAGAGGGACTTGAGGTCGTCCGCGCAGTAGCGGATGAAATTCGGCAGCGGCACATCCGGCGATCGCTCGGCCATGTCCGCGTCCCGGCCGTCGGCGAATTCTTCGAGGAAGCGCACGACGCCGCGGAAGCGCGTCGCGGGAATCCCGGCAAGTCCGAAATGGGTGCGGCCCCCGTTCGTCTCGAGCCACCGCTCGTGATAGCGGCGCATCTGCGTCGTCTCCGTCGCCACGTCGTCGAGCACTCGCTCGGCCGGCGTGATCCCCGACGCCTGGGGCGGCGCGGCCGGCTGGTCGCCGGGCTCGCTGTCCTCCGGGAAGTCGCGGAGCACCGGCCCGACGGGCTCCGACAGCAGCGCGAGCGCGGCGCGCAGCACGCGATGCTGCAGGTCGGGATCGTTGGGGCGCCCGAGCGCCATCCCGAACGGGAACGGCACGAAGAGCGCCCGCGGCGGCTTCACCTTCTCGGTGTGCTCGCGGACGAGACTGATCGACGTCGTGGAAACACCCGCCGGCTCCAGCGCTCGGGCCAGCACACCCCCGGTGTGCGTGCAGTTCGGTCAGGTCGGCGTGATCAGGACCACGTCGACGCCCTCCTCGCGAAGGCGGCGTCCGACCTCGGGACCGGTCTCGTTCTCGATCCGCGCGACCTCGCGCTGAGCGCCCATGAACGAGTAGCAGCTCGGCCCGAGCCCGCCGAGCTCGCCGCGCGCGATCAGCTCGCGCAGGCGATCGATCGGGAAAGAGATGTTGACGTCCCGCATCGTCGGCACGCGATCGAAGCCGATGCTCGTATGGCTCTGGATGATGTCGACCGTCGGGGTCTCGGAGGCGATCACGCGATAGGTCTGATCGCCGGGCGTGAAGAGGCGATCACCGCGGCGATGGAGGCCGGCCGTCGTGACGAT
>Ga0075424_100003227_pt1 | contig 15182 bp, 7 predicted proteins | sample SoiMethybrSBSTD3_FD_75301 | JGI IMG/M metagenome (GOLD analysis project Ga0075424, IMG submission 75301) | Bulk soil microbial communities from a Populus tree surrounding site in Tennessee, USA - Soil MetaG P. TD hybrid SBSTD3 | ecosystem: Environmental > Terrestrial > Soil > Tree plantation... | reverse complement strand
TATCGGGTGCGCGGGAAGTTCTCTACGAGCGCGCGAAGCTGCGACTCACCATCGTCGTTGCCGTCTGCAGCCGCCGCTTTGAAGCGATAGGTGCGTGCGGCGGACCTGATCGTCAGCCGCCCGTCCGAGAGCGTGTGGAGGAACTCTCCGTACCGGAAGACGAACGCGTCCTTGTTCGCATCGTCATCGGGAACAAACCGGAGCGCGTCTCGAGAGACGACCAGATGACCCTGGCAACTGCCTACGCGGTGCAGGTGCACCGCGCTGACGGTCGTCACCGCCTGAGCCTTCGATCGAGGGGAGCCCGGAATCAACGCAGTCGGCCGCTCGACGACCGGAATTGCCGGAGCGTTCGCAGTAACCGGAATCGGTTGTTGCGGAGCAGGTGTGCCCGGCATCGCCGACGCGGGCGGCTTCGGTGTTGCCGTCACCGTTGCAGATGGCGGAGTTCGCACAGCCGCGAGCGGAGCCGTTGGTGGGAGAGCTGTCGCCCTGGGCGTCTGGATCGACGTGGCGACGTCTGGTGGCGGCGTGACAGCTGTAGCGGGCTGTGACGGCGCGGACACCGCCGTGGGCGGTGGCGGCAGCGGCTGTTCGCTCATCCCCTCGCTGAACCACGCGATCAGAGCGGCGGTCGTGAGCACAAGGGCTGCTGCTGCCGCAAGCGGGAGGCCTCTTCTGCGAACGAACAGCCACGCCCGCTTTTCTGTGATGCTCGCGCGTTCCGCGATCGCCGGCGTTGCCGGTGTGTTGTCAGCAGGGCTGTCCGGCCTGAGGCCGTTCCTCAATACCTCCGTCGCCCCGTTGACGTCGAGCGGCTTGGCCAACAGGTAGCCCTGAGCCGAGTCGCACTTCAACGCACGCAGCAGCGACAACTGCTCTTCGTTCTCCACACCTTCCGCAACTACATGCAGACCCAATTGCTGCGCCAGCGCCGTCAGGGAACCAACGATCTCGGCGGTGTCCTTGTGGGTTTCCATGCCGCGGACAAACGACCGATCCACCTTGAGCGCGTCAACGGGGAACTGTCGCAGATACGCAAGCGAGGAGTATCCAGTCCCGAAATCGTCGACGCTGATTCGGATCCCCATCGCTCGGAGCTGCATCAGCAGGGTCTTCACGGCGGCAGGATTTTCCATCGCCATGCCTTCGGTCAGCTCGAGAACCAAACTTCGAGCTGGGAGAGCGGAGTCGCGCAACGCTTCAGCGACCCTTTCAACGAGCGCTGCGTCCTTCAGCTGGACGCCGGACAGGTTGATGGAGATCCAGAGGTCCGCGGCGGTTGGCAGACTGTCCTGCCACGCTTTCGTTTGCGTGCAGCCCTCACGCAGAATCCAGTCGCCGAGCGGCACGATGAATCCAGTCCGCTCGGCAATGCCAAGGAAATCCACCGGCGGGATCGTGCCGAGGACCGGGTGGTCCCACCGCAGCAACGCTTCGAATCCAACAATCTGATTCGACTCGAGCGACACAATCGGCTGATAGACGAGCCGAAACTCACGGCGCTCGAGCGCCTGCGTGAATTCGCCTTCGAGCTGCAGCTCGGCCTGCTCCGATTTCAGAATGGCGGTATCGAAGATCTCGCAGCACGATCCGCCGAGCATTCGTGCGCGGTGCAGCGCGGCCTCCGCGTCGCGCAACACTTCGTCCGCATGCGTGTATCCGGTGGCACTGACGGCGATGCCGATGCTTGCCGGCAGGAAGATCTCACGGCCGCTCACCGTAAATGATTTCAGGATTTCCCCGAGAATCCGATCCGCCACCAATTTCGCATGGCTGATATCCTTCAGACCGTCGAGGAGTACGGCAAACTGATCGCCCTGCGATCGCGCCACCAGGTCGTTGTTTCTCAGGGTTGGTGACACATGTCCGATCCGCAGCGACGTTTCCAGTCGTCTCGCGGCCGCGATCAGCAGCGGATCGCCGCCGACTGGCAGCGACGAATCGGCGTGCCGAGGCGTGCGACCGAGATCGAGCAGCAGCAGGGCAAAGTGGAAGCCGTGATACCGGCTGGCGCGCTCGATGGATTGCGATAGCCGATCGACGAGCAACAGGCGATTGGGAAGACCGGTGATCGTGTCGGTGACCGTCTCGGCGGTGATGTCCGCATGAGAGCCCATCAGACGCACGATAGCGTCGTGCTTGTTGCGGACCGCGACACCACGGCACGACATCCAGCGGTAGGTGCCGTCCCTATGGCGCAGACGATGAGGGAAATCGAATGCGGCGCCATCCTTCCGGGCGGCCTCGATCTCACGCAGAACCGTGTCGCGCTCGTCGGGATGGAGCCGCTGCAGCCACTCCTCCGGCGTGTTGCCGACCTCGTGCTCTTCGCAGCCGACAAGCGAGATCCATCGAGGGGAAAAATGAATCCGGTCCGATGCCAGATTCCACTCCCAGAGCCCTTCGGTGTCACTGCGATGGCCGGATGGTTGTCGAGGCAAGAGTCCCCTCTACGTTAATCGGCCAGAAGGGAGGGCGAGATTAGGATAACGGGCGTAAAAGAGGCGATTCTGCTCGTTCCCGCAACCCGCCCCGGCGGGACTCGCCCCACGGACAACGACGGGAGAGCGCTCGACTCGGACGACTCGGCGTGTTCCGCTCCCGCCGCGTGCAGACGCGTCCTTCGCGAAACACACCAAGTCGTCCGGCGCGCGGTCACATTGAGAAGGCGCGTTACGCGTTACTTTTTGCGGGCGCGCCGTTCGAAAACAAAGTGTCTGTGAAGCACATCGTATGATTGTGCTGCTGGTTTTTCGCGAGGTGTTGCATGTTCCGAACAGCTGTATGTTTGGCCGCGGTGCTCAGCACAACCGTCATTCTTGCGGCTCAGACGCGTCAGGCGCCGATCGATCAGGCGCGCGCGCTGTACTACGGCGCCGCCTATGAGGAAGCTCTCGCCGTACTCGACGGCATCGACGCTACGAGCCCAACCGAGGCGACGCCCACGGTTGAAGTGTATCGAGCGGCGTGCCTCTTTGCCCTCGGCCGGGCGAGCGAGGCGGAACAGGCGTTCGAGAGGCTCGCCACCCTCTGGCCCGACATCACGCCCGAACAGCTGGGCATGACGCCCTGGATTACATCAAGGTTCGCCGAAGTGCGCGCACGAGTCTTGAGCCGGGTCGATCACCGTCCGACGGAGGATGAAGCACCGACCGCAACCGTTGCGGAGCCCCAGCAGCCCGCGTTCTATACCGTCGCTGATCCTTTGGTGACTCTTCCCGTTCCGCTTCGCGAGGATGTTCCTCAACCTCCCGTCAGGAGAGGTGTCGATTTCTCTGGAACAGTCACGCTGCAGATCGACATCGCACGTGACGGCTCGGTCGAGAGCGTCAACCTCGAGGGCACGGTTCATCCGAGCTATGCGAACCTTCTTCGCGAGACGGCCCGGAACTGGCGCTACGTGCCCGCGACGCTCGACAATCAGCCGGTGAAATTTCGCAAGGCGCTCAGCATCGAGATCCGCTGAGCGCACGGGTACATCGATTGCTGCATCGCGACACGTGCGCGTCGCAATCCTCCCTGCGATCATGGCCTTCAGCTTCCAGGTGTTGCTCTCCAATGCATGTGCGCATCGACATTACACGCTGACGGTGCGCGAAGTCGTTCCGACCCCCGCGCCTCGGCGAACTGAGACGTTCCGTGGTCCCTCCGACTCGCGTAGTCCCAAGCCCGCGCAGGATTCGAGCGTCATCGGGGAGCCGGCCTCCGCGCAATCGTCAGAGCTCGTCGCGACAACCGGCGATGAACCGCCGAGCCCGCGGAGCACGCAGGGGTTCTCAGAGACCAATGCCAAACCAAACGGATCGATCGGTGGCCAGAGGCAAGTCTTCGATGCGGCTGCTGGGCAGCAATCTCAGCCGCCAATGGACGGTTGGCTCTCATGGAACGGCCGAGTGCTGCTGCTTGGCGGCGTGATTGGGGTGGCTATTCTCTGTGCAGTGCTCGCACGCCGGCGCGTCACATCGTGACGGGCTTCACACCTCGCGTGATGGCCGGCGGCGCCGTTAATTGGTCGACTTCGTGCCAGGCACGAACTGCGTCATGAAGATCAGCGAGTCGAGGAACTGCTTGTGGGTCACGTAATCGCCGTGGATCGGCGCGTGATACTCGACATCCAGCTTCCGCAGGTTGATGTTGCCTGCCAGGTTCTGCAGCCATGGCGCGTGGCCGAGCGGTTCGCCGGGGATGACGTTCCGCGCGTCGTTCGGCATGTAGATGTCGGGCTGCGTCAGGATCTTCCCGTTCGGGAAATAGAGCATCAGCATCGAGTCCGCGTGCGAGTTGTCGCGCACGTGGTACAGGTTGATGGTCATCATCGCGTCGCGCAGTACGCCCATGTCGTCGATCGCCGTGATCTTCGGCAGCTTCACATTGCCCTTCTTCGCGAGATCGTCGGGATTGATGGTGTGGGACCGCGTCAGCACATCGTTGAGATAGGCGACGTCGCTGCGGTGCGTGATGATCTCGGTGAGGCCCGCCTCGGCCACCGCTAACCGCACTCCACTCGTGTGATCCGCATGATGATGGGTGACGAGGAGCTTCGTGACCGGCTTGTTCGGCCGCAGCTCCTTCGCCTTCGCGAGGACCGCGCGGACGCGTTCGTCGTTTGGCGCCTCGATCAGCAGCATGTGATCTGAGAATTCCGCCAGTAGGCTCTTGTGCGTCGTCCCTTCGACGTACCAGAGTCCCTTTGCGATCTCGCGCGCCGTCGTCGCCGGCGGTGCGGGCGGGGCCGGCTGAGTGGCTGACCGAACGCCCGCGGGCGCCTCGAGATTGCCCACATCACCGTCGATGTTCTGACTGAGAAGACGCACGTCGGCGCTGAGCCACCGATCGGTCCTCGTGATGATGCGCGCGGGAAGCTGCACACCGTTGACCGCCTGGTACTCGCCGAACTGCGTCTCCACCGCCGTGTCGCCCATCGTCGGACTGTCAGTCATCTGAATGATGCGCGAGGGAAGTTTCGTCGCGCTGTTAATCGCCAGCGTCAGTGTCACGCCGTTGGTGGTGACATCCACGAGGCGATCGGTACCCTGCGTGCGTCCGTTCGAGAGCTTCGCGGAGGAGGCGAGCGCAGCACGAACGAGCGTGAGCGGATGGCGCAGATACTCGATACGCCGCGCGTTCACCTGACCGCCGAACGCGCGCGTCGCGTTCCCGTTCGGCGCGACGTTGAAGGCGATATCACCGTCGAGACCCTGGACGATGCGTTCGCCACCGATGCCCTGGTAATACGGATACTGCGCAGCCCGAACGGCCTCGAAGCGCGCGCGACCGTTCGCCAGGTCGTACATCCGTTTGTAGTCACGGATCTGCCAGGCGTCCGACTGGAGTCCCAGCTCGTCGTACCGCAACGACTGGCCCACGTTCAGATCGTGGCCGCCGCCCTGAACCACGAGCGTCCTCACTGCGAGGATGCGGTCGCGTCCGCCGAGCGCCGCTGCGGCGTCGGAGATGATCTGCTGTTCCGTCGACTGCGCCTGCAGTCCGGAGCACAGCGCCAGCGTCAAAACCAGCAGTAGCGGACCACACGTTCTGCGCGTCATGACTGCCTCCAAAGAGCAAGATTCGCTCTGACGGTCGCATTCATCGCCGGAACTCCGGCCACATCTCTTTCAGTCCCGCCAGCCGCTTCAGCGTCAGCGTGTTCCGCACCTGCTGGCCATTCAGCGTCGTTGGCGGGAATATGAGCTTCACCTGCGATCCATCCACTTCGAAATTGCGCATGAACCATCCGCCCACTGCTGTGGGGTTCGCCGCGGCAAGCTGGTAATGAAACATCGTCCGACTCTTTGGCTGGACGATGTAGGTGCCGAAGTACGAGACGGACCCCTGCCAGGCGGCGCGCGCCTCTTCGACGGTCGGCGTCGGGCCGGCGAACGGCTTGCGTCCGGGCGGTGGCAGATAGAGCACTGCCATGTGCCCTGTCGGCGTGTAGACGATCAGGCTCGCATCGCGATTCGCCCGCTGCAGGTTCTCGCCCGCAGCGTTGTAGAGACCGGCGCCGGTCCATTGCCACATTCCGACGACGGGTTCCAGATAGTCGGGCAGCGCTTCGAGTTCGGGCAGGCGTTCCCACGTCGCCCGCTGAACCGGCTGACCATCGGCTGACAACTCGCTGAGTACAAGCTGCGTTCCCTTCCGCTCGAACGACGTCGTGAAGCGCTGATCCTTTCGTCCAGGATCGAGATCGCCGTCGATGTGATAGTTCGCCTTTGTGCCGCCCGGCTCGATGGTGAACGTTCCCCAGAATGCGCGGTAGGTCATGAACTGTTCTGCGGCGTTGAGCGTCGCGGGGCGCGCCGACTGCGACACGATTTGAAGAACGTACCCATTGGCCGCCTGAATCAGCATGCCGACCGGATTCATCACTCGCGCGAGTGGCTCGCCTGGCGCTGCACGCTCCAGCATGGACAGCAGCCATGTCCCGACCAGCGGCTGCGTGCCGCTCGACGCGCTTTGCGCGGCGACAGCAGAAGGCAACTGGGACGTCAGCAGCGCTCCGACGGCGAGAACGACGGCCCTGATGCGCATCGCTGATGTCCTGTGCAGCCCGGCGTTGAGCTTGAAAGAGGCGGGTAGGATACATCAACCTAAATCTGGTGCGATGGTCACGATGGAACTGGTTCAGACGCACGTGGAGAGACATTCCATCGCGTATCGCTGCGCAGGGCAGGGGCCAGCGCTTGTTCTGCTTCACGGCTTCACGCTGGATTCCAGAATCTGGAAGCCTCAATTGGAGGGGTTGTCCGATCGATCGAAGGTTGTCGCCTGGGATGCGCCAGGTGCGGGCGCATCGAGTGACCCGCCCGATCCCTTCACGATGGCCGAGTGGGCGCACACCCTCGCTGGATTTCTCGATGTCATCGGCATCGACCAGGCACATATTCTGGGAATGTCGTGGGGCGGCGTCTTGGCGCAGGAGTTCTACCGCCTCTATCCGGCGCGCGCGCTCAGCCTGATCCTGGCTGACACGTACGCCGGCTGGAAAGGTTCGCTTCCCGCGGACGTGTGCCGTGAACGCCTTGCTACGTGTATCCGCGGCGCATCCCTTCCCATCGACGACTTCGTCCCGCAATGGGTCCCCGGCCTGATTGGGGCGGCGGCGTCGGAGGATGTCCGAGCCGACCTCTCGAACATCGTCGCCGACATTCATCCGCTCGGCTTCCGGTTGATGGCGCGCGCACTCGCCGATACGGACACCAGAGATTTGCTACCGCGGATTGACGTGCCCACGTTGCTCCTGTGGGGCGACGCCGATAGGAGGTCGCCGGTCGCGATCGCGGAACAACTTCGAGACGCGATTCGCCGGTCGGAGCTGGTTGTGATTTCGAACGCGGGACACGTTCCTAATATGGAGCAACCGGCTGTGTTCAATGCACAGGTACGGCGCTTCCTGGACCGCCAGACCTTCGCCGCGACATCCCGAAGCGCGCCATAAGAGAGGAATGGCCGGCATCCGCCGGCCATTCCGTCATGAAGGATCTGCGTGGCCGCCTGACACCGTTCCGCTTCGGCTGCCTTACCAATAAGAGATCGAGGTCGCCGTGCCGCACGCGCCTCATCGATCCATCCGGAATGTCAGATGATTTCGCAACGGCGGTGAACGACTCCGGTTCGTCGACCACCGCGCGCGTCACACCGATCCGCTGGTCGTACACCAGGTCGCCGCCGAACCACGCCGCACCGACCGCGATTGTGTAGCCCGCAAGGGCACATGATTGGCCTGTCGAACGGGCACCTCGCTTGCGAAGGACCAATGCCGTCGCGTACAGCGTCGTCGCCGCGATGTTGAGGAGGCCGTGGACGAGACCCGCGCCCCAATCGGGACGTCCGTAAAAACCTGATGGAGTGGATGCCGGGGCCACACGCCGTGCAGGGCATTCTTCGCATGGTGTCCGGCCGGTCCCGCTGCGTCGTAGGCGCCGCGCACCGCGCGACTGAGCGGCTCTGCGATCGGATCAAGGGCTGGCTGATCCGTGAGACGCGACAAAGCATTGGTGCCGCGTGCGCCATTTGACGGCCGTACACCAGCAGTGCTATACCCGCTGACAATCCGAGGAGGCTTCGCATGCGCATCCGAGTTTTCCTGTGGTCGGCGGCTGTCCTTATCATGGCGTCGGGATGGGCTTCGGTGCTCGTCGCGCAGACGCCCTCCGGGACGAAAACGTTCGATCCCAAGATCACGAATACTGATGCGGCCATCAAGGCGGCAGCCGAGACGACTAAGGCTGCCGAAGAAGCTCGCAAGAATTTCAAGCCGCCGAAGACGCCGTGGGGCGATCCGGATTTGCGCGGCTATTTCCTGAACCTCAGCTACACGCCGCTCGAGCGTCCGAAGGAACTCGGGGACAAGGCGTTCTACACGCCGGACGAAGCGCTCGCCGCATTCAAGAAGGCAGTCGAAGAGGACGCCGAAGTCGATCCACGCACCGTTCATTACGACTGGAAAGAGTACGGGATGGACGCGTGGCAAAGTCCCATCCGGCCGATCCTGCGCACATCGCTGATTGTCGATCCCGCGGATGGACGCATCCCGCCGATGACGCCGGAAGGCAGGAAGCGCGCGGAGGCCGCGGGACGCGGCATCTACGTGAACAACCGTGGCCTCTACGAGCGATGCGTCACCGGAAACCAGGGACCGCCGAGGCTGCCGGGCAACCATGACGCCGAGTCTCAGATCCAGCAGACGCCGGGCTACGTGATTCTGATCATGCAGTCGAACAGCGATGTCCGGATCGTTCCTACGGACGGCCGCCCGCATCTTCCCTCGACCGTGCGCAAATGGCTGGGCGACTCCGTCGGCCACTGGGAAGGCAATACGCTGGTGATCGACACGACCAACTTCGATCCCGGTCGGGAATGGCGCGGATCTACCACCAACATGCATCTGATCGAACGCCTGACGATCACCGACCCGAAGACACTGAAATATGAGTTCACCGTGGAGGATCCCACGACGTGGACCAGGCCGTGGTCGGCAGAAGTGATCTGGCCGCGCATAGAGCCGGGGATCTACGAGTTTGCCTGCCACGAGCAGAATTACGGCCTCATCAACGTGGTGAAGGGTGCGCAGATCCGGGCGCGCGAAGCGGGCAATCGACCCGCGCGCGAGACTCCTGAAGGCGATCGCTGAATGGCGCGAGTCGAGCCGGTGACCACCAGGCAAGAGGGTGTAGTGCGGACTGATTAATTAGTCGACCGAGAAGGGAGTGGATTGATGAAGACCCGGTGGATCCCGTTCCTCGTTGTCGCGTCATCGTTCCTCCTCCTGCCCGCCGCGGCGCGCGCGCAGAGCAGCATCACAGGCGTCGTGCGCGACACGTCCGGCGCGGTCCTGCCCGGCGTGACCGTCGAAGCGGCCAGCCCGGCGCTGATCGAAAAAGTCCGATCGACGGTCACCGACGCGCAGGGGCGCTACCGCATCGTCGATCTCCGGCCCGGGACGTACACCGTCACCTTCGCCTTACCAGGATTCACCACGTCGAAACGGGAAGGGCTCGACCTGCGCGCCGAGTTCACCGCGACGGTCAACGCCGATCTTGCCGTCGGTACGCTCGAAGAGACCGTCACCGTCTCCGGAGAAGCGCCGACCGTCGATCTCCGCAGCTCGCGCGCCCAGGTGCAGTTCGCGCAGGAAACGCTGCAGTCGCTCCCCGGCACCGGCCGGCTCGCGACGCTCCCCGCGATCATCCCCGGCGTGACCCTGCGGCGCGAAAGCGATCGCGGCGTCGGCGGCTTGAGCGATCGCACGCAGACCGCCTACAGTCTCCATGGCGCGCCAGAGGCGCAGCCGGTCGTCGACGGCGTCAACCATCAGGTCGCCAGCCTCACATCCGGTGTCTTCGTCTACAACCAGATCAACATCCAGGAAGTCGTCGTCGAAACCAGCGGTGTCGGCGCCGATCGTGACAGCGGCGGCATGCAGCTGAACATGATTCCGCGCGACGGCGGCAACGCCTTCTCGGGCCTTGCCACCTTCGCGTACGTCGGGCCGAGCCTGGAGACGAGCAACATCAACGACGCGCTCCTCGCGCGTCATCTCGATCCGAAGCGGATCGGCTCGATCAAGAAATTCAGGGATTCGGCGGCCGCGCTCGGTGGTCCGATCAGCCGCGACAAGCTCTGGTTCTTCGCCTCGTTCCGCGAGGGCGTCACGCAGCAGTATGCGGAGGGGTTGTATTTCAACAAGCTCCAGCAACCGCAGTCATTCCTTTACGAACCCGATCTCAGCCGACCGGTCAACAGCAACGACTACGCCCGCGACTTCAGCCTCCGTTTGACCTGGCAGGCCGCGCAGAAACACAAGATCGTGCTGATGCACTCGATGCAGCCGAACTGCAACTGCCGCTTCAATCTGCTGAATCCGGGAGCGCGGCGCGCGCCCGAGGCGACGGGGGAGCACCACTACGGCCCGAACTACCTGTCCGTCGCGTCATGGACGAACCCGATCACGAGCCGAATCCTGCTCGAGGCGGGGACGACGATCTATGTGATCAACCAGCTTGACAAGCGCGAGCCCGGTTTTCCGCAGACGAACATTCAGATCACCGATCAGGGCCTCAACCTGATCTACGGCAACATTCCCACGCGAACGCTCCCTCGGCGCCAGTATCTGTATCGATTCGCCGTGTCGCGCGTGACTGGCTCGCACACGGTGAAAGCCGGTGTGACGGGCAGACAGGTCCGCATCGGCGACATCGAGAACCTCGGTCATGACCTCTGGATGCACAACGGGTCGATCAACTATCGCTTCCGGAATGGCGTGCCCAACCAGCTCACGCTGACGGATGCGCCCTGGAACTTCGAAGAGTCGGTGAGAGACGTCGCGTTCTACGCGCAGGATCAATGGACGGTGAACCGGCTCACGCTGAACGCCGGCGTTCGCTACAGCGACGCAAGGGCGTGGACGCCGGAGCAGGTGCTCGGCGCCGGATTCTTCGTGCCCGAGCGGCGGTTCGCGCCCGTCAAGAACATTCCGTATTACCGCAACCTGAGTCCGCGGATCGGGTTTGCCTACGATCTGTTCGGCACCGGCCGAACGGCCGTGAAAGGTTCGCTGGGCCACTATCCGGATCGCGTCATCCAAGCGTCGGCGAACCCGGCGGTCAATCTCACGCGCACGACCAGCCGCAACTGGACCGACAACGGGAACTATCGTCCGGACTGCGATCTGCTCAACCCGGCGGCCAATGGCGAATGTGGAGCGTGGTCGAACCTCAACTTCGGGAAGGCCAATGCGGAAACGCGCTACGCCGCCGACGCGCAGAGCGGATTCAACAATCAATTCGACAACTGGCAGGGCTCGGTGTCGTTTCAACACGAGCTGCGTCCGGGACTGGGACTGAATGTCGGGTACTTCCGTACGTGGTACGGCGGCTTTCTCGTCACCGACAATCAGTTCACGACGGCCTCCGATTACGACCAGTTCTGCATCACGGTGCCGACCGACAGCCGCCTGCCCAACAGCGGGCAGCGGTTGTGCGGATTCTATGACGTCAAGCCTGCGGCGTTCGGGTTGGTGGACAACCTCGTGACGCAGGCCTCGCACTACGGAAAACAGACGCAGGTCTACAACGGCGTCGACGTCACGCTCAACGCACGGTTCGGTCAGGGCGGCCAGTTCTCGGGCGGGCTGAGCACCGGACGCACGACGACGAACAACTGCTATCAGAACGGCGATCCGTCGCTCACCGCGCAGGCGTTCCCGGGCGTGCTGGCCCTGCCGACCACATCGACGATCTCGAGGGTGCCGGCCTTCTGCGACGTCGCGCCGCCGTGGTCGCAATCGACGCAGGTGAAGTTCATGGCGGTCTACCCGCTGCCATGGCACATCCAGACGAGTGCGATTTACCAGAACAGCTCGGGGATTCCGATCACCGCCAGCTACGTCGCGACAAACGCGGAAATCTTCCCGTCACTCGGGCGCAATCTTGGCTCCTGCCGCGGCGCCGCGACGTGCACGGCCAATCTCACCGTCGAACTGATCCCTCCAAACTCCGTGTTCGAACCGCGGCTTCAGCAGGTGGACCTTCGCTTCTCCCGCATCTTCCAATTCGGTCCGCGCAAGCTGCGCGGGGATGTGGACATTTACAACCTGCTGAATGCCAGCAACGTCCTCAACATGAACACGACCTACAGCCCTCCGGGCGGAGTCTGGCAGGACGTGACCCAGATTCTCGGTGGACGGCTCGTGAGGCTCGGCTTCCAGGTGGAGTTCTGAGGCGGGAAGGGCGAGTGGGTTGGTAAAGGAGAGGTCGATGCCGAATCGACGCGATTTCGTCAAGACCGTTGCAGGCGCAGCCGCGAGTCTCCTCGTCTCTGGCGACAGCTTTGCGCAGGGCGCTGCTGGTACGCGGCGCCGCGCGATGATCGGCGGCCGTCGCGTGACCGTCGTCGACGTGCACGCGCATACGTTCGTGCCGGAGGTGTGGGATCTGGTGAAGGACACGCCTCTCGCGGCGTCGGCGAGGAACAACCTGACCGGCGCGATCGCCCTCGGTCCGGGTACTGCGGCCCGGCTGCAGTACATGGACAAGGAGGGCATCGACTATCAGGCGATCAACGTCAACGCCTGGGGCTACTCGGCGGATCGCGCGCTCGCGCGTGACCTCGTTCAACTGCAGAACGAAAAGATTGCGGCGGCGGTCGCGGCGCATCCCGATCGATTCGTCGGCATGGCGACGCTGGCGTTGCAGCATCCCGATCTGGCGGCCGATCAGCTCGACTATGCGGTGAACAAGCTGGGACTGCGGGGCGGCGCGATCGGCGGGAGTGTCGAAGGACAGGAACTTTCTGATCGGAAGTTCGATCCGTTCTGGGCCAAGGCGGAGCAGCTCGGTGTGCTCCTGTTCATGCATCCTCAGAACGCGCCGGGCACGACATCGAACATGCGTCTGAACGGAAAGGGTGGGCTGGGCAACAGGATCGGCAATCCGCTGGAAACCACGGTTTTCCTCTCGCACCTGATTTTCGAAGGCACGTTCGATCGTTTCCCGGGACTCCGGATCTGCGGTGCACATGCAGGCGGATACCTGCCGTCGTACAGCGGCCGATCGGATGCCGGGTGCGCGCAGGCGAACGGCGACGATTGCCGGGCGCTCAAGAAAAAGCCGAGCGAGTACTTCAAGAAAGAGATCGTGATCGACACGATGATTTTTCACGAGGAGGGGCTCCGGCATCTGGTCGCGGAAGTCGGCGTCGGTCAGATGGTGTACGGAACGGACTACCCGTACGAGTGGCCGGTCGGCATCGATTTCATCCTGAAGGCGCCGTTCCTGAGCAACGCTGACAAAGAAGCGATGCTTGGTGGAAACGCGATGAAGATGCTTCGAATCACGTCGTAGCGGGATGCTGGCGGTTCACGCTTCCACTTCTCTCTTCACGAACAGCGAACCCATAACCTCGAACCGAAGGTGAAACTGAACACGAACCGAGAACCAAGAACCGAGAAGAGCGAACTTCCTGGTTCTTCGATAGCGGTGACAACCATGTCGACATTCATCTCGAGACTGAGTGCAGGGATAGTCGTTGCGGCAGCCGCCGGCGCCGTGGGAATCGCACAGCTTGCACCGGCTGCGACTGGCTGGTCCGCCAGCAATTACGATCAAAGCGCCAACCGTTACAGCCCGCTGACCCAGATCACGCCCGCCAACGTCAGCACGCTGCAGCGGACCTGGAGCATCCACCTCAAGCCTGCCAGCTACTCCGGCAAGCTGCTCGTAGACGAGGCCATTCCGCTCGTGATCGGCAACACGATGTATGTCGGATCGCCGTACGGTGCGGTGATTGCGCTCGACGCCACCTCCGGCGCGGAGAAATGGAGATTTCAGCTGCCGAACAACGACATCCCGGCGAAGCGCGGTATTGCGTACTGGCCGGGCGGGAGCGGCCGTCCTGCGTCGATCGTGCTTGGGTCGAACGCAGGTACGCTCTATTCGATCGACGCGGCGACTGGTCGGCTCAACGAGTGGTTCGGCGACGGCGGGCACGTCAACACCAAGACGCCGGAAGTGATGCAGACCGGCATGGACGTGCCGTACTCGATCCTGTCGTCTCCGACCATTTTCAAGAATCTGATCATCACCGGCGCGGGCACGGGCGAAGGCCCCGGCGGGTCCAAGGGCGGCGACGGCCCTGCCGGCGACACCCGCGCGTGGGACGCGACGACGGGCAAGCTGGTGTGGACGTTTCACACCGTACCGCGTCCGGGTGAATTCGGGTACGACTCCTGGGGCGAAGGAGGCGCCACGAACCGATCCGGCGTCAACGTGTGGGGTTACATGTCGCTCGATGCAGCGCGCGGCATTCTCTACATGCCGCTCGGCGCGCCGAACAACGATCGCGTCGGCATCGACCGTCCCGGCAACAACCTGTTCTCCTCGTCAGTGGTCGCGGTCGATGCGAACACCGGCAAATATCTCTGGCACTTCCAGCTCGTGCACCACGACGTCTGGGATTACGACATGCAGTCGGCTCCGCTCGTCGTCGATCTGCAGCGGGGCGGCCAGACGATTCCCGCGCTCCTCGTCGTCAACAAGACAGGCCTGCTCTTCACGCTCAACCGCGTGACCGGCAAGCCGATCTTCGACGTCGTCGAGCGTCCCGTGCCGCAGAGCGACGTGCCCGGCGAGAAGGTGTCGCCGACGCAGCCGTTCCCGGTGAAACCCGAGCCGCTGACGCAGATGACGATCTCGCGTGACAACCTTTACAAGGGCGAGCCGCAGCATCAGTCGTACTGCGAGCACATGGTCGACGACAACAACATGAAGCTCGGCGGTCCCTACATGCCGATCGCCGCCGAGCGCTACAGCATTTCTCCGCCGGGGCCGCAGGGCGGCATCAACTTCTGGGGACCCGCATACGATCCCAGGCTGCACCTGTTCGTCTCGAACACGACGAACCTCTTTCAGCCGATGCGCCTGACCAAACGCCCCGACGGAAGCTGGATCAATGCCGGCGAGCTCGCCGGTCTTCGCCGCTTCGGCGATCCCGACCGGCATCTGCTCTGCGGCCCGACCCCGTGGGGAGAGCTCGTCGCCGTCAACATGGACACAGGTGACATCGCGTACCGCAAGACGCTCGGCGTCTCAGACATGCTGCCGCCGGGTCTTCAGAACACGGGACGGCCCAGTACCGGCGGCGTGATCCTCACGGCGAGCGGACTCACCTTCGTCGGC
>Ga0075424_100003225_pt1 | contig 15189 bp, 14 predicted proteins | sample SoiMethybrSBSTD3_FD_75301 | JGI IMG/M metagenome (GOLD analysis project Ga0075424, IMG submission 75301) | Bulk soil microbial communities from a Populus tree surrounding site in Tennessee, USA - Soil MetaG P. TD hybrid SBSTD3 | ecosystem: Environmental > Terrestrial > Soil > Tree plantation... | reverse complement strand
CTTTTCAATTCCAATAGCATCTGGCAAAAATTCTCTTACCTTTTTTAGAAAGTCTCCGTAACCACAACCAACGTCTACATATTTTGGCTTATCTGAAATTGCTTTTGCAATTGAAACTACACGCATTACATCTATTTTCCTATAAGTGAAATAAGACCCAGAAAAAAATGGAAAGATATAGCGCTCATGGTGTTGAGGAGGATTTCTTCGCTTGAACCTTTGATATTCTACATGTGCTTGTTGTAATTCATCTAGAGCAAAAGGCATTTACAAGTACTAAAAGTTGCTATTGCATTTCTTATATGTTCGGTATTACTATCAAACTTGCAGCACCTGTGCTTTAGCGTATTCCTTAACCTTGCTATTTCATCTGAAAACTGTCAAAAACAAACATAACGCCGTTCGAAATTTCCAAAAGGCTTATTAAGTTCGCTTATAATTTGGTCTTATGGTTAGGAAATTTGAAGATTGGTGGAGGACTGTTCCGGAGGATCTTAGGAATAAGTCACGTAAGGGAGATGAAGCAAACAAACCGTTGCTAAATCAAGTTAACTACGTTCTTTTACATCTGCATCTGGCTGGCAAACACGATGCAAAGCCTAGTCACGAAGAGCTAAAAGATTGGCTGCATAGTGGTCAGGTGGATGTGCTTAGAATGGCAGCAAAGAAATAAAAACAGCCTATTCTTCTACTTTTTATACATATTTAGCTCCGATAGATTATTTAATTTTTATGTAATAGGAATATTTCGTTTTATAGTGCTGCCGCCATGTTATAACACTGTTTTGTGTTTGGCGTAGCGTTTAAATAGTTTCGAACACATGCACCTGTAGTGAAATAGTATATGCCAATTGCTATAATTCCAGACGTTGATGAACAAAGATGTATCGGCTGTGCTCTCTGTGTAGAGATTTGTACTGCTCTTGGTCCAGATGTACTGCGGGTGAAGCCAGTCGAAGGATGGAAAAGAGGTAAAGCATTCATATTCTACCCAGAAAGGTGTATTTCAGATGGTGCATGTATAGGAGTATGTCCAACACACGCAATTTTCTGGATGAGACCAATGGAATATACAGCAGGTCAACCAGTTCCGTTACACAAAAACGGTGTGTTTGATAAAGGCTGGGAAGAAGGCTAGTATAGAATATGGACGCAAAATAGCAAGCATCCCCTTTACATTTTTGTGGTATCGAAGCCACGAACATTTCGTTACTATAAGTGACTAAATTAGATTGAATTAGATTAGAGATTTGGCGACTGCTGTCCATGCCTCGGCGATATTATTTTTGTTATATCCTCCGCCGCCTAGAGTAAGTAGCCTCCCATTACAGTAATTGTGGGCAAGTTTATGCAACGACTTTGTAGCATAGCTATGCGCATAGGACGTATAATTCAGATGTGTTAAGGGATCTCCACCTAACGAGTCTGCTCCGCATTGTAGTATGATTAGCTCGGGTTTCGCTATGTTTTCTATAAACTCTTCAACTTTTTTGAATGCATCAATAAAATGCTCGTCAGTGGAGTTCGGTGGTAAAGGTAAGTTCAACTTGGTACCCTCTGCTTTTCCGAGTCCCCTCTCTAATGCCGATCCAGTTCCAGGATAGAGAAACCTTCCATCTTCGTGTATATCTGAGAAGAACAGGAGAGGATCGTTCTCAAATTCATAGTATACGCCATCTCCATGATGAGCATCTATGTCAACATAAGCGATCCTCTTTATACCGTATTTTCTTCTGGCCTCAACAATCGCAATACCTATATCATTAAATACGCAAAAGCCAGCTGCAGAATCTCTGCGCGAATGATGCAATCCTCCAATAGGATTAAAGGCGTGATCTATTCCATCTATGTTGTTCATAAGAATGTCTAACGCCCGTAAAGTAGAGCCGACAACATAGCAGGATGCCTCAAAGACGCCCTCAAATGCAGGAGTGTCCCCAGTATCAAGGAATCCTTTGCCATCCTTTGAAGATCTCTTTACCAGGTCAACATAATCATGATCATGAAATAAGAGTATGGTTTGTTCATCTGTCGTCACTGGTGTTTCTATTGTAAACTGATTGGATTCGTGCAGATTCTCAGTACGGAATTTCGACCAAAATGCATAGAGTCTATTTGAATTAAATGGATGATGCCGACCAAAAGAATATCTACTTAGGTCGTCTCCAAAAAATATGGCAGTTTTGCACATGATCCAGATAATATCAAATAAATGCAAAGATATCTACTTTATGTATCAAGAATGTTGTTTTGGAATACTCTAGAAGATATACTCCTGTTATTTTGAGCTATCACTACCATCTAGGCCCAAGTCTTTGCCTTTGGCAGTATTTTACAGTGAATCATAATAATGAACAAAATATCCTAGAGTAGAAGTGTGTATATACGAAGCAAATTGATATGACATACACGAAGCTTGTCATTACCGGAAATCCAGGAGTCGGAAAGCATACTTGCGCAAAATACGTGGTTGAAAAGATGGGATCGGGAAATATAATAGATATTAACAAACTCGCAATAAGTCATAATGCAATTTTAGATAAGGACAGGCAGCGTGGCTTAGAGATCAATACAAGGAAATTGGCCAAATTGCTCGCTAGTCGATTGAAAGAATCAAGAAGTCTAATAATAATTGTTGGACATCTTGCTCCATATGTATTGGACCCTACAGCTATAGACATCGTGACCGTGTTGAGAAGATCACCATATGAGCTAATAAGGACACTTGAAGAAAGGAGTTACCCACTTCACAAAATAAGGGAGAATGTTGCTAGTGAAATCATTGGCGTCTCACTTTATGATAGTATACAAAACTTTGGTGAAGAGAAGATAGCAGAATTAGATACGACTGCCAAACGACCGGAGGATATTGCAATGCAAGTAGTCCGTCTGCTGAAGCGGAAAAGACCTAAGAAAATTGGCACGGTCGACTGGCTATCGCTAGTACACAAAAAAGGAGATCTGCCCAAATTGTTAGAATACTAGTAACTTTTCAAGATTTCTTATGTCTTAACGATAAAATAAATTAGTCTAATTGACACTTTATATGAAGAGAAACTAAATACGAATGAAATGCTTAAAGCACCAACCAGTCAAGTAAGTTAGAAAACAATTGAAAATCTCAGTCTTGGGCGCTGCAAAAGAAGTCGGACGTTCGGCATTTCTCATGAAAGGCGATAACACTAGCATTATGCTCGATTATGGTGTGCTTTTGAAAAGAGAACCGAATTATCCTGTGCATGTAAAACCAAAGGATATTGATGCGGTCATAATTACCCATGCGCACCTTGATCATTCAGGATTTGTTCCTTCGCTGTTTTTATCACAGTCTTCTGATATACAGGTACTCGGTACGTTACCAACCTTTGAGCTTTCACAGTTGCTGATAGAGGATATGATAAAGATATCAGGATACTATTTGCCTTTCGAATATATCGACTTGTTGACTATGATGAAACATTCAAAAAGCTTACAGTATAGAGAACCCTATAGGATAAAAGACGTCACGTTTACCCTACATGAGTCAGGACATATCCTCGGCGGCGCGACTGTTTTAGTGGAACATGCCAAAAAGCACCTGTTCTACACTGGCGATATCAATACAAGGGGATCAAAGCTTCTCAGGCCGGCTGATTTAGATTTTGAAGCACTGGATTTGATGATAATAGAAAGTACTTATTCACAAACCGAACAGATGCCAAGAGAGCAATCAGAGAGAGAGCTGCTCGAATATGCGTGCGATGTAGTTGAAAGAGGTGGAACGCTATTCATTCCTGCATTTTCTGTCGAGCGAGCACAAGAAATTGCATGTGTTCTAAAGACAAACAACTTTCCTCACAAAGTAGCAATGGACGGAATGGCCCTTAAGGCAAACGAAATTATGTTGAGGCATCCAGGATTTTTGCGAGACGCGGACATGTTCAAGCGCTCTGTCGGAGAAGCTGAGTGGATCACAGGGTGGAGTAGAAGAAAAAAAATTGTTAAAGAACCAGGTGTGATAATTTCTCCTGCAGGAATGCTAGTCGGCGGTTCTGCAGTATTCTATATTCAGGAATTAGCAAAGAGTAAGAAAAATGGTATTGCTTTGGTCTCTTTTCAGGGTGAACGTACACCTGGCAGGGAATTGCTTGAACGAAGGGTTGCAACTTTCGACGGCAAAGTTATCAAATGCTCTGCAGACATAAAGCGATTTGAGTTTTCCGGACATAACAGTAGAAGCGAATTGTTTGAAATCCTTGATCGCGTGAAAGGGAACCCGAAGGTACTTACAGTTCATGGCGATGAAATGTCATGTATCAAGTTTGCAGACGAGATTAAAGAAAAATACGGATATGATGCGATTGCCCCTAATGTAGGAGATATCATCGAGGTATAAAAGTTCATATCCCATTTATATAATTAATTAGCGCTTCGCAAGCCGTGGTCATTTTTATCAACTGTCATGGAACACCAATTACACGAATTCGAACTCCAATAGTTGCTGTAACTGTTAAAATAATAGAATTTGGGAGCAAACACACTGCTTAGGATAGAAAGCCTTGAATAAAAATTAATAATGACGCATTATACACTATTGCAATAGAGGCTTTGCCCAGTTTACCTGTATCTTCTCGTTTTGTTGATCCAGAGATCAGTGTAAATAGTGGCCAAATGTTTCTTTGGCAAAAGATAGACAATTCATGGTATGGTGTCTACGGCGATCATGTCTTGAAGTTTTCTATTGTGGAACAAGATAAAAATGCAACGGATGAAATTGGAAATATTCAATTCTTTTCCTTCCCTGAGTTCAATAAATGGGAACGACAGGTTTTCAGGTTTGATGATAACATTGCAACGATCCTGTCAAGTCTTTCCAAAGATCTCATCCTCTCAAAATTCATGAAAATGTATCAAGGGCTACGAGTAATGAGACAGGAGCCTGAGCAGTGTATGATTTCCTTTGCTTGTGCAAGCAACACAAATATAAGCATGATTCGAAGAATGCTCGGCAATGTTTGCAGAAAATTTGGGAACAGAGTAAACGTAGATGGAAAAGAATTCTTTACATTCCCTACTGCGAATCGATTGAATAAAGTGACTAACAACGAATTACTTTCCTGTGGTGTAGGATATAGGGTCAAGGCAATCAGAGCGGTAGTAGAAAATATTGTTTCTAACAGCATAGATCTCGAGGAATTAAAACGCGCAAAATATAGTGCTTCAAAAGAACAACTAATGAAAATATATGGCATAGGCAACAAGATTGCTGATTGCATATTATTATTTTCGCTGGAAAAAACTGAAGCTTTTCCTATAGATATATGGATCACTCGTGCGATTTGTTTATACTATCAATCGCTCCTCACAGGGAACAAAGAACAGAGAAAGTACAGGGAACAGCAAATGCCTAAAATGAATGAAAAATTGGTTTATCGGTACAAGTATGAAATCCTTTCTGAGGTGATGAGAAGTTACTTCGGAGAATATGCAGGTTACGCTCAACAATACCTTTACTACTACATGCGAAATAAGGCAGCGAGAAAATGGTAAGTAATTAGCGAACAAGCAATAAGAGGCAGCTCAGAACTTTACATCAATTAAATTCACAATTTGTAATTATCCGTTACAAGGCTCTCTCATGAAGGCTCAAACGTATGAAAGAAGTCTTATTAATAAAATTTGTATATCTACAGGGCAGGCATCGTATGATAGACAAAAAAAAGCGATCAGCTGTTCTACTTATCTCAACCTACCCCAACGAGGAGTCAATAGCAGAATTATCAAACAACTTAATAGTTGCAAAAAAACTATGCGCTTGCATAAGTCTAACAAAGGTTAGGTCCATCTACTATTGGAATAACAAATTGGAAGACCAAGAGGAGTTCATAGTTTTTTTTAAAACTACAAAATCGCGCTCAAATAGTTTAAAAAAAGAAATTAAGAGACTTCATCCTTACGACGTGCCAGAAATATTAGAGATAAAGCTGGATGATGTTTCTGAAGATTACCTATCATGGCTAGTACAAGTCACAACTATGCCAGCGGCCGCAAGATTGTACAAGTAAGAAAGCTGGAATGGAATGCTGTTGGTCATCCAGGTGAACGCAAATGGATAGCATACCGGAGCAATGCGACAATTCCACCCAGCGATGAAACCCTTAACCCAATATCTGTCGACGAGTCTACAGCAAAGATCTTTGCGCCATGGGCCTCTGCTGAATTTAACAGTTGTATCACACTGTTTTCTTCAACACTCTTGAAGATCGAGTCTGAGAATACTAGGCATTCTATAGCGTTGTTTGATGCGGCATTAGAGACCTCTTCCATACCCATGCAATATTTGATTTCACCTTTGTGAACAAGACGCATTATGTCATCCAAAATCGAAGAGACTGTCGCCAATTTACTAGAATACATGGACTCTTTCATAGCAGCAGAGCGAAGAAAGACAAAAATTCCGTCCTCTCCGGCAACATCTACACCATCAACTACCGAAACTAGTTCTTTGTTAAGCTGATATTTGGTGACAAGTGAATTGTACAGTCTTCGTTTAGTCTCTCCTGGTCCAAATATAATCATCCTTCTTTCATCTTGGTCGTTGCCCTCCACCGTCCTTCTAGATATACTGAAAATAGTTCTCACTATCTCTCCAAAAAATACATCTATGCTTGTATTGTTTTTTACTGATTGCTCATATCTCTTGCCGCTTTGCCCTGAATAGATATTTGGTACCACGTCTAAGTGTGTCCCAAGTACGCTTGCGACCGCCGCTTCTTGTGTATCCACTGCTACTAAAACGAAACTCGCATTACTTGTCGATTTTTTTAGAATACCGATTTCAGTATCTTTCCATTTCCTATGTTTGTCAATCACTATCATGTCTCCTAACTGCACCGTTAGGGAATGATGCGTTCCCCTTGGCACTAGATCATTGTTTGAGTTTGTAATAGTACCGCTTAAGCGTACTCTGTTGACAACATCATCAAGACTTATATTCTCCACATTTATGGAGAGACGTACGCTGATGCGATTTCCTTTGTCGGGCCTAGCATACTCTTTAACTTGCTTTATAACTCTTGTAGTATCAGCAGTCACATGATTTCCAGGCTCTATTATCCGTCGCAGGCTGAGAAGGTCATCTGCGTCATCTGGGATAGCAATCATCGCTTTGCCCGAACTGCCTTTTACTTCCTTACTGATCATGATTTATTATTATTGTGGATTTTTTAGTTTCCTATATCATTTTTTCATTTGCCAAAGATGAGGAAGAGGAGGAAGATTTGTTGTCTTCTTTATTATGTACTGATTTCAGATAACTGTCTACCCATTCCTGAGTTAATACACCTGATTCGACTAGATTTACCAGTGCGTTGGCTGATGCAAAACCCTGTACTCTGCCCGATTTTTTTCTAATCTGCCTCCATTTAAGCTGAGTGTTACCGCTCTTTGAAGAATATATTATTCCAAGTATTTCCTTGGCGTTTACAAATGTCATTTCGCGGATTTTCTTCAGGGTTACCTTGTCCACCGCTTCAATATAAATTGCACCAGGGCCTTCTTCACGTTCTGGGAAAACCTCATAGTCTCTAAGATAACTGTCAGGGATAAAGGACCTGCAAGTGCTTACAATTATGAACTTCCTAAAATTTTCTAACGAAGCAGCAGTTTGTATGTTAACCAATATATTTATGGAAACTATTCAGCCATTTATCAATTTTGTGACCTGAGTTCAACAGCCACTTCGAGATTAGCAGATTTGGACAAACTCCTAACTCAAGATCTACTTCATTGATAACTCAGCAGGGCTAGTTTCGTCATTGTTTGTCCTAGCCAATTATAAAATGTTCGAGCATAAAAACAAAGGTGTCACCAGATACCTGTGATTAGTCTTGATATGGTTAAATACACTATTATTATGTAAGATACACACATGCTTAATTGGCTCTGACGGTTTTGTCGTTTTTTTGTTTTTCATTTGCGTCCTGCCATAAATAATGGAAATAATCCTTTGCGAAGCTGGCTAGTCCAGTGTGGTCAGCCCAAATTGCAATTGGCTCATAGCTACCTTTCTCCATTCTTCCTTCGCCCAGTAAAATCATGACTTGTCTTGTATCTCCAATTACTCCTCCTCCAAACATGTTATTCTTTAGCCTAACTTGCGCAATTCTAGACAAGGCGCGTACAGTTTCTGGATTTGTTCCTTCCGAAGCAAGAACAGTAATCTTTACACCCTTCTCATATAACATTCTAAGCATTGGTTGTACTGGTTTTGCTAACTCTTCGGTAACTTGAGGCAAAGCTATGAGTAATTCTTTTTGACACATCTGTAGAATCTCGTTTACTTTGGCTGCAATGTTATAAATTCCTCGCGCCACCCAGATCTCAGGTCGCTCCTTGGTGCCGCTTTTTTCATATATCGGCATCAACTCGCCTAGAACTAAGGTTTCATTGTCTTTGATTCCACTTTCTATCCGCATCCGCATAGCCTCAAGTGCAGTCAATGGTGACTTGGGAAAGAATTTCTGTGGTCGAGAGCTACTTGATTCTAGCCAACCTTTGTCCTCTAAGCTGTTTAGAACCTCATAGATCTTCGAATACGGAACTCCCGATTTCTTGCTTATATCAGATGCAGTCATAGATCCCGTTTCTAAAAGCGACAGGTATACCTTAATTTCATACCCTGTCAAGCCAAGGCTTTCCATTGCTTTCCTTGACTTTTCGCTAACACTCATTTATTTACGAAGAAATTGAAGGCGACCTGTATTATAAGCTTGTTTTATTGAAGATTTAGATGAATATGTATATTTATACTCATCAATATATTACTATGCAACTATGCCTTCGAAGAATGCCTAGTATGAAAGCCCCCGTTCCATCCACAAACAAAAGACAATAAATATGAACTGGTAATAGCCAAGATCTATCAGCAAAGCTCGACGTCAGATAAAATAGCTTAGTTTTTATTGATAGCATTCTGCATTAGGTGAAGTAAACTAATCACCGTAGGAGTGGTAAGGTTATGTTTATATATAAAATGGGATTTCTAAGTTTACGATACAATAAATAGGTAATTGACATGGAATTAATACAAATTTCGAATCTTTCTAACAAGAGTACGGTTGATAAGAGAACGATAAGGTATACACAAAGTATTTGTCCAGACTGCAATATGATCCTTGACGCGGAAGTCTTTGAGAGAAACGGAAAAGTATACATGCTAAAGACATGTCCTACCCATGGCGAATGTGAGGAACTGTATTTCGGTTCGTATGACATGTACAAGAGGTTCAGTACTTATTGGATCGACGGAAAGGGTGCACAAGCTCCAAATGTCATGATAGACAAATGCGCGTGCCCAACTAACTGCGGGCTTTGCACAAACCATCTCTCACATTCTGGACTTGCTAATATGATTATTACCAATAGGTGCGACTTGACATGCTGGTATTGCTTTTTCTATGTGAAGAAAGGTCTCGAGGGTGCATATCTGTATGAGCCAGACCATGAGCAAGTCAGGGCCATGATGAAGACGTTAAAGGCTCAGAAACCGATAGCAGGAAATTCGATTCAGATAACGGGCGGAGAGCCTATGCTGAGGGACGACATCACGGACATTATCAAGATCATGAGAGAAGAGGGTGTGGATCATGTTCAGCTAAACACTAATGGGATAAAGCTTGCGTTGTCCCCGGAGACAATGAGACAAACTAGAATGGCTGGAGTAAATAATCTCTACTTGTCGTTCGACGGCATCAGTGCAAGAACGAACCCTAAAAATCACTGGGAGGTTCCATACACGCTTGAATCTGCCAGAAAATGTGGAATGACTGTCGTATTCGTCCCAACTGTGATAAAGTCAATCAATGATCACGAGTTAGGCGGCATTATTAACTATGCTCAAAAGAATTTAGATGTTGTTCATGCAGTCAATTTTCAGCCCGTCTCATTGACAGGAAGAATGACTAAACGCGAACGCGAAAAATACAGAATAACAATTCCCGATTGCATTGAGCGAATTGAAGAGCAGACTGGTGGGGAAGTGACTACGGATGCATGGTTCCCAGTCCCATCGTGTATGCCCATGACCGATGTCATTGAAGCATTCAGCAAGAAGCCAAAATATGAGCTATCAATTCATTTTGCATGCGGAGCAGGTACATACGTTTTTGAAGACACCCAGACAAAGAAGCTAATACCATTGACTAAATTTGTGGATCTGAAGGGGTTGCTTGAATATTTTGAGGAGAAAGCAGATGAAATCAAATCTGGCAAGAACAGGTACTGGACAATGTTGGAAGTTGTACGAAAGCTCAATCAGTTTGTCGATAGAACAAAGCAGCCACACGGCCTAAACCTAGCAAAGATGTTCTCAAGTATTCTACTCAAGCGCAACTTTGATTCAGTTGGCACGTGGCATGTAAGATCTCTATTTTTGGGAATGATGCACTTCCAAGACAAGTATAATGAAGATCTTGAAAGGCTACAACGGTGTGATATACACTATCTTACACCGGATCTAAGGATTATTCCTTTTTGCGCCTTCAATGTTATTCCGGAATGGTACAGAGATAGAATCCAAAAGAAATTCAGCATTCCAGTAGAGCAATGGGAAAAGGCTCACAACCAGACCTTGGAAGCAGGTCTATACAGAGGCCTAATGAGGAAAAATAAACCTGAGGCTCAGATGGGTTGTGCACTTTCAGAAATGCACAAGTCTGCTAGTGAGACTACAGAAGACAACCACATAGGAGTAGAACTTCGCAACGGCATGGCTGGTGCTTAAAACAAACCATCTCCTTTCTGTTCTCTCAAATTTAAATTTTGATCCAAAGTTAAAGGATTCAAGTTTATTACTGGCCGCGAGACTGAGTCGGGCCCCATACGCATATTCTAGATCATAGACACAAAGTCTCGATCTACCGACACATCCATTTGACCACAAAAATTGAACACATGGATCGAAGTTGGGATTGTCAAGTCTGGTTGGTGGGCTGCCAACTATATATTTAGGCGCATTTAGATGTATAAGTGGGCAATAAGAGTGCTATCGAGCTCTTGGCTTAATTGCTATTATTGTCTTTGTGACTATGTCAGGTTTATAGGCGTCGGGACTAGCAGCAAACATCCTTATCGTATTAGGACCAGGAGACAGCGTTTGCGTATCATTATCCTTCAAGCCAATTGTAAATTTACCTATAGTTCCAGGTGTTTGTTTAGCAATTCCACTGATGGCAACATCCCCACTGCTGTTAGACAAATAATAATTTACGGTAGCATTATTGCTAGGCTTACCATCTACACTAACTTGTACCTGCATGTTAAATGGCTGACCAATCCTAATGAATCTGGGGATATCATTAATGTTTTGAAGTGAAGCCAATTTTGGATGCTCGTATTTTGCCCAATATCCTAAAGGAAATGGATAGGATGGGTCGCGGAATGCCTTAAGTGTAATGACTCCACCAGACGGGTTATAACTATCCAGATAAAATGGCCCATTCCCGATTATAGCATTGTTGTGATGACTTATCCAGTTAATGCTAGCATCATATCTCTTCTCTGCTTCCTGTATAGTCACAATACCTCTTAATGCATTTGGAATGTAATGTTCAGCCTTCATTTTTTGAAGTTCGTCTTTTATAGCGTTTGCGTGAGACGGAATTATGAGCGAAAGCCAATCTACACCCTTGGAGGTTGAATCTGTCCTTGAAAAGGTGAATTTCCCGGCAGTCACCAGTCGCTCTGATGCGGCAGTTATTTCCCAAGGCTCGCCGGCCCACACTGCCGCGGATCCTCCGATCTCCTTATTGTCAAAATGCCAAAAGTCAATGTACGACTCTACTCTGTCATTTGCAACGAACCTAATACCTTTATCGTACTTGATGGCCTGAGCGGCTTGACTCGTGTATTCAGAATCTATTGTTTTGTCACCAGGTCCAGTGTTTGTGCCCCATTCATGACCAAAGTAGTATGAATATAGCAGATCTCCTTTATCCATCATTATACCATTATGCCATTTGCTATACTTCAGATCATAGGTGACTTTACTAGTAGCCGTCGAACCGTTACTATTATTAACAGCCTGGGTCCAATTTTGGTCACGCGGATTCCATATAATGGCATTATTTGAAATCGGAATTTTTCCATTAGGTCCATTAGTTTCGATTGATATCCACGGCGTACGGACAGGCGTCACTTCTCCCGTATAAGGATTAACAAAGGTTGCAGGATCTCCTATATCTGCAGCCTCTATCACACTGTATCTGTCCTTGAATCCTGCTATACCATTCCATGCGCCTACATAGATCTCCTTCATGCCCACATTGATTGTATTGTCTGCCAACCTGCTATTAATTAAGGATAGTCGTCCTGGAATTCCAGCTCCAAAGTCATTGATCAAACCAGTGACTTGTCGTGACGCCACGTATTGGTCAAGTGTAGAGGCTACAAACACTCTAACAGATTCTTGTATTCCTTCACTTATAGCAGTGCGCAAGAGGTTGTTGCGTTCATTTTGGGAACTGAAATTCCCGAAAGATATTCTTTGTGTAATAGCATCTAATGTTGCGTTTTTGTAGTTCCAAAACGACGGGTTTTGATTACCGGGCATTTGTGCGCTCCACGGGGCATACATCTGGGCTGCAGTACCTGGACTATACTTTGCAAATCCGGAGGACTGCCATAATTCAGGGTAAATATTCCATTTTATATCTTGAGGATCAGATCCATATATCATAGTATTTGCCTTGTTTAGATCTCCGTAGTCCCTCACAACATTGAATCCTAGATTCTCTAAAGCTGAAGCTACAGCCTCGCCTACTGATTTACTATAAGAAATATCCTGACGGATCAGAATTTTGATTGTCAGTGGTCGCCCAGCGTACGTCCATTTGCCACTTCCAATGTCCTTGTTAGCCCCTGCGCGCGTTAGCGCTTCTGCTATCATTTGTTGTGCCAATTCAGGACTATGTCTGAAACCAAATGATTGAACAGTATCAATCACGTTGAGATACTCTGGCGAATAAACCCCAAATGGATCGATTCGTGTGCTTCCATGACCTTTCAGAATCTCGTTTACTACGAAATCTCTGTCTATCAAGTAATTCATAGCAAATCTGACCTCTCTGATAGAAAATGGATTCAGCTCGCCACTAGTATTTTTCGCAGGTGCAGGATTCAATAGAAGATCCATAAAACCGCCACTGGTCTCATACAGCTTGACATTAGGATCACTCTGCACGTCTGAAACTACTTCAAGTGGGATGCTAAAAAAATATGTGTCAATTTTATGCGACTTTAGATCCTGAAGAGCCAGGTTCTGATCAAGATATCGTATGAAATTTACTTGATCGATAAAAGCACCTCTCTTTTCAGGTTGGGCGTTAACATGTAGAGCCAAAAATACAGACGCTAATAAGAAAAATCCAAACAACATACTCAGAAAAGCAGATTTGCGCACAAGTCAATCACACGATTTCTTCAATATATTTATTCACTTTAATGATCAAGCATATATAAAAAAATCGAATCTGGATCTTTAGACAGCGTCTGTTGTTGCCGAAACAGTGCTTGCCGAAAGTTATACTAACTATTTAACCATCATCTATCTTGACGTTATATTGCCGTGAGACGCCACAAAAGATATGTGCGAACCATTGTAGGAAACGTTGAGTCAGTAAGGAATATTTTAAACTGCATTGTCAAGGCGAGATGGCTTTCGGATCTGGGGGTTTAGATATATACTCGACAAATATTTAACAATACTCCCGCTCATTCGGATACTAGGTTCAGAATATGAAATATGGTTAGGTAACACATCTGATATTCCTATTTCGTCTTGTACCTCTCTCGTAATATCACAGTAAATGCTGGTCGGATAGGACGTTGCTTTAATATCTGTTCCTTTTTTAATCCACTTTTGAGTAGTAGAACCAGAATCGCTAGATTTTTCCCAAGTAGGATCATTTTCCACAACCCATCTAGGAACCCTTGCTATAGGTGCTGTCATATACTTCCATTCTGACGTTAATCGTTTAATTAAGATTATGCAACCAAGAGGAGCGTTATTTATAAATAAATATTCTTACATCAACGTCTCATTGCAAAAAGTCAGCTGTAGCCGCCTGATTTTTAAATAATTTTCTAAAAAATCAAGAAGAGATGAGGAATTATAGTGTTTGGGACATCAAGAAATACTATTAATCATAATGTTTATATAGCAAAATAAAATATTTATATAAGATGGCGGGCATCGCCTAAGATTTTATGGTGAAAAATTTGGTAAAAGATATTTCAATGTTTAGTAATAGATGTCCACGCTGCGGGAAAGGTCCAATGGTTACTGATAATTCCAGCGGTGAGATGTTTTGTGGAAATTGTGGATTTGTAGTAACTGAAAGAATTGAAGAAATGGGCCCTGAATGGCGTGCATTCTCAAAGGAGGAGCACGAGGATAGAAGTCGGGCAGGAATCCCGACATCCCTTGCTATGCATGACATGGGACTCGCCACGATCATTGGACCGGTTGATAAAGATGCTTCAGGAAAACCGCTGTCTGCATCGATGAAAAGTACCATAGAAAGACTCAGAACTTGGGACAGTAGGAGTCAAGTTCATGAGCCAGTGGATCGCAACTTTAGACAGGCATTCAGTGAGCTAGATAGACTAAAAGATAAGCTCGCAGTAGGAGACGCCGTTATCGAAAAAGCTGCCTACGTGTATAGAAAGGCTCTTGAGAAAGGATTAGTTAGAGGGAGATCGATTTCTGCACTAGTAGCTGCTGCGCTGTATGCTGCCTGCAGGGACACGGAAACACCAAGAACACTTAAGGATATAGCTAATGCTAGCAACATTAAGAAAAAGGATGTCGCAAGATGTTACAGACTATTGATAAGAGAATTGGATCTAAAAATGCCGGTGGTAGATCCCGTGAAATGTGTTGCTAGAATCGCAAGCAAAGCTGGACTATCAGAAAAAACTAAGCGGAAGGCACTTGAAATATTAAAGAAAGCTGAAGAAGGTAAGATCTCTGCCGGAAAGGATCCAATGGGCTTAGCTGCTGCCGCGTTATATGTAGCTTGTGTAATGAATGGAGAGAACAAGACGCAAAAGGATGTTGCAGAAGCAGCAGGTGTAACAGAAGTTACCATTAGGAACAGGTACAAAGGACTAAAGATGCATCTAAAGCTTTAGAGCACGATACCAATCCAG
>Ga0075424_100003224_pt1 | contig 15191 bp, 13 predicted proteins | sample SoiMethybrSBSTD3_FD_75301 | JGI IMG/M metagenome (GOLD analysis project Ga0075424, IMG submission 75301) | Bulk soil microbial communities from a Populus tree surrounding site in Tennessee, USA - Soil MetaG P. TD hybrid SBSTD3 | ecosystem: Environmental > Terrestrial > Soil > Tree plantation... | reverse complement strand
TATCAGCGCATCACTCATCGTGTACTTTCTGCCTTCTTAGCCGGCGTAATACTCGTGCCTGGGGAGACCGGTACGAGCGCCACCAGGCCATGGCATCGTGGCGTCGGCACGCACCGGAGAATTCGCAGTAGTCGCAATAGCCGTCGGGAAGAATAAAAAATTCTTTGCGTGTGATGCCTTGGATCAACGTGGAGAGTGTCCGTCGAATCATGTCACCGGTATGGCCGGTCCATAGGCCTGCGTCAAACGTTGAGCGGGAGATAGGCTGCTTCCACTGGGGAGCCAGGAAGAGCAAGTGGACCTCGGTTGGTGCAGGCAGCGAAGGTACCGTCATGCGGGCATAGAGAGGCGGTTGCAGCCGAAATCCTCGCACCGCCGACAGGGCAAGGTTGCGATCCACGGCGGTGATATCAGTCCCCTGCTTAAACTTATAGTCCACGATACGGATCGCCGGAGGCTCAGCCCGAAAATCGACACGATCCAATGTGCCGTGAATCTTGAGGGAATCTGAGGACGTCTCGGACTCCAGCGGGACGCTGCCCTGAGCGGCGGCCTCAAACGCAAAAGGACGAAATCCGGTTGACCCATACTCCGTCTGGTCGGAAAAGACGGCGGCCGCAACCAATCCAGTCACCTGTTCGCGGGCCAATGTCCAGAGTAACGCATGCCCCGTCCCCTGGCTTGCCGCATGAGCGGCAAACGTATCCGTCACGGCTTCATTCACCGTGGATTGCACCCTGGCCTCAGTCAGCCTGTCCTCCGGCCACCGGAGCAGCACCAATCGCTCGTAGCTTACTCGAAGTGACTCATGAAGAAGGGTTCCCAGCATGAGGGGAGGCAGGTGGTCGTGATGTAGTCGTTGCACAGGCTTCATTCGAAGAACTTTTTCTGCGAAATACTGAAAGGGACAGGTCGCATACCGTTCCAATGCGGTGGGCGAAAAACTCCCCTTCGCTGTCTCCGATGACTCAAGTGCCGGTACGCCGACCATACCGTCGAACGGGCCAAGTTCGGGGGATTCTCGCTCGATGATTCTCAGTGTGGCGAGGCCCTGTTCAAAGAGGTCCTGGTCCCGTCCCATTGCATTGAATACAGGTCGCGCATCGTGGCCCTGCAACAAACAGCCCAAGGTCAATTCCTCAGCCGGTAATAGGTCTTGGATTGCCGGTTGTTCACTGATCCGCTGGGTCAGCCGTCGAGGGACCGTCACTTCCGGCCTCCCGATGAATCGCGAATCGCGCAGGACCATGGCGATAAAGCTGGACGGTGCCATGACACGTCCTGCCTCGTCGGCTCGCTGGTAGGATAGATACAACCGATGACTTGCCGAGCGGCTGAGTAGTTCGAATAGGAGCAACTCCTCTTCATGCCCGGCAAGTTTCTCATCGATCTTGTAGCCCAGGGTCGATTCCAGGACGGCACGCTGACGGTCCCGAAGAAATGGGTCTTCACGGACGTACCGGGGAAAGAGTTTTTCGTTCATGCCAAGAACAAAGAGCGCCCGAACCGTTCTGCCGCGTGCAGTCATGGCATCCAGCACCTGAACACCCTGGTGACTGTCCGCTTCGATGGGAATGCTGGTCTCGTCCAAGACCCGCCGGAACAATTCAATCCATTCCTCCCAGGAAAGATCTCCCCCCAGCGAGTCCAGTTGCTGCAGACGGGCCAACGATACTCGGATAAGGGAGGCAACCCTGGTGAGTTCGGTCGGGTCTGTCAGATCCGCCGAAGATCCATCAAACAAGGCAGGCACCAGGATATGAGATTTCACCAGTGTGACAAATGCGTCGGTCAGTGTGCCTATCGATCCTTGCGCAGGAAGAGTGCGGCAATCGTGAATCAGTCGCGAAACGATATCCCACAAGTATGTCAGCTGAGAAGTTCCGGACGTCCCGACCATGGTCCGGTCATCTTCATCACGCTCCGCTCCGGCATGGCGAAGAATCGCCACACTGGCCGGGTCTGCCAGGCGCCTCCATTCCGCTTCCCCTTTGGCAATACCCAGGGTGTAGACGAGGGAGCGCCAGAGATCAGGCCTCAGATTCGCGCTCGCGGAGCCGGCTTCCTGGGCAATATAGAAAGGTGACGTGACCACGTCCAACATGGCCGCCCGGTCGAAATCATTCAGTGGGAGTGAGGCAAGGCGCAAGAGGGTTTTCACCAGAGGTTCGCGCGACAGCGGCCGCCCGGCCGTTGACGTGAACGGCACCAGATGATGATCGAACACCGATTGCAACCGGGCCTGATACGGATCCAGGGTACGGGCTACTACACCGATCTCGTCGAAATGATAGCCGTTCACCTCGACCAGAGTGAGGATTTCACGGCAGACCGCCGCCAACTCCTCTTCCACCCCTATCACGTTGGTCACGGAGAGTTCGACCAACTCCGCTGCTCCAGTTCGCTCCCCTTCCCGACTCCTATCCTCATGGGTGTCAGCCAGGGGGAGCAGATGACGTTCAAAAAATCGGCGCGCAAAGACAAAGGCCGAGCCATTCTGTAGCGGAAAGTACAACGTGGTCGGTGTAACACGAACGACCGATTCGAAGAACGAAAGCTGGACCTGCGAGAGGTCATAGAAGCCATAGTAGAACAGACGTTGCAGCCCATGAAGAAATGGAACGCCTGAGAGATCTCGGCCCAGTGAGGCAGCCAGGTCATCCGGAGAACCAACCTCGAGCGACCGGCCGGCTTCCATGATCGCCGCATGCAAGGTAAATAGGGATCGGAGCCATGTTCGGTCATCCTCCTCGAATACTCCTTCCGTGAGGGCCTTCAATGCCATCGTTGGGGCAACTACGGCGTCTTTTAAGTCGCGTACCGTCGCCCATAAGCCTTTCCATGTTCCCGGTGAAGCAGGCAAGCGCGCAAGCGGTTCGAGCCCTGGGAGCTTGCGCCGAACAACTTGCCGGACCAATTGCTCGAAAAAGAAATCGTCGACCAGTTGCAGGGACGTTTGCGGACCAGCCTCGGGTGCCGAATCGAGGTCATCACGCAACCGCAGGGCCAACTGGTGGAACGTCAAGACATGGATATTGAGGAATGAGCGGGGACTGTCACGGATAAGTGACAGTTTCAGGTGCTCAACGAGAGAGGCCGAGGGGACAATAACGGCGAGCGAAGCAAAGGGATCATCGGTCTTGCAGGACCGAAGGTCTTCGACCAGAGCACGTTCGAGAATTGGATGAAAAGGCCCGGTGACGATGCGAAGCATCTAGTCTTGAATGTGGAATGTTGAATTTTGAATGTCGAATCAACGCTAATTCATCATTAAACATTCATCATTGAACATTTAACATTCCTCAGGCTAGCCGGTTTCCGGTCCCAACAGCTCACCGTTACAATCCACACAGCACCAGTCGCCATCGATAAACCCCATAGGGTCTCCGCACATGGGACAGTCCGGCGGAGGTCCCTTGTCGATGACTGGGAGCTCTGGTAGTTCACAACCTTCGTCTTCATCCATTTAGAACGGTCCTTCCACTACTCGCGGGGTTTCATTTTGAGCAATAGGGCCTTCTCTGCGCTCTCCCGGCTCGGCACACCGACAAACGTCAGTCGCCCGTCGATAATGGTCGCCGGCACCGCCCTGACCGAATGCCGATCGGCAAGGCTCCGTCCATCCTCGGTGGTAATATCCACCTCGCGGTAGCTGAAGCTATATTTCACCCGCAGCTGTTTCCACAAGCTCTTCGCCGACGGGCAGGCCCCACAGCTCGGCGACACTAAAAGCAAAATGTTCGGCACGGGCACCCTCCAATGGACAAAGGATCTTAACACCGGGTTGAATGGGGCGGCAAGCGAGGGAGCGCTGGCCTTGCAAACTGACCGTCATCATGCTAGCGTGCCAAGGCTGTAACAGGGTCAGGGGACCGTCTCCTTCTTGTATAATTTCGTACGTGAAGGACTCATATAAAATTCATATCGACGTCACGGACGTCGCTCGACTTGAGAATAAGGGGGCCACACCCCCTCGCCTACGTCAATAGGTGCTCTGCAAGTCTTGAGGGGAGGTGAAGGCATGGGAGTGGTTTCGATCAAGGAATTATTAGAGGCAGGTGTCCATTTCGGGCACCAGACGAATCGATGGAACCCAAAGATGAAAAAATTTCTCTTTGGAGAACGCAACGGCATCTATATCATCGATCTTCAACAAACAATGGCCCGCATGGAACAAGCCTATGCCTTCGTCCGCGACACCGTTGCGGGCGGCCAATCGGTCCTGTTTGTCGGGACCAAGCGGCAGGCCGCCGAGATCCTTCAAGAAGAAGCCTTGCGTGCCAACATGTTCTTCGTCAATCAACGCTGGCTCGGCGGAATGCTCACGAACTTCCAGACCATCCGGAAGAGCATCGATAAAATGAAAAAGCTGGAGGCCAAGCTGGCAGATCCCAGCCAATACGGGCTGAAGAAAAAAGAGGTCTTGAAGATGCAGAAGGAGATCGTCAAGCTCCAGAAGCATCTGAGCGGGATCAAGGACATGCGCGGTGTTCCAGGTGCCGTATTCGTGCTGGACACACGCATCGAACACATTGCCGTGCAGGAAGCAAACCGGTTGGAGATCCCTGTGATCGCGATCCTTGACTCGAACTGCAATCCTGACTCCATCACCTTCCCCATCCCTGGAAACGACGATGCCATTCGCTCCATCAAGCTCATCACGTCCCGCATTGCCGATGCCTGCATAGAAGGGGCCCATCTGCGGACACAACGAGAAGAAGCGGAATTCAAACCCATTCCTCCACTAGGAGATAAAACCGCGGCCGTCAGCTTCGCCAGTGCACCGGCTTCGTAACGCCAGGCGTCGCAGGGATCAACGACCACACTCACTGCTTACCGAGAAGGACCGTCACGTATGGCTGGATCAAGTCACCTTGTCAAAGAACTGAGAGAAAAAACTGGGGCAGGCATCCTCGATTGCCAGAAGGCGCTCACCGAGAATAGCGACGATATTGAGAAGGCTATCGATTACCTGCGGCAAAAAGGCTTGGCCGCTGCACTCAAAAAGTCCGGCCGCGAGACCAACCAAGGCCTCGTACATGCCTATATCCACATGGGCGGGAAAATTGGTGTGCTCATCGAGGTCAACTGTGAAACCGACTTCGTCGCTCGGAACGAAGAATTCAAGATCTTCGTCAACGACCTGGCCCTCCAAGTCGCTGCCGGGAAACCCTCCTACGTCAAACGAGAAGATATTCCCGCCTCGCTCATTGAGAAAGAGCGCTCGATTTATGAAGGACAGGCCAGAGAAATGGGCAAGCCCCCTGCGGCATGGCCGAAGATCGTTGAAGGTAAGTTGGAAAAGTTCTTCCAGGAGAGCTGTCTGATCGAGCAATCCTTCGTCAAGGACCCTGCCGTCACAATTAAGGATCTTCTTGCCCTGAAGATTGCCAAAATAGGCGAGAACATGAACATTCGCCGCTTCACCCGGTACCAATTAGGCGAAGCATGAGTTCTGCCAATTATCGGCGCATCCTCCTCAAAGTGAGCGGAGAGATGTTGGCCGGTGAGCAGGGCTACGGTATCCAACCCTCCATCCTCGAAGGCCTTGCCTCGGAAATCGCCTCCGTTGTGGCACTCGACATCGAAGTCGCCGTGGTCATCGGCGGCGGCAACATCTTCCGGGGTATTGCGGCCAGCGCGTCCGGCATGGAACGAGCCTCCGCCGACTACATGGGGATGCTCGCAACCGTACTCAATGCCTTAGCTCTGCAAAACGCGCTCGAACGCGCCGGCATTATGACGCGGGTCCAATCCGCGATCGAAATGCGCCAGCTGGCAGAGGGGTATATCCGCCGGCGAGCCATTCGCCATCTTGAGAAAAAACGCGTGGTCATTTTCGCCGGCGGCACGGGGAATCCCTACTTCTCCACCGACACCGCGGCGGCACTCAGAGCGATGGAGATCGGCGCCCAAGTCATCATGAAAGGGACCAAGGTCGACGGCATCTACGACGCCGACCCTGTGAAGAATCCCTCAGCCAAGAAATATCAGACGATCTCCTTTCTCTCGATTTTAAATCAGAATTTGCAAGTGATGGATGCCACAGCCATCAGCCTCTGCATGGATAACAAACTTCCGCTCATCGTCTTCAACCTGAAGGAACTCGGTAATTTCAAGCGGGTTGCCACGGGCGAGGAGATCGGAACCATGGTCACACCCGACCGACGCTGACTTTCCAGGGAGTCTCTCATGCCCAACCCTGCTGCCATACACCACAGAATTACGGAGAAGATGGAGTCCGCACTGGAGCATCTCAAACGCGATTTGGCAAGCCTACGGACCGGGCGAGCGTCGATTGCCCTCTTCGACGGCGTTCGAGTCGATTACTACGGCACGATGACACCGCTGAAGCAGGTGGCGAATATTTCGACCCCGGAGGCCCGCCTCATTACGATCCAGCCCTGGGAGCCAAGCCTGATCAAGGAAATCGAAAAATCCCTGTCCGGATCGGGCCTCGGCGTCACCCCATCCAACGACGGAAAGATCATTCGCATTCCCCTTCCTCCCCTCACCGAAGAACGGCGCAAAGATCTGAGCAAGATCTGTAAAAAGCATGGCGAGGACACGAAAGTCGTTGTGCGTGGGTTTCGTCGAGATGCGAACGAAGAGTTGAAGAAACTGCAAAAAGATGCCAAGTTAACGGAAGACGAGCTGCGAAAGGGCGAAGCCGACACGCAGAAACTCACCGACCAGTACATTCACAAAATCGACGACGTGGTCAAGAAAAAAGAACACGAAATCATGGAAGTGTGATCTCACTCTCGACCTTGTTACCCACGTACGCCACTATCAATCTCGCGGCCCTCGCCCATAATCTCTCCCGCATCACGCACTACCTGTCACCCGGCTGTGAGACTATGGCGGTCGTCAAGGCCAATGCCTACGGGCATGGAGCCGTGGAAACCGCTCAGGCGCTTGCCCGCCTTGGCATCGGGCGTTTTGCCGTGGCGTCGCTCGCAGAAGGCATCGAACTTCGCCAAGCCGGCCTCTCGACTCCTATTATCGTGCTCGGTGCGCTCTTTGAGGAACAGGTCTCGGACCTGGTCGCTCACCAGCTGACCCCGATCGTCAGCGATGGCCGGATCCTTCCTACCTTGGTCAAGGCCGCTCTCTCGCAGCAGACTCCCTATCCGATCCACCTCAAAGTTGAAACAGGGATGGGTCGGCTGGGGTTTTCTCCGGAAGAGCTGCTCTCTCTCCTCGACAACCATATCGTGAGCAATCCCCTCCACGTCGAGGGCATCATGACCCACCTTGCCGACGCCGATGGAGCGGACATGGCCTTCACAGAACGGCAACTGGGCGTACTTCGTGCCATGCTGGAACAGATCAGACAACGGCGTCTCACCATCCCGTTGGTGCATGCGGCAAACAGTGCCGCCATCGTCCGATTTCCCGACGCACACTTCTCACTCGTACGCCCCGGCATTATGCTCTATGGGTACCACACCCTGCCGGCCTCAGTCCCCGCTCCCGATCTCAAACCCGTCCTCTCGTTGCGGACGACGATCGTTCAACTGAGGACCATTCTGCGAGGGGGAACCGTCAGCTACAACGGGACGTTTGTCGCCACACGACCGACGCGCATCGCTGTGCTGCCGATCGGCTATGCCGACGGCTATAGCCGGCAACTCTCCCATCGCGGATCGGTCTTGATTCAGGGACGCCGCGCACCGATCGTGGGACTGGTGTGCATGGATATGATCATGGTGGATGTGACGGATCTCGCACCGGTACAGGTGGGTGAGACCGCCACCCTGATCGGTCAACAGGGACAGGAATCTATTTGGGCTGATGAAGTCGCCAACTGGATCGGCACAATCCCCTATGAAGTCCTCTGTGGGATAGGCTCCCGCGTTCCCCGCCTGTACGAATCCGCCTGATACTCGACCCTCTCGCGTATCTCGCCCATCCGGCTAATATATGATTCGTATTGAAGCACTCCCGTTATACAGTGTCGTTTCGTATGTTCCATCGACTGTTCGGTTACGATTTCCGGATACCGTACGGTCCTCGTAGATCCCCGCTTGAAGCGAGAAATCGACTCCGATCGCTTTGGGCTTCAGCGAGCCCACACCGAGTTCTCCACATCGCATCAGGCCCAGAAAGGACCCCTGCTCCTTGCACAATAACCCCAGCCCTCCCCCCACGATGTGGAGGTTTGAAGAAGGAATCCCCGGATCATAGGTTACATCCGGCATCTGATCTTGCTGGTTGGTATAGCCGGTCCGCAGCGCCACCACCCAGTTCGGAAGCGATTCAAGCGCCAACCACTTGTATTCGGTTCCCAGCATCACCGCATAGGTGCTCCGCCAATTCTGCGGCTGCGCGATCGTCACACCGTTCGCCAACGTGAGATCGAGATTCCGAACGGACTTCCATCCGACATAGTCGATGTCCATCTCCAATTTCCATTCCCGTTCGTTCGTCCGAATCGGCCAGATCGCGATCGCTCCAGTAATAACTTGCGGTAAGACCAGGGTGGCTCTCGCATCGGACACTGCGGCTCCATTCGCCAATAATGCGCCGCTCAAGTGCAAGGTCGCTTGGCTGCGGTAGACGATACCGATGTTGGCCAATGGCTTCCCATCCTCGTTGCGCAAGGCTGTATACAACAGGCTGGCGTTGAAACCAGCCGCGGTGTCTTTGCCGGACAGCTCTACATTCGATCCGGCTGGAATCCCGAGGCCCCCTGGCCAGACCGACCGCTTCTCGATATGCCCCTCGCCGACGAGTCCGCTGAACGTATAGATATCCGCACCCAGCCCGAGGGAAAGGTTTTCCGTTGCCTTGTAGGCGAGGGTTGGTTTGATATCCAGAAGGGGTAGCGTACCGAACGTCGTCGCCGTCCTGAACGGCCCATCGTTCGGCCAGCGAGTCAGCGAGCCAAAGGGCACAGTCAGACCAATTCCGGCAGAGAGGTCTCCCAGGGCCGTCAACCCGAGATCCTTCAAGTTCGCCGTGAGGTATGTATGTGCGGGAGGGGGCCACGCCGCACTCCCGTTTCGATCGCCCGTTGCCGTCACTCCCGTCGGACTGGTGAAGTCCGTTGTCCCTCCGGAAACCATCGCTCCTGCCATGAGCTGAAGCCCCTGCAACTGCGTCATTCCTGCCGGATTGTAATGCAGCGCCGAGGGGTCGTCGGCCTGGGCGGCAAATGCATTGCTCATCGCGGACGCAGCGGCTCCCTGCCCTTGAATACGGGGTACCTGTGCTGAGGCCACCCCAGGGATGTATGCCACGCACAGCGCCAACACACAGACCCACGGAACCCACCTCTGAAGAACGGAATCAGACCGGCCCCAACACCCGCCTGCGACAGTCGCGGCCCTATTCCGCCTCATCTCACCGACCCAGGCAGGCTTGATTCTCCCGCAGACTCCGATGACGGCCGCTCGAAAGTCCGAAACCAATAGTCTGCAACCCGTCGCAACTCGTCGACATCAAACGGCTTCAGCATATAGGCCTGCGCCCCCATGCCGATCGCGCGAACTGCCGACTCTTTGGCGTCTGACTCCGCGACCATCACAATTGGGACCTGCTGATCCCACGCTCGAATTTTCCGGAGCACGTCCACCCCGTCCCTAGAAGGAATGCCCACATCCAGAATCATGCCCTGGAACCTTTCACCCCGCATGACTTCCACCGCTTGAACTCCGTCGAGTGCCGACTGGACACGATACCCCATGGCTCGCAAACGATCCTGTAAGAGTTGACGAAAATCCGGATCATCCTCGACAACCAGGATGCGAGGCACATCCGCCGAAACACTATCGCGCGGCAACGCCGTCGTCGAAAACAACGGAATCGTAAAGGAGAACTCTGCGCCCCGCCCCGGTTCACTCCGTGCGGCGATTGTTCCACCTTGTAACTCCACCAATGTCCGCACGATCGACAGACCCAAACCCAGCCCTTTTACTCCGCTCCTGACCTGCTTGGCTCGAAAGAAAGGATCGAATATCTGATCAAGGAACTCCGCCGGAATTCCTGGGCCTGTATCACGCACAGAGACCCCGGCGAGTGCCTGGTTCTCCTGCCTCACCGTCACGATAATGCTGCCGCCCTCCGGGGTAAACTTCACCGCATTCTGGGCTAAATTGGTCACGATCTGGATCAGACGATCGCGATCCGCCCACACCATCAATGGAGCAGATGGAGTCACCGTCTCCAATGTCTGTTGTTTGGCCTGGGCCAAGAGGCGCAATTGCTCGAACGCATCCGTCACACAATGTCCCAAGTCGATCTCGCCGGGAACGAGATCCAACCTTCCGGATTGGATCCTCGTACGATCCAACAAGGCCTCGATCATCCGGATTAACCGGTCTGAATTGTCCAACATGCGTGACAAATATCGCTGCTGTTTTTCATTGAGTGGCCCCGTCAATCCATCGAGCAGGTTCTGCAAGAACCCCTTGATCGAGGTCAGCGGGGTCTTGAGCTCATGCGAGACAAGCGAGAGGAATTGAGAACGCAAGCGATCCGCTTGTTCCAGCTCAAACGTCCGTTCACGCACTTTGACTTCGAGACCCATGTTCAGGGCCTCAATCTGCTCATACGCAGCGGCGTTATCCAGTGCGATTGCGACTTGATGGGCAACCGTCATCATCAACTCAAGATCGTCCTGAGTCAGGCTGTGCGCTTGTATTCGATCAACCATCAGGCTTCCCAACACCCGGTCTTTCACTTTCAATGGAACGGCGACCCAGGCCTTGGTCTGCGTCAGCAGGGCGAACCGTTGATTCAACGGATGCAGGCGATCCCATACCGCCTGCACATCTCCAACCAACAATGGCTGGCCCCGTAACAGCACGATGCCTTCCGGGCTCATGGGATCGGTGACGGGAATTTCACGCGTACGGACAAACGCCTGGATCTCAGGCGACACGCCGAGCACCCGCGTATCCATGACGACCTGGCGGACCGGGTCGAAGAACGAGATCATCGCCCGATCGTATTGCAGGTCGCTGGTCAGAGCCTCCAACACTTTCTGCATCAGCGCCTCTCGGTCCAACGTCGAGCTGAACAGCAATCCGGCTCGCTGGAGAGCCGTCAACTGGACCACCTTCCTGCGCAGTTCGATGCGCGTCAGCTCTTGCGCCAGGTACGCTTCCCGCAATTCCTCATGCCGTGACTCCACGAATGTAATCTGCTCCTGAATCAGCGCCTCGCGTTGTTGGCTCTCCAGACGAAGATTGCGGTTGATCAATATCCCTGCCACCAGCATGGGCGTCAATCCGAGCAGAATGACTTCGCCCAAGCTTGCCAGGGGATTCATCACGCGAAATCCCAGGGCCAACATCAGGCCGGCCAGCGCTCCGCTGAGCGACCATGTCACATGCCGTTGTACCGGTGTGGAACCGGTCAGTGCACGGATTTGGGTAATCTCTCGCACGCGATCTCCAGCAGGGCCTTTGGCAGGAACAGCTTGAGGCTGTTCGTGTTTCCTTCCCTCTCCTGCCACCATTTGGCAAATCCTATCGCGCCATGTAACCTGTCTCTCTGCTTGCCATCGGATGGTCCATTGACACCACTCGTCGTCATTCGTGATACAGGACAGATCCGTCAGAGTGGCCTGTGGCAGGCCATGGACGCGAACTGGAACCGCAGCCATAATGCCTTGAGCAGCCTGACACATGAGATGAGCACACCGCCTACGATATGGGCCAAACTGCTGAAGCGTACGGCCTGAAAATTTCATCGCCAACGTCGCCGAGATCGGCGTCACCTCGACCACTCGAAACTTGACCGAACCGGAGGCGAACTTGTTGCCGAAGTACGGAAACAACCCGTAGATCTGTGCCAGTGAAAAGGGCCTGGCCAGCACCTGCATGATCGAAGACGCCTTCTCCATCCCACCTTGAAACACAAATCCTGGATTGCCGGACAAGCGCTCGCAGAACTCATACAAATAGGCCGTGAACTCATACGAGTAGCTATTCCACGCATTCTTCAGCAGCTTTGGGGTCACGTGATAGACAGGATCTTTAATGCGCTGATTTAACAGCCGGCACAGTTCCTCTACCGCCTGGGTTGCGGCTGAGACTCCCCCCGCAAGAGACTGCGACTTTTCCAGATAGATGACGACCGCCTTGACGCTCATCCCGCTCAGATCTCTGATCGTGTGTCCCTTCTCGTCCAATCCGAACGGGCGAAACTCCATATACTCTCGCTCGAGGATCGTGCGGTCCTTGGGCAAGAGCTCATGACCAGGCTGCGTCTTGAGTTCGACCTCATCCGGCATCCTGCTATTCATCAGATTTGGTGGGACGGGCATCGGCCTGCGGATGGCAATGTCCGCCGGCTGTCGAGAGACGAAGAAGATTGGGTTACACGACCATCGATGTTTCCGACTCTGCCTAATTTCATGGATGACAAACTCTCAAGAAAGACACACATCAGTCTTTGAGGCGCACAGTATATATAGGTTACCTATCACTTTCAAATACGAATACAGTATTTAATAAACTTATTAATTGACGTGTATTAATGTTCCTATATTTCACGGATCTGTCAGTCGATTCTGACTTGTGACCGTAGGACAATTCGCCGTCGCGCGACAGACGGAGAGATTTAGGAGGATTGTCGACGCAGATTTAAAAGCACGAACAGAAACTGCCCAAGAGATGGGCTCGAGTTGGAAATGGCAGAATGCTGAAAAAGCCCGCCAGCTTCGTTCTCACCTCGAAAGCATCCTCAACGTAGCCCAGAGGCTACGCCTCCGGTGCTTCCATCGGCTGCGGCCTTGCTGGACAGCCTTTTTGAGCATCCTGCGAGAGCGTTACTGTTATGTCGAGATGTGAACTATAGAAGCCCTAGCGGACTAAAATGGTTTTCAACATCCTGCTAATGTTTGATCGATCGCTTGAGCGTCTTCTCGACGCTTGCGACCTTGCTCTGGAGACGCCCTGTGTGGCCTTTCCGATAGTCGACTTTGATCGTACAGGAAATGCGTCCACAATCTTTTCTCATCCGTTCATAACACTGCTTGACGACGCCAAATACTTCATCCCACTCCCCTTCCAGCACTGTCCCCATCGGGTTTAACCGGTAGTCCACTCCGCTTTTATCAATAATATCGAGCGAACGTGACACATACTTGCCCACGCTCTCCCCCTTGCCTAATGGCGACATGCTGAATTCCAATAAGACCATGTTGTCGTTATGCTCCTTGCTAAATTGTGACCATCGGCCATCCGTCTTGAGGCTGCTTCACCGCTTACGCTTCACCCTTTGCGCCTGGTACCACCGTCAGCTTTGCGCGCTCATCCAGCCACACCTTCGGATACTGGACCTTGCCCAACAGGCGAAACCCATCCAACGCTTCACGCAGCATTGCACGCCGCTTCTCGAAATCCGGCTCAGTTGCCTTGGTGTGCTCCCGGAGTTCCCCGAGCCAATCGACAAACGCAGCAAATTCCTCACCGAAGATCTTTTCCATATCTTCCTTCATAAAGCCCGACAAAGCCGGGGCAACCCCGCTTGTGCTGATGGCCACACGCAAATGGCCGCACGCCACCACCGCCGGCATCGTGACGGTCGAAGCTTCCGGTTGATCCACCGACCATAATAAGACCTTCTTCTCCCGCGCCTTTGCAAACAGCGCCCGGGAAAAATCCCGATCCCCACGCACCATGTTCATGACCAGAATCGCGTTTTCCAAATCCATATCACGAAAATGACGACCACGGTGCAGGACTTTTGCCGATGCGGCCAAATCTTTGAGTATCGCGTGAAGCGTCGGTGCCACAACAATCACTTTCGCCCCTGCCTCCAGCAACCGCTGGGTCTTCTCCGCGGCCTCTTCGTCTCCTCCGAGCACAAGCACCGGGTACCCTCTGACATCGAGAGTCAAGGGAAAACCAGAATTTGCTGCCATGATAGTTCCTCCCAATTCGATAACCGGACGTATCATACAACACCGCACGGCGTGATGTTGAGTGTTCAAGGATGAATGTTTAATGAAGACGGACGGGTTAGTCAGGAAGGAATGGTGAATGTTGAGTCGAGGAGGAGGAGGACTACATTAAACATTCAAAATTCGCAGTTACGTGTCTGCAGGGTCGGCATCTAATTCCATATTCCAATAGAAATAGTCACGCCAACTGTCCGGTGTGTTCCGAATCCCAATGGTAATGGTCACAATCGGATTCCAGCGCGGCTTCACCGGCCTCTTCAAAAGCCGCATCCCGGCTTCTTCGGGCGTACGGCCGCTTTTTTTGTTGTTACAACGCCAGCACGCCGTCACGATGTTTTCCCAGGTCTTTCGCCCGCCCTTCGCAATGGGAATGACATGGTCGAACGTCAGCTCTTCCGTCCGGAACTTGTGCCGACAGTATTGGCAGGCATAGCCATCTCGCGTGAAGATATTGATGCGGGAGAACTTGACCGCCCGGTGGACATCCTTAAGCCGAACCAGCTTGAGAAGCCGCATGACGGAGGGGAGCTTGATGGAGATTGACACCGCATGGACCTCGCGGTCGTAGACCTCGAGGACTTCAACTTTGCCTTGCCAGAGGAGCGCGATCGCCTTTTGCCAATTGACCACGCGCAGGGGTTCGTACGTCGCGTTGAGCAGAAGGGTCATTTCCATGCAACAACCTCATTCCCAACCGAGGCTCCTTGCGTGAGAGGGCCTGGGTGTAGTATTGAACGCGTACCTTCTCTATGCCATAAGCCTCGGTCGAAATCAAGCCATTGCCAGTCTGCGGAATGTACCCGTTCCGTCGGCCGTTCGGCCGAGAAGAAAGATCCGCGCCATGTCTGAATTTGTCAACGTTGCGATGAGAGAAGACATTCCTCCTGGGACCGGACGAACTGTCGAAGTCCAAGGAGTCTGGATTGCGCTGTTTAACGTCGACGGATCCTTCTACGCGGTCGACAACACCTGTCCCCATGCAGGAGGACCGCTCGGAGAAGGCTCTCTGAAAGGTCACATCGTCGAATGTCCGTGGCACGGATGGCGATTCGATGTGCAAACCGGCAAGCGTCCAGAGAATCCTGAAATTACTGTCTCCTGTTGTCCCGTCCGAATCGAAGGAAATCAGATTCAAGTATCCCTTCCTGAGAACTTCAAGTAGTAGGATGGAGAAAATTCGTTTCGGCACACCAGAATTTCGAGAGCCTCACAAGAATATTCCCGCAGGATGCTCAAAAAGCCCGTCCAGCAAGGCCGCACCCGATGGAAGCAC
>Ga0075424_100003222_pt1 | contig 15194 bp, 13 predicted proteins | sample SoiMethybrSBSTD3_FD_75301 | JGI IMG/M metagenome (GOLD analysis project Ga0075424, IMG submission 75301) | Bulk soil microbial communities from a Populus tree surrounding site in Tennessee, USA - Soil MetaG P. TD hybrid SBSTD3 | ecosystem: Environmental > Terrestrial > Soil > Tree plantation... | reverse complement strand
TATGCGGGGACGGAGCCGAGCCGGCTCTTCCGCAGCGACGACGGCGGCGCGACCTGGCGCGAGCTCGAGAGCCTGCTCGAGTTGCCGTCGCGCCCGACGTGGAGCTTTCCGCCGCGTCCTTGGACCTCCCACGTCCGCTGGATCGCCCCGAGTCCTCACAGCCGCGAGATCATCCTGGTTGGGATCGAGCTCGGCGGGCTGATGCGCACAACCGACGGTGGCGTGACGTGGCAGGACCATCGGCCAGGTGCGCAGCGCGACGTTCACTCGCTCGCCTGGCATCCTCACCTCGAGGACCACGCTTATGAGGCGGGCGGCGGCGGTGCCGCCTGGAGCGATGACGCGGGTGCGACCTGGCGCCCTGCCGACGAGGGTCGTGACCGCCATTACACGTGGTCCGTCGCCGTCGACCCCGTCGAGCCGGACCTCTGGTATGTGTCCGCTAGCACCGGTCCCTTTACAGCGCACGGTGGCGGCGATCCGCAGGCACGCATCTACGCATGGCGTCAGGGAGAGTGGCACGCGCTGGCGGGCGGACTTCCCGAGCCGCTTCCGGCGATGCCCTATGCGCTCGTCGCGACTGAGGAGCGGCTCTTCGCCGGTCTTGCAGATGGGCAGATCTGGGTAAGCACGGATCGAGGCGATAGCTGGCGGGCCCTTTCAGTTCAAGGCGAGCCGCTTCCGTCGCTGCAGGCCGTCGCCTACGCCGAGTGATCGAGCCGCGATTGATTCGCTGAGGTGACTCCAGTAGCTTTCCGTGCCGCGCGGGTGTGACCGGCCCGCGCTGGATAGGGGAGGAAAAGGGGGGGAAGAATGCGTAGCACGCGAATGGCCCTTGCCGGTGTCTGTGCGGCCGCGGCTCTCACCGTTTTCGGTGCCGTCTCCGCAGTATCAGCGGACACTCCGCCCGGGTCCACCCTCAACCGGCCGGCGGAGCCTGTGGTGATCCAGCAGGCCCTCCCGGATCAGACCGGCTACGCGGCGATCGGGTCGGTCAACGTGCAGCTGCCGAACCGCCTGCTCGGGATCGCGCCGAACGATCTGGTCGCGTTTCGATGGGACGGTGGCTGGACACAGATTCCCGTCCAGGTCGACGAGCGTGACGTCATGGACCTGAACCGCATCTATACGACCTCCCGCCCGACCTGTTCCGACCCCTGCTACAGCAACCCACCCGATGGCGGCGCCATTCATCCCGAGTTCACCGACCCGAACACCTTCGTTGGCCCGGACTCGGATCCGACGCTCGACCCCAACGACGAGGTCGCCTTGATGGCGTCCGACGCGGGCGGCCAGGTATCGACGTCCTATGCGCCGTCCGGCGTCGATCCGGCGTCCGCGGTCGAGGTGAAGGTCACCGATCCGGTCGACGGCGGCGTCGGATACGCCTATCTGTTCAAGAGCACGAGCGGCCTCGACCCTTCGGCGGGCCAGGACTACGTCCACTACGCGTTCAACCTCACGAACGGCCCTTACAAGACGGGCGCCTACAACCCGACTGGGAGCGGAGCGGGTGCCGGGATGAACCAGGGACCCCGCCCTGAGACGTCGTTCGTGCAGACGGACAACTACAAGCGCGGGTTCACCGACCGCTGGTACGACAACGAGCTGCGGGTATTCCGCGGTGGCGCGACCGGTGTCGACATCCTCGACCGCCACGACGATCAATTCGATGCGATCGATGCATCGTGCGTCCGCGACCAGCAGACGTTCAGCGTCGGCGAGGGCGCGTTCATCGTGAACAAGGATGGGCCCGTGCGCGCGATCCGCGACTTCGTGGGCGCCAACTCCGGGCCACACGTCCAGCGCGAGCACATCTTCTACAACGATCTCGAGGTGATAAACACTTTCCTGCGCGTCCATCCGATCCCGGGCGTGGTCGACTTCTTCGACTACAGCGCGGCCGGACGCGGGCTCATCTACAAGAACGGCGTCATGACGCCGAGCGGGCTGGTCAGCGGCACGCCCGCCGGCGGCGTGACGATCGACGGCCAGCCAGACGCCGTGACGGGCGTCGGCACGTCCCAGCTGCCCGGCTTCGAATCGGTGGACGGCCCCCAGGGCGCGCTCACCATGACCCAGCGACTGCTGACCAACAACCCGGATCCGGGCTATCACCTGGTCTACCGCGACGGCAACACGAGCGGGCAACACCTCTGCACGGGCGACGACAACGAGCTCTACGGAGCCAGCGGCCCGCAGCTCAATTCAGCCGTCAACAACACCGATGAGGCGAACAGGAACCTCTACGGCGGCGGTCAATACTCCAACCTCTTCTACCAACGCGACATCTACTACGAGGCGCCAGGCCAGGCCGATGGTCCAACCAAGCTGGCCGACATGCAGTCGCCGCTTCAACTCTCGCTTCAGGGCGTGCAGCTCGGCGCGGCGCCCCCTTCATATGTGCGCCCCAAGGGCGCCACGCCACTGCGAGTGCCGCTTGTGCCGGCCTCGAGACAGTGCACGAATCCCAACTCAACGCACGGCGCCCCGCTTGCGTTCGGCTCGTGCGCGCCGCCGCAGCAGCTCTCCAGCCGGCTCACCGTCGGTACGCCGGACTCGAACGGCAATGGAGCGAGCTCATTGGGTTCTGTCCTCTACCGGGTGGTCCCGGGGGACCCGTCGACGCAGGCCAACGAAGCGGACGTCCGTGTCGATGCGTCACTCACCGACGTGCGCGTGCAGGGGTCGCTCGCCGCCTACACGGGTGAGCTCGGCGTCGAGCAGACCGTGCAGCTCACCGACCACGCGAGCGGTCCCGCCCAGAACGAGCCCGGCACCGTGCAGCCGACGCCCTTCCGGTTCGCCGTGCCATGTGCTGCGACGTCCGACCAGACCGTGGGCGGAACCTGCTCGCTGTCGTCGACCTTCAACGCGCTCGTGCCGGGCCTGGTGCAGGAGGGCAACCGCGCGACCTGGGAGCTCGGCCACGTGGAGGTGATGGACGGCGGGAGTGATGGCCTGGCGGGCACGACGGCGGACAACACGCTGTTCGAGACCCAGGGCGTGTTCGTTCCGTGACTGACCCCCATATCAGGAAATGGCGGTCTATTGACCGGCCCCACACCGGCCCTATACGATCGGTTAACTGACGGTTGAAACTATGGTTGCCCCGGTGGGCCACGCGGGCACCAGTCTCTAGATAGGGGAGGGACGTTGGGGCGAGCCGAACCAATCCAGGTCACGTCGAAGGCGCGGAGCGCCATCGTTTTCCTGATCGCGGCAATGGCGCTCGCGCTCGTCTTCGCCAGCGCCGCCTCCGCCGATCCGTCGTTCACCGCCAGAGGCAGCGTCGAACAGGTGTACGCCACCGGCCTGCCGGCGGGCTCCCAGGTCTCGCTGCTGGACTCCACCGGCGCAGTCGTCGCGACCAGGAACGCCAACGACCTGGGCGGCACGTTGTTCCGCAACGTGACCCCAGGAGACGGCTACCGCGTGCGCCTCGACTCGACCGGTGAGAGCTCGGGGCCGCTGACCGTGCTCACGACGCAGTCGGCTCCGCCGTCGACGGACGTCTACAACCAGACGGTCCCCTCCGACGGTTACGGCTACATGAGCACGCGCGACGGCACCCAGCTTGCCTACTCGGTGCATCCGCCGACGGACATCGCGAACACCCAGGGCCAAGACCCCCCGCACAACCCGGCCGCCAACAGCTTGCCCGCCCCGACCTTGATCGAGTACTCCGGCTACGGGTACGCGAACCCGGCCGGGCCGCAGAGCGGAATCGCGGCTCTCGCCAACTTGATGGGCTTCACGGTCGTCGACGTGAACATGCGGGGCACGGGCTGCTCCGGCGGGGCGTTCGACTTCTTCGAGCCGCTGCAGAGCCTCGACGGCTACGACATCGTCGAGACGGTCGCTCGCCAACCGTGGGTCGCCCACCACAAGGTGGGGATGATGGGCATCTCGTACGGCGGCATCAGCCAGCTGTTCACCGCCCAGACCCAGCCGCCGGACCTGGCCGCGATCGCGCCTCTCTCCGTGATCGACCAGACCCAGACGACGCTCTACCCGGGCGGCATCCTCAACACGGGATTCGCCGTCGCCTGGGCCCAGGAGCGCCAGCACGACGCGATGGCGGCCGGTCCCGACAGCGGCCAGCCATGGGCTTACCAGCGGATCCAGCAGGGCGACCAGACTTGCGCAGCCAACCAGGCTCTGCACCCGGAGGCCGCGGACCTGATCGCCAAGATCCGCGCGAACGACCACTACGTGCCCGAGGTCGCCGACCCGCTGTCGCCGATCACGTTCGTCAACAAGATCAACGTCCCGGTCTTCATGGCCTGCCAGTTCACCGACGAGCAGACCGGCGGGCACTGCCCGACGCTCGCCGAGCACATGACCGGCACCAACAAGAAGTGGTTCACGTTCACGAACGGCACACACGTGGACTCGCTCGATCCCGAGACCTACAACCGCCTCTACGACTTCTTAAACATCTACGTCGGGCAGCAGGCGGATCCGCCCGCCCAGACGGCCTTCGTCCAGGCCACCGCGCCGGCAGCCTTCCAGGCGATCTTCGGGATCAACGGGCCATGTTCCGGGAGTCAGTGCGCGCCGCCGGCCATGACGTTGCCACCGGACACGATCCAGGCACAGCCAACTTATGACCTCGCCAAGGCGGCGTTCGAGGCGCTTCCGCCGATCCGCGTGATGTTCGACAACGGTGCGGGCAACTCGAATCCGGGGTGGCCGTATCCGGGCTTCGAGCGGTCGTATTCGAGCTTCCCGATCTCGGGCACCAAGGCCAAGTCCTGGTTCATGGCATCTCAGGGTGCGCTCGCCGATCAACCGGGTGGCCCCACCGGCACGAACTCGTTCTCGTGGGACGCCAATGCCCGCCCGCTGACGGACTTCACGGGCGACACCGGCTCCGGCGCGGGCGGCCTGTGGACCGCGACGCCGAACTACCAGTGGACGCAGGATCCTGCCGACGGCGCTCTCTCCTTCCTGACCGCCCCGCTCGGCGCCGACACAACCGTCATTGGCGGCGGGCGCGTGGACGTCTGGGTCCGCTCGCCGGTCCCGAACGTCGACCTGCAGGCCACCATCAGCGAGGTGCGCCCGGACGGCAAGGAGACGTTCGTGCAGAACGGCTGGGTGCGCGGCAACGAGCGGCACCTCGACCGGCAAAAGAGCACGCAGCTCGAGCCCGTGCTGAGTCTCCGTGCGGCGGACGTATTGCCGATGCCCTCCAACCGCTTCGTGGACGTCACGATCCCCCTCTATTACGAGGGGCACGTATATCGCACGGGCTCGCGCATACGCGTGAGGATCTCGGCGCCCAACGGCGACCAGCCGATCTGGTCGTTCGGGGAGACACAGCCCGCCGGGCAGGCGAGGATCGCGATCGGCTATGGCAAGACGATGCCGTCGCGCCTCATGCTGCCGGTGGTGCCGGGCGACCCCGCGCCGACCGGGCTACCGCCGTGCCCGGGCCTGCGCGGCGAGCCGTGCCGGGACTACCAGCCTTAGCCACGGCACGCCGCAGCCTGGCGTTCAAAACCTTGAACGCAAAATGGGTCGGTTGCCCTATTGCCCCGTGCGCTTCGCCTCCACCACCCTGATCAATGGAGGAGGTGAAGGGCTTGCTGCAGAGATTTCAGTCGATCGCGATCCACGAGCACGGCCAGGCGCTGGTCGAGTACTCGCTGCTCCTCGCTCTGATCACGGTCGTCGGCGCGGCGCTTCTGACGACGGTGGGCACGGACGTGAAGGCCGCGCTTCAGGGCGTCGTCGACGCGATCTAGCTCTACTTCACGATCTGCCGAACATCCGCTCGTGATAGCCGCGGCGGGCGGTCGCGTCGACCTCTCCCGCGATCCGTCCAATCCCGATCATCCGCAAGATCCGCTCGCGGGCGCGGCGCGGCAGCACCGTCGAGAGCTTGAAGGTGATCGCCTGCGACGACGGCACCCATACCTCGAATCGGTCCCGGCGAACCGCGTTGAGGATGGCGGAAGCAACGTCGTCCGGTGTGATCACGGGAAGCAGGCGCGGCCGGGCCTGGCCCTCCAGCATCGCGGTCTCGACCTGTGCAGGCTGCACCACTGAAAAACCGATTCCGCTACCGCGGTACTCCAGGCGGAGAGACTCGGTCAGGCCCACCACGCCGTGCTTGGTTGCGGAGTAGACCGCGCTGTGCGGCAGCGGCACGCGGCCGGCGCCAGAGGCGACGTTGACCAGATGTCCCTGTCGGCGGGGAAGCATCCGCTGCAAGGCCAGACGTGAGCCGAGGATCGTTCCCATGAGATTCACCTCCACCTCACGGCGGCTCACCCCGTCAGGCTCCTCGTGGAAGGGGCCCATCCAGTCGACGCCGGCGTTGTTGACCATGACTCCCAGCGGGCCGTGGCTCTGCTCGGCGGCGTCGAGAAAAGCGGAAAACGCGTCGTGGTCTGTCACGTCGAGCGCCACGCCGATCGCGCCGCCGCCGATCGCGGTGGCGACCGTCTTTGCCGCTTCGGCGTCGATGTCACCGATCGCGACGCGGGCGCCGGCGCGCGCGAATTGCTCGGCGATTGCGCGGCCGATGCCGTTGGCGCCGCCGGTGACGGCCACCGGCACTTCTGAAAGCGAGGTCGTGGTCATCGCTCCTCCTCGAGATCGAGACTCGGCACCGGACAGTTCCGTGTGGCACGGTACACATGCCGGAGCTATCGTCCGCGGCACTTGAAGAAGCACGTCTTGATCCTCGGGGCCGGTTTCGCAGGCCTGGAGCTTGCGGCGGAGCTGTCCGCTTCGCTCGCGGACGAGGTCCAGGTAACACTCCTCGACAGGAACGACTCGTTCCATTTCGGATTTTCGAAGCTTGATGTCCTGATGGGCCGGCGAGCGAGCGCCGACGTGTGTTTGCACTACCGCGACATCTCGAAAAATGGCGTCGAGTTCCGTCAGGAGAGCGTGACTCTGATCGACCCGGAGAACCGACGAGTGATCACCGACGAGGACTCATACGAGGCCGACGTCCTCGTCGTGGCGCTGGGGGCGGAGTATCACTTTGCGGCCACGCCGGGCTTCGAGGAGGGCGGCTTCGAGTATTACTCGCTCGCGGGAGCAGAGCGGCTGTGCAACGTCCTGCCCGACTTCAATTCGGGGACCATCCTGATCGCGGTCCTGGGGCATCCGTACAAATGCCCGCCCGCTCCATTCGAGGGGGCGTTCCTCCTGCACGATCAGTTCGTACAGCGGGGAATCAGGGACGCGGTAGAGATCCGCATGACCTTCCCCATGGCGGCGCCCGTTCCGGTCACGAAGGAGGTCTCGCAGATGTTCGTGCGAGCACTCGATGAGCGAGGAATCGAGTGGGCACCCAAGGAGCTGGTAGCGAGCCTCGACGTGGACGGGCGCAAGGCCCAGCTCGCGAGCGGCGAGAGCGTCCCGTATGACTTGTTCATCGGAATACCAGTCCATCGGGTGCCCGAAGTGGTCGCGCGCTCCGGGCTCGCGGTGGACGGATGGGTGCCCGTCGATCGTGCAAACCTCGAGACCCGTTTTCCGGATGTCTATGCCCTGGGCGATGTGGCCGGTTTGCCGATGGCAAAGGCCGGTGTGTTCGCCGAGGCTGCCGCCCGCGTGGTGGCAGATGACATCGCCGCACGCCTCGGCGGCGGTGAGCCCCCTCCTCCCTACGAGGGGGCCGGCAACTGCTACGTCGAGTTCGGCGGCGGGCTGGTGGGAAAGGTCGAGTCCAACTTCTTCGGGGGGCCCGCGCCAACGGCGCGGCTGCTCGAGCCCTCTCGGGAGTTCGCCGCGGAGAAGCAAGCATTCGGATCGACCCGGCGAGAGCGCTGGTTCGGGGCTTGACTCCGCCTCGATGGCGACCGGCTTGACGTCTTGCGGCACGTTCCATACAGTGCCGACCAAAGGAAGCAACCTCAGCAGTCGTCCAGGGGAGGCGTTATATGAGCATCAAAAAGAAGATGGTGCTTCCGATGGCTCTCGCCGTCGGTGCGCTCGGGCTCATGGCAGTGAGCCAGATAGCGAGCGGTTCGCACGTGCGGCCCAAGGGAGCAACTCCGCTGCGGGCCTCGCTCGTGCCGGCATTCAAGGCGTGTGGAACGCCGAACAGGACGCACGGCGCGCCACTGGCGTTCCCGTCCTGTAACCCACCCGTGCAGGCGTCCAACTACCTGACGGTCGGTACGCCTGACGCCAACGGCGCCGGCGCTAACGCCGTCGGGTCGGTCCTGCTGCGGGTCAAGTCGAGCTCTCCGGAGGACGTCTTGATCAACTCGAGCGGGACGGACGTGCGCTGCCTGCCGGCTACGTCGGCATCGGTCTGCAACAGCGCGAACGGCACGGATGGGCCTGACTACTCCGGTCAGTTGCAGGGCAACGCAACGATCCGGATCAGCGACCACTACAACGGCCCGTCCCTGAACGAGGCCGCGACCGTGGTCGACATTCCGTTCCCGGTGAACGGCCAGTGCGTGAACACCGTTTCGACGACAGTCGGCGGTACCTGCACGACCGCCACCAGCGCGAACGCCGTGGTGCCGGGTTCCGTTAAGGACACCCAGCGCGGCGTCGTCGAGATCGGCCAGCTGCAGATCTTCGACGGTGGCGCAAGCGGCGTCGCGGGAGCGGCAGACGCAACGCTATTCAACGTCCAGGGAATCTTCATTCCGTAAGGACTCTCAGTGGAAGGCCGGGGTGGGAAACCGCTCCGGCCTTTCGCTATGGCAAGGCCGACGCGTTGCTCGACACGGCGACGTGGATCGCCTGGGGCTCGCGCACCCACGCGATCAGGTTCAGCGCCTGCAGCCGATCCAGCATGAACTGAAACGCGAGCGCCTGGCCCGGCCCGCGGTAGCGCCGCAGCACGTCGAAAGCGAATCCGGTCGTATGCAGGGAGTATCCGCGGGTGGCCTCCGCGGTCTGGCCGATCAGCAGTTGCTGGTAGGAGTGGTCCCGCACAGTGCTCGTGATCGTCAACGGCGCACGCTGTCCGGACAAGCGCCGCACGCCTGACGCGAGATAGGTCAGCAGGTGGAGCGCCGCCGGCCGTAGGCCACGGTAGAGCGCCGGCGGCCGGCCAATCCTGGTTGCAAGCCTGCCCATCCCTGGATCGACGCGGAAGCCGTATCGGGCCGGGTCGTCGGGAAGCGGGACGATCGCGCCCGCGGCAGTCGCATCGCTCAGTGAGGCCGGATCCCCAAACACCTTGGTCTGGTTCTCGGGGTGCAGCACGTCCTCGGCAGAGGCCTTCTCACCGTGCAGCGTGGCAAGTCGGTCGAGCAGGCCGCGATCCTGCCGGAACAAGCTCATGATCCGCTCGGCCGCGAGCACCTTCCAGTAGTAGTTCGGGGACTCGTCGCCGAACCGCGAAAGAAGGCGGTATGCAGCCAGGTGGCGAAGCGGCGTCGAGTCCATGTAGACACGCGCGTAGCTGAGGCCCATGCGCCTCACCAGCACATTGATAGGGGTGGCGCTCCGGTCTCCGAGATAGGCGCGCAGCACGTTTTCGAGGTTGCCGATGCCCATGTGGTACGAGGCCACCGCAAGATCCCAGCGACCGAACCGGGCATGCGCGATCTGCAGGTAACGGGCAAGCCCGCTGATCGCTCCGCGCGGATCGAATCGCGCGTCGACGCGCCGTCGTTCGGCCAGCAGTCGCTGGTGGCGCGCGGGCGGCATTCCCGCGCCCTTGAGCGCGATCTCCCTTGCGATCTTGCGGCTTGCCCGGAGGTCGATGCGCATGCCAAGGAGGTGGCGCCCGGTCTCGGCGAGAATCTGCGCGAGGCCTGCCGCAGCGGCCGGATCGGGGCCTGCGACCACATCAGGACGCCCGGCGCTCTCGACGAAGACGATCGCCTCGAGCGCGGCCGGATCTGCTCCAACCGCGGCAGCATCCGCGTCGATCATGCCGCGGTAGGCAGAGGTGCGCGCGGCGCTCGCCGCGACGCCCCCGGGGCTCTTGGCATAGAGCACGTGGCTCAACCCAGCGGCCGCGTTGCGCTCTATCTCGGTCGTGCGGGACGCCTGGAAGCCAAGCGGATCGAAACCTGGGGTCACGCCCGGGACGGCGACGTGCGGCGCACCTCCCTCGTCGCCCGTGAGCAGCATGAGCAGCGCCACCACCACTACGGTGGCGGTGAGCAGGACCAGCGCCAGGCGGCGGCGACGGGCGGCCGGACCGAGTCGAGGCTGAACGACAGAGCGGCTCAACGGGCGCGAACGCTGGCAGATCCGGGCGTTCCGAGACGCGGTTCCGCGCTCGCTAACCGAGCTCTAACACGCGCGCAACAACACCGAATCTCCCAGGCGCGAACGTGCGCGCCGATGCGGTTGCTCGCGCTCTGCGCAATCTTCGGCGTGCTCACGATCGCGTCCGCCGGTTCCGCGGACGCCGCCACGAAGCGCAAGCCGGAGGGCTATCAGGCGTTACTCACCCAGGTCTCGCACCGCGAGGTGAAGGCGGCGGTGCTGGTGCCGCGCAAGGAGGTGGTGCGCGTGCGCCTCACCAACGGCCAGCGCTACCGCGTGAAGTACACGCCTGCGGAAAAGCAACACCTGCTGGCCATGTTGCACGCGAAGCACGTGCACGTCGCGTTCGCGAAGCCGAAGAAGCATCACACCAGCCGCATCCGGCGCCGCTACATCGCGCTCGCGGTGGTCGGCCTCGGGCTGCTCACGGTGACCGGGTGGGTCTTCTCCCGCCGTCGCCGTGAGGGCGGCGATCAGGGTGTGAAGACGATGTGATCTTCGCGTGCGGGTGTGTGAGGATGACCGAGTGCACGAGTCGCCCGCCGATATCGAAGAGTTACGGGAACTTCTCGACCGAAGCTACGCGGCCGCCGGCCCGCACCTGCTCAGGATCCACACGCCGGAACGGCGGCTCAGTGCTGAGGAGGTAATCGAGCGTCTGAGCGGCATGTGTCTGCTCACGCTGGCCACGGTCACAGCCGACGGTCGACCGCTCGCCGGGCCGGTCGACGGGATCTTCTATCGCGGCGCATTCCATTTCGGCTCGAGCCCCGACTCGATGCGCTTTCGGCACATCCGGAACCGGCCGTACGTCAGCGCCACCCATGTTCCGGGCGAGGAGCTCGCGATCACGATTCACGGACGTGCCGTTCCCGTCGACATACACGCCGATGAGGGAGCGGGGTTCAGGCGAGCCCTGTTGGAGATCTATGTGCCGAGGTACGGGCCGGACTGGGAGGAGAAGTTCCTCGACTCGGGCCCGGTCTACGCCCGCATCGAGCCTGCGCGGATGTTCGCTTTTGCCATGCCGTAGGTTCAGGCCGGCGTCTTTGCGTTCTCCATCGTGTGTTTGATCGTCTGCGCACCTCGTTCCATCAGTTGATCGATCCCCGCGACGAGGTCTTCATTCTCTGGGAGGAAGTCGTTGATCCATACGAAGCGGGTGAGGCCGCCGGGCTCGTCGAACACCTGGGCCGAGGCGTTGTCGTGCGTGTACGGCCCTTCGACCACCGACCACACAAGCCGGCGTGCTTCGTCGTCGAGATCGACGAGCAACTCCCGCACGACGGCGCCTGTGAAGAAAGTGACGATGCGATCGGTGCCGTCGAGCCGGGTCTCGGTGACGAACCCGGGTACCAGCCGTTCGTGCAGAGCGCCCCAATCGCGGAGCGCAGACCAGACCTGATCGGGCGGCGCGTCGATCACGAATTCTTTGCGAATCGAAGCCATCTCTTCTCCTTCGCGTTCGATGGGCTGACGGCGAGAGCGTGCCATTGCGATCGCCGCGGTTCTTGAACATTTATGCTCGCTGCGGCAAGATCGCCGGGTGCTGAGCGCACGGACGGTTCTGCATCGCGACGAGGTCATTCTCTCCGACGTCCGTTGTTCCCACGCCAAAGGGCCGGCGACCGAAGTCGAGCTGTCCCCCGCTCATGCGGTCGTGTTCGTGCGGCGGGGCTGCTTTGCAAGAAGGGTCGAGGGCGCGCGTCACATGCTCGACCCGACGCTTGCCTACTGCATGAACCCCGGGCAGGAGCAGTGCTACGACCATCCGCACGACCACGGGGACGACTGCACCGCGATAACCCTCTCCCCAGAGTTGGCGGCCTCCGTCTGGGGCGGCGACCCGCTTCTGCCGTCTGGCCCGATCTCCACCTCCCCGCAGACCTATCTCCATCACCGTTTTCTCCTGTCCGCTGCGCGACATCGTCACGACGAGCACGAGCTGTACGAGAGCGCGGTCATGCTCGTCGCCGAGGCGCTCGAGGGCAGCGATGCGCGGCGGGTCGCGGCCGGAGGCCCGACCCGTGCACGTGCGCGGCGCGCGCTGGCGGACGCAGTGCGGGAGGCGCTGACCGAGCACCCCGACCGCTCACTAGCTGATCTCGCTCGGACGACATCGACGTCTCCGCATCATCTGAGCCGGGTGTTCCACGCGGTTGTCGGCCACACGATTTCCCGCCATCGGATGCGGCTCAGGACCCGTGCCGCGCTCGAGCGCCTCGGTGAGGGGGAGGTCAACCTGGCACGGCTGGCGGCCGACCTGGGGTTCGCCGATCAGAGCCACCTTTGCCGTGTTGTCAGGGCTGAGACGGGGCGGACCCCGTCCATGCTGCGCCGGGCGCTGGGGGGCGAAAGGCACACGCCCTGAGCACGAATCAGTAGCCGCTCGGATGCCGGGCCACGAAGCCCGCTGAAGAACGCTGCATCGTCGTCCACCGGGAGCCCGAGATACTCCGGCCACTGGTGTCGAACCGGCGCCCGTTGATGACCATGTACGCGTGCTGTGAGTTCGCGTAGATGGTGACGTGCTTGCCGGGTCCCGATTGTCCGTATGACATCAGGCCGGTCGAATCCTCGGGACTCTTCAGCAGGCCGGCGTTGTGGAGCACATAGCTGACCGAGCCCGAGCAGTCGTACCCGGCGGACTTCCAGCTGCCGTGTCCACCTCCGTACACATAGGGCCTGGTCGCGATCTGGTTCCCGGCGCTGATCATCCGCTGGATGCCGCTGGTCGAGCCGCTCTGGGTCGTCTGGGGGGCGGGCGTTTGCTGTGGAGTCGGTGTGGCCTGCACCGCAGGCGCGCTTTGCGTGGCGGCCGGAGCAGCGGCGGTGACCGGGTGGCCAACGGACTCCGACAGGGAACCGATCCCGAGCGCCGCCGCGGTGGCGGGACCCACCACGCCGTCGGTCGCGAGGCCGTGCTGCGCCTGGAAGCTGACGATCGCCTGCTGTGTCTGCGGCCCGACCACACCGTCGGCAGACACTCCAAGCGCGCGCTGCACGGACGCCACCGCGCTCGAGGCGCTCGCCGTTACGGTCGACCCGAGTCCCAGCGCCCCGCGCGTGTACGGGCCGACGATGTCGTCGACGACCAGGCCGTGACTCGCCTGGAACGATTGCACTGCCGCCGCGGTGCCGGGGCCGTAGACGCCGTCGGCGCCGATCCCGAGCGCGCGCTGGACGACCGCGACGTCGGCACCCTCGCTGCCTCGCGTCAGGAGGCGCTGAGCGCTCGGTGCCGAGGGACCGGCGACGCCCGAGGGCGAACTCGATGCGCCCTTCCCGGAGGCGAGGCTCGAAGCCGGCGCTACGATCGCCGCGGCCACCGCGACGATCGAGATCCTCCGTGCCGCGCCCGGCCGGTTGCCGAAGCGAAGCTCCGCGGCATGACGGCGCCGGAGCGAGCGCGAGATCGAGTCCTCCCAGTGCTCGAGCACCGCGAGGTCCCGTGGGAAGGAGGATTCGACGGCAACCGGCCGAATCATCGAACCTGAAGAGGTACGCGTTCTGCCGCGTCTAAGGCGGCGGTCACGTGAGCGTCGGAGGGACTTTTCCCAGGGCTCAGGGGACGATAGGTCGCGCAGCGGCTCGCGTTGCATGGTCGACTCCTCTGTTCTTCGTTTGCGCCTACGAGGTGAGCTGACGGGCTCGCGCGTCTTCGCGCGCTACACCGCACCTGCGGTGATTCGCCCCTGCAGTCCCGTGACTGCTCTGGTTCCCCCGCTCCCGATCTTCGGAAAGTCCGGGATTCGGCGTGACGCGGAAAACTAACACACCAAGCGAGCATGTGATGCGGCTGATGCGGCGCACGGTACGCTCACGACTCGGTCACGGAACACGACCGCGCGGATGAGCATGCATTGCTATCAGGGGTCTCGGTGAAGCTCGTAGTCGTGGTGCCCTTCCTGAACGAGGAGGAGCACCTGCCCAAGATGCTGGCCTCGATCGGGCGTCAGGAGCGCCTGCCCGATCGGCTCGTGCTGGTCGACGACGGCTCGACTGACAGCTCGCCCGGGATCGCGGCGGAGTTCGCCGCGGACCACCCGTACGCGACGCTGCTGCGGCGGCCGGTGCGCCCGGCGGAACGCGACCGGATGGCCAAGGCCGCGGAGCTCGATGCGTTCCAGTGGGGGCTCGCCAAGGTCTCCGAGCCGTGGGACGTCGTCGCGAAGCTCGACGCCGACCTCGAAGCCACGCCCGACCTTTTCGCCGAGCTCGAGCGGCGGTTCGAGTCGGATCCCGAGCTCGGGATGGCGGGCGCATACCTCAGCGTCGTGAATCCCGCCGGTGTGCGACGGCACCGGTGCCCACCGGACCACGTCGAGGGTGCGACGAGTTTCTATCGTCGGGAGTGCTTCCATCAGATCTCCCCGCTTCCGCCGATCCTCGGGTGGGACACGATCGACGAAGTGCGCGCTCGTATGCACGGGTGGCGGACGCAGAGCTTTCCGATGCCGTCCGGCGACCCGGTGCTGCTGAGACGGACCGGCTCGCACGACGGCATCCTCCGGGGCTTCCGCCGGACCGGCCTCGCCGCATACGCGTATGGAGCTCATCCTCTGCACGTGCTCGGAGCCGCCCTGGTTCGTACGCGCGAGCGTCCGCTGGTCCTGGGCGGGGTGAACTATCTGGCCGGATGGGCCGGCGCCGCGCTGACGCGCCGCCCCCGCGCCGAGCGCGACGTTCGCCAGAGGGTCAGGCAGGAGAACCTCGCGCGCATGCGCAGGACGGTTGCCGCGAGGGCGCGGAGATGAGCCGGCACCGGCACGTCCTGATCCTCTTCGAGGGGGCTCCGTACCCGATGGACACGCGTCTGCAGGACCAGGTTTCGACGCTCATGGAGGCGGGCTACGAGGTCACGGTGATCTCGCCGGCCGGCCGGGGCTACGACAAGCTCGACGAGAAAACAGGCGGCGTCCGTGTGCGCCGGTTCAAGCCGTCACCGGACGCGCGGGGAGCGTTCGGCTACCTGCGGGAGT
>Ga0075424_100003221_pt1 | contig 15198 bp, 16 predicted proteins | sample SoiMethybrSBSTD3_FD_75301 | JGI IMG/M metagenome (GOLD analysis project Ga0075424, IMG submission 75301) | Bulk soil microbial communities from a Populus tree surrounding site in Tennessee, USA - Soil MetaG P. TD hybrid SBSTD3 | ecosystem: Environmental > Terrestrial > Soil > Tree plantation... | reverse complement strand
GGAACCGCCTGCCAATCATCCGCATGACGAACATCAGCATTCTGCCGGGCGAGAAGCCGCTCAGCTTTGAACAGCTCATTTCATCGACCGACCACGCCATCTTGTTCCAGACCAACCGCTCGTGGTCGATTGACGACAAGCGTTACAACTTTCAGTTCGGGACAGAGATCGGCTGGGAGATCAAGAATGGCAAGCGCGTGCGGATGTTGAAGAACCCTTCCTACAGCGGATTTACAACCGGGTTCTGGAACTCCATGGATGCGATTTGCTCGCGCGACGACTGGACCTTGTGGGGAACTCCGAACTGCGGCAAAGGGCAGCCGCAACAAGTCATGGGGACGGGGCATGGGGCGAGTCCGGCCAGGTTTCGGGGAGTAAAGGTGGGCAGTGCGTACAAGGGAACGTAGCAGTCAGCCACTGAGCCAGGTTTTCTTTGCGCCCTTTGCGAAGCCTTGGCGAACTTTGCGGTGAAAAGATCTTAACCGCAAGTTCGCAAAGACCCACGCAAAGCACGCCAAGCACTTGGCTGAATGCTGAGTGCTGAGTGCTTTTCTTTCATGCTCAATCACGGCCAAGCTGCTGAGATCTTCTCGCGGCTGAAAAAGTTTTCATCCGCCGACGAGATCGAGTGCCTTTTCTACGGAGGAAGCTCCGCGCTCACTCGTTTTGCCAACAACACCATTCATCAGAACATGGCCGAGGAGAATTACGGTGCCTCGGTGCGAACGGTTTTTGCTGGAAGGACGGCGCGTGCCACCACGAACAAGTTCGATGACGAGAGTCTTAGAAATGTGGTGAAGTCCTCCGAAGAGTTGGCGAAGGTGCAGGAACCGGATCCGGATTTGTTGCCGGTGCCGGAGGCGGCTGAGGGCCCCGTTCGACTTCGCTCAGGGCAGGTCCGCCCCACACCTTCGCGTCACTTCGAGCAGACAGCTGGGCTTAACCCAGCCCAGCGCGCCGAATCCGTCGGGAAGATTGTTTTCATCGCACAGAAGCACAGACTAACGGCTGCCGGAATTTTCTCCAGCTCAGAGTCGGTCGAAGGCATTTTCAATTCGCGCGGGTTGAGCCAATGGCACACGCAAACTTCCGCTGAAATTTCGATCACTATGCTCGCGTCCGATTCTTCCGGATGGCAGAAGGCGAACTCGCCAAACGTGGCAAACCTCGATGCGGAACGGCTCGCCGAGATCGCTGCGACAAAAGCTGTGGACTCCGCAGGACCGCGTGAGATTCCGCCGGGAAAGTACACGGTTATTCTCGAGCCTGCAGCGGTGCTGGACACCGTTGGCTTCGCTTTCTACGATTTCGGCGGACTGGCGATTCTTGATCAGCGGTCGTTTCTAAGCAATCGCATCGGCACCAAGCTCTTTGGAGAGAACATCTCGATCTGGGATGACGTAGCGCACTCCCTCCAATCCGGCTCACCATTCGATGGCGAAGGCGTACAGCGAAAACAAGTTCAACTGGTTGAGAGAGGCGTGGTCAAGCAGTTGGTTTATGCGCGCGCTACATCAGCGAAGATGAAGAAATCGGAGCACGCGTCCAAAGTCGGCCCGATCGAAGCGACCGGCCACGGCTTTCCCATTCCCAACGAAATGGGCGAAGCTCCGATGAACATTGTTTTCGAATCGCCACGCGACCCCAAGACAGTCGAGGAAATGGTTGCGTCGACCGAACGCGGAATTCTGGTCACACGGCTCTGGTACATCCGCGAAGTCGATCCTTACGAGAAGATTCTCACCGGCATGACACGAGATGGCACGTTCCTGGTCGAAAACGGCAAAGTGGTAGGTGGCGTGCGCAATTTCCGTTTCAATCAAAGCCTGATCGACATACTCTCGAATGTCGAGGCGATGAGCCTGCCGGTTCGTACCAGCGGCGAGGAATCCTTCGACATGGTGGTCCCGGCGATGAAGGTGCGAGACTTCAATTTCACGGAAGTCACGAAGTTTTAGGCTGTACCGTTGGTTCGAGGCCGACAAACCAGAAAACCTACGTATCCATCTATAATGTCAGCGCGTCGGGATCCAGCAAGGAGGAACTCATGTCGCAAGCCATCCCGGACAAATTCCGAGATTTGTTTTCTAAACGCGCCTTCGCCAGCCTAAGTACTCTCATGCCCGACGGCTCTCCGCAGGTGACGCCCGTTTGGTGCGATATTGAAGGCGACCTGGTCATCGTGAACACCGCCAAGGGCCGGCAAAAAGACAAGAACATGCGACGCGATCCGCGCGTGGCGCTCGCCATCATTGATCCGGAAAACCCATATCGTTATCTGGAAATTCGCGGGCGCATTGTCGAAATCACCGAGCACGGTGCCGACCAGCACATAGATAAGATGGCGAAGAAATATCTCGGTGCCGACAAGTATCCTTATCGCAAACCCGACGAGCAGCGCGTGATCTACAAAATTCAGCCCGAGCGCACCAGCATGATGGGATGATGAAACCGGCTCTTGGCTCTAGCCTCTAGGCTCTAGGCTGTTGGTAAAAACCTCCTGATAGGAACATGAACGAGCATCAAAGCAGATCGGCGCTGGCTGAGCCACCGTTATCGCGTCCGCTGGATCTCGACTGGGTCCGTTCACAATTTCCTTCCTTATCGTTAAAGGTTAACGGCCACGCGGCCACCTTTCTCGACGGCCCCGGCGGCACGCAAGTTCCGCAGCGCGTCATGGATGCGATATCTGGATATCTGCGCGAGAGCAACGCCAATACTCAGGGGGCGTATGCAACCAGCCGCAGAACAGATGAGGTGATCGCAGGCGCTCGGTCCGCGATGGCCGGTTTTCTCGGCTGCGATTCGGACGAGGTCGTCTTCGGACCGAACATGACGACACTCACGTTCGCCATGAGCCGCGCCATCGGTCGAGAGCTTCGCGCCGGAGATGAAATCCTGCTTACCCATCTCGATCATGATGCCAACATTTCTCCGTGGCGGGCGCTCGAAGAACGCGGTGTGAAGATTCAATTCGCCGAGATCAACGAGGATGATTGCACGCTCGACATGCAGGACCTGGCGAGCAAGCTCAATTCACGAACGAAAGTGGTTTCGGTCGGATATGCGTCGAACGCGGTCGGCACTATCAATGATGTGAAGACGATCGTGCGCCTGGCACATGATGTTGGCGCGCTGGCCTATATTGACGCTGTCCACTACGCGCCGCACGGCCCCATCGATGTTCGCGAGCTCGACTGCGATTTTCTCGCGTGCTCAACCTACAAATTCTTCGGCCCGCATATGGGCGTGCTGTACGGAAAGCGCGAGCACCTCGCTCGGTTGACGCCGTATAAAGTTCGCGTGAACACTAATGCCGTTCCACAGCGCTGGGAATGGGGCACGTTGAACCACGAATGCATTGCGGGGATAACGGCGTGTGTAGAGTATTTGGCGGAGTTGGGAACGCGGGCCGCACGCACCATCACGAAACACGTAGGCCCGGGTGCCCTCACCCTGGCAAACGAGCGAAGCTCGCCGGCGGCTGCCAAGAGCGCCCGAGGCGAAGTACTGTTAAAGGCTTTCCGCAGGGAGGCGATTCAAGCTGCCTATCCCATGATCCAAGCCCACGAGCGAAATCTTGCCGAACGCATGCTCCGAGGTCTGGCGCAGATTCAAAGCCTTCGACTCTACGGCATCAGCGATCTTTCACGCCTGGAACATCGCTGCCCGACCTTCGCCATCCGAATGGAGGGTCGCACTCCCCTCGAACTTGCCACCAGCCTCGGCGAGCGCGCCATCTTCACCTGGGACGGAAACTACTACGCAATCAACCTCACCGAGCGACTGGGCGTGGAAAAAGACGGAGGGTTTTTGCGCATCGGCCTCGTGCACTACAACACTGAAGAAGAAGTCGAGCGAGTACTGCAAGAGTTGGCGGCGTTCTCGTAGAGATGTTGCTCGGTACCTCTCCACATGTTATGTGTGTCAGATCAATTGCCTTTCTTTGCCTGAATCTGCGCACATCCCCCGGTATTTGATCTCAATCTCGCGGCAGCGTGTCGACCCGTTTGAGGTGCTGCAGTCCTTCATAACCAGCGGCGCCGTCAGGCAGTTCGGGCTGACAATGGTGCGGAATCCGATGACTCGCGCGGCGCAGCCGGTCAAGAAAGTCAGCGAAAATAGCCCCAGCAGCCCGTGTACCATTGAACAAACCTCGACCAACTGATCGGATCTTGTAACTCAGTTCTCCAGCACAGAGGCCTGTGCATTCAACGCACCAAAGGCGCTGGCAGCTTGCCTACTTCCACCACTTATCGTGCAAGTCTATCAGCGCAATGATTGCCGTCGTGAGCGCTGCGTTCAACAGTCGGTCGTACACGCTGCGCCGGACAGCAGAACGCTCAAGCGTGCCCAATCGCTCTTCCATCAAGCTGATTCGCCCAGGCTGGCTGCCGCCCACGAGCATTTCCATCTTGGCATCCAGACGCGCCAGCTTTTCCAGCACTTCGCATTGGAAGTCGTTATCGGTTACACGCACCACGAGCGGGTGCTTGGCGGGTTCAGCGGAGTGTTCGGGGCGAAATGTCATTGGGAAAAAGCTCCTAGCTTCTAGCTCCTAGCGATCAAGACCCGCTTGGAAAAGTTAACAGTCGACATAGAGATGTAGCTCGACTACAACGCTCGCGTTGCGAGCGGCGTCTCTCCAACTGTGTTTAGTTCGGCTCCGCCGCCACGCCGCGGTTGCTAGAAGCTAGTAGCTAGAAGCTGGCTTAGTACGGGTTTCCGCTTTGCCAATCCACGCCGTTGCCGGCGCATTGCAATGAGATGTTCATATGCTTCAGCCATCCGACTGCTGAAAACACATTGAAAGGACCCGGCGTGGAGACGACTGGGCCGCAGAACGTGCGGTCACAACGAACGCCGGCGCCCAGCACATAATCCAGACCGTCAAGCAGAAAAGCCTGATCGTCATCAACCTGAACGTATGTGCCGAACGCGCCGCCGGAGAATGGCGCACGCGCGCGGCAACGTTGAGCAACCGCGTCTTCTGCGCGTTGACTTCGATGAAAGGCTTCGTTCCGCCGGCGACAGTCGGTCTCCCACGCGGATTGATCAGCGTGATGTCTTCAAACTGCTGCGAGGCTGCGGGATCGCCGACGTAAATGCAGGTATCGTTCATCCAGCATTCGACAATCGAACCGGAAAAATCTACGGTGAGGTTAGAAGCTCGAATCGAAACTCGCGCGAAGGCCTTGAGTTCCCCTGGAGGCATGATCACTTTTCCTGACTGTGAGCTTCCGGCCGGATTTGACGGCGTGAAACGAGCCGCAACCAATGCTTCCTGCAATCCTGCGGAGGCGCTTCCCACCGTGTATCCCGCTGTATGAGGGTTGGCGGTTGTGAATTGAAGGGTGCCCGGCTGGCCATTGCCCGCACATGTTCCGCCTGTGACCAACACCGCTTCCGCCGTGCCCGTTCCTGATATGTACAGGTAAAACTGCGGTTCAGTGCCGCTCACTCCAGTGGGCAAGAGGATAACGTCACAGTCTTTGCGCCGGCGCTGCTTAAGTCTGCGGTTGGATTCTGTGTCCATGCATAATCTGTTGCGTATTTGATCCCCAGCATTCCCGAGGTCAGCCCCGACCCACCGCTGCCAGTTCCGCATCCGCCCCAGGTGGAATCGTCATGAAGGCATGACGCATCGTTTGCCGACCCCGCTGCCCAACTCGCCGGTGGGAACCAGTCCGCCGACGAGATCGGCCTTCGATGCCAGCCCTACATCCACGTAATGCTTGTTGGAAGCCTGGTTCGGCGCAGCTGGATCACCAGGACGAGTCAACGGCCCGCTCATGATATCGCCTGATTTACTGACGAAATGTCCGCCACCCGAGTTCGCAACCGAAGCATCCACATAGGCCTTGTTCACCGCTTGTCCCGCTTGCGACGGCGTCGGCAGAGTTGGAGCCACACTAAATTGCTTCGTTCCCGTGATCGTTTCAGTTCCGCTGAGGTGTACCACATTGGCCAGCGGCGCATTCACATATTGCTGGGTTGCAAATTGCGAACCCGGAGTTCCAAGACCTCCCAGAGTCCTCACTTGTGCGATTGTCGCCGGTGAGGCCTTTCCCACCGACCAGTACTCGATCTTCAGGGTGCCGTCGGTCAACTGATATACGACCGTGTAGAACGTCCCCGCCGGAGTCGCGCCGGAATTGGGCGAAAGATGCACGGTCATGCTGCCGTTCGCGGCCAAAGTCACACTGGTGTTTCCGGGGCGCCACCGTTGCTCCTCCGGCAGTGACGAAACCCGGCCACGCGATCAGGAGAACACCGGATGCCGGGCTGCCGTCCGCGCGGTGGACTATGTCGCTGATCGTCGTGAGCGGCGGTGTTTGTGATTCAACCCGTGCTATCGCCATTCCCGCCAACAGCGCCAATAAGAAAAGCCGCTATCCGCGGCGGCTTGCGTGCGACATAATCCCCCCGAAGGTGTAGCACAGGCGTCTCGCCCGTGACGGCAAAGCTTAATAGTATGCACAGGCCCTTTGGCTGTGCCGTATTTCCAATTGCTAATCGCCGCTTTCGACCTGCTGCGCCAAGAACCTTTCCACGCTGTTCACGTATACCTCAGCAAAATCCACCACTGGCCGTCGTGACGAAATGGTTTCCATCGCTTGGTTGAGGTCCCATCCCTGGGAGCACAAAACCGCGAGCGTCATCATCGCAGCGCGATGAACACCTGCTGCACAGTGGATGAAAATCTTCGCTTTTTCATCCTCCAGGGCCAGCTGCGCAAAATCAACCCCACGCTGTAACAACTCTGGATCCTTCGGCTGAAAGTCGTCGTCGGTCGGGTTCCACAGCACGTGAATTCCGAACGGCTCCGCCAGGGGCGTGTCGTCGAACTCGATCTGCATGTCTATGACGTGGGTGATACCGGCACGCGCCACTTCGGCCATGTGCTCCGACGTCCATATTCCGCCACCGAGCGCCACCCGGCTCGTGATCCAAGTCAGGTCCATCGTCGAACTTACTGCTCCGCGATCTCCCGCCCGCTTCGTGAAGGCTGGCTTGATTACCACGATTCTGGAAGCCCAATACCGCGCGGCATTTCGATGTGCCGCAAATCCAGATTTCTGGTTCATTTTAATTCTACGGGATTCCGCGCTTTGACTTTTCCGCTAACAGAAGGTCCTTCCACCGGCTCTTTCAGCCTCAATTGTTCCAGCAGCGTCTGTGCCAATGAGCTGTGGGCTTGGTTCTCATCATCGGCTATGGCTGGGTATAGCCCGATCATCTCGAAAAGATACTTAATCGCCTGGTATTGTCCTTCTTCCTTCACCGCGTCGATGGCCTGCTGCACCATGGCAGCGGCATTCCGCGCCAGTTCCGTGATCCGGCGACGCAAGGCCGAGAGATCCGTCTCACATTGGATCGGATCTCTCGGCATGGGAGGGGCCTCAGGGCGGAGAGAGCAAAAGCAAAAGGGCGCAGCCTGTGGCCGCGCCCTTTTTCCTCACTCTTAATTTCAGCATAGCATTTTGCAAAGGAAATTGTGACATACTTTGCCAAAATAACCTGCTCATCAACATAACGAAACAGGTGGAATGGTTCGACTGCAGCGTAGCTGCCATGCAGCGATCTCTTGAGGAGCGACCAGAAATTTTCCAAGCCGTTTGTATGGACGCGGCCCTGAACGTAGCCTTCCAGATGGTTTACGATTTCGTGCGCATAATTCTGTGCCAGTCTGTCGTATGAAACGGCCAGAATTTTGGCGTCAAAGGGCAGTTGATATTTCCTTTATGTTGTATCAGTTGAGTGGCTAAATAGCATTCTGATATACGCCTCGCTGGCATTTCCATTGTGGAAATTGGAATGAAAACTCCCGATTGTCCCGATTTTGGAAAAGGTAGCTTTGTTAATTGATGAGGTCTGCCTAGAAATAATATCGCTTGGCTATGACAAACTGTTAGACTGCGCGCATGAAAGTAAAAACTCTGCAGGAGAACCTGCGCAAAGCCATTTGGGGACGGATTGGCGAAGGCGAACTGACCGGCATGCGGCTGGCCGAACAGACCGGCTTCAAGCAGGCCCATATCTCCAATTTCTTGAACCGCAAGCGGAGCCTGAGCCTTGAAGGCATCGACAAGGTCTTGAGTGTGCAGCACCTCTCCATTCTCGACCTGCTCGATCCTGCAGAAATCAACAAACGCGCCACCATTCCTCCGCCGAGCGATGATGAGTTCGACAATATTTTTGTCGTTGATGGCAGCGTGGCTGCAAGCGAGCCGCTCATCATGAGCATGAGAGTCAAGGAGATCCAAAAATTTAAACGGAATTTCCTGCGCCGACTTCGGCCAGAAATGCACGGCAAGCGCAACGATTGGGAACGCTTCGTTGCAATTAAGGTTGACGCCGGCGACGGCATGAGTATGTATCCCAGGTTGCTGCCGGGCGCGACCGTGCTTATTGACCGCCATTACAACTCTCTCCAGCCCTACCGCAAGGGCGAACTCAACATGTATGGCGTCAGGATGAAGGACGCCTCTATCATTCGCTACGTAGAACTCGCAGGCCGAAACCTAGTGCTCCGCCCGCACAATCAGACTTACGCGGTGGAAGTCGTACCGCTTGCGGAAGACGAAAATTACTGGGACTACTTCGTTGGCCGCGTCTGCTATGTGGGCATTGAAACTTAGCTCGCCTTGCCTCCGGTGGCTCACTCAAGTCCCACTTGAGTGATCTCAGTGGCGCTCAGTCATGAACGGTTTTGTTTTTCTCGTATTGTTCCTGTACAAAGATCGTCTGCATGTCGAAATTCCCGTTGATCGCAGTAGGGTCGCTTGCCACTCTGAGCGCGGCCTACTCCCTGCTGTGCGTCATCGCAGCACTTCTCTTTGTCCGCCGTCGCAGTCGGCTCTACCGCGACCCTGCCGGCTTGCCGCCGGTTTCCATTCTCAAGCCGGTCAAAGGGACCGATCCAGAAATCTTTGAGAGTCTGCGCTCACACTGTCTCCAGGACTATCGCGAATACGAAATTCTTTTCGGCATCAGCGATCCGGCAGATCCGGCCGCTGAAATAGTCAAGCGCCTTCAAGCGGATTTTTCTAAATGCGCGATTCAATTAATTCCGTGCGAACGCGAGCTTGGCTCTAATGGGAAGGTAAGCACTCTGGCGCAACTTGCAGCAATTGCCAGGTACGACGTTGTTGTCGTGAACGACAGCGATATCCGCGTCGACCCTACCTACTTGCGCACGATCATCTCTGAGCTGCAAAAATCGGGTGTCGGTCTAGTCACGTGTCTTTATCGGGGCATTCCAGCGCGCACGCTGGGTTCGACGCTGGAGTCACTCGGCATCAGCACGGATTTTGTTCCCGGAGTGTTGGTAGCTTGGCTCATCGAAGGCGGAATCCACTTCGGCCTGGGGTCTACGCTTGCCTTCCGTACTCAGGACCTGAGGGCAATTGGTGGATTCGAAGCGCTGGCTGATTACCTGGCTGACGATTACGAACTAGGACGTCGCATTGCGCGGGCTTCAGGGAGGGTCGAACTCTCGAGCGCCGTCGTTGAGACCTTTCTGCCGGCTTACGATTTGCCCAGCTTTCTGACACATCAACTGCGCTGGATTCGCACCATCCGCGCCTCCCGCCCGGCGGGATACGCTGGTCTGCCGCTCACCTTTACGTTGTTTTGGGCAGTCCTGACGGTGATTCTCGCATCCGGTTCGTCGTGCGCGTGGGCCCTGCTCGCAGTCGCAGCATCGCTCCGCGCCGCGGTTGCGCTCACCGCAGGCAGTATTGTCCTTCGAGACCAGAATGTGTTTCGTTTATTTTGGCTGCTTCCCCTCCGCGACCTCATCGCGCCGTTTACTTGGGTCTCCGGACTCTTTGGGAACAAAATCGTCTGGCGAGGCAAGGTGTTCACACTGAACCGAGGAAAATTAGTTCCACGCGATTAATTAACTGACTGTGACACCGGGTGACTGTCGCTCTTTGGCGATGATTCGTCCTCCGGTTGTGAAGCGATAGGTTTCGCCACGCCAATAGAAATCACGGCTCAAGTAACTTGCGCACCAGATTGCGAAACCCTGCAAATCGCGCAGCGGGTACAACCAGCACAGTCGGACGGCTCGCGGATCACCTAACAACCATCCTCCGACCGCCGTCGCCTGAATTACGCGATTGGCGAATGCCGCCGCGATGAGTGCGAAACCCAGAGCTCCGTGCCCCGAGGCGATTCCCGCAATTAGTCCGAGCACTCCAAACGGCATGGCAAAGGTAAGGCCGCTTCCTAAATGCCCTTTGGGGCGCGAATGACGCGTGCTCTTCATCCAGCGCAACTGGTCGCCAAGTGTCCGCAGAAACGGCCGCGGAGTCAGCACGTGGCGAATGAAATAGTGCGAAAATATCACGCCATAGCCGGCCGCCCAAATTTTGTTTCCGAGTTCATAGTCATCCGAGTAATAGTCAGCGGTGGTGCGAATTCCGCCGATCGCATTCAGCGCATCGCGGCGAAACGCCACTGCCGGCCCCAGCGCGAACCGTATCCCTTCGAGCATGTCGGCAACTACGACCCCGGAGGGCATCTCGACCGACATTCCAAGCGCTTCGAGCGAGGACCAGAAATCAGATGACGGTTCACCGCGATAGAGGCAGGTCACCAGACCGAGCTTGCGATCGAACAATGGCGGGATCACGTTGCGCAGAAACTCCGGTCCGACCCAGACATCGCTGTCGCTAATGACAAAAAAATCATTTCGCGAGAGTGCAATCATCTTATCGAGCGTGAAGACCTTCGCGTTTGGCCACTCGGGAGGACCGGAAAGCACAATGCGGCTGTTGACTTGCGGATATCGGGCCTGCAACTCCTCGGTCAATTTAATGGCGGGATCGTCAGCGCTGCGCGCGCCAACGATGATTTCGTAGTCGGGGTAGTCTTGTTTAAAGAAACTCTCGAGGTCGCGCTCAAGCTTCTCTTCCATCCCGTGGACCGGTTTGAAGATCGTGACTGGCGGTAATTGATCGCGCGGGACACTGGTGATTCCCCGCGCGGCTTCATCAGCACGCCGCTTGAAGCGAACTGCGGCAACTAGCGCGAGGACAAGAAACACGCTTGAGCTAACCAGGCCAAACAAGGCGATCGCCAGCAGCACGCGCCAGGCGACACTCATGGCGCGAACTTCCGGTTGGCAAAAATCAATTTGCCTCCACTCCGAGCCAGGAAGTAATGGGATAGACCAGCCAACTCCTTCGGTTGCTCCTCGTCAGTCCACAGGAACACAGTCGTCGGGCTCGACCACAATTCCGCAAACGACGCCGGCGTTTCAAAAACGCGCGGAGCATCCGGGAACTTCGACCCATACCACAAATTTCCGCTGGGCTCGTGCAGCACCCGGACCCTGGTCTTCAGATAAAAATTCAGGCTCGAAGCCTCGTGATACTGCCCATCGATCACGATCACATCCCCCGGCTGGTAGTGCCGCGCAATGGCGGCTGCCAGCGGCTTCGACGAGAGAATTGGCGAGAATGTCGCAAACGCCGCATGCACTGCTGCGAGCAACGCAACCATCATTCCCGCCAGAATGGTATTGCCATACTGCGGTTTTCGTTTATAACGCAACCACAGATTGAGAACACTACCAAACAGGAGCGCTCCCACCGCAGCAATCAACGGCAGGCGAAACATTCCCAACGCTTCCGGCGTGAGATCGAGAAAATGCCCGAGCGCCAGGTTGTAATCCTCCGGATTTTTCTTTAGCAGATCGGCGAGGTCTGCTCCCGGGGAAGGCGGCTTCGACGATAGAAGCAACACAATGCCGAGGATCGAACCAAGTAGAACAATTGTGAAAAGCACCCACGAAGAAATCCTGGCGCTCCGATATTCGCCTTCCGGGGACTTTGCCTCTTTCGCCAGCCATGCACCAACCAGCAATGCCAGCGCTGGAATTGCGGGTATTGTGTAGTACTCCTGCCGTGTCGAAAACGTGAAAAATCCGGCAACCACCAAAGTCCAAACCAGAAAGAACAGTCCCGCTCGCTGTGACGGGCTCATCGAGTCCCGCCACTCCCGAAATCGTAAGGGGACGTTGCGGATGCTTTGTGGCAGAAACACCATCCACGGCGCCAGCCATAGGATCGTCAATACCCAAAAAATCAGCAGCGGTACGGTGTCATAGCCGGCGGGCACGCGCTTGCCTATGTAGCGCAAGAACTGTTCGTTGACGAAATAGAACCAGAGAAATCCTTTGGCTTCTCCAGCAGGCGGGTTCGCCCGGGCGGCGAGCACATGCCAGGGCGCGGCTATGGCAAGAAATACGACGGTGCTCGAAACCAGATGCAGTTTCAAAATATGCCGTAGTGTTTTCGTAACCAGCAGATACAGAAAAATCGCGCCTAGCGGAAACACCAAACCAATCAAACTTTTTGTCAGGACATTGAGCGCGCAGGTTGCCGCAAATCCCCAGCAAACCCAGCGCGACGGCTGCTCCTGCTCCAGTGAGACCAAAAAGAAGAACCCACTAAGCGCCATCCATAAACCAACGATGACGTCGGGAATTTGAAATCTCGTAAATATATAAGGACCAAGACAGGTACACAGCACGACCGCGGCGTATAACCCGGCGCGTTCGCTGTAGGCTCTCTTGCCCAGGAAGTATGTAACCAGCAGTAGCGCCAGTACACCGAGCATGAGCGGCAAGCGCGTGCTCGCCTCGCTTAAGCCGAAAACTTTGTAGCTAAGCGCGGTGCCCCAATACATCAAAGGCGCTTTTTCCAGATATCGAATGCCGTCGGTGTAAAGCGTCACCCAATCATGGCGCTCGACCATCTCGCGAGCGGCTTCGGCGTGAATGGTGTCCACGTCATCGAGCAGTGCGGGGCTGAAAATTCCCGCCAGATAAGTCGCACACCAGAGCAAGAAAATGATCGCAAGGGAGATATACCTGAGGCGGGCGGGATGGCTCGCCTGAACAAGATCGGATTTGCTCGCCGCTGCGCCTGCGTCGAGGCGTCGTGCTGAAAGGCCCATGCTCGCAGCAATTATACGAGAGCGATTATTGTGTTCCAGCGCCGGCGGCCCGCGCCCTGGTCTCAGGTAGAAGTCTTTCACGCAGCTTTGTCGCCAGAAGACTAAACGGATATGGCTTGCGTAAGACTTCGTCGCTGGTTCCGAGCCCTTTTCTTCGCAATGTGGATTCAGCGTGCCCGGAAATAAACACAACTCGGGGATCAGGGTGCAGCCTGGCCAGACTTGCGGCCAATTCAGCGCCGTTCAATCCCGGCACGCCAACATCGGAGACCAACGCATCGACTTTCCCGCGATGCTTCGACGCCACCGCCAGCGCTTGTTCTCCATCGGCGGCAGAGAGCGCCGTATATCCGACCGAGCTGAGAAACTCGGCGCTCGACACACGCACCGCGTCGTCATCTTCCACCAATAACACTGTTTCTGTGCCTTGAGGAGCGTCAGTCACGCTCTTGATCTCCGCGCTGTTCCGGCTGGCATGTTCCGCCACCGGGAAATACAGACGAAAGCTCGTACCTTTTCCTAATTCGCTTTCCACTCGGATGAAGCCGCCGCTAAGCCTCATTGCTCGCTCCACCACCGCGAGCCCCAGTCCATTGCCTTGTCCTTCTCCTTTTGTAGAGTAAAAAGGCCGGGAAATTTTCGAAATCTCCTCCTCCGGAATGCCCTTGCCGCTGTCTGCGGCTTCAAGTAAAACGTATCGTGACTGCAAGTGTTGGCTGCCCAGAGGCAGATCTTTCGCATCGATCGAAACTGGTTCGGTTTTTATTGAGAAGGTGCCGCCGCGGGGCATGGCATCCCTTGCATTCGCGGCAAGGTTGAAGAGTGCGCGCTCCACCTGGCCTGGATCGGCTTGAATCCAGCTTGTCTCTTCGTCAAGCGCAAGCCGCAATTTCACGTCTTCTCCCAAAACGCGCGGAAGCAGGTCGCACGCCTCTTCAATAATCGAATTCAGCTTCACCGCTTGCGCGCCGGGGACAAGTCCCCGCCCGGAAGCCAGCAATTTACGAGCTAAATCTGCTGCCCGGCGAGCCGCCGCTAAAACCTCCTGTAAGTTCCTCCGCAATGGATGCTCACAGTAAAGCGTCTGCAGCCCAAGTTCTGCGTAAGCATGGATGACCATCAGCAGATTCAAGTCATGTGCGACTCCGCTGGCGACCGTTCCGATGATGTCCAGCCGCCGGGCATCGCGGACCTCCGTCTGCAGTTTCGGTTTCGCCGGTTGTATCGCGCCCGGTGCAGACAATATTTGCGGTACGCGCCTCGCTAGTCTCGAATGACAGTCATGGCAACATCGAGTTCGATTCTGTGGCCATCTTTCCGCACGGCGCGCACAGACCTCCGGTGCACTCCACGATCTAACACCTCATTTAGCAAATACTTACCTGCGTCCGGGATTGCATCGTCTGCACCCGGCCCAGTGGTGGTCTCCAAGAACAAGGCAAGGCCGCCTTGCTTGGCTTCCGAGGCGGAGTACCCGGTCAAAGCCTCGAACGCCGGATTCACGAACTCGATCTTGCCACTCGCATCGGTGATGAACACCGCATCATGGCAATGGTCCACTGCGCAGCGGAGACTGAGTAATGCTTGGGCCGTACGTTCGGGCGCGAAACTTTCGATTGCTTCTACTTCGCGGCTGGTCATGGCTTCACGTCCCGCGTTCTACATCGGATGCGCTCTCGCATGTCTTGTGGCACGGGTCACGACTCCTTCCATTAGTAACTACTGCTTTGGCCCGATCTGGGACGGGCCCATTTCGAGAATCTCCTGCTTCGGCTGTGACCACAGGGCGGAATACTACCGTTCTTTCTTGACTTTTCTCGACGCCAGCAGAGAGACTTCGCCTAGCTCCTATGGCATCGCCAGCACATGCCAGTGCAGTTCGTCACCCCAGCGGTACTGGTGCCGCGGACGCATCCACACCCGCGTTTTCTGCAATGCTTCAAGCCGCAACTGTTGAGTTCCTCTCCACGCTCCAGCTGCTCGCTGAACGTGCACGTTTTCTCACAGGCGCAGATGGTGTAGGGATTGCAATTAAAGAAAACGATGAATTCGTCTATCGCGCCGCCGCTGGCAAGTTTTTCGAAACTGGAACTCGCGCCGATAGAAGCAAAGCGCCAATCGCCAAGTGCCTCGCGACCGCCAACGCATCTCTAGTTCCCGCCCACACTTCGCAGAGGCAAACCGTAAAAGTCGGCGTTCAAATCACGCTCCACGGGGCAGTAATCG
>Ga0075424_100003220_pt1 | contig 15200 bp, 6 predicted proteins | sample SoiMethybrSBSTD3_FD_75301 | JGI IMG/M metagenome (GOLD analysis project Ga0075424, IMG submission 75301) | Bulk soil microbial communities from a Populus tree surrounding site in Tennessee, USA - Soil MetaG P. TD hybrid SBSTD3 | ecosystem: Environmental > Terrestrial > Soil > Tree plantation... | reverse complement strand
GCTCCAGGTGATCGTCGGCGTCGTCTTCGGCTTCGGCGTGACCGTCAGCGAAACCGTCGCGACGTTCGAGTTCGCGGTGCCGTCGTTCGCCTGATATGTGAATGTGTCGGTGCCGGTGAAGCCCGCGTTCGGCATGTACGTGAAGCTGCCGGTCGCCGCCAGACTGACGGCGCCATTTATCGGCTGCGTCACGAGGATCGCGGTGAGCGGATTGCCGTTGGCGTCAGTGTCGTTGGCGAGCACGTTGCCGGTGACGGCCGTGCCAGCAATCGTCGAGAACGCGTCGTTGACGGCGACCGGCGGCGTGTTCGTTATCACGGCCGTTCCTCCGATGACGCCGACCGACACGTCGGTGATCACCGGCGTCAGCGATCCATCGCTCGTTCCGAGCTGCGCGCGGTACTGAATGAAGTTGCGGACCGGACTCGCAATCAATCCGCCGGTCACCGCCTGCCACGGCGACCAGCTCGTGTCGGGCGTTGCCGCGGCGCCTGAGCGTGTCTCGAACGACGTCGACGTGCCCGACGGGAACTGGCCGTTGACGATCAGGTTGCTCCATGCGGTGGGACCTCCTGTGTTCAGCACGCGCGACGTAAAGGTTGCCGTCGGCGCATACGCGGTCATGCGCACCGAGTCGAGCCTGATCACGCCGCCGCCGCTGACGAAATCGCTCGCCGCGATCGGACGCATCACGTCGGGGATCGCGAGGTTCTGCGCCGCAACTTGAATTCCGTCGATGAAGAACGTGATGCGCGTCACGCCCCAGTCGATGCGATACCGGTGCGGCTGACCGAGATAGCTTCCCGGGATCTCCACGTTCGATTGCACGCCGTTGTAATTCGTGGCCGCGAAAAGCTTGCTGACGGTTGCGCCCTGGTTGCCTGTCGTGAAGATCGCCCAGCGCGGCACCAGGTTGAGGTCGACGCCGAATCCCGCGTGCTGAAAGTTCGCCACGTCGAACGTAGCCACGATCTCGAGCGAGTGCCCGGGCGCGTACGATGCGCTCGTCGCGACGAGCGCGCCGTCGACGATCAGCTGACCGGCGCTGAGCGTCGCGGAGCCGCCAGGGTCCCACTGCGTCACCGTCCACCCCGGCGGCAGCGCCGGCCCCGCGAAATCAGCGCTGAGTTCTGTGCTCGACGCGAGCAGCAGCTCGCCGTCGCCGGTGTTGCCGATGACGGTGTTCGTGCCGGCGCCGGCTGTGAAATCTGCGACCGTCGTGTCGACGACGAGCCGCGGCATCACGAATGTCTGCGTCGCAGAGATCGTCGAGTTCCCGAGCGCGTCGACGGAGGAGACGCGGTAGTAGTACGTTTGCCCCGCTGAAAGCCCCGTCAGCCGAACCGTGTGCGAGACGCCGGAGCCCGCCGCTTGCGCGGATTGCGGCAGCGGCACAGTCGGCGACGTGCCGTACTGAACGACCGAGGTTGCCGCGACATTCGTCGTCCATGAGATGTCCGCGGCGTCGGCCGCCGCGGCTGTCGCTGTGATGTTCGAAATGGTCACGCCGGCATTGTCGACGACGACCGTGGTATCGAATACCACGTCCACCCAGTAGTTCGAGGACTGGAACGTGTTGTGCGGGAATCCCGGAAGCAGGCCCGGCGGCACCGGATCCGAGTCGTACGCGAACACGCCCGAACGCCCCGCCGCGCGATCCTGCAGCGCGTGCAGCGGGAATCTGTCCTCGCCCTTCGCGGCGAAATATCCCTGGTCGGCGGCGTAGTTGCCGGCGGTCGTGTGATACGACGCGACGTACGTCGTGCCGGCGGTGATCGCGACCGGCGTGGCGAACGACACCTGCTGCCATCCCGAAGCTGTTTCGGCCGTGAACGTCGCGGTTGCGAGCAACGCTCCGGCGTCGCTCCACAAGTGCGCGATGTGCGTGCCGGTATTCGCCGACAGCCTGAAGAAGCGCACGCCGGTGATGAAGCCGTTCATGTCGGCGCGGAATCGGAGGCCGACTTCGATCGCGCTCGGATCGTTCGGCACCGTGCTCACCGGTCCCTTCGACGGATCGAAGATCGTGCAGGGGCACGCGGGCGTCGCGGGCGCTGCGACCGTCGACGCAACCGCATGCGATGCAACGAACCCCTCGATGTTGCCGCTGTCGTCCGCCGCGCGGCTCACAATCGACGCGGCGCCCTGCGCGGTGGGAATCCACGTGTACGTCCAACTCTCGCGTCCCGTTGCCGGATGCCAGGTCGCGCCGCCATCGGTCGAAACCTCGACGCCGGCCACGACGCCTGACGGATTGCTCGTCGTCGTGCCGCCGCCGGCATCGGCCGCGCTGCCGCTGATTGTGACTGGCGTCCCGACCTGTACCGGACTCGAGATCAACGTGACTGTCGATGTCGGCGCGATCGTGTCGCTCGATGCACTGGCCGAGAGGAGGCCTGTGATGAGGCTCTGCGGCTGCACGCCCATGTCGGCGAACAGATTCACCGTCGCCTGCTGCATGCGCTTGTCTACGGTGGATGCGACGCCGTCATGATCGACATCGAGACCCCACGACCACTGAATCGTGCCCGCGCCGAAGACGATCGAGCTCGTTCCCGTGGACGCGTTCGCCTGCCGATACATCGTCAGGTGGTGCGTTGCCGTGCCCGGTGCGTAATTGTGGCCGTAGTCGACGATGCGTTCGGGCACGTTCGAGGTCGTGCTCGACAGATGGAACAGTCCCGCGGGCCGCGCGCCGTTGTCGAGATCCTCGTCCCATTCGTAGCCGAGTGTCCCGGCGCTCAGCGTCGCGCTTCCACCAGGCGGAAGGCTCGCGATGTCGGTGTTCCGCCAGAAACGCATCCTGCCGTCGGTGGCTGGAACGATGATGCTCGTATCGTTCGTCGAGTTGACCGTGAAGATCGTGCCGGTGAGCCCGTTCTCGGGCCGCCCGCCATCAGATGGGGGAGTGAACCGCGGATCGCGCCAGCTGCCGGTCCAGGCCGGCGTCGGATCGATCTTCTCTCCGGGATGTGATTCCTTGAACGACACCAGCGTTCGATACGGCGTGCCGGACGGGTTGGCCGCGGAGCCGAGGCTGTTCTCCCATCGCGTCTTCCAGAACACCTCGTTGCCGCTGAAGAACGCGAGGTGCACGCCCGCTGCGCGCGCCGCTTCGACGTTGGCGCGCTGATCGCCGGACCAGTACTCGTCGTGGCCGACGGAGACGAACACCTTGTGATTCTTGATGAGCGCGCCGTTGCGTGCCGTGTCGACGCCGCTGAAGTAGCCGACGCTGTACCCGTTCGCTTCGAGGAAGCGAATCATCGGGTACTCGGCACTGAAGAAGAAGGTCCGCGCATTCGACGCCGCGCGCGTGTTGATCGGCCGGTTGTAGCTCACTTTGTACGCGCGCGAGGGACTCGTGGCCGGACCGCCGACATACAGGCTGTTGCCGCCGTACGAGTTGTACGCCTGCCACGTCGCGTCCGAAGTCTGCACCAGCAAGTCGGACGCGCTCGCGTCGTCGCGTACGACGAAGAAGATGTGGCTCGCCTGCGCGGGCGCCGCGTCGCGAATCGCTTTCGCGAAGTACACGCCCGAGACCGAATTGACCGGCACGGTCCATGACGCCGACTCGTTCCAGTTGCCGCAGTCGATCAAACCTGACCCGGTCGTCGGATCGGCGGGATTGGTCTGATCGGTCAGGCACGCGGGCTGGAGCGAGACCGGCTGCGGCACGTTGATCGTCGTGATCTTGCGCGCGCCGTTCCCCTGGTAGTAGCCGATGCGATAGATGTCGAGGTGAAAGGCTCCGAGCGGGTTCACGTCCACCTTGAAGTGGATCGTGTCGCCCTTGTTCGCGCTGATGTCGGTCGTGAACCCCTGAATGCCTGCGTCGCCGGATCCCGGGACGTCCCATATGGTGTCGGGCGTTCCGCAGATCGAATTCTCGATGACGATCGAGCCGGTGGGATTCGACACGGTGCCGGGCTGATTGCAGGCCGTCTGCGCCGACACGCTCGTGGACGTTCGGCCGTCGCGCCATATCGAACCGGCCAGCATCGACACACCGAGACACGCGAGTACGACGCGCACACGTCGAGCAGCAGGAGTCCGCATTGGAGGTCCCTTACGAAATCAGCGTTCGGTTAACTTGGATTTCGCTTACAGATTCAGCAAAGAGCTGGCCGCACCGAAGTGGCAGAGGCTATTTGTGTAATTCTGGCCGGAAAATTACGGTTCTGCGGCGATCAGGCGGTGAACGGCGACTGAGAAGTCTGCGTGAGAGGTGACTTATGTCAGCGCCGTCGTCCGTGTGGCTATTTGTCCACGAGGTGTTGCGTAATTGCAAAGAGCGCGAGCTCGAGGCGGTTTCCGACACCGAGCTTCGCGAAGATACGCGTCAGGTGATGTTTCACGGTCTCCTGACTGAGGTTTAATTTTTTCGCAATCTCGCGATTGCTGAAGCCGGCGGTCACCGCGCTCACGATCTCGAGCTCGCGGGCCGTGAGGCCGAACTTCGGATCGTTGCTCGAGGCGGGCCTCGACCGCAGCGTGTCGATCAGCTCCGATACGCTCTCGCGTCCGACCCAGTACTGGCCGGCCATCACGGTGCGCATCGCCTTCATCAGCAGCTCCGTTGCGGACTCCTTCATGACGAGACCTCGCGCGCCAAGCTGCAGCGCCTTCACGACTTCGTCCCGCTCGATGCTCGCGGTGAGGATGATGGTTCGTGTCGGCAGCGACTTGTCGCTCAACTCGCGCAGCACCTCGAGGCCGGGCAGTCCCGGCATCGCGAGGTCGAGCAGCAGGATGTTCGGCTCGACGCGCTGGGTGACTTCGACGGCTTCCTGGCCGTTGTAGGCCTCGCCGACCACTTCGAAGCCCTGTTCGGCCTCGAGCAGCTTGCGGAGCCCGTCGCGCAGGATGGCGTGATCGTCGGCGATGACTACCTGGATGGCCTTATCCATTCATGTGTCGGGGCAGCCACACTTCGACACGCGCGCCCTGGCCCGGCGTCGACTCCACGGCCAGCGTGCCGCCAATGGACCGCACCCGCTCCTTGATGACGACCGGCCCCTTGCGCGCGACTTCCAGATCGGCGTGCGAGTGCCGGCCGGCAAACCCGAATCCCCGTCCGTCATCGTCGATTTCGAACTTCCAGTACCCGGGCGGCGCGCTGACGCGCACGACCACGTGCTGCGCGCCGCTGTGCTTGCGAACGTTGACGAGCGCCTCCTGCACCACGCGCGCGATCTCTCCGCACACGCGCGCCGAGAGCTCGATCTCGTCGATCTCCGAGACAAAATCCGCGGCAATGCCGCTCTGCCGCTGGAACCGCTCGACCAGATCCGCCAGATAATCCAGAAGCTGCTCCGGTTCGATCAGCGGCGGCTTCATCTGCTGGATCAGATCCCGCAAATCCTGGACCTCGGTCCGCAGCACCTGTTGAATGTGCGCGAGCCGTTCGAGCGTCGTCGGCACGTCGGCTGCCCAATCGCGGCGCCAGACGTCTACTTGCATTTCGAGTCCGATGAGCGATTGGATGACGCCGTCGTGCAGTTCGCGCGCGACGCGCGCCCGCTCCGCCGCGCCGACGCGCGATCGCAGCTGGGCCACGAGCTCCAGATTGTGAATCGCCGCGCCTGCCTGCTTCGTCATGGTCGCGAGCAACTGCTGACGGCGGTCGCTGGGCCGCGCGTCGAGGACGAACACGCGATCGCTCCAGTCCTCGCCGAACGTCATCGACACGACGAGCACCGAGTTCCACGGATGCGCATCGCTGAACGCATCGGGCACGACGACGTTCGTGGTTTTTTTGCGGTCGGCGGACCACACCTGCGGCGCATAGAAGAGGTAGCGCTGCGCGTCGACCTCACGAAGTTCGGCATACGCTATTGCGGGCGGGGACGTTCCGCCCTCCGCGGTCCACCGGTGAAACCGTTCGCGGTTCCGATCGTGTGAGATAACGACAACCGCGCGCGCCTCGAACAGCGACAGAAAGGCGGGCAACACGGCGTGCATGGCGTCCCGCACTTCGGCAGCGGCGCCGATTTGATCGAGCGCCGTGGCGATGGCCGATTGTTCGCGCCGTGTTGCGCGCACCTGCTGGGCGAGAGTCGCCAAAGCAGACAGCGAAACAACCGTAAGGAGGAAGAAGCCCGCGTACGCGCTGGTGCCCCCGCGCGCGACGAGCGCGAACGACGCGATCCAGGCCGCCGCGTGAGCTAAAAGCCACCACATTGGCTGAGAAGCGCGCGTATAGCGGCCGAAGCGGGCCGCTTGCGGCTCGCGAACGTATAACAATCGTCCGATGCGAGTCGCTTCGTACTCGGACAAACTCTGCCATTAAACAGTACGCCTGCGCAGGACGCAAGCCGACAACGACGACTTCTTTCGACACTCGCGATGAACCGTGCAAGTGGCACGTTTGCGCCTAGGATCCATGGCGCGACAAGGAGTCACACGATGCAGTTTGGCATGATTGGCCTCGGCCGGATGGGCGCCGGGATGGTCAGGCGGCTGTTGCGAGCCGGCCACACCTGCGTGGTTTATGACAGGGCTTCCCAGGCGATCGACGCCGTCGTAAAGGATGGCGCGACCGGCGGCCGATCGCTTTCAGAATTCGTGCAAAAGCTTGAAAAACCGCGCAACGTCTGCCTGATGGTGCCGGCGGCATTCGTCGACGCGTCGATCGCCGAACTGGAGCCGCTCCTGACGCCCGGAGACGCCCTCATCGACGGCGGCAATTCGAACTACCAGGACGACATCGCACGCGCGAAGCGGCTGGCCGCGAAGGGGTTGCACTACGTCGACATGGGCACGTCGGGCGGAGTGTGGGGACTCGAGCGCGGCTACTGCCTGATGATCGGCGGCGAGCCGGAGATCGTGAAACGGCTCGATCCGGTGTTTGCCGCGCTCGCGCCGGGTCGCGGAGAAATCGCGCGAACGCCGGGCCGCGAGAAACGAGGCGGGACCGCCGAGCTCGGTTACCTGCACTGCGGTCCGAACGGCGCCGGGCATTTCGTGAAGATGATTCACAACGGCATCGAGTACGGCTTGATGGCCGCGTATGCCGAAGGCTTCAACATCCTGAAGAATGCGAACATCGGCAAGTCGACCCACGAAATCGACGCCGAGACGACGCCGTTGCGCAATCCGGATCACTATCAATACGACCTCAATCTCGCTGACATCGCCGAGCTGTGGCGGCGGGGCAGTGTCATCACGTCGTGGCTGCTGGATCTCACGGCGCAGGCGCTGGCCTCCGATCCGAACCTCGAGGCGTTCGGCGGCAAGGTGGCCGATTCGGGCGAGGGACGCTGGACTGTCGCAGCTGCCAACGACATCGGCGTGCCGGCGCACGTCCTTACGGCGGCGCTGTTCGAGCGATTCGCGTCGCGCGGCCTCGATTTGTTCCAGAACAAAGTGCTTTCGGCGATGCGGTTCGGCTTCGGCGGACACATTGAGAAGAAAAAATGAGTATTGCGGATTGAGGATTGCGGATTGCGGAATTATTGAAGATTGTTGATTGGTGGATTGAGGATTGATTGAAGATTGTTGATTGGTGACGTGCCGGTCGATTGGTGATTGAGCGATTGAAGCCTCAACCCGCGCTTGAATCAGCGCTCCTCAATCATTCCGCAGTCCGCCAATCCACCAATCCCCAATAAATCCACAATCCGCAAATCACCAATCCCCAATAAATCCGCAATCCGCAATCCTCAATCCGCATTGCAGGCGGCGACTGGCAGACATTTGTCCTCTGACAGGGAGACTTTTCCGACCGTCGCGTGACCGCGGACGCGAGTCTGGCGCGTTCTCGAACACCGCGTGCGGCGTCATGCTTGCTATGTCGACCGGCACGCCTCATGGTCTTCGATACTGCGCTCTTCACTCGAACTCTGTCCCAATCGCTCCAAGCGCTTCTCGTGGTCGCGTTTTGTGGGGCATGGGCCCGCGAAACCGGACGCCGGCAGCTCGTCGTCTCGATTCGGCGTGGTCTGTCGATGGCGGTTCCCGCGACGTTTCTTGGAATCTGGCTCTTCGAGCGGACGACGCACCAGGCCTTGTGGGAGGCGACGTTCGCAACGTGCACGCTCGCGGGCGCAGTCGCATTCGCCATCGCGGTATGGCGAGACAGTTCGCTCGAGCGGCGATCGTCGGCTGAATTCCTGCCCATTCGGCTCGCCTTTATTGTTGCCGCGGTTGCGGTCGCAGTGTCGCGTCAGACGAGCGAGATCGGCGTCACGTTCCACGCGGCGATCACCGTGCGATCGATCGGTGCGATCGCATCGATGTGTGCAGCGTTCGTCAGTGCGGTTGTCGCGAGCGGCGCATGGGCGTCGTGCGCGCGTCGAATGTCGCCGGCCGCGCTGCTGAAAGCTTCGCGACTGTTTGCCATGCTGTTCGTTGCGCAGGTGGCGCTGTACGCATTTCACGAATCGGCTGAAGCGCGGCTCCTGCCGCTGAGCGATGTGTTCCACGCCGCGACCGAGCCGTACGGGCCCGACAGCCAGTTCGGAATGTATGCGAGCGTTTTCCTGTTGATCCTCCCGGTCATGGCGGCATCCGCCGCGGCGATCAGCGAACGCGTCACCGATCCGGTGACGAACATCGTCGTACTCGGCGCGCTGCCGGCGCTGTGCCTCGCCGTGCTGGTGAGCGGAGCGCTGATGCAGCCGACCAACGCCGCGCCCGCCGCATCATCGCAGCCATCCGCTCCGGTGACGCGTGATGCGAATGCGCTCGCGCAGTTGCCGCATCTGTTGTTCAGGAGCACGCGGCGTGACGGCGATCGCGGTCGCGCTGCGGTTGCGCCGCTCGATGCGCCCGATACCGGACGTGCGCCGACCGGCTTGCAGTGCGCGCGCGTTTCGTTCGGCGCGGACCGCGGCATCTGCATCGCGGCGCGGCCGGATGCAAAGGATCGCTATGACGCCGTCGTGTTCGATTCGGGGTTCGCGCCGCTGTTCCGATTGCCGCTCGAAGGATTTCCAAGCCGCACGCGGACGTCGCGCGACGGACGCTACGGCGTGACGACGATGTTCCTGGCGGGCGAGTCGCACGGGTACGCCGGTGTCGATTTCTCGACGAAGACGACGCTGTTCGACGTGCGCCGAGGCATCCCGATCGCCGATCTCGAGGAGTTCACCACGATCCGCGACGGCAAGCGGATCAAGGCTCCGGATTTCAATTTCTGGGGTGTCACGTTTACCGCGGCCGACAGCAACGTCTTCTACGCGACGCTGCGCACGGCCAAATCGAACCTGCTCGTCCGCGGAGACATCGCCGCGCGGACCGTCACCGTCATCCACGACAACGTGGAGTGTCCGTCGGTGTCCCCGGACGGACGCCACATCGCGTTCAAACGCCTCGATGGTCCGCTGGCAGGTGAGTGGAAGCTGCACGTCCTGGACCTGGCCACGATGACCGAGCGTCCGATCGCGTCGGCCTATTACTACGTCGACGATCAGGTCGAATGGCTCGACAACCTCCATATCCTCTATGCTTTGCCCCACATGGGCACGGCCGACGTCTGGGTCGCGTCCATCGACGACCGCGAGCTCGCCCGGGTATTCCTGTACGACGCCGAGTCACCAATCGTCGTCCACGCCACCGCGGCGGCGGCCGTCACGACCCACTGACCACGCAAGAGCTACTTGACCGACCAATCTGGTCGGGTTTATCCTCTCCCATGAAACTGAGACTCAGTCTCAGATTTGACTCCCTGTCAGAGAGGTGGCCCGTGATTCGTCGTCCGCTGTTCCTGCTCCTGCTCGTCGTCGCCGCGTGCGGCACGTTTCAGATCCCGGCTGAAGCCGCACAGTCAGGCGCAACCGACGCGTCGCTGCGCGGAACGATCGTCGATGCCACCGGCGCTCCCGTCGCCGGCGCGTTCGTGACGGTCGTCAGCGACCGCGATCACGCCACGGCCACGACGACCAGCGATCTGCGCGGCGACTTTTCGATATCGATCCCGCCCGGGCCGTACGCGGTTGGCATTGCCGCCCCCGGTTTCGTCGATGTGTCCGAACATCTCGCCGCGTCGGCATCGCGGCCGCAGTCGCGTCGATTCGTGTTGCAGATCGCGGGCGTCCGCGAGGACGTCACCGTCAGCGCGCCGGTCGCGCGCCACGAACCGGTGATCACCACCGCGACCAAGACTCCGACGCCGCTCCGTGACGTGCCGCAATCGATCACCGTCGTCAACAAGGAGTTGATGAACGAACAGCTGATGACGAGCATCGGCGACGTCGTCCGCTACGTGCCCGGGATCACGCTGCATCAGGGGGAGAACAATCGCGATCAGGTGATCATCCGCGGCAACAGCTCGTCGGCGGATTTTTTTCTCAACGGCGTGCGCGACGACGTGCAGTACTACCGCGACGTGTACAACCTGGATCGCGTCGAGGCATTGAAAGGTCCGAACGCGATGATCTTCGGCCGCGGCGGCGCGGGCGGCGTGATCAACCGCGTCTCGAAGCCGGCCGGCTTCGAACCGATTCACGAACTGTCGGTGCAGGCGGGGATGTACGGCAACCGGCGCGTCACCGGCGACCTCGATCAACCGCTCGGACAGGCCGTCGCGTTTCGTCTGAACGGAATGGTCGAACACTCCGACAGCTTCCGCAACTTCGTAGGCCTCGACCGATACGGCGTCACACCAACGGTGATGCTGACGCCGAACGCGAACACGATCGTCACGTTCCGGTACGAGTACCTGCACGACGCGCGCGTGGCGGATCGCGGGATTCCGTCGCGCAACGGCCGTCCGGTCGACGTTGATATCGCGACGTACTACGGCGATCCGGACGCGAGCCGCGTCGGCGCCGATGTCAACCTCGCGACCGCCACCATCGAGCATCGCGCCGGACGCATGACGATTCGCAACCACACGTCGTTCGGCGACTACGACCGGTCCTACCAGAACTTCGTGCCGGGCGCCGTCACGGCCGATGCGCGCCTGGTCTCACTCACCGCTTACAACAACGCGACCGCACGTCGCAATCTGTTCAATCAGACGGACCTCACGTACGCGCTCGAGACGGGACGGGTTCGGCACACGCTGCTTGCAGGCGCAGAGCTCGGATCGCAGCTGACGAACAACTTCCGCAACACCGGCTTCTTCAACAACACGGCAGCGTCTATTCTCGTCCCGCTCGCGTCGCCAACAATCTCGACGCCGGTCGTCTTCCGTCAGAACGCCACGGATGCGGACAACCGCGTGCGTGCGACGGTGGCCGCCGTGTACGCGCAGGATCAGATCGAGCTGTCGCGCTACCTCAATGTCGTCGCGGGGCTCCGGTTCGATCGGTTCGATCTCGAGTATCACAACAATCGCAACGGCGACACGCTGACGCGCCCGGACGATCTCGTGTCGCCGCGCGTCGGCGTCGTGGTGAAGCCTGTGGCGCCGCTGTCGCTCTACAGCAGCTACGGCGTGTCCTATCTGCCCGGATCCGGCGATCAGTTCGCGTCGTTGACGGTCGTGTCGAAGCAGCTCGAGCCTGAAAAATTCGAGAACTACGAGGTGGGCGCGAAGTGGGATGCCCTCGCGGATCTCGCGGTGACGGCCGCCGTCTACCGCCTCGATCGCACGAACACGCGAGCGACCGATCCGAACGATCCGACGCGCATCGTTCAAACCGGCAGTCAGCGGACGAGCGGCTTCGAGCTCGGCGTGAACGGACGCGTCGCGCCCGTGTGGAGCGTGGCCGGCGGATACGCGTATCAACACGCGTTCGTCACGAGCGCAACGGCGGCGGCCGCCGCCGGCGCGCAGGTGGGGCAGGTGCCGCGCCATACGCTGTCGCTCTGGAACAACTACCGGATTCGTCCGCGGCTGTCGGCGGGACTTGGGCTGGTGTATCGATCCGACATGTTCGCGACGATCGACGACACGGTCACGCTCCCCGGTTACGTGCGCGCGGATGCCGCCGGCTTTTTCACGCTGACTGACCGGCTGCGCCTGCAGATGAACGTCGAGAACGTCTTCGACCGGACCTACTATGCGAACGCAGACAGCAACACGAACATCTCACCCGGATATCCGCGCACGCTTCGCGTCGCGCTGACGGTCAGGTAGGGCGGGTAGGGCGGGTAGGTCAGGTAGGTCAGGTAGGGCGGCTCACCCGACCCACCCGACCCACCTGACCCACCGACCCGTTCAGATTTCCCGCCTCCACTCGTCGATCACGCTTGCGATGAGCGCGGTGCATCCCGTGTGGTGACTCGCGCCGAGACCGGCGCCGGTGTCGCCATGGAAATATTCGTGGAACAGGAGATGGTCACGCCAGAACGGATCGGTGTGGAATTTCCAGGCGTCGCCGAAGATCCGGCGGCGTCCCTCAGCGTCCCGTGTGAACAGCGCGATGAACCGGTCCGCGAGCTCGCGTGCGCGATCGCGGCGGCCGAACTTCGCGAGCGACTCGATCAACAGGAACGTCGTGGGAAGCCACACCGGGCCTCGCCAGTTCGAGTTGCCGTTCATCCTGTGCGTCGCTTCGCCAGGCTCGTAGCGGACCTGTATCGGTCCAAATATGAACGGATGACCGGCGTGATGCTTCGAGAGGCTCCGGATGCCTCCAACCGACAGGAACTCGTCCGGATCGCAGATGCGCGTCAGCACCCGCTCGAGCTGCGCGCCGTCCACGATTGAAAATACGTGCCGTCCGCTTCCGCCGCGCTTGTCGCTCGGGCAGTTGCGCACGAGCGCCGGGCGATTGTTCATCAGCCAGTTGACGTCCGCGAGGAACGCGGGCGCCGCGCGCAACGTCCGTTCGTCGATCGTCTCGACTGCGAACAGTGGAACGAGGCCCGCGAGCGATCGCACGCCGACTTTCGCGAACCCGCCTTCGGGAAAACGCAGCACACCGTAGAAAAATCCGTCGTCGTCGTCCCAGAGATGATGCCCGCGACCGCCGATGTTCGCCATCGCCGCGCTGATGCCGGCAAAATGTTGGAGGAACTTGGCAGCGAGCGCTTCGTATGCGTGGTTCTGGGTCGCGAGCTCGAGCGCGATCCGCATCATCGACAGGCAATTGAGCGCCATCCAGCCGGTGCCGTCGGATTGCTCGCGCACGAGGCGGGTTGCACCGTTCTCGGTACGATGCACGAAGGTGAGGTTGTCGAACGCGATGAGCCCGCCTTCGAAGACGTTCAGTCCCTGACTGTCGACTCTGTTGGCCCACCAGGTGAAGTTGACGAGCAGCTTGTGAAATGCGCGCTCGAGGAAGAGGCGATCGCCGTGGCTCGTGCGTTCCTTCTCGAGTGAATACACGCGCCAGCACGCCCACGCATGCACCGGCAGGTTGTTGTCCGAAAACTCCGACTCGCTCGCCGGAATCTGACCGTTCGGATGCTGCAGCTGTTCCGACAGCAGCGCCGACAGGTTTTGTTTCGCGAACTCGACGTCCACGAGCGCGAGCGCTACGGATTGAAACGCAAGATCCCACGCCGCAAAGAACGGGTACTCCCATTTATCGGGAACCGACAGGATGCGTGTGGAGCTCAGATGCCGCCAGTGCGCGTTGCGGAGCGTTCGGCGCCCGGGCGGAGGCGGTTCGGCAGGATTGTCGCCGTCGAGCCACCGCCGGACGTCGAACAGGTACACCTGTTTCGACCACAACATGCCGGCAAGCGCCTGCCGCTGAACGAGCCGCTCGTCGTTCGACGCGCGCGGCGGGTGGACGATGTCGTAGAACTCGTCGGCTTCGGCGCGGCGCTGCTGCACGACGTAATCGACGCCGACGAGCGAGCTCTCGCGATCGGGCGAGATGCGAAAGCGCCACACGACCGATCCGCCCGCGCGCACGGTCGCGCGGTAATGCACGCCGGCTTTCGTCCCCGTGTGCATCGGATTCACGGCGGCCTCGCCGTTCACGATGTACCGATGGAACGCGTCCTTCGTGTACGGCGACGCGCTCTGGGCGCCAGGCCCCCACACGACCGGAGCGTTCGTCTCGTTGTCGGTGAACAGCGGATCGCCGCCGGGCGGAGCGATCAGGAAGCCTTCGCCGAGGCTGTATTCGAACGTGCCGTCCTCGAGCGGCGCTGCGCCGCTGTCGTCGGCGCAGAGCACAATCGCCTTCGCGTCGTTCGACGCCAGGCTGATCACCGGTTGCGGTCCGCGCGTTTCTCCCCAGCACCACGTATTGCGAAACCACAGCTGCGGGATGAGGTGCAGCTCTCTGTCGCGATCGCCGCGGTTGAACGCCTCGATCCGCACGGACACGTCTTCGGGTGATGCCTTCGCGTATTCGATGACGATGTCGAAGTATTCGTTGCGGTCGAACACGCCGGTGTCGGCGAGCTCGAACTCCGGCGCGCCGGCGCCGCGGCGCGCGCCTTCGGCGACGAGCTGTTCGTAGGGAAACGCCGCGTGCGGGTACTTGTAGAGCATCCGCATGTAGCTGTGCGTCGGCGTGTTGTCGACGTAGAAGTAACACTCCTTCACGTCCTCGCCGTGGTTGCCTTCTGCCGCCGTCAATCCGAAGAGCCGCTCCTTGAGGATCGGATCCGCGCCGTTCCAGAAGGCCGGCGCGAAGACGAGCAGCTGGTAGCGATCGCAGAGGCCGGCGATCGCGTCCTCGCCCCAGCGATACGCCTTGCTCCGCGCGTGATCGTGCGAGATGAACCGCCACGCGTCGCCGTTCGGGCTGTAGTCTTCGCGCACGGTTCCCCAGGCGCGATCGCTCACGTAGCAGCCCCACAGGCGCCACGGCGGCACCGGTGATTCGCGATCCGCGCTCAGCCGGCGGTGTTCTGCTGTCGGAGGGGCCGCGCTCATTCGAGTCGGAACCGGAGGACCGGGTTCAGCATGGCCGCCACGCACTTACAGATCCGCAGCCGCATGTACGACCCGCACGCAGGGCGAAGAAGTGTGAAGAGTGCGCAGAACGATGCAACGATCGGGTGCTCCGAACCATAGGCGACCAAAGAGTCCGGCGCGCGGTTCCGCGCGCTCACACACGAGTATCGGCATGCCCGTTGCGTTGATTACAGCGCCCCCTGATCGGTAATCCATCGGACGCGGACGCGGCGACGCGACGCTTCGAGGAGGACGTATGCGAGCGATCCGTTTGTATCTGACGCTGGCGTTTCTATTCAGCGCCACCGTCGCGAACGTGTCCGCACAATCATTCCAGGGCGGTTTGCGGGGCACGGTGAAAGACGCCGCCGGCGTCGTGCCGGGCGTCGCGGTGATGCTGATCAACGAGGAGACCGACGTCACGCGCGATACCGTGACGAACGCC
>Ga0075424_100003218_pt1 | contig 15204 bp, 13 predicted proteins | sample SoiMethybrSBSTD3_FD_75301 | JGI IMG/M metagenome (GOLD analysis project Ga0075424, IMG submission 75301) | Bulk soil microbial communities from a Populus tree surrounding site in Tennessee, USA - Soil MetaG P. TD hybrid SBSTD3 | ecosystem: Environmental > Terrestrial > Soil > Tree plantation... | reverse complement strand
TTGCCCTCCTTCCGCGCGTAGCGATCGATGAAGTACTCGACGAGCACCGGAATGTCTTCGTGTCGTGCGCGCAATGGCGGCATCTCCAGCGGAAACACGTTCAGCCGGTAAAAGAGATCCTGGCGAAACGTCCCGGCGGCCACGGCTGCCTGCAAATCACGATTCGTGGCCGCGATGACGCGAACGTCGACGTGGATCGGCTGTCGCCCTCCGACGCGCTCGAATTCGCGCTCCTGCAGCACCCTTAGCAACGCCACCTGGGTGTCGGGCGAGACCTCGCCCACTTCATCCAGGAAGATGGTGCCGCCGTCGGCGAGCTCGAACCGGCCGAGCCGGCGTTGCACCGCTCCTGTGAACGCGCCCTTTTCATGACCGAACAGCTCCGAGGCGATCAAATCACGCGGGATGGCGGCGCAATTCACCGCCACAAACGCGCGTGAGGATCGGCCGGAGCGCTTGTGGATCGCGCGCGCCACGAGTTCCTTGCCGGTGCCCGTCTCTCCGTTGATGAGCACCGTCGAATCGCTGGCCGCGACCTTGGCCACGCGCGTGAGTACGCCTTTCAGCGCGGCTGACGCGCCGACAATCTCCTCGAACATCGAGGTCCGGTCCACCTCGTCCCGCAGCACCAGGTTTTCCTTGTAGAGTTGGTCCTTGAGCGCCCTGATCTCGGCTTCGGCCCGCTTTTGTTCGCTTGCATCGAGCACGAATGCGACACCTTCGTGGCCACCGTCCTGGAACAGCGCGCCGCCAATCAGCACCGGCACGCGGCTGCCATTTTTTCGGACAAACTCCTTCTCGTATGGTTGAGCAGTCCCGGTTTCCTTCAGTTCTAACACGGCGCGTTCGTCGCGCTCGCGCCACTCGGCCGGCGTCAGATCCGTCCAGCGCACGAGACCCGAGACGAGATCTTCACGGCCGTATTGCACCATGTGCAGAAACGCTTCGTTGGCGCCGACGATCGCACCTTCGAGGTTCCAGATGCAGATCCCCAGAATGTTGGCGTCGACCAGGCGCCGGATCTTGCCCTCGCGATCTTCGAGATCGCGATAGAGCTGCGAATTCTCGAGCGAGATGCCTGCTTGTGACGCCAGCACCTTCAGCACCGTCACTCGGCCGGGAGTGAACACGTATGGGGTCAGGTTGTTTTCGAGATACAGAATGCCGAGAAGCTTGGTCTGGTTCACCAATGGCAGACACAAAATGGAATGGGCGCGACACTGCACGATGTAGGGATCCGCGGCAAACGGAGTCTGAACTGATGCATCATCGAGGATCACTGTTTCTCGAGTGCGCATGACATACCGAACGAGAGATTCCGGCAACACGGCGGTAGTCGGGGTGCCATCTCGGAGATGCACGGTGACGCCCTCTCCACTGATGGTGGCTTCCGCTTCCATTTGCAGCTGATCACCTCGTGAAACGATCAAGAGCCCCCGCTCGGCGCCTGCGTACTCGATCGCCGCGCGCATGAGCCTGTCGATCAGTTTTTCCAGGACCATCTCGCCCGAGACGGCTTGTGAGACCTTGATCACCGTCGCCAGATCCAGGAGTTCGACGGGTGCCACAATGGTGCTCGTGGGGCCGGGAGCGGGCTCGTTCTTGCGGCGTGGATACGCCAGGAGTTCGACCGGCCGTGCCACCGTTGTGCTCGTGGGGCCGCGAGCGGACGCTTCATCACCGAGGTGTGGATACAACTGGTCGAGTTGCTTCACCTTGCCATTGGCTCCCCACAGGAGATAGTTGTACCGAGCGTCCTGCAAATAGGCGTGTGCGATCGTTTCGAAACCACGCGCCGCGTAGAATTGTGCGGCGAGCTCATTGGCGAGTGCCGCATTGTGGACAAAGCCGTTGGCCAGCGCCGACCGGATGGCCTTTTCGTAGAGCTGTTCGGCATCCAGTTCTCGCCCTTCAAGGCGGGCGATCTCTGCCCCCACCAGCGCGGTGCGGTTCTCGAAATTGTCCGGACAGTTCGTGACCCAGATCTCGAGCTGGCGATAATGGGCGGCCAGCGCCTCGAGATGATCGCGGCGTTCGTCCGGCAATGCGCCATCACACAATGCGGCCCGACAGAGGCCGCTGTAGAACTCATATTCCGCCCTCTCGAAAAACGAAGGCGAGGTCCACAGCAACGGTCGAGCCTTTTCGGATGCGTCGATTGCGGAACGATAATCGCGCGCCAGCACGCGCGCCTGCAGCTTCCGAATCCAGTACCAGCACTCCGCCAGTGCCAGCTCCGCCTGGCTCGCCAACTCGTGTTCGAAGCCGCGTTCATCGAACGGCTCGTCATCGAAACATCCGAATGCCGGCGTCAGACCACGGAGCGTCCGGATCAGTTGGAGCTGCGCGGTAATGATCGCAATGACGAGACCAAATCGGGCTTTCCGCGCGAATTCGAGGCCGTTCTCGGCTTCGCGCTGCGTATCACCGAGTGGATCCCCGGCTCCGAGAAGATTCGTGTTCAGGTTGTTGCAGCTGTATGCCGCAAAGGTCAGGTCGCCGATCTTGTTTGCGGCGTCGAAGGCACGGCGCACCAAATCCCTGCCGGTCTGGATGTGCTTCGTCCAGGGCATGACAAGATTCCCGAAGGACATGTAGGCGCGTGCCTGGTAGCGATGGAGTCCGCGCTTCTCCACCAGTTCGTAGCCGAGCCGGCCGAACCGGAATCCCGCTCCGTAGTCACCGAAGAGCGGTCCGAGAAGCATCCCGAGCCAGACGTACGCGAAGCACGATCCGTCGCTGTTGCCATGCTCCAGGCTGAGATTGACCATCCGGCAAATCACGAGTGCGAGCAGGTTTTCGTCGGTAAACAATGCCGGCGTGACGACCTCGGTGAGCACGTTGAGGGTGGCGAGGCACTCCGGGTCGCTCATCAACGGCAACTCAACAAGTTCTTCGATCGAACGGCTTCCGAGCTGCTGCCAAATCCGCTCGTATTCCTGCCGGACTTCGTTCTTGCTGGGATGCGGCGACCAGTGCAGGCCTCGGAGCCGTTGGTATTCGAGGCACACTTCGACACCACGGTCGCTCCGATCCAGGGTCGTGTAGAGCGTCAGGCGCAAGCACGCCACGGCGGCAATATCAAAAGGAGTCTCGGCGCGGCGTGAAAGCCTGGTCAGACGCTCTTCCGCCGCAACCAGATCCGCCGTCAGCAATTCGCATTCGGCCCGGTGCAGTTCGAGGGCCAGCACGAGCTCCGGCTGGCGCTCCCAGGAGTCGTCTGCCAACAGGGCCCCACCGGCGATGAGATAGTTCAGGGCTGAGGCGTAGGCGGTGGACGCCTTGGCGCGCTTGCCCGCAATCAGATTGAGCTCCGCCAGTTGCTCGCGCTCATCTTGTGAGGTGATCAAGGCCGCGCCGCGGTTCAGTTGATTGACGATCTCGAAGATCGCCTCCTCCCGCTTCTCGCGAGGAGTATGCTCGGCCAGCAGCCTGCCGATTCGGAGATGCGCCCCGGCGCGCAGAGATTCCGGGATCAAGGAATAGGCGGCTTCCTGTACGCGGTCGTGGAGGAACCGATACGCGCCTTCAGAATGGAGAACAAGTCCGGTTCGCAGCGCTTCCTGTAAATCGCGATGCAGTTCCTCCTCGGAAACCTCGTACACCAATGCCAGGAGGGCGAACTCGGCGCTGTTGCCGAGGCAGGCGAGCTCCCGTAATGCATTCACGGTTTCGACGGGCAGCCGGTTCAACTTCCCAACCATGAGGTCCACGACATTGTCGGCATAACCCTTGGCGTGAATGCGACTCAGATCCCAGGACCATCGGCGTTCGCCATGATCGAACGTGAGCAGGTGCTCCTCGGCAAGCGCAGAAAAAAACTGAATCGCGAAAAATGGATTGCCGGCCGTCTTGTCGTGGATCAGTTGCGCCAGCGGTGTGGCGCGCTCCGGTTCGCAGTGGAGAGAATCGGCAACTAATTGTCGCAGGTCCTCACGAGCCAGGGGCGCAAGTACGATGTCCTGCGCCGTCGCACCCGCTTGTCGCATCGTGTCGAGCTTGCGCATCAGCGGATGGGTAGGATTCACCTCGTTGTCCCGGTAGGCGCCGATCAACAACAAATGGTGCACGTCCGGCTGGGTCAACAAATCCTCGATCAAGTCGAGCGTCGCCGCGTCGAGCCATTGCAAATCGTCGAAGAACAAGGCCAGGGGATGTTCCCGTGTGAAGACGCTGATGAATCGACGGAACACCAGCTGGAAGCGGCCCTGCGCATCCTGTCGCGGCAGATCAGGAACAGGTGGTTGTTCTCCGATGATGAGCTTCAATTCGGGAACCAGATCCACAATTAGCTGACCGTTCGGATCTAACGCGTCACGAAGGGCCGCTCTCCATCTACTCAGCTCCTTGTCGCTCTTGCTGAGCAGCAGGCGGATGAGGCTCTGAAAGGCCTGCGCCAACGTGGCATACGGGATGTCGCGCTTGTACTGGTCGAACTTGCCTGACGCAAAAAAGCCCCGCGGCGGAACCAGCGGCTTGTGGAGTTCATTGACCACGGATGACTTGCCGATGCCGGAGTATCCGGAAACCAGCAGCAACTCCGGTCGGCCGCCGGCAACGATGCGGTCGAACGCAGCGAGGAGGGTCTCAATTTCAGATGCTCGCCCGTACAATTTTTCGGGAATCAGCAGCCGGTCTGGCGTGTCGTGTTCGCCAAGCGGAAACTCGTCAATCCAGCCCCTCGTTTCCCATTCCTCGAGACAGCGCCGAAGATCGCTCGCAGCGCCCGCCGCGGTCTGATATCGCTCCTCAGCCGTCTTGGCGAGCAATTTCATCACGATTGCCGAAACCGGACCGGGTATACGGTTCAACCGCTCTCCTGGCGGCACCGGCTGTCGCGCGATATGGGAGTGCACCAGTTCCATCGGATCGGCTGCCCTGAATGGAAGGGTCCCGGTGACCATCTCGTAAAGCGTCACCCCGAGCGCATACAGGTCGCTCCGCGAATCGATCGAGCGATTCATTCGCCCGGTCTGTTCGGGGGCCATGTAAGGAAGTGTTCCAGCGATGACCTCCGGAGGTTCGGGCGCCTGGCGCTCGCGCGGAAGTCGTGAAGCGATCCCGAAGCCCATGAGCCGGACCTGACCGGTCGCCGAATCGGCCAGAACATTGGCCGGCTTCACATCCTTGTGAATCAGTCCCCTTTTGTGCAACCCGCCCAGTGCCGTTGCGAGACCGACGGCCAGGCGTAAGAACTGCGGCATCGGCATCGGCCCTGGAAGGAATCGATCGAGAGGTTCGCCGCCAGGGTCTTCGAGCACGAGCATCGTCTGCCCGGGTTGCTCGGAAAGGGCCACGGACTGAACCGCCCAGGCCGAGTCCAGTTCATCTCTCAAGGAGTATTCGTGCGCGAGCTTTCTTAGAGTCTCCAGCCCAGGCTGCAACAAAGCCGGAGCAAGCAGGAGAATCGATGGTGAACCTGGCTGGTTCGGGTGCTCGCCCCTGTACAGGACGAATTCCTCATCCTTGCGGAGAGCTTCGAGGACGTATTGTGATGAGTCCACGAGGATTGTTCTCCAACCGGCACGCCAATGATGAATGCTGGACAGCAGTCGACTACTAGGTCTTCACCGCTCGCGCTCGAAAGCGGTTCTTGTTGATCCCGAGGGCACGAATTTTCGTTTCGAGCGTCGAGCGCGCAATGCCAAGCCGTGCCGCCGCGCCCGACGGCCCGAACACCCGGCCGCCGCTCGCGCGCAGGGCGTCTTCAATGATGGCCTTTTCGTGACCGGTGAGCGTGCTGGACAAGGCGTGCGGACTCGCGACGGCGGGCGCGGTGGATATCTGTTCGTCAATATCGAGGTTCATCCCGATCCAATGCAGGATCGTTCCGTCGTTCGCCCGCAGGGGTTCGGCGCGACTCAGGAACCAGCGATACGCGCCCGCAGGGCCAAGAACTCGGAAACTGAACTCACCGGCGGAGTCCGTTCTCAGACAGGTCGACCATCCATTCCGGCTGGCTTCACGATCGTCAGGATGCAGAAGCGGGATATGGGCGTCCCACGCGGCGCCGGTGTCGATACCGAACCGGAGCGGATGGTCTGACGGGAGACCAAGGTAATCCGCACATCGTTGATTCACGAAGGTCAGCGCGCCGGAGGGAGCGGCGTACCAAGTGTACGTTGGAAGGATATTGAGGGTGGCCTGCAACTGCGCCTCGAGCGTGACGTGCACGGTTTCGTGCTTGCGAATTTCGTATTCCGCGCGCTTGCGATCGTCGATGTCCACACTCGATCCGTACCACTTGACGATCTCGTCGCTCGCATCTCTCAGCGCCAGCTTCTGGTGCCACATCCAGCGGTATGCACCGTCCGCCCGCCTGACGCGCGATTCGAACTCGAACGGCTCCCCGCTCGCGAGGCACGCCCGCCACTTCGCGACCAGCGCGCTCACGTCGTCGGGGTGGACCACCGCCGTCCATTTCCAGTCCTCGAGATCCTCCAATCGCAGTCCCACAAACTCGAGCCAGCGCTGGTTGAAAAAATCGATGGAGCCGTCTGGACGAGCGGTATGGATGAGGGTAGGAACGGAATCGACGAGCTGCTGCAGGCTCGCGAGATTTGGGCCGTGCTCGGCAATCTTCATGGCGGACCCTGTGGGACCAGCCGTCAACTCGGAAGATCGCCAATTCTACGCGAGTGGCGTCCCATGCTTCAATCCTGTCGGTTCCCAGTGAAGCGCAGCAGGAACAGCGGCAGATTCATGAAGTCCAGGTACAACCCCAGCGCGCCGACGATGGCGTCCTGCGCGAAAACTCGGCCGAGACCGGATCACTCGACAATCGGCGTATTCGACACAATCGCAGGAGGCTTGTGGCCCTGGAACTCGGCCCCAACCCAATGGTCCACGATCTCGAATCTGGCGCGTCTTGCACCGTGCCACCCTCTCGGGCACGCTCGCGGCATGGACGCGCTCCCTCCTCCGCTTGCCTTCGTCGTTCTTCTCTTCGCCGGCTGGTCAACCGGCAGCGACAGACGGTCACACCACCACGTCTCGCGGGATCGCCTTGTCGCGCACCTGCATGATGCCGTCGAACGCTTTCGCCGCCTTTGCGGACTGCGAGGCGGCGTCTTTCACGTGCTTCTCACGGGAATCATCGGCGCTCGCCTGCGGCGAACGCCCCAGCGATGACCATGATCGCGACGAGCGCGGTCGCGACAACGAGGATGTTCTCTCTTTCGGGCGTCATGTCTCGTCTCAGCATTTCTACGCGAATCTGCTGGACGGGATCGTTCGCACGGTGGTGGGTGCGCTACTCATGCTCTATCCGGACGCCGGCGCGCAGAGCATCACGCTCCTTCTCAGCTTCTACTTCATCGTCGCCGGACTATTCAAGACGTTCGGCTCGATCGCAGTGCCGTTCCCGGGCTGGGGCTGGAGCGTGGCGTCCGGCGTTGTATCGGTCGCACTCGGCGTGATGCTCGCGATGCAGTAGATCACCGCCGCGGTCCCGACGACCAGGCTCGTGATCCCGGCGAAGATCACCCACCCCCGAACGCTTCCGACACTGTCGCCGCCCGCGAGCGAAGTCGCGGTCATCGTCTCTGAGCTCATGACAACCTCTCTCCCAGCCGCTTAGGCGGCCTTGAATTTGGCCTCGATCGCCTGTACCGACTTCTCAAGCTCGTACGTGGTCTCACTCGATGCTTTGAGCTCGCTCACCTTCTGCGCGATGCCTGCTTCTTGGTCAGCAGCTCCACGATCGTTGATTGAAGTTAGTTCTATGCGGCGCTGCGTGCCATCTCGCGACACAACTCGGCACACCGGTGGCACTCTGCTTCGCACCGGCGCATCTCGTCGTCGTCGTGGAACGACGCGCAGCTCTTCGCGCAGGCGTCGCAGACCTCGGCGCACAACTCGCAGGTGCGGCGATGTCGCGTAGACTCGCGCAGCATGAAGTTCACGCTCGTCGCGCACATGTCGACGCAGTCGAGCAGCGTCGTGATGTGGCCTGGCTCGGCCTGGCGTCCGCCCTTGCGGAGGCTGAGCGCGATCGCCTGAAGACAGACGTCGTGGCACCTCTCGCATTCCTGAATACAACGTTGCATGTCACCCACGGCATTCATCCTCTGGAATCAGGCAGCCTTGCGCCGCGCCGGCGACGGGCGTTTCTTGAATTGCCGAGTCACGTCGCCGGCGAACGCCACGCTCAGCAGCGCTCCTGCCCAAATCGCCGGCCAGAGCATCACGACAACCAGCGTTCGGACGGCCGGCGGAAGTTGAAGAAAGTCGGTCGGCCTCATGATGACTCTGCTCCGTGTTCTGCGCTTTCTACGCGCATGATTTCGACAGTTGTTTCAACGCCGCCGCGAGCATTACGAGGGCCCACCCGGCACCGACTTCTCGAGCTCGGCGACGCGCGCTTTCAACACTCGTTTTCTTCTCAGTCGTACTCGGTGTCGGCCACGTCCGACAACGCCCGGCGGAAGAGCGTGCCGCCGAGCGACGCCATCCGGCTTCGACGTTCTTGGAGGCTTCATCCTCTTCGCAAATCTGGGCCACTACCGTCCAGCCGCCCCATTGCGGCCGATGACGGTTGTGCACGGCTGGTGCCGCGACGGGAGGCGGAGAAATGTTCGGAATGTCGAAGGGGGTGAGAGGAGGCTGCCAGCGGGCCGGCTGCTCGGTAGCTCGCTGGCATCTGACGAGACGTCAGCGTGCGGAGGGGGGCGCCGACTCTTCGACAGTTCGCTTGATCGCCGCCAGCGCGCTCTCGAGCGACGAGCGAGTCTTGCCGACGATGATCTTTCGCAACGTGGAGCCTTTGATGCCGGTCAGGCCGTCCTGCTCGGAGCCTTTGAGCGTCAGGAGGTAGAAACCGCGGGACTCCGGTCTCGTCGTATCGTCGACGCAGACGGAGATGTCGAGCGCGGTGTGGAAGTAGTGGCTCGGGTAGAGTTGCTTGATCACCACCGCGTCGATCGTCGCGATCTGCTGCGGTCTGAGCCCCATGGTCGCGAAAACGGACAACGCGTGTGGCTTTGCGGGCTGCTCACTCGCCGCGAGCGCCAGCGGCAATGCCACGCTGAACAAGGCGATGAATCGGAGCATCACGGTTCCTCCACTAAGCAGCCGGTCCTCTTCATTGTTCCACTGCGTGCCGCCCGCGGAAAGGCAAGGTGACGATGAACGGCTGGTGAGCCGTCCATCGCCTTCAAGCAACGGTTGGCGCTCGCGAGGATTTGGGAATCTGACGTCGACCGGGCTTGAATTCTGGTCGACAGCGAGCAATGCCAAATGGTGCTGCACAGCGAATGCCACGGTTCACGAAATCGTCGTCATGCGGCCGCCGTCTTTTCTGATGAAGAGCGTTCGCGTTCGAGCCACAGGATGCGGCACACGGCGACCGCCGGCACGGCGAGCACGACGCCGAGCAGTCCACCGATCTGGCCGCCCGCCATGAGCGAGAAGATGACGGTGAACGGCTCGATCTGGAGTCGGTCGCCCATGATGCGCGGGGAGTTCACGAAGTTCTGCACGCCTCTCCAGACGCTGTGTGGGTGCTCCGCAAGGTCCTGGCCCCGCTGTCAGCGACCGAGGGCATGGAGCTGCTGCTCGACAAGATGGGAAAGCCAAGTCCAACGCCGCCTTCCTGGCGTCGATGCAGAAGGGCTAGCCAGGACTCAGCGCGGGCAAGGGGCGTGGTTGATAATCTGGTCGGCCCGCGCCGTGAAGACGCGCACCCACGCATCAGCCGAATAGTGGAACCCGTTGTCGTCGAATCGCTCGATGTGGGCGGCGTCGAAAATGTCTCGAAGCTTTTGCGGATGGTTGTGCACGAGGTCGTTCAAGAGCCCAGCGAGGAGCTTGCGGCCGCCCTCGGTAATCTCAGGGCTTGAGAGTCCGGATCCGTTGAAGGCATTCATGTGAAGGTTCGCCACGCATTGCCGGTCGTCCTTCCATACCTCGGAGCCTTGCCAGCGTTTGAGATCGAGGGGGTTGACCCTCATTCCGTCGGATCCCAATGTGTTCCCGAAATCGTGAACATAGATCACCGGAGTCGTGCAGATGCCGCTGGCGTCGAGATCTTCGAGACACACGAGTCTATTCTGAACAGCCTTGCTGTCGCCGTGCTTGAGAAACGCGGCGAAGAGCTCGAGTGCGCTCGCCTGGTCGGCCCGGTCCTTGTCGGTGATCAGCTTCAACTCTGACCAGTACCACGCGGGGGCGGGCTCGCCGTCGTCGTGCGAGTAGTGAAGACCCTCCCCATAGATGCCAACGCTCGGAAAGTGCTGTGCCACACTCGCCTGGGTGAACGTGGCATCTCCGCGGGCTGGGGATTTCTGTTTGAACGGGTCGCTGGAGCAACCGTGACAGATCACTTTTGCCACGGGAGTTTCGGTGTCGGCTGTGAAACCGAGGGCCCATGCCAGCCGTGTGCTGATGACGGTCGAAAACGTCTTGAGATTGTTGTATCGGACCTTGAGGTTGTTCAACGTTGTGACGACGGGCGTTCCGTCGGCGAGAGTGATTTTCGGGTTGATGCATCTGAATTTGGGCGTCGTGCCTCCGAGGGAACCCTCATAGGCGTAGTCACATTCGACGATCGCGTCGTTCGGAATCGTCTTCGACCGGCCGAGTTGTCCGCCCGATCGCGTATCGAGGTCGTCGAGCGTGACGGCGTGCCAAAGCTGTGCGCGACTGATATAGGCCAGCCGTGTCTGACCGTCGACGTGAATCAGTCCATCGCTCTGCAACTTACCCGGCTGAGGCTGCGGTGACGCCGATTGAGCGGTCGCACGGACAGCAAGAATGAGCGAGAAGCCAAGGACCGCAAGAAACTGAGACACCGGCTGGACGCGGCCCACGAAGTGTGCGACGTGCTCTCTGGAGCGAGGGACATTCGTCATGCGATCCGCGTAGGGCAAACTGCGTGCTCGCTTTTGTCCCGTCCGATTGGCTGCAAACCCGAGGAGATCTGCCAATCGGCTGGCAGCTGCCTCGCCGGCTGGCACGATGGCGAGCGTTTCGACGCCAGGCGAGCGAAACACGGGCGGCACCGTCATTGCCTTCCTGTTCCACAGGAGCAAGGAGGAACGACCCATGAGCCGCACGTCCCGACGCGTCGTCGTCGCCAGCGGAGATTCGGAGCGAGCGGAGCTGCTCGATGCGCTGCTCTACGGCGAGAGCGAGTTCGACACCGTCGTGGTTGACTCGATCGCAGGTGCCTACTCGCGGGTCAAGAAGACCGATCCCGATCTAATCATTGTCCTGATGGAGATCGGCGACGTTGAGGCGTGCCAGCTCCTGTCGATGCTGGCGATGGATCGGCACACGCGCGCCATCCCCGTTGAAACCTGCGTCATGGATGGCAGGCCGAACGAGGTCAAGCATGACATGCCGGACCTTAGCCGCGACTGGCCAAGCCAGGTCACCGCGGTCCAGATGAATTGACATGTGGAACACTCATGAATCTCCAACTGACCTGGGACGAGATTCAGACGCTCGAAGAGCTGCTGCACGACTGCCTGCCGGAGCTGAAGTTCGAAGTGACGAGGACCGACGACAAGGACTTCCGCCACATCCTGCTCAAGCGTCAGACGCTGTGTCAGGAACTGCTCGATCGGCTCAATGGCACGCGAGGTGGGTAAGGCCATGATCCTGTTGACGCTGTTCCTCGCGTACGCATTAAGCATCACGACTTTGTTGGCGCTTCAGAATCGAAGTCCCCAGTCGACATTCGCCTGGGTTCTCTTCTTCGTGCTGTTTCCGCCGGTCGCACTGCTCGTGTACATCATGTTCGGCCGGGGGCGGCATGCGTTCAGTCGGGAGCAGACGACGGCCAAGCTGCTCGAGCACTCAACGCTGGCGGATCGCGAGGCGCAGATTCTCGCCGCGCAGCCAGGCACGATCGCCGCGCTCGCCGATACGCAAAGTGAATTCTCGGCGCTGGCCAGGATGTTGTGGTCATCAGGGCACGCACCGCTCGTGATGGGCAACACGCTCGAGATTCTCCAAAACGCCAGCGAGAAATATCCACGGTTGCTCGAAGACATCGACGCCGCCGCGCAGTCCATCCATTTGCTCTATTACGAGTGGGCGTCGGACGCCTTCACGGAGAAGGTCGCCGCGGCGCTTCGCGAGAAGGTCCGCCACGGCGTCGAAGTGCGCATCCTCTACGATCCGGTTGGTAGCTACTTCATGCTCAGCCGCCCCTACGTGGACGGCTTGCGGCGCGACGGCGTGCAGATGCAACCCTTCTCGTCGGTGTACGAGCTGCACACGCTCAGCTACCGCAGCCATCGAAAGATCGCCATTCTGGATGGCCGGGTGGGGTACTCCGGCGGTTTGAACATGACGGAGAAGCATCTGACCGGACCGAAGGGGTTCACCGGCTGGCGTGACACGCACGCGCGCGTCACGGGCCAAGCCGTTACTGTTCTCCAATCGGTGTTCGCCACCATGTGGGCCAACGCGACCGGCGAGCACCTGTTCGACGAGCGGCATTTTCCTGCCCTCCCTGCGAATGGGAGCGGGGTTCCGATTCAGGTGGTCAGCGCGGGGCCCGACTCGCAGTGGGAAACGATCCGTCAGGCGTACCTCGCCATGATCGCGCTCGCCCGCCATCACGTGTATCTGCAGTCGCCGTTCTTGATCCTGGATCGAAGCGTGGCCGAAGCCATGACGACGGCAGCGCTCTCAGGCGTCGACGTCCGCGTCATGATCGCGCCGGGCGGCGGGGAAGTATCGCCGGCGTATCGTGCGGGCATGACGTACGCGGCCGATCTGGCGCGAGCCGGCGTTCAGGTGCTTCTGTACAACGGGGCGTATTTCCACTCGAAAACCGTCTGCGTCGACTCACGCATCTGCTCGATCGGATCGGCCAACATCGACATTCGCAGCTTTTCCATTAACTACGAGACGAATCTTGTGGTCTACGACGAGGCGGTCACGCAGGAGCTCGAGGCGGACTTCCTCGCGGACGTCGAACACTGTGCGCCGTTCAGCGCCGACGACTACGAGGCGCATAAGACGTCGAGCCGACTGTTCGATTCTGTCATGCGGCTCGGTTCACCGCTTATCTGAACGCAACCATGAAGTGACCTCGATTCGTTATTTCGAGGCAGGAAGCTTCCTGGTCGGTCCTCAACACACATCGACGGAGTAAACAATGCCTTCTCCTCTGGTGCCGCGTGACCAAATCGAAGACGACCTCATCACGCCGAAGAACGCCGCGCTAATCATCATCGACTATCAAGCCGTCCAGGTGAAATCTGTGGCGTCCATGGATCGCCGCGAGCTCGTTACCAACATCGTCGCGGTGACGAAGACGGCAATACTCTACGGCTTGCCTATTGTTCTTTCCACAGTGAACGCCTCGCGTACTGGCGCTACCATTACCCAACTGCTGGATTTGCTGCCAGGCGTGCCCGTGCTTGACCGCACGACCATCAATGCCTGGGAAGACACCGAGTTTCTCGCGGCCGTCAAGGCTACGAAGCGCAAGAAGCTCATCATGACTGCGCTGTGGACCGAGGCCTGCCTGACCTTCCCCGCGCTTGACGCATTGCGGGAGGGCTTTGAGGTTTATCCGGTCGTAGACGCGGTCGGCGGCACCTCCCTGGAGGCGCATCGCGCGGGACTGAAGCGCGTCTGCCAAGCCGGCGCACGCCCAACGAGCTGGGTCCAATTGCTATGCGAGCTGCAGCGCGATTGGCAGCGGGCCGAAACCGCGCCAACAATGTCGAAATTGTTGTTCGCAGTAGAAGGCACATGACGCAGCGCTGCTCGGCTCTTCTTTCTCTTTTGTCGATTTATTCCGATCACCAGGGCGGGGACTGACTCCGTCATAGTGTGAAAGTCAGGCAGCAATAATGCATACCAGCAGACTCGGTGCCATCGCACGTCCGCAGGCACTTTCATTGTTGGAGTCTTTATGACTGATAATAACGCACCGAAGGCCGCCACTCCGAATCTCGCCGTTGGCCCGCAATACGACACCACGCACGTGTACGTTGAGCCAGAGGATTTCGAGAAATTCGTCGCCAGCTTCGTGGCGACGTTCGGGGGCATGGCTACTCCGATGAGTCTTACCCAGATCACGCCGGCTCCCAGTCAGACCATGTTCCAACTCGTCATGACTCCAGTCGGCACTTTGTCGGTGCTCGGCTTCAAGACACCGATCCCATTTCCGTTCGGACAAGAGCGCACAGGCTATCTGGTGACCGACATGGAGACGGCGGTGCAGGCCGCGTTGGCACACGGCGCGGATGTTGTCGTCAGTCCCTTCGACGATCCGATCGGGAGTGACGCCATCACCCGGTGGCCAGGCGGCGTCAATATGCAGTTTTACACACACACAACCCCGCCAGCTTATAAGGTGCTTCAAACCGTTCCTGAAAACAGAATCTACATGTCTCCCTATAGGGTCGATGCGTTTATCAAAAGCTTTGTTGGCTTTTCACGGGGACAAATCACCTATGATGTAGCAGATGCCGCCGGCGTTGGGATCGGCCGACCCGCCGACACCTATCGTCGGGTTGGCATAGATTCGAATTTCGGAAAGATCGTGCTTTTGGTGACGGATGGACATCTCCCTTATCCCTATGGGCGGGAGTTTACGGGATACGAGGTCGCCAATCTCTCCGAAACCCTCACAAAGGCAAAGGCGGCTGGGGCCAAAGTTGTTGACGGCCCCTATGCCGATGACAAGCGAACGGCCGCCATGGTGAATTTCCCAGGCGGCCACATCGCCGAAGTGCATTCCCTCAGATGAACGCCCTCGTGGCCGGCACGCCGGAATTCCGCAACCGGATCCGAGGTCGTGCTGTTCTCGCCGCTCTCCATCGACCACGTGCGCCGCATCGGCGGACACTGTCTCTCCCAGAGCGCATCGCGAATCATGCGATCGCGGTCGAGGCGGCGCCACCCCGGGCGGTCGATCGGGATCAGTATCTCGACGTCGCCTGACGCGCTGATCAGTCCCGCTCGTCGGCCATCCGATTCAGGCACCTCGAGGCCGATTCGACATCGCGAAACACCTCGGCGGCTGCGCCGGCTGGCTCAGCGAGCACCGAATACATCCGCGCCATTCCGTACACCACGTCGTTCGTCGTCACGATGGCCGTCGACCCGAGATCCACGACCCGCAGCATGTCCGCCGCGCCCGTGGCCAGCTGCCGTACCTGATCGGCGGTGAGATTGGTCGTCGCTCCACGCGCGTCCGATCAGCTCGGGGCGATCGAGATCACGGTTCCGCTGTTC
>Ga0075424_100003215_pt1 | contig 15208 bp, 12 predicted proteins | sample SoiMethybrSBSTD3_FD_75301 | JGI IMG/M metagenome (GOLD analysis project Ga0075424, IMG submission 75301) | Bulk soil microbial communities from a Populus tree surrounding site in Tennessee, USA - Soil MetaG P. TD hybrid SBSTD3 | ecosystem: Environmental > Terrestrial > Soil > Tree plantation... | reverse complement strand
TATCTCGACCCGTACCGGCCGGCGCTCGCACGCGTCGAGGAGGCGCCTGGGCAGGGGCTGACCGCGGTCGGCCTGCATCCGTACTTCGGGCCGACACACCGGCCGGGGATTCCGTTCGATTTGCCACCGGAGCTGCAGAGCACGGAGACGGGTCCGGTCGTCGCAACCAACAACTTCGGCTTTCCTTCTCGCTATGACTACCCGTTCTCGAAGACGAACGCCCGGCAGTTCGTGATCGGTGTTTTTGGCGGATCGGTGGGCGCGTTCTTCTGCAGGATAGCGGCGACGCGGCTGGAAGGGGATCTTCGGCAAAGCGCGTTCTTCAGGAACAGGGAGCTTGTCACGCTCTGCTTCAGCCACGAGGGATACAAGCAGCCGCAGCAGCTCCTCGTCCTGTCATATTTCCTGTCGATTGGGCAGTCGTTCGACCTGGTCATCAACATCGACGGGTTCAACGAGGTGGCCCTCGGTGCGATCAACGATCGGTACGGATGGGACGTGTCGATGCCGAGCCACGAGCATCTCGATCCGCTGATCAATCTGGTCAACCAGGGCACGCTGACACGCGCCAAGCTCGATTCGCTCTATCGCATCACGCACGACAGAGAGCTGCTGAACGGCATTGCCGAGCGGAGCAACCGCACATCGTTTGCGTCCATCGAATTCGTGCTGCGGCACTACTATGGCTTCGTGCGGCGGCGCTACCAGCGGGAGGTGGTGAATTTCGGCACGCTGCCGTCGAACGCGCAGTCGAGCTCGCTCGTGCACGTGACGCCCAAGATAAGGCCGCGCAGCGGCGACGCGGTCTTCACCGACATTGCCGCCAACTGGCACGCTTCGTCAGTGGCCATGCAGCAGCTCCTTGCAGCGAGAAGCGTTCCGTACTTCCACGTGCTTCAGCCCAACCAGTACTACTCGACGCGGACCTTCAGTGACGAAGAGAAGAAGGTGGCGTTCAACGACGCCTCGCCATTCAAGGCCGGCGCGCAGCGCGGCTATCCCTATCTCGAGAAGACGCTCGAACCGCGAGGCCTGAACGCGGTCCACATTTTCGACAACGAACGCGCAGCTGTCTATGTGGACGACTGCTGCCACTACTCAGTAACAGGCAATCGCGTCCTCGCTGACTTCATCGCACAAGCCGTGCTTGCCTCGCTCCGCGTGGCGCCATAGAAACTTCACACAACCGCAAGAACCCGACGCTCCACACCACCGTCGAACGTTTTGTAGGCGGTGTTCACGTCCCGCGGCTTTGCCGTTAGATCTCGTGACGCCGCACGTTATTTCATACGCGAAGGCGAGACTTGCATAAGACACGTCTGGATCCGAACGACCTGCCCGCTGTCGAGGCGATCACGCTGCGGCGTATTCTCACCTACGTCAGCCCGCACCGGCGGCGAGCGCTCGTCGTCATCGGCTGCATGGTCGGCGGCGCCGCGCTGAACCTCTGCCTCCCGTATTTCATCCGCCGCATCGTCGATGACGCGATCCCGCACCGCAATCTGGCGTTGTTGTGGCTGTACTGCGGCGCGATGATTGCCGGTCCCGCCGCCGCCGGCCTGCTCGAAGTCGTTCAGAAGTACTCGTCGGAGATGATCGGGCAGCAGGTGATGCTCGAGCTGCGTGTCGCGCTCTACCGGCAGTTCCACGCGATGCCGTTCGCGTTCTTTGCACGGCAGCAGCCGGGCGAGGCGGTGAGCCACGTGTTGAACGACGTGCAGGGAGTCGGCGGCGCGGTCAGCGGCACGCTTGTGGATGTCGCGCAGAACGTCATCGTGCTCGTGACAACGACCGTGTTTGTGTTCACGCTCGACTGGCGTCTCGCGCTCGTCGCGCTCGGGTTTCTTCCGGTCTTCATCATTCCGACACGCCGCGTCGGCCGGACGCGCAAGCAGTTGAAGCGCGCGGTCCAGGCGCGCGTGGCCGAGCTGACCGGCATCCTCACCGAAACGCTCTCGGTGTCGGGCGCGCTCCTCATCAAGGTGTTCGGCGGTGAGCAGCGGGAAGAGGGCCGCTTCCGTACGAAGGCCGAAGACATTGCGCGACTCTCGCTCGAGCAGACGCTGGTCGGCCGCTGGTTCCAGCTCCTGCTCGGTCTGTTCGAGGCGACCGGCCCGGCGATTGTGTTCGCCGTCGGAGGCTTTCTCGTCATCAACGATCACATCGCGCTCGGAATAGTTATTGCCTTTGTCACGGTCCTGAAACGCCTGTATGGCCCCGCTCGCCAACTTGCAGGTGTGCATGTGGACCTGATGACGAGCTACGCGTACTTCGAGCGAGTCTTCAACGTGCTCGATCGGATTCCGACGATTCGAGACGCCGATCATGCGGTCGCGGTCGCGCCGGCGCGGGGACATATTGAGTTGCGCCACGTGTCGTTCAGCTACGACGGCGACGGTCGAACCCTCTCGGACATCAATCTCAACATTCCGTCAGGCGCCACCGTCGCGATCGTCGGCCCCTCCGGCGCCGGCAAGAGCACCATCGCCGCACTGGTCCTGCGCCTCTACGACGTGGGCGGCGGGTGCATCACCGTCGACGGCGTCGATGTGCGCGGCATCACCTCGCGCGCACTGCACGAGAGCCTGGCGGTCGTGACGCAGGAAACGTTCCTGTTCCACGCGTCCGTGCTGGAGAACCTTCGCTACGGCAACCCGTCCGCATCACGTGCGGAGGTCGAGGCGGCGGCGCGGCAGGCGCAGATCCACGATGTCATCGCGTCGCTGGCCGACGGCTACGACACGATTGTCGGCGAGCGCGGGTACCGCTTCTCGGCCGGCGAGCGTCAGCGGCTCGCCATCGCGAGAGCGATTCTCAAGAACCCTCGCGTGCTGATCCTCGACGAGGCGACGAGCTCGCTCGACTCGGAATCCGAACGGAAGGTACAGGAGGCGCTCGTGCCGCTCTGCAAGGGCCGGACGACGCTCGTGATCGCGCATCGGCTCTCCACGATTCGCGACGCGGATCTGATCGCCGTGCTGGACCGTGGACGCATCGTCGAGCGCGGCACGCATGACGAGCTGATCGTCAACGGCGGGCTCTACGCCTGGCTCTGGCGCGTGCAGATGGGGAAGCGCGATCGCCGTGGTGTCCTCGAGACCCGCGACAACGCGCGCAAAGCCTTTGCCGTCTGACGAGGGGCGCATGTTGCACGAAGGCTTCGTCATGCGCTCGCTGACTGCATGCAGCGTCGTGGGCGCGCTCGCGATCGGTGGTGTTGCCAGTCCCGCCGCCGCGCAGGTCAGGACCTCGCTGCTGAAGCTCGATTTCCACGTGAAGTCCCAGATGGACATGCGCGATTTCCCGACCGAACCGGGGATCGACTCCAAGGACCTGTTTGATCTCCACCGCGCACGCGTTGGTATCGACGGCACCATGTGGAAGCGGTTCGACTACCAAATCGAGAGTGAGCTGCACGACCCGACGCAGCCGTGGCGCGATGTCTACGTGGACGCGCGCGTCGTGCGGGCGCTCGAGGTGCGCGCGGGACAGTTCAAGATCCCGTTCGGGCTCGATCAGCTCACCGGCGGCATGGATCTCGATTTCAACTATCGCTCGCTGGCGGGCACGTACCTCGCGCCCGGCCGCGACGTGGGCGTCATGCTGCACGGCCGGCTGATCAAGGACGTCGTCCGGTACCAGGCGGGCGTCTTCAGACAGGGCGGCGACAACGTCCGATCGTCCGAGCGCCGCGACCCGCAGACCGATCGTACCTTCGCGGGCCGCGTGGTCGTCAGGCCGTGGAGCGGCTCGAAAGCGCACGGGATGCTGCGAACGTTGTCGGCCGGAATGGCGTTCACCAGCGGCGAGCTGCCCGAGGGCCCCAACAGTCTTCGGGGCAAGACCGTTCCCGGCGACAAGTTTTTCGATCACCTCTACGTGAACGGCCGCCGTTCGCGCGTCGGCGCCGAGTTCCAGTGGCGTCCGGCGTCGTTCGGACTGCAGGGCGAGGTCATGCGCGCGCGCGATCAGCGTCTCGGCCAGGGCATCGAAAACGACAATCTTCCGGACGTCATGGCCGACGGGTGGTACATCAGCGGCACGTGGCTCGCGACGGGCGAGCGCAAGAAGGATTCGGTCGAACCGCAGCGGCCGTTCCTCAGGCGCGGCATCGGCGCGGTGGAGCTCGCCGGCCGCGTCGAACAACTGCACTCGTCGAGCGCCGGCGGTGTCCCCACGGCATTCGTCTCGCCGCGGTCGTCGTGGATCGCGCCGCGCACCGACACGGTATGGACCGCCGGCGTCAACTGGTATCTGAACAACTACTTCAAGCTGCAGGCGAACATCATCCGCGAGCAGCGCCTGCTGAACGGCGGCGCGATTCCCGGCCAGCACGATGTCTGGAGCCGCACACTTCGGCTGCAGTTCGGATTCTGAGCCATGCGAGCCCGATCACAAGCCACGTCGACGTTCTTGCCTCTGTGCCTCTGTCTCTCTGTGTCCCTTTCTGTGTTCGGCCTGGGCCATCTCGCCGCGGAGGCGTCCGGCGGGAGGGCGAACGCGCTCCTCGACGGCAGCGTGCTCAACGATGTCTGGATCCACATCAACGCGAAAGACTGGGCCGATCTCCACACGAACTATCGCGATGATACGTATTACCCGGTCGACTTCGAATGGCAGGACGTGAAACTCCGGAATTCGGGCATCCGCGTGCGCGGCAACACCACGCGCAACAATCACAAGCCCAGTTTCCGCATCGACTTCAATCGCTACGTCGATGGGCAGGATTTGTTCGGGTTGAAGGCCATCGTGCTGAACAACTCGTGGCACGACCCGTCGATGCTCCACGACGATCTATCGATGTTGCTCTTCCGGACGATCGGGATCCCCGCGCCGCGCCAGGCGCACGTGCGTCTGTACGTCGGCGCGAACCGCGAATATGCCGGCGTGTACGTGGTCAGCGAAGAGGTGAGCAAGACGTTCCTCGTCGACCATTTCGGCGAGGACAACGGATACCTCTACGAGTACCACCGCCAGGACGGTGACAACTACGGGTTCCAGGATCCGGGACCGGACCTCGGCTGGTACATTCCGCGCTTCGGGCCGAAGACGCACGAGACCGATTCGGTGGCGGCGCTCTACATGCCGGTTCGGAATCTCGTCGAGGCGGTCAACGACGCGCCGCAGTCGAACCTCGAGTCCGCGCTCTCCGACGTCCTCGACGTGAACACGTTCATCACCGAGCTCGCGGTCCAGAACTTTCTCTCGCAGACCGACGGCCTGGTGGGCGGCGTCGGCATGAACAACTTCTACCTGTATCGGTTCGCAAACAAGCGGCTGTCGCTCCTGATTCCCTGGGATCAGGACAATTCGTTCGACTCGATGTCGATGCCGCCCTCCTGGAACGTGACGACCAACGTGCTCGGCGCGAAAATCTGGAACGAGCCCAAGTACCGCAACGCGTATCTGAACAGGCTGCTCGACATCGCCGATCTGGTCAGCAGCGGCTGGTTCGGGCAGGAAGCGTCACGGCAGTACGAGCAGATTCGCGAGGCGGCCTACATCGATCCGCTCACGCCGTACACGCGCGATCAGTTCGATCAGGCCAACGCGTACGTGCAGCAGTTCGCGCGGGAGCGCCCGGATGTGGTTCGTCAGCTCGTGCGGAGCGTCGCGCCCGAGGTCTTCAGTGGCAGGTCGCGGATCCAGAGTCTCCGGGCCCGTTGACGGCCACGAAGTTCCAGTCGTAGCCGCCCGCTTTCAGCGCAAGCCGCAGCACGCCGATCGTGCTCAGGCGAACCTCGCTGTTCGGCTGTATGTCGACAAACGGATACGGCGGCGCGCCGCCGGTGCCGACCACGAACTCGCGGATGCCGTTGACCGGATCGGGTGCACCGTCCGGATCCTGGGGGGCGAACCGCTCGTAGACATGATCATGCGCGCCGAGGACGACCTCGGCGCCGGCCTCATAGAGGATGCGCCAGAACTCGCGCATCTGTTCGATGTTGCCGTGCTTGGACGAGGAGAAGAGCGGGAAGTGCCAGTACGCAATCGCGCACTTCGCGCGGTTCGCGGCGAGATCGGCCTTGAGCCAGGCTGCCTGCGCCGACCCTCGCCCGACCTGGATGTTGCTGTTCAACGCGACGACGTGCCAGTTGCCCAGCTCGTAGCTGTAGAAACCCGAGCCCGGCGGCCCCGCACTCGTGCCGAAGTAATCGAAGTAGGGACTGCCCGTCGTGGTGCTGTCGTACTCGTGGTTGCCGGCGACGGGCCGCGTGCGCGATTTGAAGCGTCCCCATGTCGAGTCGTAGCAGTCGCGGTAATTCTGCGCGGTGCCGGACGGATATGCGTTGTCGCCAAGCGCGAAGATGGTGCCGCCGATGGTATCGAGGAGTTGCGCGGTGGCCTGCGGGTTGCCACCGTTGGTGCACATACCGATGTCGCCCGCGCCGACAAAAATCTCGGTCGGGAGTACCGCGGTGGGCGCGGTGTCGGGGACCGACGGCACGTCGGCGCGGTTGACGCTCGGGAGGTTGCTCGGGCCGCTCAGGCCCTGCGGCGAGCCGCCACACGACACGGCGAACGCGCCGAGAGCCGCCAGCGTCCACCTTACCGCCCTCGTCATTGCGCCACGTCCGCCCTTAGACGGCATCTGCCTCCTGCGCCGGTAGATCGTAACCGGTTGTCAGAGACCGCAGTACGAAACGTTAACCCATGAAGATGGCTTCGCGCTACCCCTCCTGCCCGGAATTGCACCAGAACCTGCGCGTGATCGATTTCGAACGCCGGGTGCTCGAAGAGGCCCGAAATGAGCGTAATCCGCTCCTCGAGCGCGTCAGGTTCCTCGGCATCCTGGGGGGCAACCTCGACGAGCGGATGATGGTTCATGGCCGCGCCTGGGCGGCGCATCCGGGCATGAAGACGGTCGCGCGCAGGACGCACGCGTTGCTGCGCCAGGGTTACCGTGTCCTGCAGCATGAGTTGATGCCCGCGCTCGCCAACGCCGGCCTGCACCTTGTTGATTACGCCTCGCTCACCTCCGGCGAGCGGGCCGCCGTCGATCGCGGGTTCGCCGACACGGCACTTCCGCTCATCACGCCACTGTTCGGAGACGACTTCTGCCTCGCGACGATGCCGGGCCTCGGACTCAATCTCGCGGTCGTACTCGACGATGGCAGCGAGGCGACTCGTCTCGCGATCGTGCGCGTGCCCGACGAGCTCTCTCCGCTCGTGTCCGTGCCGGAGCGGCGCGGATCCGCGAACCAGGCGTTTGTCTGGCTGCATCAGGTGGTTGCCGCGAATATGCATCGCCTCTTTCCCGGATCGCGCATCCAATCGACGCACGCGTTTCGCATCATCCGTGACGCCGACATTGCGCTCGACTGCGGGGACGGCGAGCAGCTGCCGGGCCGCACCATCGACGCCGTGCGACAGCGCGACACCAACCCCGTGGTGATGCTGGTCATCGATCGCGGCGCCGCGCCGGCTGTGGTTGATCGCCTCGTGCGCGCGCTTCACGTACCGCCCGAGGCCGTCGTCCGCGCGCGGCACGTCGTCGACTTCAAACGGCTCTGGGATGTTGCGCAGATGCCGCGCGCCGACCTTCGCTACCCGGCGCTGACGCCGGCCATCCCGGCGCGCGTCGGACCCTGTCTGTTCGCGGCGATCTGCCGCCACGACATCCTGCTGCACCATCCGTTCGAATCGTTCCAGCCTGTCATCGATCTCGTCCGGCAGGCGGCGATCGATCCGGCCGTCGAGCGGATTTCCGCGACGCTGTACCGCACCGATCGCGGCGAGTCACCGCTGCTCGAGGCGCTCGTCGATGCCGCTCGCCGCGGCAAGGATGTGCGTGTGGTCGTCGAGCTGAAGGCGCGGTTTGACGAGCGCCGCAATGCGGAATGGTCGCTGACGCTCGAGGCGGCGGGTGCCCGTGTGATTCACGCACCGGCGCGGCTGAAGGTGCACGCGAAGATGCTGCTCATCGAGCGGCGCGAGGGCGCCAACCTGCGCCGGTACGCTCACCTGTCGAGCGGCAATTACAATTCCCTCACCTCGACCGTCTACACCGATCTCGCGCTGATGACGTGCGACGAGACGATTACGGCGGACGTCGCCGACCTGTTCGAGTTCATGAACGGCGGCACGCAGATGCCGGTGATGCGCGCACTGCTCGCCGCGCCGTTCGGGCTGCGATCGGGTCTCAATGCGCTGGTCGAACGCGAGATCGCGTGGGCGCAGCGCGGCGAGGCGGCCCACATCATCCTGAAGATGAATGCACTGGTCGATGCGGGCGCGATCGATCTGCTCCACCGCGCATCGCGGGCGGGCGTGCAGGTCGATCTCATCGTTCGCGGCGTCTCGTCGCTGCGGCCCGGCGTCCCGGGCGTCAGCGACCGCATTCGCGTCCGCAGCATCGTTGGCCGCTTCCTGGAGCACAGCCGAGCCTGGTATTTCCGCAACGGCGGTGCGGAAGAGATGTTCATCGGCAGCGCCGATCTGATGCCGCGCAACTTCGAGCGCCGCGTGGAGGTCGTCGTGCCGCTCAAAGATCGCGCGCTCGCGCACCGTCTGCGCTACGAAGTGCTCGACCTCTATTTGCTCGATAACACGTCGGCGCGCGAACTGCTGCCGAACGGGCGCTATCGGCGCGTCGTCCCGCGAGCAGACGAGCCCGCGATTGGCTGCCAGTGGCAGGCAGAAGCGCCACGATCCTCGGCGACCGCGACTCGGTGACGCTTCCGGTTGCGCCGGTCAGGAAACCGCTGCTGTGGCTCTGGGCGCCTTCCTGGTCCGCTTTGGTGGCTTGACTGGCGCGGGAGTCTCCGAACGCTCGAGATGCGAACGCGGCGTGGAGAACGTTCGCGGCCCGTGGTCGTCGAAGTCGATCGACGTGTGATATTCGTCAGCTCTCGTAACGGTGCCATGGCCGTACTGAGCCTGACTGACGCGATCGCCGGGTACGAAGAATTTCATTCAAATACTCCTTGAAGATCTTTCCTGTTCGCTCGGAACGCCGCTCAACGTTCGCCGATATAACTGCGCGTCCCCGATGCCCATGCGGACACCGGGGTCGCCGTGAGGAGCTTACGCCAGCTTGACGTTCTCGGCCCGTGGACCTTTGGGGCCCTGACCGATCGTGAAGGTCACGTTCTCGCCTTCGCGCATCGAGTCGAACGGGGTGCTGGTGCACGCGGAATTGTGAAAGAAATACTCGGTGCCTTCAGCCGTCGCGATGAAGCCGAAGCCCTTGTCGGTGATCCGCTTGATGGTGCCGCTGGTTGGTGCCATGTGAATCCTTTTGAAAGTGGCCAATAGGCCGTCTACGAGTGATCGCGTCGCCGCCGCACACTCGCCGCACATCGAGGCACCTGGACAGTCCCGAGGTTCCCAGCGCGAGTCTTGCGAATGTGAAGAAGAATGCCGTCCTGACGTGTTCAGGTTATGGTGCGGAAGCGGGGACTCGAACCCCGATGGCCTTGCGGCCACTAGCTCCTGAGGCTAGCGCGTCTGCCAATTCCGCCACTTCCGCCTGTGGTGGATTCCCGGGCGAACTCCCGGAAACATTCAGTATAACGGACGCGCCGGAATCGGGTAGACTTTCACCCGGAGGAAACCGGTCCTTGCGCAGGATTCTCACTATTGCCGTGTCCATGCTGGCCATCATTGCCGGCCTCGCGCTGTACGCGTTCGCGGGACAGTCGCCAGCCGAAAAGAAAGAGGGAAGCCTCATTCTCCGCGGCGACATGGCGTACTTCCTCGGACCCGGCAAGCCGAAGAACTGCACGTTGAATAACGTGTACAAGCGCGGTGACCCTGTAGGCTGGCGGATCGAAGCCGTTGACCCGCAGACGGGGCAGCACGTGGAGCCCGAAGCGCAGCTTGTGGTTCACCTCAATTACGGCGGCACCACCAAGGACATTCCGATGCGGTGGCGCGCCAACGCGAACAACCCGACCTATCAGTTCTGGGTTGCCAAGTGGATCGTGCCAGCGGATGCGCCAACCGGCATCGTCCGTTTCACGGTGACGGCGAAGGACAAGTACGGCCGCACCGGCGAGTTCAAGCCGTTCGACGTCGAAGCCTCACAGCTGACGATCGTCGACGACACCCCATCGAGCAAGTAAGCAGGAGCGAGAGGAGATCGTAATGCGCAGAACGCTGACCATCGTCCTGTCATCGGCCGTCGTCGTCGCCGGCTTCGCCCTGGCGTCGCTGCACGTCGCGGCGCAGGAGAAGAAGACAGGCAACCTGATTCTTCGGGGCGACATGGCGTACTTTTTCGGGCCGGGCAAGCCGAAGAACTGCACGCTCAACAACGTCTACAAACGGGGCGAGCCTGTGGGCTGGCGCATCGAAGCGGTCGATCCGCAGACGGGGCAGCATGCCGAGCCTGACACGCAGCTCGTAGTCCACCTGACTTACGCAGGGCAGACGAAGGACATTCCGATGCGGTGGCGCGCAACCGCGACACAGCCGGAACGCACCTTCTGGGTCGCGAAGTGGATCGTTCCGGCGGATGCGCCGACGGGCATCGTGCGCTTCACCGTGACCGCGAAGGATAAATACGGGCGCACCGGCGACTACAAGCCGTTCGACGTCGAAGCCTCGCAGCTGACGATCGTCGGCGACGGCCCGTCGAGCAATTAAGCAGGGATCCATGCGCGCCGCGACTCTTCTCGGCGCCGCGCTTGTCCTCGCGCTCACCGGCTTCGGATGTGGGCGCGCTGGACAATCTGCCGGGTCTGAAAAGACCCGTGACGAAGGCCGGGTCCTTTCAGACCCCGCAGATCAGCAGACCTCCTCGGCTCAGGGTACGCCTGCCTCTGCCCCCGCACCGAAACGTCTCACGCTAAATTACGACAGGACCAAGACTCCGAAGCCGCTGGTCGGCACGAGCGTGGATGCGACGGCCGAAGGTCTCCCTCCGAACAAGACGCTCAGCCTCGTGTGGGGAACCGTCGACGGCGGTTGGGTGATCGAGGACTACTTCCATTTTCGAGGGAAGAAATACAACGAGACTGCACGCGCGTTGTCCTCGGCAACGACCGATGCGAACGGCGTGCTGAAAGCGCGCTTCACCATCCCCGAAGACTTCGGCGGCGTTCATGAAGTGTTCGTGCGCGACGGCAACGCGACGCTCGCGCAAGGCGGCGTTGAAGTCGCCCAGACGTTCGAAGTGTCTCCGAAGGAAGGTCCCGTCGGCACCCCCATCGAGCTTCGCGTGAAAGGCCTCGGCTGGCGGACGATGGAGAGCACGTGGGTAGTGAACTGGGACAACCAGGAAGCCGGCTATGTATCGGCGACGAGCTCGCGCGGCTCCGCAGTCGCGCGCTTCCGCGCGACAGGCCCGGTCGGCGATCACACGATCAACGTGCTCACCGGCTACATGGGACAGGGTTACCTGAATCATGAGCAGGCGCCCAACGCGTATCTGCCGGTGCCGCAGTTTGCGTTTCGCGTAACGCCCGGCCGCGCGGCGACGCCCGCTTTCTACGCCGAGCCGTATCAACCGCAGCCGGTGCCCGCGTCAACAGGCGTCAGCGGCGCATCCGCGAAAATCACACCCACTCAGGGACCGGTCAACACGAAGGCATCGCTCCAAGTCACCGGTCTGCCGGCCAATGCTCCTGTCTCGCTCATCTGGGGCACGTACGAAGGCAGCCGCGTCAGCGGCAACGGCTTCGCGCCCATTGAAAACGAGCTGACGAAGGTCACGACGACGGCGGACGGCCGCATTTCAATGCCGGTGTCGATCCCCGAAGATCTCGGCGGCCGGCATGCGATCGAAGTGCGTGCCGGCGACAAGACGCTCGCGACCACGTACTTCGTCATCGAAACGAGCATCGTCAGCATGACGCCGGCGTCGGGCCCGGCGGGTACGCCGGTGACCATCCATCTGAAGGGCGTCGGGTGGACGGAGTACGACAACATCTACGTCGCCACCTACGACAACGCGTACATGGGCTATGCGTGTGGCTTCAACACCGCCGGCGACGTCGTCATTCACTTCACGGCGGCGGGCGCGCCGGGCGTGCATCTCATCGATCTGTATCCGGGGATCTACCAGGGACCCGACGGCGGGCAGCAGCTCTATCGCCTGCCGCAGCTCACCTACGCGGATGATCATCCTGGGAACAAGATCCCCGCGTTGCGCTTCGCCTTCGAGGTCACCCCGGGGCCGGCGCGCGGAAACACACCGCGCCTGACGGGCGATACTCAATAATCAAATCCCAAATCCCAAATCCCAAATCCTAATCAGGTTCTGCGGTCGCGAAGTTCGTTGCGCTGCGAGTGTCTTTTCGATTGAAAGTGGATGCTTCATATAGAAGCATTCCGCCTGCCACGTCCGCCGCGGGCCCTTTGGACCTTCTCCTGGATTGGGATTTGGGATTTGGAGCTTGGGATTTGGGATTTCTACCAGTGCGCCGCCTATCGCTGACAACCTGGATTCTGATCTCGATCATCGCCGGCGGGCTCTTCGGCTATCTCTTCCCCGATGCGGCGACACAACTCCGCGTTTTGAGCACGATCTTCATCCGCCTGATTCGCACGATCGTCGCGCCGCTGCTGTTTGCGACGCTGGTTGTCGGCATTGCTGCCCACGGCAATCTGAAGCAGGTCGGACGCATGGGCGTCAAAGCGCTTGTCTATTTCGAGCTCGTGACGACACTGGCGCTGCTGATCGGATGGGCGGCGATCACGATCAGCCGCGCGGGCGTCGGCATTACGCTGCCGCCGCCACCGGCCGGGGAACAGGCGGCCGCGCCGGCGCCGCAGTCGTGGCAGGACATCGTGCTCCACGCCTTTCCCGAGAACATTGCGAAAGCCGTCGCCGACGGGGAAGTGCTCCAGGTCGTCGTCTTCAGCGTGATCTTCGGCGCCGCGCTTGCGCTGGTTCCCGAGCCCCGCCGGCGCCCGCTGCTGTCATTCGCCGAAGCGCTCGCCGAGACGATGTTCAGGTTCACGAACATCGTCATGCTGTTCGCGCCGATCGGCGTTGGCGCGGCGATCGCGTATACGGTCGGTCACCTGGGCGTCGGCATTCTCGTCAACCTGGCGAAGCTGCTCGCGACGATGTACGTCGCGGTCATCGTGTTCGTCGCCGGCGTGCTGCTGCCGGTCGCGATGATCGCGCGCGTGCCGATCCGCCGGTTCATCCGCGCGGCCGCCGAGCCGACGTCGATCGCGTTTGCGACCGCGAGCTCGGAAGCGGCGCTGCCGCGAGCGATGGAGAACATGGAGGCCTTCGGCGTCCCGCGCCGCATCGTCGCCTTCGTCATCCCGACCGGCTACTCGTTCAACCTTGATGGGTCCACGTTGTACCTCTCGCTCGCGGCGATTTTCGTCGCCCAGGCGGCCGGCATTCAGATGTCCATCGGGCAGCAGCTTCTGCTGCTGCTGACGCTGATGCTGACGAGCAAAGGGGTCGCCGGCGTTCCGCGTGCGGCGCTCGTCATCCTGCTCGGCACCGTCAGCAGCTTCAACCTGCCGGCGGAGCCGGTATTCATCATTCTCGGGATTGACGCGCTGATGGACATGGCTCGCACGGCGACCAACGTCCTGGGCAACTGCCTGGCGACGGTGGTGATTGCGAGGTGGGAAGGTGTGAAGCTCCAAGATCCAAGTTCCAAGATCCAAGCTCCAACGTAGCAAGATGCGGAGCACGCCGCCGCCCGCCGAAGGCGGAAAGCGCGCAAGCGAGATTTCCGCGTCGACAACTTGGATCTTATTCCTGCCGTTTCGCGATCCAGACCTTTTTGCACTCGAGGCACGCATACCACGCGCGGCGGTGGCTGCAGAACTCGAAGCTGGTCACCCCGGCGTGATTGCAGTACGGGCAGTGCGTATTCGGCCAGACGCGGTTGCTGCCGGACAGCAGCATATCGAATCGCTCGCTCAGGTGAAGCGCCTTCAGATGCTGATGGCGTGCCGTGCTCATGAGCGCACCGGTACGCGCGCGGAGCAGCCGGCCGACTCGGGCGTAGAGAAGGTTTGGCGCGAACGGCTTGAGGAGCACTCCGTCGCATCCCGCCACCAGTGCGTCGGGGACACGCTCGGCGACCGCCGTCGTCACCAGTACCCGCGGCGCCATCGGCAACGATTTCGCCTCGCGGCAAATCTCGACGCCGTCGCTCCCCTCGAGCTCGAGCTCCGTCACGATCAGCGCCGGCGGATGACGGCGGAGGAATTGTTTCGCGACATCCGCCGATCCGGTGGCGGCCACCCGATAGCTTCCTCGTAATACCGTCGCCAGGTTTGACGCTTCGGGGGACGGATCAACAAAGAGAAGGTCAACAGATTGAACCGAGGCAGGCGCGGCAAGCGACGAGGTCTGAATACGCATGGATACGCCCCCTTTGGTACGCCGCTAATCTAATTATTAAGGACGGGAATTATAGCGCCTGAGCTAGCGCGGCTGGTGCTCTTGGCCCCTCCCCGTTCGATGTAGACGCTGATGCTCGCGAATCAGTTGGACGTCAGCCTGTTCAACGCGTGCTGCTTTCCACCACGCGATTTGCCTCGGCAGCGTCCGGCGTCCCACCCTGAATAGGGCGATCGTCCGAAGGAATGCCCGCTCGCGGCCTGGGCCCCACGCAAAGCCATATTGCGACCGGATTGCGGCCGGCAACTGGCCGGCGGCGAGCAGGGAAAGGATCGGTGTCACTACAGACCGGCCGATCCGGCCTTCGAACGGTGTCACCAACGATGACGCGAGCGTGCGCGCCTGATGCCCGACGACAATGTCGCCGGAGGTATAGCCGCGTGTGACGAGCGCACGCATCGCGTTCCAGGAGCGCGGCACGGCGTCGACTGCGGCGCCGAGCGCGACGGCAACGTCCGCGCTCTCGATGCAGTAGCGATCGCGCTCCGCGTCCGTGAGCGGCGCAACAAGCTGTTCGTATGCGAGAAGAGTGGATTCGATGAGGGTCGCGTGCACCCACAGCAGCAGCTCCGGGTCTTCGGCCGAATAGTTCGTACCCGCCGCGAACCGACCGCACGCGTGCGGCAGTCTTCCATGGACGCGCCGATGAATCGCGCGAATGCCGTCGATGGCGGTCTGCCGCTGGTCGGCCGTGCCGAATGAGATCGCGAGCATTGCGCCGATGGTCTGATGGAGCCGGAAGAGCGCGCCCTGCGTGTTGCCGCGGAACGTACTGTGCTCGGCCACGCCAGCCGCGATCAGCGGGTGCGCGAGCTGCAGCAGAATCGCGCGCAGCCACGCGAGAATAAGGACGCGCTCAGCGTTGATACGGCGCGTGATGTC
>Ga0075424_100003214_pt1 | contig 15210 bp, 19 predicted proteins | sample SoiMethybrSBSTD3_FD_75301 | JGI IMG/M metagenome (GOLD analysis project Ga0075424, IMG submission 75301) | Bulk soil microbial communities from a Populus tree surrounding site in Tennessee, USA - Soil MetaG P. TD hybrid SBSTD3 | ecosystem: Environmental > Terrestrial > Soil > Tree plantation... | reverse complement strand
GATCGTCTTGGTCGCGCCCTTGGCTGCGACTGACGGCGGCGTGCCTTCGCTTACGAGGACGTGAACCTTGAGACGAACCAACTCAGCCGCCAAGGCAGGGAGGCGGTCGAGTTCCCCGTCGGCAGATCGATACTCGATCAGGATGTTCTGTCCCTCGATGTATCCGAGTTCACGGAGCCCCTGGCGGAAGGCCTCGGGCCAGGCGGCATTCGCCCTGAGATCGGCCGCCAGATAGCCTATTCGAGCACCCTTCTGCTGCGCCGCGACGGCGAGCGGCGCACCGAGAAGGCCGATGGCAAGAACGACCGCGAGCCCGATCAGTCGCATGGGCACCTCGTGGACGATGGCTGGCGGGGAGTCTAGCCGAACGCCACAACGCGCACCAGCACGGCGGCGAGCCCGCGCGAATCAGTTGTCGTACGCGGACCGGTTGATGACCGCGCCGCACGTACACGTCATCCAGGCGCGGTCGCCCTCTAGGCTGGTGTCAAGCTCGCCGCAGCGTCGGTACTCCTGGAAGAACGCGTAGAGCGCGTCGAAGAGAGCCGGGTTGGTCGAGCACGCGCTACTGGATGACCTTGGTCCGCCCGCCCGCCCATTTCCGCTATGCGTCTCCGCCTACGCGGGATTCTTCGAACAGCCAACTTGAGACACATGATTCAGCCGGACTCTGTGATCGTGCCCGCCAGTCTTCGCACTGCTCCTGTGTTCGCGAAAGAGAATCCCCTTATCCTTTGGTCGCCAGACGACTTCGGCCCCACGGGGAGTTGAGACCGAGTCCGTCGTTGGTCTATTGAGGACTACAACTGCGTGGAAAGGCCACCCCTTTGACTCCCGCGAACCCGGTCGTTGCTCCCGGATTATTTGAATCGGGCGCAACTTTGATGAACCATGCGTTCGGTCCGGGGACGGCGTAGGCACGGTCTCCGGCCCGGCGAATTCGGTAGCCGCGGGCAAGCATGCACGCTTCGAGCAACTGAAGTTGGCTCTGTGCGCCCTGAAAACACGCAGCGAAGTCCTCGGGAGGGGCGATCCAGTCCCCAGTGCTCATAACCCAGTTCGGGGCGCGATCAACTGGGTAAATAGACGGCGCGCAACCTGTCGTGACGAGGAGGGACAGCGCGGCGATCTCCGAAGCCCATCGCAGTCGCATCATCGCTTGCCCTCACGGGCCGAAGGAGAAATGAACGATGCTGACGCGTCTTTCTGGCATCACGATCAGTTCGATGGCCACCAGATTTGCGCCAGGTATAGCCGGGGTAGCGATGTTGGCCCAAACGGAATAAGCGGGCCCAAGCTCGAATCGGGCGGCTTGCTCGATCCACTTGACCACTTCCCAAGTGATGCGCATAAACCCGACCGGGTAGTAGCGTCCGACGAGGATCCTGCGCGGTGGTTCCTGATCATTGGTGAACAGGGCTTGAACAGACGTCCCGATCCCGGTTGATTGGTTAAACCTCACAATCATGGTGCCTGTGTTGAATGGCTGTAGCCGCAAGGTCCAGCCGTCGGGAGCGGTAACCTGACGTGCGTATCTCTCCCACTCCTCCCGCGTGAGAGCGAAGATCTTATCGGCGTCGGGCTTGCTGATGATCGGCTCCTGTGCGGTCGCAATCTTGTCCGCCTTCCCGATCACCCCGGCGTATTGCACGACGACGTTGTCTAACACCGGCCTCATCATCGAAAGCAAGCGTGAGAGAAAATTGGAAGCCGCCATCATCGTCTTCTCTCACCGGGCTCGGCATCCCGGTCGTCGCGGACGTAATCGTCCCGAATCCTAGGTAACAATAGGGGATCAACTGTCGATGCGTCAAGATCAGTCCCAAGGGCATTTCCGGAATGATGGGTTCGGTCGAGCGACGGCATCCAGCTTGATTCGCGCTCGTCGCGCTGGATGCTCTCGCGCGGATCTGGATTCTCGGTCGACCTTCCGGAAATAGTTCCCGCACAAGAGACTATCGTGGAAGCCCCAGCGATCCGTCTCCTTATCCGCGAGAAGCTCAAGGACGGACGGCTCCCGTATGACAGCATGCCGCGATTCTGGGGGGCCCAGGCGACGAGGAGATTTGCGACGCCTGCGATCTGCGCATCGAGAAGACTCAATTAGTGCTGGAGGGCATCAGCGTCAAGAAGCCCATTCAATTCCACGTTGTGTGCTTCCAACTCTGGGATCGCGAGCGGCGCGAGGCGCTGAACTGGTTACGCGCCGCCACGCGGGAGGCCGCTATGGACCAAGAAGTCCTCAGCCGCCTCATCCGAGGCAAGCTCCAGAACAGACGCCTCCCGCATGAGGGCGTCAAAAGGATCTGGAGTAGTCCAAGCGACGGCGAAACATGTGACGCCTGCGACACGGTCCTCGCCAAGGACCAGATGCTGATGGAAGGGCTCACTCTGGACCTTGGCAGGAGCCATTTGTTGCAGTTGCACGTCCGGTGTTTCCAGATGTGGGAGCACGAACGGCGCGCCGCCTAGCCCATCACGGCTCGCCCTTTATCAGCGCCTCCCATGCCGCCCGCTGCGTCGCATGCCAGGGCGTCGGCTCCCATCCGGTGCCCGGTCGCGCTAGTCGGTGACGGCGGTCGCTCGCTTCACGCCGACGCGCTCGTCGTCACCGACACGCGGACCGTGAAAAGTCTACACGTCTGTTACGAGCCGGACACTGATGGCAACGCAATGTCAGTCCCTGCGCATGAGCCAGCCGCCAGCGGATGGGAAAGTCCGCGGTTTCTGTGAATGCCGGGTTAGGCGAATTCCCGGAAGCATCTGGCACTTCCTTTGCGGTTTGGTTGCAACATGAAGTGCTCTCGCTCCGTTTGGTCCTTGCTCGTGGTTCTCGCCACCCCTGAGGCGGTTGCTGCAGAGACGACCATCTATTTCTTGGAGCACCCCATGGAGGTGCCGGCGCAGCTTGTGCTGTTCGCCGGCGGTTTGGCTCTACTTGGTCTCGGAGCTGCGGTCCGGAGGTGGCGGGAGGCGCCCACACCAGAGCACGAGCGTTCCGACGAGCCGCCGCTCGGTCAGACACTTGACTCCCGCATCATCGTCGTTGGCTCGCCCGTGTCTGGCGCTGCGGAGAACCCAGGCCGCACCGACCCGTCCGAGGAAGTCGCCGCTCGCCAGTGAATTGCTGGAAGTGTTCTCAGCCGATTGCGCTCACCGACATCGTCGAGTCGAACATCGGCCATCTGTCGCACGTCGAATGTTCGCGGCCCCGAAGCCTGACACCGGACGAGCGTCACCTGCTCTTCGTCTACTGCTTGGATCACGTCGTCGCCCAATGCCTGCCCTGTGGTCTCAGCTTGCGCCTCATGGAGCTTGCCGCCGATCCGCTCGGTGGTCGTTTCAACCTGTGCCCTCGGTGCCGCAGGGATCTCACCGAGAACGCGCGAGCACACCTCTACAAGCTTCCCCCTGTGCTGCTGGCTAGAGCACGCGAGGGGCGGGAGGCGGCGCAGCGTCTCGTGAAGACGAGTCAGCAACTGGTGGACAACGCAGATGTTCCGATCCGCGAGGCTGAGGCCGTGCTCTTCGAGTCGCAGCAGGCCCTCCGTGCAGCGATGAGTAAACGGCCCTGAGCTAGTCGTTCCGCCAGCCTGCGCCACCCTCGGCGAAGCTGAGTGCTGCTCTCAGGAGTTCACCGCGTTGGTCGAGCGGTTCCATCAGAGCCAGCGCCTGATCTCGTCGCTGGTCATTTCCAGCCGCAGCGACTCGCGGACAGCGGGCGCAAGGTTCGCGGCGCTGATGTTCTCCCGCATCTCGCGGTCGACGTCGCTCCGCGGTATTCCGGCCGCTTCGAGCCTTGCGGCGATCCCGCGCAGTCTCTCCAACGTCTGGACCGCGAGCACCGTGAGATCGGATCGTTCGTCGGCTGTCATTCGCGTAGCGTTCTGCCTCGTCAGCGGCCATGACGCCGCGTTTGGTCGAGCACGGGGCTACTGGATGATGTGATCCGCCCGCCCCAGCACCGAAGGCGGAATCGCCAGCCCAAGGGACTTCGCGGTCTTGAGATTGATGACTAACTCAAACTTGGTCGGCTGCTCGACAGGCAGGTCGGTGGGCTTCGCGCCTTTCAGGATCTTATCGACAAATACTGCGGCACGTCGGGACATTACAGAGAGGTCGGCTCCATACGACAGGAGCAAGCCGTGACGTGTCATGTCCGCATAGGCGCTGATGGTGGGTAGGCGATGCTTCAACTCGTCGAGAATCCAGTAGAGCTTCATGGCGTCGCGTAGGTCCTCACGGACGGTGGTCCCGCCACTCCGGACGAATCCCGACCACTGCCCAGCGACATTAGCGGCCGACATGTTCGTCGCGGCCATCTGCTCTTCCCTACCGGACGCGCACCCAAGGGCGGCAATGCAGGACAGCGCGAGAAGCACAATCGCGGTTGCTTTCATCGTGGCTCCCTCCACGAGGACCGCGTGCGGGCTGTACAGATCGCCGAACTTGATCTGCCCCACGGCAGTGAAAGGGAGGGTGAGAGGCTCACCCTCCCCGTTTCCTGTCGGATGGTTACTCGCTACCTCTCTGCCGGTCGCGGAGGCTTGGGCTCGCCGCCCGTGGCCTTCTCGTTGGAAGTCTTGTAAGGGGACTTCTCTTCGGAAGTGCCCTCGCTGGAACGCCTCTCCGCGGTGGTGTCACTGATCTTCGTCATGACGAGCTGGTCATGGCTCTTCTTGTAGGTGGCCTTGACCTGATCGCCCGGCTTCAGACGACCGATCTCGGCCGCCGTGTCGGTGTCCGCAACCAAGGTCAGCTCCTTGCCCTTGGTGTCCCTGATCGACACGCTGTTGCTCCTCGTGTCGACCGACACCACGCTGCCGGTGACGTTATGCGGAATGGCCATCACGCCCGGCTTCTCAGCCGGCGCGGTGCTCGGAGTCGTCGCGGACGAACCGGGCCGGTCCGCGGCGATGGCCGGGCCGCTCAGCAGCAGCGTTGCGAGGCCGGCGGCAAAAAGTACAGTTGCACGATTCATCGAAACCCCCTGTCTCCTAGGAAAAACACGCACGTTTACGGGCCATAACCTCTCAGGGTGGGTGCAACGGCTATACCAAGGTCAAATCGCAGATCCCGAATTGCACCGCACGACGGCTTGCGGCAAGCACAGGAAAATGAAGACCGCGACTGGGAGCGCGGCTGCGACGATGGATCAGAGAGTCGAAGATTTGACGTCGGGCCCCAGAATTACTCGATAACTATTACATCGGCGCGGGTTGATCACTCACCGCCGGGCAGCCTATCGCAAGATGAGAACGAGATGAGAGCGTCCGCGAGAGCCTATCCCGGCAGGCGTTTGTCGCGAATCAACCCGCTATCGTGCTAGCCTCTTTGCCGTCGGGAGGGTCGCCGTATGCAGGTGAATTGTGTGAAGTGCTCTCAGCCGATTGCACTCACCGACATCATCGAGTCGTCCGCCGGTCGCCTGTCGCACCTGGATTGCGCGCGCAGCCAGGGGATAACCCCCGAAGAGCGCGCCCTACTGTTCGTTTACTGCTCCGATCACGCCATCGCGACGTGCCGTCCGTGTGGCCTTCAGTTCAGGATGATGAACTTAGCCGCGGACCCCCTTGGAGGACTCACGAATCTCTGCCCGCGATGCCGAACCGACCTTACCACGACTATGCGCTTACATCTTTTCAGCTGCGCCGTACCGCCTGCCGAAATACTGCGGCTGGCGCAGGAGGTCCGAGAGGCGGCGCGAATGTTGGTGAAGCAGAGCCAGCAAACCACCGACTCGGACGTCCTGATCCGAAAAGCCGAAGCCCATCTGTTGACGCGGCAGCGAACGCTCCTCAGAGCCATGGCCACGAACGGCGGCCTCAAGCGCGAACGCTGACCGTCGCTGCCAGCGATCCTCGTCGAGAGTCCAGCCCTTCTGCCAAACACGCGTCAGCGTCGTGCATTTCTCCGTCGGCCCATGCGGGTAGGCAACGCGGGTCTCACGATCAGTTCGATGGCCACCAGATTTGCGCCGGGCATAGCCGGGGCAGCGGTGTTAGCCCAAACGGAATACGCGGGCTCAAGATCAAGTCGCGCGGCTTGCTCGATCTGCTTGACCACTTGCCAAGTGATGCGCATAGACCCGACCGGATAGTAGCTTCCCACGAGGATCCTAATCGGTGGTTCGTGATCGTTGGTGAACAGCGCTTGAACAGACTTCCCGATTCCGGTTGATTGGTTAAACCTCGCAATCATGGTGCCTGTATCGAAGGGCTGTAGCCGCAAGGTCCAGCCTTCGGGAGCGGTAGCCTGACGTGCGTGCCTCTCCCACTCCGCTCGCGTGAAATCGAAGATCTTATCGGCGTCGGTCTTGCTGATGATCGGCTCCTGTGCGGTCGCAGTCTTGTCCGCCTTCCCGGTCACCCCGGCGTATTGCACGACGACTTCATCCAATACCGCCGCCTTCATCATCGAAAGCAAGCTCGAGAGAACATTGAGAGCCGCCATCGTCGTACTCTTCTCACCGGGCCAGCGCCCGTCGCGTCGGTAATCGTCCCGAAACCTCGGTAACAATAGGGGATCAACTAGAGGTGGGTCAAGACAAGTCCCAAGGCATTTTCCGGAATGATGGGTGCACTGTGTGGGTTCTTCCGGAAACCTGCCCCTGTGAAAACTCATTCAGTCTTGACGGACAGCCCCTCCCGGCAGAATCTAATCGCCCGATAGAAAGGAGCTCTGAAATTGCTATGGAAAACCCTCTAGAGTTCGCCGACACGACGAGACGCGAGATTCTTCGCAAGGCCGTCTTCATCACTCCTGTCATTCTCACTCTGCCGGTCATTCCGTCCTTCGCGAAGGCCGGATCGAACGAAGCAAACGATCCAGAGCATCAGGGCAGTCACGGTGATTCAAAGGATGCGACCAGCAGTGGTGGCTCGACGAGCGAGGAGCGCCGTCGTCGTCGCCATCGGGGTTGGTGGTTCTTCAACTGGTAGATCGTCGACCGTCGACCGCAGGCGGAGGGCGACGGCTGTGCGCGAGAGCGCCGTTTACGCGCGACTGCTAATGCGCCGCTGCCACCGATCTTCCTGGTCGGTCCAGCCCCGCTGCTTGACCTTCAACCACCGCCGCGTCAGCCCCGCTTCGTACAGACTGGCCTCGTCCTTGGCCACGTAGCCCTCATAATCGCGCGCGATCACCTCGGACCGCGCCTCGAAGCCATTTCGCGCAAGCCGCCGCACCGGCAGGACCAGGTCGTTGTCGGCTACGGCGTCCTCCAGCCGAGCGCGGCGTTCGCGGAGTGGACGCCCGATCAGGTCGCGGCCGTCCCGGTGCAGCACGTCGAACACAATGAACATCGGCGGCGTGGCGATCGCGTCGGGGTCGGGCTCGCGCAGCCACTCGAAGCGTGACCGAAGCTGCTGATCGTAGATCGCCACCTCGCCGTCGAGCACCAGGGAGCGCGCCGACAGCTTGGCGACTGCCGCCGCTATGTCGCGGAAGCGGCGGGTGTGGTCGCGTCCGTTCCGGCTGACCAGGCGGACGCGGCTGCCGTCCTTGTACGCCAGGATGCGCCAGCCATCGACCTTCTCTTCGTAAACCCAGCCGTCGCGGTGGAACGGCGCGCGGACGAGCGTCGGGGCCATCGGTGTGTATTCGGACAGTACGAACAGTGATTCTACCCGCGCGGTCCAGCGCTGCGACGGGCTCAGTTCAGCGCTGCCCAGCGGATGAGGTCCACATCAGCATCCTCTGGTGTGACCCACCGCTCGAACACCACCCCGCACGCGCTGGCCACAGTCAGCCGGTAGCCGTTCGACGCGGGCTCGGTCGCGTGCCCCGTCATGCCGCCGTGCAGTCGGTGGTCGCGGACGAACTCCTCAAGGTCGGCCAGCAGGTCATGCGATCTCGTTCTCGCTCCGTCACTGTACATCATGCGCAGGACGCGGTTGATGCGGAGCCAGGGATGCCCAGAGGTGAGCGTTCATTACTGGGCCAAGAAGCCCCCATCAACAGCCATCGCATGACCAACCACGAAACTCGCTGCAGTCGTGCAAAGCCAGACGACGGCCGCTGCGATCTCTTCGGCCTCGCCGAAGCGTTCGATTGGCTCCCGCGCCACCATGGCTTTGACGATCTCGGGATCGTAATTTTTCGTGACGGCAACCGCCATCGGTGTGTTCACCATTCTAGGGCAGACCGCGTTAATGCGAATCCCCTGGGGGGCATACTCCAGCGCGGCGGATCTCGTCAGGCCGATGACTCCATGCTTACTTGCGGAGTACGCACTTCGTCCTTTCGAGCCCACCATTCCGCCGATCGACGAACAATTCACGATTGCACCGCTTCCCTGGGCGATCATGCAACGAAGCTCCGCCTTCATGCAGTTCCACACACCGCGCAGGTTGACGTTGATGATGCGATCGAACTCGTCGTCGCTCGTATCCAGCAACGACGCACCAGCGCTGTTGATACCGGCGTTGTTGAACGCGGCGTCCACGCGGCCGTACCTGGCGGTGGCTTGCTCGATCATCGTCGTCACCTGAGCCTTGTCCGTGACGTCGCAGGTCAGGCCGATCGCGTTGTGGCCCGCAGAGCAGATCCTCTCGGTGCCCTTGCTGAGCGCCTGCTCATCGCGGTCAGCAAGAACCCCCCGATGCGCCTGCTTCGGCGAACGCCCACGCGGTCGCAAGACCTATCTCGGCGCCGGCTCCGGTGACGAGGGCAACCTTCCCTTTCAAGATCTCGGTCATACCTATGCTCCTTGAACACCACACCAGGCTCACGATAGTCTCCGTAGCGCCTCCCACGCCGCCCGCTGCGTCGCGTGCCATGGCGTCGGTTCCCATCCGGTGCCCGTCGCGCTCGTCGGCGAATGCTCCATCCCCGTCGTGTAGAACGTCGCTCGCCAGCCGCGCTCAGCGTAGCGCGTGAGGTTGAAGATCGTAGCCTTGGCGGTGCATCCCAACGGCGACATGGCCCACACCAGTCCACGAGTCCAGCCTGGTGCGGGCGAAGCAAGGTCAGCATCAGACCGTCGCGTTGAGAAAAGTCAGGACCTCGCCCCCGGCTCAGTGTCACGCCGAGCACCCGCGGCGTCGGCGCCGTGAATGTCGCCAGCATCTGATGCTCAAGAGACCTCGTTGTACGGCACAGTCCGGTGAAATGCCGCGTCGGTGAGGTCGAGTCCACCAACGGCACGGCGTCACAACCGTCCAGCAAGGGCATCTGGCATGGCCGGATGTACATTAGCTGGTGCGGTACGCTCGGCACGGCTTTCTCCCGCTCGCGCAGGCGGAATAGCGGGTCGAGCACACAGAAGGCTGATATTTATGCGCTCGTCATGAGCGCGCGATAGGATGCGCCCCGATGGACACTGACGTGCTTGCGAACGGCGTTCACCTCGTAGGCAGCGTCCCGCTTGCCAGCGCGGAGGCGGTGTTTCGAGCGGTTGCCCCGACGATAGGCGACCGGCTCCGGCGCATCCCCGACGGGGAGACGGGCCCGCGCTCCGACTGGATCGTCTGGCAGCTGCCGATCTTCACCGCGCAACCAGAACTGGAGATTGTGCCGCCGGCGCCCGACAGCTGGCGCCCGCTTCCGCGCGTGCGGCTCGCCGACGGCGGACGGCGGGATCGTGTGCGATTCGAAGCGCTTGGCTACGCCGACGCGGCGATCACCTCGTATCGGGCTTTCGCCCGACTCAAGCGAGATGGCGTAATCCCCATCGCCTGCCGGTTCCAGTGCTGTCTGCCCACCCCCCTGGCGCCCGTGTTCGCGTTCGTCATCCCCGAGCATCAGCCGTTGCTCGAGCCGCTCTACGAGGCGCGCCTGCTTGCGGAACTCGACCAAATCGTGCGCGAGGTGCCCCACGACCAGCTCGCGATCCAATGGGACACGAATTTCGAGTTCGGTATGCTCGAAGGCGTCTTCCCGGTGTGGTTTAACGACGTCAAGGGCGGCATCCTGGAACGTCTCCTACGACTGGCGCGCCACGTGCCAACGGATGTCGAGCTTGGCTATCACTTCTGTTACGGCGACGTGCAGCATCGCCATTTCACCGAGCCTGGCGATGCGGGGAAGCTCGTCGATATCGCCAATGCCCTGTCGGCCAGTCTCGGTCGTGCGCTCAATTGGGTACACATGCCGGTGCCGCGTGAGCGAACGGACGAGGCCTTCTACGCTCCGCTCCAAGAATTGCGCTTGCGTCCAGAGACCGAGCTTTATCTCGGAGTCGTGCACCACACCGATGGCATCGAAGGGACGGCGCGGCGCATCCAGGTCGCGCGACGGTTCAGCCCGGGCTTCGGCATCGCCACCGAATGCGGCTGGGGCCGCCGCGCCCCGGCGACGCTCGACGCGCTGTTGCGCTTCCACCGTGAACTCAGCCGTCCGGTTCACGATGCAAGCGTCGCGCCGCGCCGCTTCGAGTGGCCGGCGCAGTTCGTGCGCGTTCCAGAAGAGGAATGGGTACACCAGCCCGTGGACACGTTCGGCCTTCACTACGACACGGTCGAGAACCACGGCTGGTACAGAAACCTTGACCCGACGGTGGAGGATCTGGCGCGGCATCTAACCGGCGAGCAGGTTCTGGTGGACTACTCCGGCGGCACCGGCATCCTCCTCGACCGTCTGAAATTGCGTGTGTTCGACAGACGTTTCGGTGTGGTCATCGTGGACAGCTCGCCGAAGTTCTTGCGTGTCGCGCTCGACAAGTTCCGCGAGGACGATCGGGTGGCATTCCGGTCCTTGCGTTGGCTGAAGAGCGAAAAGCGTCTCCAGCGCCTCGAGGAGGTGCTGGGGGAGGAACTGCTAGCGCGCGGCATCGACGCCATTGCCTCCACGAACGCGATCCATCTATACCTCGACCTCCTTGGTACGCTCGCGTCGTGGGCACGCGTGCTTCGGCCGGGCGGACGCGTGTTCGTGCAGTCAGGCAATATCCGCAATCCGGAGGCCAAGCCCGCGGAATGGGTGCTCGACGAGACCGTGTGGGCGATTCACGAAGTTGCCACCGGCCTCGTACGCAACGATGCGCGTTACGCGGCGTATCGGCCGCTCCTTGATGACCACGCGCGAATGCAAGAATACCTGGCGTATCGCGACCGCGTATTTCTTCCGGTGCGGCCGCTTGACTACTATCTGCGCTGCTTCGATGAGGCAGGCATCGCTGTTGAAACCGTTACGGCGCGCGGCATCGAGGCGCGGGTCGACGACTGGTTCGAGTTCCTGAGCGCCTACCACGAAGCCGTGCTCGGCTGGATTGGCGGCTCGTCGAAGCTCGACGGATCAACGGCAACTCCAGAAGCTCTCAAGGATCGTCTGGCGCTGATCCGTCACGCGATGGACACCCTCTTCGGGGGACGTCCTGCGTTTCGCTGCTGCTGGACGTACATCAACGGCTTACGGCGATAACGTTACGCTTTTCGCCGCCTGCGCGCCCTCGACGTGTGTTGGTGGACAAGAGGTGCGCTTCGCCTACACGTCGTCCGTGGGGCGTCGTTCCCGCGAGGCTGCTCTGAAGAACTCTACGATCCGCTGATTCACTTCGCTGGGTCGTTCGAGGTGAAGGAAGTGGCCGGCGCCCGGGACGACGACCTTCTCGAGGCCCTTCAGAAAGAGATCGTCCATGCCCTCTAACGCCTCGAGTCGTCCGCCTGGAATCACGGGGTGGGACCGCAATGTCGTTAACGGCGGTGCCTTTGCTATCTTGCGTGGCGCTCCGGGGTAGCACCGGCGGCGTCATCACAGAAACACATCCGGTCCGCTGGACTCCGTACGGTTGCGGACCACGGTTGAGTGCGTGAGTGTAGAGCATCGTCGTGCTGACATCGCGGCGGCCCAGCAGTTCCTGAACGGTGCGGATGTCGTGAGCGTCTTCGAGAAGATGCGTGGTTTACGACAAGGCCGCAAACGAGATTGGGCGCGCTTCCCATAGAAGGTGCCCCATGCGGTTGATCGGGCTCGCTGGTTCATCGGGGTCCCACTCGAACCTGGTCAGGAAGGGGCGCTGCCCACCGTTCTAGCCGTCCTTGCCGTCGGTGGGCGTCGTCATCACGGCGTGCATGTCGCACAGGAGCTTGCGCTCCCGGTCGTACACGCGGATGAAGAGTGGGACAGGGCCGTGGTAGATTGTCGCCCTCCATGTCGGATCCCGTTTCGTCCGGATATGTCGGGCGGTCGGTGCTTCGCCGCGAGGACCGGCGCTTGCTAACAGGTCGGGGCATCTTCGTCGGCGACCTGGAATTGCCGGGAATGCTGCACGCCGCCATCGTGCGCAGCCCGCTGGCACACGCGCGGATCATTTCCGTCGACATGTCCGCGGCCGCCGCCATTCCCGGGGTGGTCCTCACCGTGACCGGAGCAGAACTCCTGCGAGCGCTGCCCCCGGTGCCCGAGCAGCAGGTCGCCTTGCCGAACCGCTGGCGAAAAGCAGTGAAGCACAGCTTCAAGAGTCCGCGCCAGCCGATCCTCGCCTTCGAAAAGGTGCGACACGTCGGCGAGGCCGTCGCCGTCATCGTCGCGCGCGATCGCTACACAGCCGAGGACGCGGTCGCGTGCGTCAGAGTCGAGCTCGAGCCTCTCGCGGTGGTGGCTGATCTGGACGCCGCGCTCGCGCGCGGCGCGCCGCTCCTCCATCCAGAGCTGGGGACGAACGTCATCAGCGAGTACGAGATCGGCAAGGGCGACGTGGAGACCGCGTTCCGCCAGGCGCCGTTCACGCTCGGGCGACGGCTCTACCACCACCGATACACCGGCGTGCCGATGGAGTGCCGGGGCGTCGTCGCTGATTACGACTCGCGTACCGACGGCTTGACAATCTGGTCCTCCACCCAGGTGGTGCACTCGGTTCGGCGCGAAGTCGCGAATCTGCTCGGACTCGACGAGGCCCGCGTGCGCTGCGTGGCCCCGGACGTCGGGGGAGGCTTCGGGATCAAGGGCCACGTTTACCCCGAGGACATCCTGTTGTCCTACCTGGCGCGGCGGATCGGGAAGCCGGTGAAGTGGATCGAGGATCGCCGAGAGCATTTCACGGCGTCCATCCACTCGCGGGATCAAGCGCACGATGCGGAGGTAGCCTTCGACGGCGACGGACGGATCCTCGCCGTGCGTGATCGATTCGCCCTCGACTGCGGGGCCTGGAACCCGCTCGGGACCGTGCTCGCCTACAACACGGCGGCCCATCTTCTCGGACCCTACAAGGTCGACCACTACTTCGTCGCGAGCAAGGTCGTCTGCACGAACAAGGTGCCCAATGCGCCCTACCGCGGTGCCGGGCGGCCCGAGGCCGTCTTCGTCATGGAGCGACTCGTCGACCTGATCGCTCACGAGGTCGGGCTCGAGCCCGCCGAGGTCAGGCGCCGCAACATGGTGCCGGCGGACGAGATGCCCTACGAAGTCGGCATTCCGTACCGGGACGGCGTGCCGATCGTCTACGACAGCGGCGATTTTCCGCGGGCCTTCGACCGCACGCTCCACGTGCTCGGAGGAATCGACGAGTTCCGCCGCCGCCAGCGCCAGGCTCGCGAGCAGGGGCGTGCTCTCGGCCTCGGGTTCGGGTGTTACACCGAGGGAACCGGCGCCGGCCCGTTCGAGGGGGCGACCGTTCGAATCGATGGTACAGGCCAGGTCCACGTCGCCAGCGGCGCATGCCCGATGGGAAACGGGCAGGAGACCGTCTATGCCCAGCTCGCCGCCGAGCTCTGGAAGGTGCCGCTAGAACGGGTGACGGTCAGCCTCGGCGATACCGCCGCCATCCCGATCGGGTTCGGCAGCATCGCCAGCCGCAGCACGGTCCTGGTGTCGGCTGCGATGCATGAGGCAAGCGAGCGCGTGCGGCGGAAAGCGTTCGCAATCGCGGCGCACCGCCTCGAGTGCGACGACAAGGATCTCGAGCTTCGCGAAGGCGGGGTCGGTGTTCGCGGCGTGCCGGATCGAATCCTCACCCTCCGGGATCTGGCGCGGGCGGCCGGGCCGCAATGGGACCATGGCCGGCCCCCTGGCATCGAGGCCGGGCTGGAAGCGACCTACTATTACGAAACGCCGACGGTCACCTGGGCCTACGCGGTGCATGCAGCTATCGTCGACGTCGATGTAGAGACCGGCGAGGTGCGGGTCGACAGGTACGTCATTGTCCACGATGCGGGTGTGCTCGTGAATCCGACCCTGGCCGAAGGACAGGTCGTCGGCGGCGCCGCCCAGGGCATCGGTGCGGCTCTTTGGGAAGACCTCGCCTACGACGAGAACGGCCAGCTCCTGACGACGACGCTCATGGATTACAACGTACCGACCGCCGCGCAGCTTCCGAGCTTCGAGGTCGAGCACCAGCAGATCCCGTCGCCCATGAATCCATTCGGGGTCAAGGGCCTCGGAGAGGGGGGCGCGATTGCGCCACCGGTAGCGATCGCGAACGCCGTGGCAGACGCTCTGCGGCCCCGGCACGTCGAGTTCAACGCGACCCCCGTTCGCCGTGAACAAATCGTCCGCGCACTCGGGGTCGCGCCAGGCGTTTCTTGAACGCGCGGCCTCCAGCGCCTTCGCTCGTCGGCGGCTTGGTTAGTGCTTGCCGCGACGTCACCCGACGATCCCCAACAGGGAACGGTCACTTAACCCGCCGCCGGGGCGCTTGGATTTGGGCCGCTTTGGGGCTCGTTGGGCCCTGTTCACGCCCAAACACTCTGACCCCGGCACGCCCGCCGACTACGTTGTCGTGGTGTGCCGACCAAAACGGGGTTCAGACCACTCGCGCGAAGCGCCCTGGTAATCGTCCAACGACCTCATCAAAGCATTCCGGGAACTAGCGGCGAGGAACAGTCAGCGGAGCGCTCTTACAGGACGGGGCGCGGTAAGAACGTGCGTGACGACGAGCTGCCTGGTCATGCCATGCATCGAGAGAAAATCGGCCAGATCCTGCCCCGAAAGCTGTTCGTAGCTAACCACCCAGGGTTGTACCCGTGTGGACAACGTGGCTTTCAGGTCAATGAACAACCCGATTCGCGGTTTCTCGTTCCGGTTGCGAGAAGTCCACTGGATAACGTAGCTGATGGCCAACTCGGCAAGCGCCTGTTGGTCGGAGGGATCGGGCAGCTCGTTGAGAGGCCGCTGCGTGTTGATGTACCTCAATAACATCTTGGTGTCCGGCTGGTTCATGGTCCTCACGACGTCAGGGTCCGCAATCTTGCCCGCAAAGCTGGTGGCGAGGTATTCAATCGCGGCGCGGTAAGCCAGACAGTCACCGTGGGTCGCGAGGAAGGTCACGGCTGT
>Ga0075424_100003212_pt1 | contig 15216 bp, 12 predicted proteins | sample SoiMethybrSBSTD3_FD_75301 | JGI IMG/M metagenome (GOLD analysis project Ga0075424, IMG submission 75301) | Bulk soil microbial communities from a Populus tree surrounding site in Tennessee, USA - Soil MetaG P. TD hybrid SBSTD3 | ecosystem: Environmental > Terrestrial > Soil > Tree plantation... | reverse complement strand
CGATCCGGTTCGGCATGCTGCCCTCCGAGCTCGAGAAGGCGGACATCGTGGTCTCCTCGACCAACTCGCCGCACCACATCGTCGGGCGTGACGAGCTCGCCGCCGTGATGGAGTCCCGTGGCGGACGCCCGCTGCTTTTGATCGACATCGCCGTCCCACGCGACATCGACCCGGCTGTCGCCGATATCGAGGGTGTCTTCCTGAAAGACATCGACGACCTCCAGCGGCTCATCGAGCGCCGCCTCTCCGGGCGCGAGGCCGAGGCCCGCCGGGCGGAGGCGCTGCTCGATCACGACCTCGACCGCTTCCGGCGCTGGCTCGGCACGCTGGACGTGGTGCCCACGATCGCCGCCCTCCACGAGCGCGGCGACTCGATCGTGAAGCAGATCCTGGCGGAGAACGACTCGCGCTGGAAGTCCCTCGACGAGGCGGACCGCGAGCGGCTCGAGCTGGTCGCCGCCACGATCGTGAAGCGGCTGCTGCAGGAGCCCACGCTTCGCCTGAAGGCGCGCGGAGACGAGCGGCGCACGTACGTCTACGTTCAGGCGCTGCGGGAGCTGTTCGGGCTCGAGTCGGAGTCGCGTTCGGCGTTCGAGCGGGCATCCGGGCAGCAGCCGGCGGACCGCGACGCGAGCGTCACGCCGATCCGGCGCAGACGCGGCCACCGCTGAGCGCCGCGCTGAGGATCGGCACGCGGGGGAGCGCACTCGCGCTGGCACAGGCGCAGGCGGTGGCGGGAGCGCTCGCGAGCGAGGCCGAGATCGTCCCGATCAAGACCTCCGGGGACCAGAGCGCGGCGCCGGTCGGCGACAAGTCGCGCTTCGTCAAGGAGATCGAGGATGCGTTGCTGGCCGGAGAGGTGGACGTCGCCGTCCACAGCGCGAAGGACGTGCCCGGCACGCTCCCCGAGGGCCTCGTGATCGGCGCCGTGCCCGAAGCGGAGGACCCCCGCGATGCGCTGGTCGGAAGCGGCTCGCTGGACGAGCTCGCCGAGGGCGCCGCGGTAGGCACGTCGAGCCTCCGCCGCCGCTCCCAGCTGCTCGCGATCCGGCCCGACATCGAGGTCCGCCCGCTCCGCGGAAACGTCGACACCCGTCTTGCGAAGCTCGCGTCGGGTGACCACCACGCGATCGTGCTCGCACTCGCCGGCCTCCGGCGGCTCGGCCGAGAGCGTGAAGCGGCTGCGGTGCTCGATCCACGGCGGTTCGTGCCGGCACCCGGACAGGGGATGCTCGCGCTCGAGCTGCGCGCCGGCGACGCGCGCGCGGCCGCGGCGGTCGCGCCGCTCGACCACGAGCTGTCCCGCCGGCGACTCGAGTGCGAGCGGGCCGTCGTGGCGAGGCTCGACGCGAGCTGCCACACGCCGGTCGGCGCGTCGTCGGAGATCGCGAACGGAAGACTGCACGCGTTCGCGTACGTCGGGCTTCCCGACGGCACCGAGTGGATCACCGACGCCGTCGAGGGTGCTGCGGGCGAGCCCGTGACCACGGGCACGTTGCTCGCGGAGCGCATGCTCGCCGCCGGGGCCGGCGATCTCCTGCGCCGCGCCGAGACGGCATAGTTTCAGCACGTGAGCGAACGCGGGATGGTCCACCTGGTCGGAGCGGGCCCCGGTGATCCGGGCCTCGCCACCGTGCGCGCGATCGAGCTGATCGAGCGAGCCGACGCGATCGTGCACGACCGGCTGATACCGCGCGAGCTGCTTGGCCGCGCGCGGCCCGACGCCGAGCTGATAGACGTGGGCAAGCGGCCGGACGACCCGGGCGTGGGTCAGGAGCGGATCAACGGGCTGCTGGTCGAGCTCGCCGGAAAAGGCCTGGAGGTCGTGCGGCTGAAGGGCGGCGACCCGTTCGTGTTCGGACGCGGCGGTGAGGAGGCGGAGGCGCTCGCGCAGGCCGGGATTCCGTTCGAGGTGGTCCCGGGCGTGACCGCCGGCGTCGCCGCCCCCGCCTATGCCGGGATCCCGGTCACTCATCGCGACCGCGCCTCGGCGGTGGCGTTCGTGACCGGCCACGAGGACCCGTCGAAGCCCGGCAGCTCGCTCGATTGGGAGGCGCTGGCGGCTTTCCCCGGCACGCTGGTGTTCTACATGGGGGTGCGCCGCCTCGGCGACCTGGCCGCCGGACTGATCGATCACGGCCGGCCCGCGGACGAGGCCGCGGCGGTGATCGAACGAGGCACGCTTCCCGGACAGCGTGTCGTGAGCGCCCCGCTCGCGGAGATCGCGCAGCGGGTATCCGAGCACGACATCCGCCCGCCGGCGCTGACGGTGGTGGGTCCGGTGGCGGCATCGCGGGATCGCCTTGCGTGGCTCGAGCATGCGCCTCTCTTCGGGCACCGCGTGGTTATCACGCGTGCTCGCGCGCAGGCAAGCGAGCTCGCCGCGCGGCTCGCGGAGCTTGGGGCGGAGGTGGTCGAGGCGCCGGCAATCCGGATCGAGCCTCGCCTCGGCGAGCCCGAGGTCGGCCGCGCGGTGGCGTCGCTGGCAGCCGGCGAATTCGACGTCGTATGTCTCACGAGTCCCAACGGCGTGGATCTTCTGATGCAGGCACTCACGGACGCCGGCCACGACGCACGCGCGTTGGCGGGGGCGACGCTCGCGGCGATCGGCCCCGGGACCGCACGAGCGCTCGCTCGCCATGGGCTCCGTGCCGACGTGGTGCCCGAGCGCTCGATTGCGGAGTCGCTGGCCGACGAGCTGGTCCGGAGCGGCGTCGAGGGCCGGCGCGTGTTGATCGCGCGCGCCGCGGAGGCGCGCGACGTGCTACCTGACGCACTCACCGAAGCGGGCGCCGTGGTAGACCTGGTGACGCTCTACGAGACGGTTCGCGAGACGCTTGGCGAACAGGAGCGGGCAGCCGTCGCGGATGCGGACTACGTGACCTTCACGAGCTCTTCCACGGTTCGGAACTTCGTCGACGCGCTCGGTGGCCGGGATGGGCTCCCGACCGCGGCACGGGTGGTGTCGATCGGTCCGGTGACCAGCACCACGGCCCGGGACCTGGGCATCGGCGTCGACGTCGAGGCGGCGCAGCACGACATCGACGGCCTCGTATCGGCCCTGCTGGACGACGCGTCGAGCCGCGGCTAGCGCGATGCTGCCGATCACGTTCCTCTCCGACTACGGCCACCGGGACGAGTACGTGGGCGTGTGCCATGGCGTGATCGAGCGGATCGCGCCCGGCGCCGCGGTGATCGACGTGGTGCACGGCCTGCCGCCGCACGACGTCCGGAGCGCCGCGCTCGCCCTGCGGAACGCGCTCCCGTATCTGCCGCGGGGGGTGCACCTCGCGGTTGTCGACCCGAAGGTGGGCACGCCCCGGCGGCCACTCGCGCTCCGGTGTCACGACGGCCACCAGTTCGTCGGCCCCGACAACGGCCTCCTCTGGCCCGCCGTCGAGCGCTGCGGCGGCATCGACGTGGCGATCGACATCACGAACAGCCCGTACCGCCTCGAGCCGGTGTCGGCGACCTTTCACGGCCGCGACCTGTTCGCGCCGGTGGCCGCACGTCTCGCGCTCGAGACGCCGATCGAGAGCACCGGCAGTCCGATCTCGCCCGAGATGGTGGCGCGTCTCGATCTGCCCAGGGCGCGGGTCGGAAAGCGGCAGGTGGTGGGGCTGGTGCTGACGGTCGACCGCTTCGGCAACCTCCAGCTCGACGCCGACGGCGAGCAGGTCCGCGAGGCCGGATTCAGGCCGGGCGAGGCGATCGAGGTGCGCGTTGGCGGGAAGCGCGTGCGCGCAACCCTGGCGCGGACGTTCGCCGACGTGCCCGTGGGCGATGCGGTCCTCTTCGAGGATTCGAGCCGTGCGATCGCGCTCGCGCTGAACGGAGGCAGTGCCGCGGAGTCGCTGTCGGCCGGGCCCGACGCGGAGGTCGAGCTGACGCCGTGGGACGGCTGACTCCGTCCGCCGCGCGGAACCCGCTCGGCGGCCCGGTGGTCCACCTCGACATCACCGGCTCGACCAACGACGTCGCGCGCACGCTGGCGGCGGCCGGCACGCCGGCCGGGACCGTGGTGCTGGCGGAGGAGCAAACCGCGGGCCGCGGGCGCCAGGGGCGGTCGTGGGTCGCGCCCCGCGGGCGGGCGCTCACCTTCTCCGCAGTCGTACGTGAGGATCCCGGCGCGCTCGGCCTGCTGCCGCTCATCGCTGCGGTGGCGGTCTGCGAGGCGTGCGAGCGCACGGCGGGCGTCGACTGCGCGGTGAAGTGGCCCAACGACGTCTGGATCGGCGAACGGAAGGTGTCCGGCATCCTGATCGAGGCGCGCCCCCAGGAAGGATGGGCGGTGGTCGGCATCGGGTTGAACGTGGCGACCACGACGGAGGAGCTGCCCCCGGATCTGCGTGACACCGCGACGTCACTCGCGATCGCAACCGGCGCCGAGCTGGATCGCACCTCCGTGCTGGAGGCGCTACTCGAACGGCTGGCGGGATGGCTGCCGGCGGACCGGGAGCGATTGCTGGCCGCTTACCGCGAGCGCGATGCGCTGTACGGCCGCACGATCGCGTGGACGGGCGGCGAGGGCGAGGCGCGCGGGATCGACGATGACGGCAACCTCGTGGTGTTCCTGGCGGACGGCGAGCGGCGTGTGTTGACCGCGGGCGAGGTGCATCTGCTCGGAAAACCCTAAAACCGGCGGCCTGCGCTCCTACTCCTCGGGAGCGTCCACCACCGACATGCCGGCGTCCTCGAGCTCCGTCGGGTCGATCAGCTCGCCCGTCTCCGGCGAGTCGATCGCCTCCATCAGCTCGGCGTCGGGTGCCCGTACGCGGCCGTTCTGGGCGGCCTTGTCGGCACGGCCGCGGTTCTTGCGCTTCCGCTTGCCCTTCGGGAAGTTGCGCACGAGCTCGCGGGCCAGCGCGGAGGGCTTACGGGCCATCCGGTTGCGGGCCCCACGGAGAACCTCCTCGGCCTCCGGCGTGTGGCCGATCGCGGCCGCCAGCAGCGCGGCGGCGAGCCGGCGGTCGTGCTTGCGTGAGGCGTGCACGAGCCGGCGGGCGTTGCGGCCGTGGGCCGCTCCCGATGAATTCACCAGCAGGCCCAGCAGGCGCTTGGTCTCGGGCCAGCGCTGCACCGCATACTCCTCGTGCACGTCGCGCGAGTACTCGGCCAGGCGCCACAGCCATGCCTGCGCCTGGTCGCGGCGGCCGATGCGCCGCTCGGCGAGCGCCTGAAGCATCGTCTTGGCGCCCTCACGGCGCTCCTCGCGCGACCAGCCGCCGATGATGTCGATCGCCTCGTCGAAGCCCTCCGCGTCACGACGCGCGGCGATTTCGGCCAGCGCGCGCTGGCGCAGCTGCGGGTTGCGGTTCCGGCGCACGCACTCGAGCAGGAAGCGGCGGCGGAGCTCGCCGGACGCGTCGTGGTGCAGCGTGGCCTTCGCACGTCGCCAGCCGTTGGCGGTCACGCGCGAGCCGGCCAGCGCCGCCCATGCGTGCTGCTCCTCCGGCGGCAGGTACTCGACCGCGATCCTCCACAGCTCGCGCTCGAAAACTCGCCACCGGCGCTCCTGGTCGTCGGTGACGGGGACGATCCGCCGCTCCACGCGAAGTCTTCGGCCGCGGCCGCGCCGCACGGGGCCGACGACGATCGCGCCGCCCCGGTACACGTCGCGGTCGAGCAGCTTGTGCAGCGTGATGATCGGCTCGTCGTGAGTCGTAGCGGGGTGGACGAAGTCGACCACGATGCCGGCTTCCTTGCCGGGGTTGCGCCGGGTAACGCGGCCCACGCGCTGCTGATAGATGCGGCGCGAGGCGGTCGGGGCGAGGTGCATGCAGACGGTCGCGCGGGGCGAGTTCCAACCCTCGGCGAGCAGCATCGCGTTCACGAGCACGTCGACCTCGCCGCGCTCGAACGCCGCCAGGATGCGGGCCAGCTCGCGCTTGGGAGTCTCGCCCGACACGGCTTCCGCCTTCATGCCGGCGGCCTTGAAGGCGGCCGCGACGTTCGTGGCGTGCTTCACGCCGGCGCTGTAGACGATGCCGGGCAGGTGCTTGAAGCGCACGCGGTAGAGATCCGCGACGGCCGCGTTGAAAGGGCCCTGGTCCAGCAGTGCGGCCAGCTCCTCCTGGTCGAAGTCCTGGTCCACCTCGCCCTTGCGCAACGGCACCTTCGCAAGTGTCCGAACGTTGGGCCCCGGCGGGATCCGCACGTCGCGCAGCGGCGCGATCACGCCGCGGCGCGCAGCCTGAGCGAGATCGAAGCGGCTCGTCTGCGTGGGAAAGAGGTCGGTGACGTGGCGGGCGATCAGCGCGCCCGTGGCGGTCATGCCGATGAACACCGGCCCCTGCCAACGCCGGATCGCGGCGCTCGTCTTCTCGCCGAGGGCGGTGTGCGCCTCGTCGCAGATCACGATTGCATAGGCGTCCGAGATGTTGCCCGCGTTGCGCACGAACCACTGATAGGTCTCGACCGTGACCGGGCCGTCCGCACGGTCCTGCCGAGCGAGCAGAGGCGGCGAGATCCGCTTCGCGTATCCGCGGTCCTTGAGCTCGCCGAGGAACTGATCGACGAGGTTGCGCCGGTGGGTGAGGATCAGGATGCCGCCGGTGCGCGACGCCTCGACGAACCCGAGCGCCGCGACGGTCTTCCCGGCGCCGGTCGCGTGCTCGAACCAGAAGCGGCGCGCCGCGCCCGGGTCCTCGGGCTGCTCGGGAAGCTGCTCGTCCTCGTCGATGTCATCGGCGCCGTTGGGGCTCGCCTCGGGGGGCCAGTCCTCGTCGTCGTCGAGCTCCTCGTCGGGCTCCTCGTCGTCATACTCCTCTTCGTCCTCCAGATGCACGGCGCCGCTCCCGTTCTGGCGCTCGGCCTCCGCGATCAGGGCGGTGAGCGTGCCGGACAGCGCGTCCACCTGGTGCGCGGACAGCACGGTCCCATCGACGAGCTTCGGCTCGTCTTCGGAAAGCAGGCGCTCCAGGCCCAGCATCAGGGAGTACTGCTGCCGCCATTCGACGCTCGGCGCCTCGCTGCCGGTCTCGATCTCCACGAGCGCAGCGTCGAACGCACGCCGCCGAGCGGTGCCGGGCGTGAGCTCGAAGTCCCGGAACGGCTCGTGCGTGAACTGCTCGACACGCTCGATGTCTTCCGGAGATGAAATCTGCGCGGCCCTTGGGGCCACTTCGGTCATGTTGGCCATGTGAGGCTTGATCCGTGAACGGACGCGTCGTCAGCCGACGGCGACGCTCATCCATTTGACCGCCGCCCAGGTGACACTTCCATAGGCCGGCGGCAGCTCCGCACCCGCAAGTCCTGCGTCCTCCCGAGCGCGTACACAGACATTAAAGCATCGGCACGGCCAGAAGTGCGCGCGGAGTACGCGGGCTCCCCCTCCGGCACCGCTCGACCCGCTCTGGAGTAGCTTAGGGCGCCCCGAATGCCTGCTCTGCCAATCAGGTGCACATCCGGCCTGCTCGCGGCGGCAACGATCGTTGCAGTGCTCGCCGGATGCGGCTCCACGCAGCCCAAGAGCGCGGCCACGGCAGCCGATTTCAAGCATGCGCTGGCCGGGGCGCCGCCGGCGCTCGCCGCCCTCTACGGTGCCCCGGGCCGGGTGCTGGACGGCGGGCCATCGGCCTTCAAGCGTCAGATCGCGAAGCTCAGGGGCCACCCGGTGGTGGTGAACAAGTGGGCGTCCTGGTGCGGCCCCTGCCGTTTTGAGTTCCCCTTCTTCCAGAAGCAGGTCACGAAGCGGGGCAAGTCTGTCGCGTTCCTCGCCGTGGACGGCGAGGACTCCAAGGACGGCGCGCACAGCTTCCTGGCCAAGTACCCCGTTCCCTATCCGAGCTTCTTCGACCCGCACAGCGACATCGCGCGCCTGTTTCACGGGGACCGCGCCTTCCCGACCACCGCCTTCTACGACCGGGGCGGCGGCATCGTGTATGTGAAGCAGGGCGGATACGCCTCCGAGGACTCACTGGCCCGCGACATCTCCCGTTATGCCCGCTGATCGCGGAAACGCGGAGTTGATCCGGCGCATCTTTCCGGCCGAGAGCGACCTCGCCGAGGTGATGCGAAGCGATGACCCGATCGGGGCATTCGTTGCCGACCGCGACGCGATCGCGGCGGATCTGGAGGTGTCCTTCGCGGCCTCGCAGGCGGGCGCTGCTGGTTTCTCAGGCCGCGGGATCGAGGGGCTGATCGAGGGCTGGCGGGACTGGTTGATCCCCTGGGAGAGCTATGTGATCACCGTCGAGGAGTTCATCGAGGCAGGCGAAAACGTGGTGATGCTGGCCCGGATCCGGGGACGGACGAGCAGGGACGGCGTGGAGCTCGAGCACAAGCCCGCGGCCGTCTGGACCGTGACCGAGGGCAAGGTGAGCGCCGTCACCTTCTTCCTCCAACGCGAGGAGGCACTAGCGTTCGCGGGCATCGAGTAAGGAGCGATAATTGGAGCGCGATGCGCGTTCGCGCTCTATCGGTGCTGATTTTGCTGGTGGGCCTCGCCTTCGCCATCGCGCCCACCGCGGCAAAGTCTCCGAACGGCAAGCTGATCGAGTCGGTCGAGTTCGACATGACGATCAATCCTGCGTCCGCCGAATGGGCGAAGGAAGCGCTCGACGACGCCAAGAGCAAGCACGCCTACATGGTGATCTTCCGCCTCGACACCCCGGGCGGCCTCGACGACTCGATGCGGAAGATCATCAAGCACATCATCGCCGCACCGATGCCGGTCGTGGTCTACGTGTATCCGAACGGAGCCCGCGCGGCGTCGGCCGGCCTCTACATCACGCAGTCGGCGGACGTGGCCGCGATGGCCCCGCAGACCAACATCGGCTCGGCCACGCCGATCTCGCTCGGCGGCGGCAACCAGGACAAGGTCCTGGGCCGAAAGATCCGCAACGACGCGACGGCCTACGTGCGCGCGCTCGCCGAGGTGCACGGCCGCAACGCGAACCTCGCCGCCCAGATGGTCCAGAAGGCGACAAACGTGCCGGCACTGGAAGCGAAGCGGCGCAACCTCGTCGACGTGATCGCGCCGGACGTTCCGACGCTCGTTCGCCAGCTCGACGGCTTCCACGTCAAGGGCCCGAAGGCCCAGACGCTCCACACGGCCGGCGCGCACATCGAGTCGCGCAGCGTGCCGTTCAAGTTCCGGCTGCTGGAGCTGCTCGTCAATCCCAACACGGTCTTCCTGCTGTTCACCCTGGGCCTGATCGGCCTCGGCTTCGAGCTCTTCCACCCCGGCGCGATCCTGCCGGGCGCCCTCGGCGCGGTCTCGCTGATCATCGCCTTGTTCGGGCTTGCCCAGCTGCCGATCAACATCGCCGGCCTGTTGCTGATCCTGCTCGCGTTCGGATTATTCGTGGCCGAGGCGTTCATCACCAGCCACGGCGCGCTGGCGATCGGCGGCGTGGTGTCTCTGATATTCGGCGGGCTGCTGCTGTTCAACACGAACGATGCCTACGAGGTGTCGGTGCCGATCGTGGTCTTCACTGCCGTGCTGCTCGGCAGCTTCTTCGCCTGGGTGATCGGCAAGGCCGTGCAGGCTCGGCACAAAACGGTCCACACGGGGGCCGAGGAGATGATCGGCGCGCAGGGCGTGGTGCGCTCGCGCCTCGACCCCGTCGGCCACGTCTTCGTGAAGGGCGCGCTGTGGCGTGCGCGCACGGCTGACGGCAACCCGCTCGACGTGGGCGAAAAGGTGATCGTCGACGACATCTCCGGTCTGACACTGACCGTCTCTCCGGCGGTCAGGGAACCAGAACCTCAACGAGTAGAGTAGGCGCCGATGGCGGTCGTGCTCACGATCATCGGTGTCGTCGTCTTCTTCGGCGTCATCCTGCTGGCGACCTCGATCCGGGTGCTGCGGGAGTACGAGCGAGGCGTGATCTTTCGCCTCGGCCGGCTGATCGGCCAGAAGGGCCCCGGCCTGATCTTCCTGATCCCGATCATCGACAAGATGGTGCGAGTCGACCTGCGCACGGTGACGCTCAACATCCCGCCGCAGGAGGTGATCACCCGCGACAACGTGCCGGCGTCGGTGAACGCGGTCTGCTACTTCCGCGTGGTGAATCCGAACGACGCGATCGTGCAGGTGGAGAACTTCCTCGTGGCCACGTCCCAGATCGCGCAGACGACGTTGCGGGCGGTGCTTGGCCGGGCCGAGCTGGACACGCTGCTGTCGGAGCGCGAGCGGCTGAACGAGGAGCTCCAGCGGATCATCGACGAGCAGACCGAGCCGTGGGGAATCAAGGTCACGACGGTCGAGATCAAGGACGTCGAGATCCCCCAGACGATGCAGCGCGCGATGGCTCGCCAGGCCGAGGCCGAGCGCGAGCGGCGCGCGAAGATCATCGCCGCGGAGGGCGAGTTCCAGGCGTCCGACAAGCTCGCGCAGGCCGCTGCGACGATCGGCAGGGAGCCGGTCGCGATCCAGCTCCGGTACCTGCAGACCCTAGTGGAGGTCGCGTCCGGCCAGAACTCGACCACGATCTTTCCCGTGCCGATCGACCTGTTCCGGCCGTTCTTCGAGACGGCACGGCGCGAAGCCGCCGCCCGAACCGACACACCCCCACCAGCCTGAGTGGAGGGAACACCCAAGCCGGCCGCTCCCGAGCTTCGGATCGACCCACTCACGGGCCTGCGGGTCGTGCTGGCGCCGCAGCGTTCCGAGCGGCCGCTCAGCTTTCAGCCTTCCGAAGTCCACGCCCAGGCGCGCGAGCAGTGTCCGCTGTGCGAGGGGCGCGAGAGCTGGACGCCGCCGGAGACCTGGGCGCTGCGGCCTGGCGGCGGCCCCCCCGACACTCCCGGCTGGCTCGTGCGCGCGGTGCCGAACAAGTATCCCCTGCTAACCCCCGACGGCGAGGCGGAGCCGCCCGACCCGCTCGCCGAGGGGCGAGGGGATCCGCAGCTCTTCTCGTCGGCGCCGGCCACCGGCGTCCACGAAGTGATCGCACACACGCCGGAGCACCTCAGCTCGATGAGCGACCTGAGCGCGGAGCAGACGGCGCTCGCGATGGACGGCTGGCGCGAGCGGGCGCGCGCGCTGGACGATCACGCGTACGTGCACATCATGGTCAACGAGGGCCAGGCCGCCGGTGCGTCGCTCGAGCACACGCACGCCCAGATTTATGGGCTCGGTTTCGTGCCCACCGTGGTGGCGCGCGAGCGTGAACGTTTCACGGCCCACAACACGCGCACGATGGGTGGGTGCCTCTTGTGCGACCTGCTCCAGGAGGAGGTGCGGCGCCGGGAACGCATGATCGCGATCGACGACGAAGCGGTGCTGCTGGCGCCCTTCGCGGCACGCATGCCGTACGAGCTGCAGCTCGTGCCGCGCAGCCACGAGCGGAGCTTCGCGGAGGCGGCCCGCACGGGAGCCGCGCTCCTGCACGAGGGCCTCGGCCGGCTGCGTCGCCATCTCGGGGCGCCGCCGCCACTGAACCTGTGGGTGCGCACCGCGCCTCGCGGCGCGGAGATCTTCCACTGGCACATCGACGTGGTCCCGCGGCTCACCCAGGCCGCGGGATTCGAGTTGGGCACCGGCGTGAACGTGAACATCGTCGCGCCCGAGCGCGCCGCCGGCGAGCTGCGCGAAGCCGGCTCCGGTCCGAGTTAGCGGCCTGGCTGGTCGGCGATCTCGGCGGCCTCGACGGAGGGCGTTCCGTCGACCGGCGGCACCGGCATCGAGTAGTCCTGGACGCGTTTCTCGATCCCCAGCTCGCGGTCGAAGTCGGCGTCCTCGCCGTGGCGGAACCTCACGTCCCTGCCCGCCAGCACCTGGATGAAGATCTCCACGTAGTGGCCGTCGAGCTGTGCGCCCGACACGCGGCGAAGCTCCTGGATCGCTTCGAACGACGAGACCGGCTTCCGGTAGGAGTCGCGCGCGGTCATCACGTCGTAGGTGTCGGCGACCGAGATGATGCGCGACAGAGCCGGGATCTCGTCCCCCTTGAGGCCGCGCGGGTAGCCCTTGCCGTCGACCCGCTCGTGGTGCGCCAGGATGATGTCGCCGACAGGACCGTAGCCCTCCATCTGCCGCACCACCTTGGCGCCCTGATACGGGTGCATCTTGATGATCTGCCAGTCCTCCTCGGTGAGCTTCGTGTCCGTCTTCAGGATGCGGTCGGGGAAGATGAACTTGCCGATGTCGTGCATCAGGCCGGCGGTGTGGACCAGCTCCTGCTCTTCCTCGGAGAACCCGGCCGCGAGCGCGATCTCCCGCGCGTAGCGCGCGACCGCCGCGCAGTGACGGGCGGTCATCTTGTCCCGCAGGTCGAGGGTGTGCATGATCGCGCTCAAGACCCCCACCTGCAGGGTCGCGAGCTGCTTCGTGCGTGCGCGCAGCTGCTCGCCGCTTCGCTCGAGGTCCTCCGCCCGCTGCTCGGAGAGGAGCAGCTGCCCGAGCAGGTACTGGAACGTGAAGAGGACGATGCCGAACAGCGCGATCGCAGCAAGCCCCACCTGTTCGTACAGGTACGCGATGCCGACCGCCAGGAGCGCCGCCGCGAGCTCGGAGGGCAGGACCGGGATCACCAGCTTGCGGACGAGGCCGACCATCGTGACGCCCTTGTCGAGGTGGACCCGGTGCAGGGCGATGATCAGGAAGTTGACCGCGAGGGCGAACATGAAGGTGCCGAACACGAGCAGGTGGAACCAGCCGCCGCGGCCGCCGCCGGTGGCGTCGAGGACGGCGTCGAACGCAAGGCCGCCCGCAAGCGGGAACCAGGTGTAGGCGACGAGGTTGTTGAGGAGAAAGTGCGGCTCGTCGTGCCAGCGGAACCAGCCCACGGCGATCGTCACGACGCCGATCACGGCGGCCGGGGGACCACCGAGGAACACCATCGCGAGCACGAGCGACAGGAAGCTTCCCGAGATCTTGACGCTCGACGACGCTTCGGAGGCCGTCACGTCGCTGACGACCGAGAACACGAGCAGCGCCGCGAAGAGGGCGAAGTCCCAGTTGGCTTCGCCGACCACGCACACGACAGCCGCCACTGCGAGCGCAAGCAGCTCGAGGGCGACGACAAATCGGTTTGGCTTGGCAGACAGGGAGGGACCTCCAGCGGGAAACCGGTTCCAGGGGGATATCGGCCGTTCGGAAGCGGCGCTTGAGCACGAAAAAGGGGCGCCGTCGCGATTCGAGACGACGCCCCTTCGCTTGCCGGAGTCGCAACCCATGGCCCCGGCCGGTTACACGCGATCAGTTGCGGTAGCCCACGGCACCTCCCAGTAGTCGGCCGGACCGCTCAGGATTTATGACCCCCCGCTCGCTCCGGTCGTTGCCGGCACAGCAATTTCACCGCTGGTTCGGGTAACTTCAAGCCACGCGCGACGCGGTGCAACCGGTGATGCACCCTCGGCGCTCGACGCAGGATGCGCGAAGCGCCGTGCGACGCTCACAAGCGACCATGAGCACGACGTGAGAACGACGTGAGGCAGGCACTGGCACCACTGCGACTTCCGGGCTTCGGGCAGCTCGCCGGCGCCTACACGATCAACGAGCTCGGCAATTGGGTCGGCGAGATCGCGCTCGCGGTGCTGGTCTTCGACCAGACGGGAAGTCCGCTCGCGACTGCCGCGCTGTTCATCGGGATGCACTTCCTGCCGGCGTTCCTGAGCCAGGCGGTGGTGGCGCGCACCGAGCCGATCGGCACCAAGCTGGTCCTGCCCGCGCTCTATCTGGGCGAGGCCGTCACGTTCACGGCGCTGGCCCTCACCTCCGGGAGCTTCTCGCTCGTGCTGGTGGTGGCCCTCGCGATCGTCGACGGGACGCTCGCGATCGCGGCCCGGGCCTTCACGCGCGCCTCCGCCGCCGCCGTGCTGACACCCGCGGGCCAGCTGCGGCAGGGGAACGCCGTCATCAACGTCGGGTTCACGGCGGCGGGCGCGGCGGGTCCCGCGATCGGTGGCCTGGTGGTCGCGGCGCTCGGCGTCAAGACCGCGCTGCTCGTCGATGCCGGTTCCTTCGTGGTGGTGGCCACGGTGCTCGCGCTGGCCCGTTCGCTCCCACAGGTCAAGAGTGATGAGGAGCGGGCGCGCACCCGCTTCCTGGCCGGCCTGGGCTACGTGAGGCGTAACCGCTCGCTGGGCGCGCTGCTGCTCGCGCAGGCGGCGGCCTTCATCTTCTTCACGGCCGTGATCCCGATCGAGATCGTTTATGCCAAAGACACGCTCGGCGCCGGGGACTCCGGCTACGGCGCGCTGCTTTCCTCGTGGGGCGTGGGCATGGTGATCGGGAGCCTGCTCTTCACGGCCATCGGCGAGCGCTTCTCGCTCAAGCCGCTGCTGTTCTTCAGCACGCTCGCGATCGGCTGCTCGTACCTCGGCCTCGCCGCAGCCGGGACCCTCACGCTGGCTTGCATCGCGGCCGCCGTGGGGGGCATCGGGAACGGGGTTCAGTGGGTGTCGGTGCTGAGCGCGGTCCAAGAGCTCACGGTCGATCAGTTCCAGGCGCGGGTCGTCGGCCTGTTGGAGGCGTCCGGCAAGGCGATGCCCGGCGTGGGCTTCCTGCTCGGCGGCGCGATCGCAGCGATCCTCACCCCACGCGCGAGTTTCCTGACCGCCGGCCTCGGCGTGATCACGGTGCTGGCGCTCGCCGCTCCGACGCTCGCGCGCGCCCACTGGGGCGAGCGCAGGTCTCCTCCGGCCATCGGACAGGAGGAACCGGCGCCGGAGGCGGCGGGAATCGGCCCCGGCCCGTGAGCACCTGATGCCGCCGACCAATCTGCCGCTCCCCCGCTTCATCGCGGAGCCTCCACACGAGGTCGAGCCCTACGGCCGCTGGGGCGAACGCCTGGCCGAGGCTTTTCTCGCGGCCTGCGCCGCGGTCGACGAGGCGCCCGCCGAGGCCCATCCGGGCGAGATTGCGTGGTATCCCGAGCGTCTGCACTGCGGGCGTACGTACGTGCCCGCCACGGCGGCGGCGGGCGCCGGGCTCGAGTACTTCGGGTACGTCTCGTTCGCCCGGGACGAGGGCGGCGAGGCAGCCGACTTCCGCGCGGTCGCGGACTTCACCGACGAGACCGCCGATCAGAACCCCGATTGGAAGATGGACCTGAGCGACGAGGTGATCGGGCATTGGCGCGGCCCCGGCGATGCGCGCGGCGACGTGACGCTCGTGTGGGGCATCCCGCTCGGCGCCGGCACGGCGGGCGCCGAGGCCGCCACCGCGGAGCTCGGCGACGAGACCGTGGACCAGTGCGGCCTTGGCCAGGCGCGCCGCTTCACCCTGGTCGCGATCGACGCCGTGACCGGGCTCGGGCTCGACGA
>Ga0075424_100003209_pt1 | contig 15218 bp, 12 predicted proteins | sample SoiMethybrSBSTD3_FD_75301 | JGI IMG/M metagenome (GOLD analysis project Ga0075424, IMG submission 75301) | Bulk soil microbial communities from a Populus tree surrounding site in Tennessee, USA - Soil MetaG P. TD hybrid SBSTD3 | ecosystem: Environmental > Terrestrial > Soil > Tree plantation... | reverse complement strand
CCCGTTCGCGAAACCATTCCGCGATCGCCGACATGCTGTCGCACTGAGCACGAGTCGCACGTCGAGCGCAGCGAGACCCCGCACGCGCGAGGCGAAGCCGAGCGCCCGCGACGCGCGAGCAGAGCGAGCGCTTCGCACGCGCGAGCGAAGTGAGCGCCCCGCACCTACTGAAAGATTCTCAACAGCTTCGTAATCGGATCGAAATAGCGGTCCACCACCCGCTCCTTGAGCGGAATGATGGCGTTGTCGGTGATGTGGATGTGCTCGGGGCACACCTTGGTGCAGCACTTGGTGATGTTGCAGTAGCCGATGCCGTGCTGGTCCTTGAGCTCGGGGATCCGATCGCCGGCGTCGATCGGGTTCATCTCCAGGTTGGCCGCATACACGAAGAAGCGCGGGCCGATGAACTCCTCGTGCTTGTGGTGATCGCGCAGCACGTGGCAGACGTCCTGGCACAGAAAGCACTCGATGCACTTGCGGAATTCCTGCACGCGATCGATGTCGCGCTGCTGCATCCGCCAGGTGCCGTCGGGCGCGTCGGCCGGGCGCGGCTTGAAGCGCGTGATCGCCTTCTTCACGCGGAAGTTCCACGACACGTCGGTGACGAGATCCTTGATCGGCGGGAACGCGCGCATCGGCTCGACGGTGACCGGCTCGAGCAGGTTGACCTGGCTGAGCCGCGTCATGCACATCAACCGCGGCTTGCCGTTGATCTCCGCCGAGCACGATCCGCACTTGCCGGCCTTGCAGTTCCAGCGCACCGCGAGATCGGGCGCCTGCTCGGCCTGAATCTTGTGGACGACGTCGAGGACAACCATGCCGTCGGTCACCTCGGTGTGAAAGGTCTGGAACGTCCCGTCGCCTTCCGGATGCGTGCGCCACACTTTGAACGTCGCGGTCTTCGCCATTCGGGTCTCCGCTAGGACTTCTGCTCTTCGATCACGTCTTTCAGGTGATCGGGGATCGGCGGCAGCGGCACCCGCGCCAGCTGCATCGCGCCTGCGCTGCCTTTCTTCACCATGATGTTGAACGTCGCGAACTCGGCCACTTTATCGGGATGGTCCTCGCGGAAGTGGCCGCCACGGCTTTCTTTGCGCTCGATCGCCGAGCGTGCCACGGCCTCCGACACATCGAGCAGATTGCGCAGGTCGAGCGCGGTATGCCAACCGGCATGGTAGTCACGACGACCGCTGACACCGACACGCGACGCGCGTTCTTTGAAACCGTGAATGCGCTTCAGCGCCTCCTGCATCTCGCTCTCGGTGCGCACGATGCCGACCAGCGCCTGCATCGTGTCCTGCAGATCGGACTGCACTTTGTACGGGTTCTCGCCGGTCGCGCCGCGATCGAAGGGCGCCAGCGCTTCCTGGATCGCGCGCGTCACGGCCCCGTCATCGATGCGCGCCGCTCCCTTTTCCTTCGCGTACTTCGCCGCGTACTCGCCGGCGCGCTGGCCAAAGACGATCAGATCCGACAGCGAGTTGCCACCCAGGCGGTTGGCGCCGTTGATGCCCGACGCGCATTCGCCGGCGGCGAACAGCCCAGGGATCGTCGACATCTGCGTATCGGCATCGACACGAACCCCTCCCATCACATAGTGCGTCGTCGGTCCGACTTCCATCGGCTCCTTGGTGATGTCGAGGTCAGCCAGCTCCTTGAACTGGTGATACATGCTCGGCAGCTTGCGCCGGATGTGCGCTTCCGAATCCTTGATCTTCTCTTTGATCCACGCGATGTCGAGGAACACGCCGCCGTGCGGCGAGCCGCGGCCAGCCTTCACTTCACGATTGATGCAGCGCGCCACGTGATCGCGCGTCAGCAGCTCGGGCGGACGACGCGCGCTCTTGTCGCCCTGCGTGTAACGCCAGCCCTCTTCGGGATCCGAAGCCGTCTGCGGCTTGTAGTTGTCCGGGATGTCGTCGAACATGAAGCGGCGGCCTTCGCTGTTCTTGAGCACGCCGCCTTCGCCGCGCACGCCTTCGGTAACCAGGATGCCGCGCACACTCGGCGGCCACACCATGCCGGTCGGATGGAACTGGATGAATTCCATGTCGATCAGCTCGGCACCGGCGCGATAGGCGAGCGCGTGACCGTCGCCCGTCCCTTCCCAGCTGTTGCTGGTAATGCGATAGGCGCGACCAATGCCCCCGGTCGCAAGCACGATCGCCTTGGCCACGAACAGATGGAATCGTCCACGCTCGCGATCGTAGGCGACCACCCCGACCGCACGTCCGCCGTCGAGAATCAGATCGACGACGGTGTGCTCCATGTGCACGGTCATGCCGGTGTACACCGCGTGATCCTGCAGCGTGCGAATCAGCTCGAGACCGGTGCGATCGCCCACGTGGGCCAGGCGCGGATAGCGGTGGCCGCCGAAGTTGCGCTGATTGATGCGGCCGTCCGGTGTGCGGTCGAACACGGCGCCCCAGGCTTCGAGCTCGCGCACGCGATCGGGCGCTTCCTTGGCGTGCAGTTCGGCCATGCGCCAGTTGTTCACGTACTGGCCGCCGCGCATCGTGTCGGCGAAGTGCACGCGCCAGCTGTCGCGATCGTCGTTGTGCGCCATGGCCGCAGCCATGCCGCCTTCGGCCATCACCGTGTGCGCCTTGCCGAGGAGCGATTTGCAGATGAGACCAACCGACACGCCGCTCGTGGCGGCTTCAATCGCCGCACGTAATCCCGCGCCGCCGGCGCCGACGATCAGCACGTCGTAGGTAAAGGTGTCGTACGTGGCCATCAGAGGAATCTCACGTCTGTGATGACCCCCATCGAGCAGAGGCGGATGTAGAGATCGGCGAGCCCCACTGAGAAAAGGCTCATCCACGCGAACAGCATGTGCCTGCCATTGAGCGCGCTGGTGCACGTATAGCAGGCCGATCGCGCGGCCGATTTCGAGATTTCGTCGGTGCGCCCGCCGACCAGATGCCGCATCGAGTGGCACCCAAACGTGTAAAGCGCAATCAGCACCACATTGACCAACAGGATCACGGTGCCGAGGCCGACGCCGAACTCTTCACGGCCGGTCGCCGGGTTCGGAAACCAGAGCGCCAGCCACACATCCCACGCCAGCAGGAAGATGAAGATCACGGCGATGTAGAGCGCGTAGCGGTGAAGGTTCTGAATGATCAGCGGGAAGAAGCGCTCGCCCCAGTAAGTCTTGCGGGGCTCGCCAACGGCGCACGATACCGGGTCGGCCCAGAACGCCTTGTAATAGGCGCCGCGGTAGTAGTAGCAGGTCATGCGGAATGAGAGCGGCCCGGGAAGAATCAACAGCGCCGGCGAGAACGGCAGCAGCCCGGGCCACCAATCCGGTTTCGGACCGAACCAGGCATGCGGCGACGATCCAAAGAGCTCAGGTGCGTAGAAGGGCGAGAGATACGGGCCGTAGGTGTAATGCGCGTTCTGAAACGCCGCCCACGTTGCGTACACCACGAAGATCGAAAAGACCGTGAACACCGTCAACGGCTCGAGCCACCACATGTCGCGACGGTAGGTGTCACCGAACCCACGCGGCACGAACCTGATTGGCGCAACTTCCATCAATGCCTCCGAATACTACAAGGAATCGGGAATCAGGAATCAGGATGCAGGCACGATGGCCAGCGCGGCTTGTCCGCATTCATTCGCCACCGTCAGATACCGGCGCACCACGTCGTTGCCGACGACGTACGGGTTCTTCTCGCCAGACTTGCGCGCCGCGGCCACGGGCAGCTTGGTCTTGCTGCCGTCGTACTGCGTGTGATTCGAGAGAATCACGTCGGCGTTCGCCTTGGTCACGATGTCGCGGAAGCGCGCGGCCGATGCGGTGTAGGCAGCAAGACGCGGCCGGTTCGCCCCGAAGTTGAACATCGTCCCACCCCACTCCGCGGCGAGATGGGTCTCCTTGCCATCGCGCAACGGTATCAACGTGGAGATCGTGCCATCGGTGTGGCCTGGCGTGAGGTACAGCGTGAGCGTCGTATCACCGAGCGTCAGCTTCATGCCGTCGGTCGCCACCATGTCGCGCTTCGGCTTCCACGACGGATTCTGCTGATCGAGCAGATCGTAATCAGCCGCCGACATGATCAGCCGCGCGGCGTATTTCTCCTGCAGATGCTTTGCCCCGCCGGCGTGATCGAGGTGCCCGTGGCTGACGATGACGTATTTGATGTCGGCTGGATTGAGTCCCAGTTTCTTCAGGCCGCCGTCGACTTCGTCCTCGATCGAGTAGTCGTAGATCGCGTCGACGAGGATGATGCCCTGCGAGGTCGTCACCGCCCATGCCGAGAACTCGGTCATGCCGACGTAGTACAGGTTGTCGAACACTTTCACCGGTTCGGCATGCCACGTGTCGCGAGCGGGCGGCGGGGGTGGTCCTCCGCCCTGTCGCCCGGCTCTTCCCGCTCCTCCACCTCTCGGCGCCGGCGGCTTCGCCAGTGCGACCGCCCCGTCGCAGAGCGGCGTGAACAGACCCACGTGATCGGATCCGGCCGCTGCTTTGGCCGCGTCGATGTGTGTCTGCGCCTCTGGCGGGATGCTCTGTGCCACGAGGGACACGCCGCCGAGGAGTGCCCAAGACGCAACAATGCCCGCAAGCCACTTCGTCACATCGCCCTCCTGGCCGACTTCCTGGCCTGTCGCTACTTCCGCTTCGGTTTGTACACGTGCGTGCTTTGCCCGAAGAACACTTCCGCGGCTTCCATCACCGACTCCGAGAGCGTCGGATGCGGATGGATGACGAGCTTCATGTCTTCCGCCGTCGCACCCATCTCGATCGCCAACGCGCCTTCGGCAATCAGTTCGCCCGCGCCCGATCCGGCGATGCCCACGCCCAGCACGCGTCCGGTGGATTTCTCGAGCACCAGCTTGGTCAGCCCCTCGGGCCGATCGACGGTGATCGCGCGGCTCAGCGCACCCCATGGGAATTTCGCCACCTCGATCTCGATCTGCTCGGCCTGGGCCTGCGCCTCAGTGAGCCCGCACCAGGCAATCTCGGGATCGGTGAACACCACCGCGGGAATCGCCTGCGGCTCGAACACCGCCTTGTGGCCGGCAATCGCCTCGACGGCGACGCGCGCTTCGTGCGACGCCTTGTGCGCCAGCATCGGCTCGCCGGCCACGTCGCCGATCGCGAAGATGTTCGGTTCGGCGGTGCGGCGTTGGCCGTCTACCTCGACGAAGCCCTTCTGATCGATCTTCACGCGCGTGGTCTCGAGACCGGGAATCTTCGAGTTGGGCCGTCGTCCGACGGCAACGAGCACGCGATCGAAGACCTGTTCCTTCTCTTGGACGTCGCCTTCGAAGGTCACGCGGATGCCCTGCCCTTCCGCCGCAACCTTCACCACTTTCGTGTTCAGCATGATCGAGGCAAACAGCTTCTTCAGCCGCTTCTCGAGCACGGCGACGAGATCGCGGTCGGCGCCCGGCAACAAACCCGGCGTCATTTCGACGACCGAGACCTTGCTGCCCAGCGTGGCGTAGACGGTGCCGAGCTCGAGACCGATGTAGCCGCCGCCGATCACGAGCAGCGAACTCGGCACGTCGGGCAGTTCGAGGCCCGAGGTCGAATCCATCATGCGCGGGCTGTCGAGCGAGAGCGATGGAATCTTCGTCGGATGCGAGCCAGTGGCGAGGATCAGGTGCTCGAACTGCAGGTCGACGTTGCCGCCGGGACCGGTGACGGTCATCGACTTCGGACCGGTCAGCGTACCGCGCCCTTGAATGAAGCGCACTTTGCGCATGCGGCCGACGCTGCCGACGCCGGCCGTGAGTTTGTCGACTACGCCCTGCTTGTAGGCGCGCAGCTTGTCGACGTCGACGTTCGGCTCGCTGAAACTCACACCCCAATTGCCGGCGTGCTTCGCTTCATCGATCACCTTGGCGACGTGCAGAAGCGCCTTCGAGGGAATGCAGCCGCGATACAGACACACGCCGCCGGGATTCTTCTCCTCGTCAACGAGTGCGACCTGCATGCCCAGATCGGCCGCATAGAACGCCGCCGCATACCCGCCCGGGCCTGCACCAAGGACAACAACTTGTACGGAATCTGCCATCAGCCGATCAGAGAAAGGAGGAAGGGTTGCTCGATTGCTTCGACGACCCAGCGCAGGAAGCGCATCGCATCGGCGCCATCGATCACACGGTGGTCGTAGGACAGGGACAGCGGCAACATCTCGCGGGGGACGAACGATCCATCCTTGAACACCGGTTCAGTGGTGCCGCGCGACACGCCAAGAATCGCGACTTCAGGCCAGTTGACGATCGGCGTGAAATAGGTGCCGCCGATGCCGCCGAGGTTCGAGATGCTGATGCCGCCGCCGCTCATCTCGTCGATCGAGAGCTTGCGGTCGCGCGCCTTCTCCGCGAGCTGCTTCACCTCGATCGCAATCTGGTTGATGTTCTTCTGATCCGCGCCGCGAATCACCGGCACCAGCAGTCCGCGATCGGTGTCGACGGCGACGCCGATGTTCACATACTTCTTGTAGACGATCTCGCCGCGATCGACGTCGATCGAGGCGTTGAACTGCGGGAACTTCGTGACCGCGGTGGCGAGAATCTTCACCAACATCGCGGTGATCGTGAGCTGTCCGCCGGCTTTCGCCACCCGCTCCTTGTGGCGCTGGCGCAGCTCTTCGAGCGCGGTGACGTCGGCCTTGTCGAACTGCGTGACGTGCGGGATCGTCGTCCAGGCGTAGCTCAGATGCTCGGCCGTCGCGCGGCGGATGTTGCTCCACGGCTGCCGCTCGACCGCGCCCCACTTCTGGAAGTCGGGGAGCTGACGACCCGGCCGCGCCACTGCGGCACTACCAGCGGTCGCACCGCCTGCCCCGAGCAGAGTCGAGGGGACGCTGCTCAAAATGCGGCGCGCGTGTTCCTTGACGTCTTCCTGTGAAATGCGACCGCCTGGGCCCGTGCCTTCGACGACGTTGATGTCGACGCCGATCTCACGAGCCAGACGTCGCACGGCCGGTGATGCCGGCGCCGCACGGCCATCGAGTCGAGGTGGCGCCGCCGGCGTCGCGGCGGACGCCGCGGGCTCGGTCGCACGCATCGGCATCGACACGACTTTGGTTTGCGATGGTGCGGTCTGCGCAGCAGGAGCCTGAGAGGGCGCGGGCTCTGCGGGCTTGGGCTCTGCAGCCTTCTGTTCCGCCGGCTTCTCTGATGGTGTCTGTGCCGCGGCGGCCTGCGGCGCGGCCGCGCCGCCACCACCGTTGGACGAGTCGACGGTCAGGATGACAGCGCCCACCTTGACCTTGTCGCCGCGCTTGACGCGGATTTCCTTGACGACGCCGGCCACCGATGAAGGCACCTCGATCGTCGCCTTGTCGGTTTCGAGCTCGAGGACCGGCTGCTCTTGCTTGATCGTGTCCCCGATGTTGACGAGCACTTTGGTGACGTCGCCGGACGCGACGTTCTCGCCTAGTTCTGGGACTTTGAATTCGGTCACGGACGCCCTTCGTCAGGGGCCGCCTGAAGGCGGCCCCTACGTACGTTAAGAGATCGCCGGGTTCGGCTTCTCCGGGTTGATCCCCAGCTCGGCGATCGCTTTCTGCGGAACCGACGCGTCGATCGATCCAGCCTTGGCGAGATCGACCAGCGTGGCATGCGCGATGTGCTTCGCATCCACCTCGAAGAAGTCGCGCAGCGACGTCCGCCCCTCGCTGCGGCCGAACCCGTCGGTCCCGAGCGAGGTGAGACCACGCGGCAGCCAGCGATCGATGCCATCGGGCAGCGCTTTCACGTAGTCGGATGCGGCCACGAACACACCGTCGGCCTTGCCGAGGCACTGCGTCACGTACGGAACGCGCGGCTTCTCGCCCGGATGCAGGCGATTCCAGCGCTCCACAGCATGGCCCTCGCGATAGAGCTCCTGATAGCTCGTCACGCTCCACACGTCGGCGGCAACGGAGTACTGTTCCTCGAGAATCTGCTGCGCCTTGACGACCTCGTTGAGAATCGCGCCGCTGCCAAGCAACTGCGCCCTCGCCTTCGCTTTCTTCTCGGAGGCGCGCAGTCGGTAGATGCCGCGCAAAATGCCTTCGCGCGCTCCATCGGGCATCGCCGGCATCTCGTACTGCTCGTTCATCACGGTGATGTAATAGAAGATGCTCTCGCCGTTCACATACATGCGGCGGATGCCGTCCTCGATGATGACTGCGATCTCGTAGGCGTAGGCCGGGTCGTAGGAGATCAAGTTCGGAACCGCCAGCGAGAGCAGATGACTGTGGCCGTCCTGATGCTGCAGGCCTTCTCCCGAGAGCGTCGTCCGGCCGGCGGTGCCGCCGAGCAGGAAGCCGCGCGTGCGCGTGTCGGCCGCGGCCCACACCAGATCGCCGACGCGCTGCATGCCGAACATCGAGTAGTAGATGAAGAACGGAATCGTATTGATGCCGTGCGTCGCATACGCACTGCCGGCGGCTATGAACGATGAGATCGATCCGGCCTCGGTAATGCCCTCTTCGAGAATCTGTCCCTCGGTCGCTTCCTTGTAATAGAGCAGCGTATCCATGTCGACCGGCTCGTAGAGCTGACCGACATGCGAGTAGATGCCCACCTGACGGAACAGCGCCTCCATGCCGAAGGTGCGCGCTTCGTCCGGCACGATCGGGACCACCAGCTCTCCCACTTCCTTGTCGCGCAGGAGCTTCGCCAGCATCCGCACGAACGCCATCGTGGTCGATGCCTTGCGTCCTTCGCTGCCGTGATGGAATTCGGAAAAGAGTTCCGGGAGGGAGTCGGTCTTGAGCGGTTCGACCTGGACTTTGCGAGAGGGGACGAAACCACCGAGCTGCTTGCGCCGCTCGAGCATGTAGGTGACTTCGGGACTGTTGTCGGGCGGTCTGTAGAACGGCGCCTTGGCTACTTCCTCGTCACCGATCGGAATGCCGAAGCGGGTGCGGAACGCTCTGAGCTCGTCTTCGTTCAGCTTCTTCTGCTGGTGCGTGATGTTCTTGCCTTCGCCCGCTTCGCCAATGCCGTAGCCCTTGATCGTGCGAGCCAGAATCACCGTGGGCTGCCCGGTATGCTCGACGGCCGCCTTGTACGCGGCGTAGACCTTCATCGGATCGTGTCCGCCGAGCGTGAGCTTCTTCAGCTGCTCGTTGGAGAGATGCGACACCATCTCGAGCAGCCGTGGATCGGCGCCCCAGAAGTGCTTGCGCACGTACTCGCCCGATTCCACCGCGTACTTCTGGTACTCGCCGTCGACGACCTCGCCCATGCGCTTGACGAGCACGCCTTCGCGATCCTTCTCGAGCAGCGCGTCCCACTCGGTACCCCACAGCACCTTGATCACGTTCCAGCCGGCGCCGCGGAAGATCGCTTCGAGCTCCTGCACGATCTGCCCGTTGCCGCGCACCGGACCGTCGAGGCGCTGCAGGTTGCAGTTGATCACGAAGATCAGGTTGTCGAGTTTCTCGCGCGACGCCAGCGTGATGGCGCCAAGCGCCTCGGGCTCGTCGGTCTCTCCATCGCCGAGGAACGCCCACACTTTCGAGTTCGATCGCTTCTTCAAGCCGCGGTCTTCGAGATAGCGCATGAAGCGCGCCTGATAGATCGACTTGATCGGCCCGAGGCCCATCGACACCGTGGGGAATTCCCAGAAGTCGGGCATCAGCCACGGATGCGGGTACGACGACAGTCCGCCACCTGGCTTCAGCTCGCGACGGAAATTCTCGAGGCGCTCCGCGGGCAGACGGCCTTCGAGGAACGCGCGCGCATAGATACCAGGCGCCGCGTGACCCTGGAAGTAGATGATGTCGCCGTCGTGGTTGTCGCCCTTCCCCTTGAAGAAGTGATTGAACCCGACCTCATACAGCGTCGCCGCCGATGCGTAAGTCGAGATGTGTCCGCCAATCCCGTCCTCGAGCTTGTTGGCCTTGACGACCATCGCCAGCGCGTTCCAACGAACCAGACTCTTGATGCGCCGCTCGATCTCGCGACTGCCTGGAAACGGCGGCTGCTCAGATGCAGGGATGGAGTTGATGTAGGGGGTGTTCGCGGTGAAGGGCTGGGTCACACCCTTGCGACGGGCGTAATCACCGAGCTCGTGGAGCAGCCGTCCGACTCGCGCCGGACCGCCAGACTGCAGCACGTAGTCGAGCGACTCGAGCCATTCGCGCGTCTCGAGCGCTTCGATCTCCGCGGCATCCTTAGGTGCGGTATTGCGCATGAATCCTCATCGGCGAGCAGGGCATTGACAGCGCAGACTGCGCACGTGTCAACTCCCTATTCTAGTCTCCGACATGCTTCCCACGAAACCCGTATCGGTCGTCATTCAGCCGCAGAGCATGGCGACATCGATGAGCGCGCGTCTGGCTGATGTTCATCATGCAATCGTGTCATGTGAGCGATGTCCTCGACTGCGCGACTACTGCCGCGCGATCGCGCTCGAGAAGCGACGCGCGTATCGTGAGGACACCTATTGGGGCCGACCAGTCCCAGGCTTTGGCGATCCCGATGCGCGCCTCTTGATCCTCGGGTTGGCTCCTGCGGCGCACGGCGCCAACCGAACGGGACGCGTGTTCACCGGCGACGGCGTGGGAGGATCGGGCGACTTCTTGATGCGCGCGTTACACCGCCATGGATTCGCGAACATCGCCACCTCTCAGCGCGCTGATGATGGTCTGACGCTCACCGATGCGTACATCGCGGCCGCCGTGCGCTGCGCGCCGCCGCAGAACAAGCCGCGGCCCGAGGAGATCGCGCGCTGCCTCGATCATCTCGACGCCGAAGTCGCGCAGCTCCCGCGCGTACGCGTTGTCGTGGCACTTGGAAAGATCGGATTCGATGCGTGGCTGCAGCTGCTGCGACGACGCGGCGTCGCGCTGTCGCCGCGACCGCAATTCGGACACGCCGTCGTGTGCCGGATGAAGGACCGGGCGAACGAGTTGCCGATTGTGATCGGCTGCTATCACCCAAGCCGGCAGAACACGAACACGGGCAAGTTGACGCCCGCCATGATGGCGGGCGTCTTCAAGAAAGCGAGACGGTTGATCGCGGACTAGCTGCCCTTGATCTTGAAGCCGGACTGCGCGTCGCCTTCGCGATACAGGCCGTGGCACTGCTTGCAGTTGGCGGTCGCATTGCCCGCCGCCATCTGTGCCGCCATCACATCGCCCTTCCCCGCAGCGGCTGCCGCGTCGGCGAAGCCCATACGAGCCGACGCCGCCAGCTTCACGGCATCGTCCTTCTTCTGACCAGCCCAGAACTTCTCGACGTCAGCGAAGATCGACGCGAGTTCCTTGGCTGGGCCGACGGCGTCGGCCGCTGCACCGCTCTTGAGCGCCTTCTGTAACTGGCCGTTCGCCGCGGCAACGGCTTTCATCTTCGCCGGGTAGTCGGCCGCCGTCAGCCCCTGAGCGTGTGCAATGCCCAAGTAGCCTGCGCCGATCATCAACCCCAGCACCAGAACTCCACAGAGACTTCGCATGCTCAAATCCTCCATCAGTACTGTTCACCGCCGCGACTGCCTGCCTGACAGTCTCGCCAAGCCGATGCGGGGGCGCGGGCGGATTATATCCAAAGAAATCAGGATTCAGGAATCAGGAATCAGGAATCAGCCTGGGCCACGCCTCAGATGGTTCCCGCTTTCAGACGATATTGTTGGTTTTCGTCCTGTTCGCGATACTGCTTGTGGCAGGCGGCGCAGGTGGCGCCCACCTGTTTGAACGCGGCCAGGGCTCCCTGTTGATCGGGCATCGGCGCCGAGATGGCCTCTTCGACCGCCGTCACCCTCGCGATCGAGTCCTTGAGCATCTTCACCGCGTCGTCTTTCTTGTGGGCGACCCAGAACGGCTCGGTATCGTTCAACGCCTGCTTGACGATCGTGATCTGCGCCTTTGCATCCGACCATGTCATCGACTGGATCGCCTTGGCCGCGGCGGTCTGGGCCGGGGCGATCTTTTTCATGGTCTTGTCGAGGTCTTCGGGAGTGGCAACCTTCTGAGCGACGAGAACGGTGCCCGACAGGGCAAGCATCACAGTAGCGATACAGGTAAAAAGACGCCGCATGTATGGGACCCCTCCTCGGGCCGATGCCCGTATGAACGATCCATGCTGGCATGGGTCCGGACAGTCGTTCAAGCCCGGGTGGCTCAGGAGGTGGCGAGAGGTAACGGCCGCGTGGACACAAAGCGATCCCGCACTTGCACTGCGAGATCCGGCCGATTGCTGATCAACGCGTCGGCGCCCCACTCGAGCAGACGGCGCATGTCCGCCTCGTCGTCTATCGTCCACACCTCCACTTCGAGTCCGGCACGATGGGCGTGTCGGATGAATCGAGGCGAGACGACGCGAACGGCGGCGGCCCATTCGGGTACCTGGTATCCTCCGAACGGCGGACGTCGAACCGGCCATCCCGCCCACGACCGATACAACGCGAGACGCACTTCGGGATGGCCCGCGCTGCTGGCCATCTCCGGCAGCGTGTGACGAGCGGCGCGGAGCGCACGCATGCCAAAGCCGGCTGCGCACACCCAATCGACGGCCCCGGCGCGGCGGACCGCGTCCGCCAGCGCGCGTCCCATTTCGCCCGAATCGACCTTCATCTCGACGATCGTGGGCACCTCCCTGTAGCGCTGAAGCACCTCGGCGAGTGTCGGGATCCCGATGTTTCGCCCGCGGAAGGGATGATCGCCGCGCCCATCGGTGAAGTGATACCCCGCATCGACTCGCGCGAGCGCGGACGCCGTGTGCGCGTCGACGCGGCCAGAGGCGTCGGTGGTCCGGTCGAGGGTCTGGTCATGACACACGACGACCACGCCGTCGGCGGAGAGTTGAACATCGAGCTCCAAACCGTCGGCCCCCGTGGCCAGACCACGATCGAAGGCGGCGATGGTGTTCTCGGGACCAAGGGCGGCTCCGCCGCGATGCGCGAACACGCGGGCTCGGCGGGAACCAAAAAAAGGCACAATGCTGAGTATTGTGCATTGGGCATTGGGCAGTCAGCATTGATAGGATCAGGTCATGTCCAGAAGTTCGTCGGTCTCCTCCCTAGGTGCGTTGCGTCAGGCGGTCGAGCGCGGTGAGGTGGCTCGTCGCCCCGTGCAGGAGGAGGTTCGCGACAACCTGATTCGCAAGTTGCGCGAGGGCGGGCCGCTCTTTCCAGGCATCATCGGCTACGACGACAGCGTCGTTCCGCAGCTCGTCAATGCCCTGCTGTCGCAGCACAACTTCATCCTGCTCGGTCTGCGCGGCCAGGCCAAGACGCGGCTGCTTCGCGCGCTCGTCACGCTGCTCGACGACGAGGTCCCGGTGATGCCCGGATGCGAAATCAACGACGATCCACTGGCGCCGATCTGCGCGGCGTGCCGCACGCGCGTCGCACTCGAAGGCGATGTGACGCCGATTCTGTGGCTGCCGCGCGATCTCCGCTACGTCGAGAAGCTGGCGACCCCCGATGTCACGATCGCCGACATGGTGGGCGACATCGATCCGATCAAGGCGGCGCGGGCGGGGCTGCAGCTCTCCAACGAGCTGACGATGCACTACGGCCTGCTGCCGCGCGCGAACCGCGGCATCTTCGCGATCAACGAGCTCCCGGATCTGGCCGGCAAGATCCAGGTCGGCTTGTTCAACATCATGCAGGAAGGCGACGTCCAGATTAAGGGCTACCCCGTTCGCCTGCCGCTCGATGTCCTGATGGCGTTCACGGCCAACCCCGAGGACTACACAGCTCGCGGCAAGATCATCACGCCGCTCAAAGATCGCATCGGCTCCGAGATCCGCACGCACTATCCGACGGGACGCGCCGACGCGATGGCGATTACCGCGCAGGAGGCCTGGGTGTCGCGGAACAGCTCCGCGCCGCGCGCCGACGTGCCGCAGTTCGTGGCCGAAGTGGTCGAAGAGGTGGCGTTCCAGGCGCGACAGGATCGTCGCATCGACAAACGATCGGGCGTGAGTCAGCGGCTGCCGATCTCAGCGATGGAGAACGTGGTCTCGAATGCCGAGCGTCGAGCCATCGCCTCGCATGAGGAGGTCGCTGTCGCACGCGTGACCGACGTCTACGCCGCGCTGCCCTCGGTGACCGGCAAGTTCGAGATGGAGTACGAAGGCGAGCTGAAGGGTGCCGAGGTCGTCGCGCGCGATCTGATTCGTGCGGCAGTGGCCAGCGTCGCCGAAGGATACTTGTCGCACCTCGAGACGCGAACCGTCGTCGAGTGGTTCGATCTCGGCGGCAGCCTGCAGCTGGGCGACGCGATGAGCGCCGAGGACGTGATCGGACACGCGCGGCAGGTGCAGGGACTCGTGGAGCTGGCCTACGACGCCGGCATTCCACGCAATGCGTCGGCGCCGATGCTGGCGTCGGGAATCGACTTCATGCTCGAGGGGCTGTACGCCACGCGAAAGATCAGCCGCAGCGAAGAACGCGGCTATCACGGCGCCGAGCCGACCGTGCGCAAGCCGGCGAGAGAGATGAACCTCGACGATGAACCGCGAGTGCCGTCGGGTGGCAGTCGAAAGAAGTACTACAACTGAGGTGGGCCGCCTCAAGGCAGCCCCTACGATGTGAAGTTTAGATACACCAAGTACACCGGCGACCTGCTCGACGAGATCGACCTCGAGGATCTCGTGTCGAAGCTGTCTGATCTGCTGCTCTCCAGCGGCTTCAACAATCCGTGGGGCGCGCCGATGGACGACGACAGCGACCGCACCATGCAGGCGCTGCACGATGCGATTCTCGAAGCGCTCTTCAGCGGCGGCGTGCTGTCAGAGGACGCGATTCAGCGGCTGCTCGGCGAACCCGCCGACGGCGATCAGGAACAGGCGCGTCAGCAGCTCGAGGATCTGGTCCAGCAGATCATCGAGCGCATGATGGAACAGGGGTTCGTCACCGGGGCGCCCGACCTCGAACGCGAGCGCGAGCATCGTCGTGGGAACGGCGGCGGCTACGGCGAGGACGCCGGGCCGGTGAAGTTCGAAGTCACCGACAAGGCGCTCGACTTCCTCGGCTATCGCGCCTTACGCGATCTCCTCGGATCGATCGGTCGCAGCGACGCCGGCCGTCACGAGACCAGGCACTTCAGCACCGGCGTCGAAACCGCCGCCGCGCCGAAGCCGTACGAGTTCGGCGACACGCTCAACATCGATCCGAGCAGCACGATCCTCAACGCGGTGCAGCGGATTGGCAGCCGCCAGGCGGCCGCCGGATCGGCCGGCGCCGCGTTCCCGGCGATCGACGTCGACTATCCCGATTTGATGGTGGCGCAGAGCGAGTATCAGAGCTCGTGCGC
>Ga0075424_100003208_pt1 | contig 15226 bp, 36 predicted proteins | sample SoiMethybrSBSTD3_FD_75301 | JGI IMG/M metagenome (GOLD analysis project Ga0075424, IMG submission 75301) | Bulk soil microbial communities from a Populus tree surrounding site in Tennessee, USA - Soil MetaG P. TD hybrid SBSTD3 | ecosystem: Environmental > Terrestrial > Soil > Tree plantation... | reverse complement strand
TCGCCGGCCCGCCGCTCGGCCGGCTCCGGGTCCCGCGAGCTAGCCGGCGGGGACTCGGCCACGGCGGCGTCCTGGGCGGCCGTCATGTGTCGAATTGACGCGGCCTGGCGTGCAATCTTTTGCATATGCAAAAGTTGTCACTTGCGCGGTGGATCTAGACCCGTATTTTGGTTGTCCCGGTGGGAGGGGACCAGCCAGGAGCAGCACCAAGACCGGACCCGGATCCGGCGACTGGATCCCCTCCCGCCTCACCAACTCCCTGGACGGAGGGAACCATGAAACGGCTTACCGTAATCTTACGGCGCGGCACATTAGGCACGCGTCAGTTTACCTACCAAGACCAAGCCACGGCGCTGATAAAAGCCACGGTCCTGGCTAAGCTCCATGGCGTCACGGTTGGGTATTATCCGGGCGCTTTCCTTGTTGACGCCAGCGCCTACTATGATTCCGGTAAACGGCCCGAGCTGGTGGACCAATTCTTTACCGGCACGCGGCGCGGTGACGTATGAGCCCGAAAATTCGCTACGTGGAGCGGCGCTTTAACCACGCGACCCGCGAAACAATTCGCCAGGCTAACGAAATCATAGTCGAGTACACGGCCCAGGGTTATGACCTGACGTTGCGCCAGCTCTATTACCAATTCGTTAGCCGGGATCTACTGGCCAATAAACAGAGTGAATACAAGCGCCTTGGTTCCATTATCAATGACGCCCGCCTGGCCGGCCTGATTGACTGGCTCCACATATCGGATAGGACCCGCGAGCTACGGAGCTTGAGCCATTGGGACGACCCGTCCGACATTGTGAACGCGTGCGCCTCCAGCTTCCGGCTAGACAAGTGGGAGAACCAGCCCCACCGCGTGGAAGTTTGGATAGAAAAGGACGCGCTGGTGGGTGTATTCGAGCGCGTAAGCCAAGAGCTGGATATTGGCCTCTTTAGTTGTCGCGGCTACACCAGCCAATCGGAAATGTGGGTGGCGGCTCAGCGTTTGCGCCGCTATGAACAGGCGGGCCAGGAAGTGGTGATCCTTCACTTTGGGGACCATGACCCGTCCGGCTTGGATATGACGCGGGACATAACAGACCGGCTTGCGTTGTTCGGTGCTAACCTGGACGTGCGCCGCCTGGCCTTGACCATGGACCAGGTACGCGAGTATAACCCGCCACCTAATCCCGCGAAGGAAACAGACTCACGCTTTACGGCTTACATCCAAGAGTATGGGGACGAAAGCTGGGAGCTGGACGCGCTACCGCCTGACGTGCTCGCGGATCTAGTCCGGGCGGAAGTGGACACACTCAAGGATCTAGATAGATGGAACGCGGCCACGTCGCTGGAAAAGTCCCATAAGCAGACATTAGCGGCCGTGGCCGAGTCCTGGGACGACGTGGCCGAGCGTTACGGCCCGGATCTTGATGACGAAAGTGACGCCCGCGTATGAGTAGGAAACCCGGCGGCCCGGTGCCAAACCAGGAAGGCGTGAGTAATGGCGCGCCTGGGGAGGCCGTAAGCGGCCCGTCCACCGGCCGGCCGTCCGGGCCTATCTCCCCGAGTGATCTAGTCAAGCCCGCTGGCGGGATCCAGCGGGTTTTCCTGTCCATAGACGTGGCGTGTTCTATTTGCGGCGCCCAACGTGGCCAGCAATGCACCACGCGGAACAAGGACGGCGAAATAGTCCCGGCCAACATCTCCCACAACTCCCGAGCCGAAAAAGCAGAGGAAGCCACGAAGCGTTGGGCCGCCTGGCATGGCGACACGGCGTGCAACAGGGAGCTACCCCCGTTATGATCTACCTAACCTTGGTCCTGTTATCCTGGGCTGTTCTGTTACTACTGGTGCTCACCTATCGCCGGAACTGGCTTCGCGAGCGTGACGCCAGGCTGGCTATCCACCGGGCGCGGATCTTAGACAACGACCAGCGGAGCGTGGATAATGAACGCTGGGCCGAGCGCGTCCAGCAAGCGCGGGACTTGGCGCAATTAGCCGAGCAACCAGCGGAACACGTTCGGAACGCCCAAGCGTTGCTACAATCTTACCGGGAAGCATGGGGCGGCCAGTACCACGATTGGGACAATGGCATAGTCCCGCCCGCATTAGTGGAAACGCTCCGGGCGGTGGAAACGCGGCTAGAGAAAGCTATCTATTGGCCAAACCTTGAGGGGCGCAAGCCGTGAGCGCCCCGAGCGGCTCCGTCGTCACGCTTCGCGTAGAGCTACACCCGAAGTTTGTCATGGTCATTGATCCGGGCGGCTATATACTTGCCCAGCTCCATAAGGATGTGGTGCGCGCCTGGGATAACGAAACCTTAGGCGCCGTCGTCCGCTCTCTAGTGGAGTCCCTGTCCTTTGACTGGAGGCGTCAGTGAGCAAGAATACCCATCCGGCCGCCCGCGCTTTGCGCGAGCTGAAAGACTTCCAGGAACGCCGCGCCCAGCCATTCCGGAAACAGGCCGCGCTTCGCTGGCCTGACCGGGCCGTGGCCGCCGGCGTGTCGGCCAGGATCCGGCGCTGTTGGTGGAGTGTCCTTAGTGGCCTACTCAATTCCGGGACGGTTTCGTGGTAGTCGCGGCCGCCGTGGGGAGCTTCCTGGGCCTTATCCTGGTACTAATCTTTGGCCTAGACCCATCCTTTGCCATTGGTCAGTTATTCGGTTTTGTCCTGGGGGTCGTTGCCTATCGGCGCCAGCTCCGGGATAACGCCGAGCGCGAGCAGCACGGCCGGAGCGGCCACGGATGGTAACGGCCCGCGAGCTGGGCCGCGCCCTGGAGGCTGGTAGGGTGGAGTTGACGCGGCCGAACGTTCGCCCCATGCGTTGCGCGTTATGCCGGCTCTTGTGTCAGCGCGGGGAAGCTGTTCGGCTTTGGATTGGTGGCGTAAAGCGTGGCTTTTTGTGCCGGAAGCGTTGCGCCAAGAGTGTAGGGAAGTAGGGCCGGCGTCCTGGTCCTGGTTTTCCGTTAACCCACAGCGGGCTAGCGGGTCCTGGGGAAGCAAGCGCACCAGGCCAGGCGCCGGTGTCCACGGAGTCCGTACCTTCACAGAGAGAGGGAGCAATGTCCGAGCAGCAACCCGGCACGGCCGTAACGCCGTTGCCAACAGGCGGGCCGCTAGACTTTGGCGGCCTGGAAGCACAACTCTTTAGCACCTTCCCCGCCGAGCAGCGCGGCCGGGTCGTGGCGCTCATGCAAGGCCAGGCGGCCCAGCTCGCGGATATCATCGGGAAGGAAATAAACGTGGAGCACGTCCTGGCCCACAGTGTCGAAACGGTTTCGGAGGAAGGCGAGATTACCGCCCTACTCCGTATCGTGGTCGTGGACGCTGACGGGACGGCCTACGCCACCACGGCCGCCGGGATCCGGGAGTCAATCCGGCTCTTGGCGAAATTCTACGGGCTCCCGCCCTGGAAAGGTGGACTCAAGGTCAAGGTAGAGTCCATTAAGACGCGGCGCGGCTTTAAGACCTTCCGTCTTTCGCCGGTCGCGTGAAAAAGAAAAGCAAAAAACTGACTCCCGCCCAGGCCCGGATCTTTCGCCGTGGCCTGGCGCGGGGGAAGGTCCTGGCCGCTGAGCAACTCCGGCGGAAGCGCAAGGCCGCCGCGCTCAAGGCGGCCGAGACCCGAAAGCTACACCCGAAAGCCAAAAAGCCGCCAGCGCCCGCCGTGGAGTTTGTTGGCGTAGATGCGCTGGTCCTGTATGAAGCGCCGGACGCGGAAGGCGTTCCCATTCTTTCCGGCCTGTCCTTCGCGGAGTTTGTGGACGCGTCCGCGTGGGAAGTCCAGGTAGAGCTATGGGTGGAAGGTGAGCGCGTAGCGGAGGAAGCCGTGACCATACCGGCCGAGTGGGATAACGAAGCCGCCTCCAAGCTCATACGCCGCGAAGTCCGGACCTGGTACGCGGACCAAATTAGCAAGCACCCGAATTGGGCCGAGAGCCCAGCGGCTACGCTTGTTCGCCTGAGCCTACGGCGCACCTGAGACTAGCGGGGAGGCGCGGCCGGTGCGTTATAACGCCCGCGCCGAGCCGACAATTGACAGCTACGCGGACGGGCGGCCGGCCTATGTGTCACGCGGTGCGTTATCGGATCTTGCCGCTGGGGGACCTACGGCCTGGCGTCGTTGTTGGCGAATTGGCGCAACGGTCACGACGGTGGAACGGGACGACGGGATAATAGTCCGGAGTTGGTCAGATTGGGGGAGCCGTGAGGATCTACAGCGGGCGGTGGCGTGGTGGCGGCGGCGTGGCTTTCGGGCCGCGTCCCCTGGTGGGCTCTTGCTCCAAGCGGCAAGGCGCTGGTACCACGCCGTTGCCTGGTCCCTTCGGCGCGAGATTCACGCCGGCTTTGTCGGGGGCTGGGAGGAAGCCCAAGTGAGGGGAATTATTCACGGCCCCCACAAGGTCCTGGATCTACGGAAGGCGTACCGCTGGGCGCTCACGGCCGAGCCTATGCCAGAACGCCGGTCCATGCGCGTGGCTAGAATGTGGGCGCCGCGCTTGCCGGGCTTGCACCACGTTGACATAGAGCCTTGGCCGGGCGCGCCCTGGCCGGCCAGGGACGGCGGGCCGGTCCTGGTAGAAACGCCGCTGGAGATAACGAAGTATGGAGCGCCGAAGGTCCGCGCCTGGCTGGGCGGTGTCACCTGGCATGACTGGTTGCCGGCTACCGAGCTGGCCGAGCTGCTAGACGACATTGGGGTAGCCGCGCTCCACCGGAGCTATTGGGGAATGTGGGCCGCCAGCACACCAACAACGTGCGAGTTTAGAAGTGGAGCCAAGACCCAACTCAAGCCGTTTGGCGTGGATCCTATCCGGGCGCATCTGATTGTCCAGCGCGTGCGCCGGCGCCTGGCGGCCGTAGATTCCCATTACCGCTACGTGGACGCGGTAATTGTGAAGGCGGACGCGGACATTCCCACCGGCCCCAACATTGGGGACTGGCGTGTAGTCCGCGAGTATCCGGACGGCGTTCGGATCCAATGGCCTGGCAACTACGGGCCAGCCGAAGGGCCGCCCGACAAACAAAGCGGGATCCGGCGGACGGCGTGAGCGGTGTTACCTTTAAGCTGTACCATACGGGGGACTGGACGGGGGTTAAGGATGAACAGCTTATCCTCCATTCACTCTACGACCTTATCAGGTTGCTAGACCAATACAAGCGGCCGATAATTCTTAGCCGCATGACGGGCGGCCAGCTCAGTCTGGAGGTTTACGAAGAATGAGCCACAACGTAGAAACCGGGATGATGTTGGCGAAGCATAGCGACCGGCCCCAGGACGACCGGGCATTTTTACGGTCCATAGAGTCCGGCCGCTGGTGGAACCTATGGCGGGTGCGAGTGGTCACGCTGATTTTTACGACCGGCCAAGCCCGGACCTTGGCGGCTGGATTGCAAGATGCTGTCCACCGCCTGGAAGTGAAACGCAACAGCAAGCGCCGTATTATTTCCCTTGACGATGAAAGGTAGGACCGTATGGCCAAGCCGAAAGAGGAAGCGCCGCCAATCCCTGATTTGCCAGTTACGGCGCCAACGGAGCCGGTCGCGACATTGCCAGGCCCGAGCGCGCCGGAGCCCGAGTCCACGGAAAAGCCCAAGCGGAAGCGGATCCGGCGGACCAAGGCCCAGCTCGAAGCCGAGAAAAAGAAAGCCGAGCAAGAGGCCGCGCCCGAAGGCGTGGCGCCGGAGGACCTGGCCCGTTGTGAGTATGTGGTCAGCGCCACCTTTGAGATTTTGTCCAAGGTCGTGGCGAAACGGCGCGGCCCCCACTGGATCCTGGAAACAGAGGAAGCCGGCACGCTGGGTAAGATGTGGACGGCGGTCCTTGCGCCGTACCTTCCCCGGATTGGCGCGGCCGTTCCGGTCGCGGCGGCCGTGGCTGTCACCTGGTCTATGGTCCAGCCCCGCATGGCGCGGGACGCCGAGCTGGCGAAAGAAACACCGCCCGCTGGCCCGGTCCTGGCATGAGTGACGACGGCGAAGCAAAAGCGCGGAAGCGCTTCGGGCAGTCCCCACGCGTCTGCACCTATGGGTGTCCGGGACTCTGTACGCCCAAGTGTGTGGCGGCGGGGGAGTGCATCGTATTCGAGTCCGACACGCCGGCACGACCTTGTCCCTTTGTGGATCTGGAGTCAGAGGAAGGCCGGATAACGGCGGCGCTGGCCGGGATTGGCGCGGCCGTGGTTGGGTCGCTAGGGATCCATTGCAACCTGGTAAGTATCTTTGGCGGTGACGGCCAGGCGGTGCGCGAGCTGCCAATCCTCTGTCACCAATTCCGGCGCGTATGGGATCCGGAAAAGGTCAAGGCTACGTTAGCAACCATCGTGGAAGCCGAGATGGAGCGCCAGCGAAAGGTCAGGGAGTCATGATAGCCGGTCAATACTATTGCTGGGGCTGTGGCCTCATGTTCGGGGACGCGGACGCGCCCGTATTACCGTCCCAGCTTTGCGCGAGCTGTAAGCGGAACCAGGCTAGTGTGGGGGGATCCCGGCGCGCCCCATACGGGGAGGCTTCCCCCACGGACGACGACGCAACGGGGGCCAAGTGAGCGCGCCGCCGTCTATCCGCGCCTTTATTGCCGGCGTGTCCGGGTCTGGAAAGTCCGTCAGCGCATGGTCCATGTACCTTTCACGCTTTCCCCGCCGGATCCTGATAGACCAAACCGGCGAGTGGACGGACCCGGCACGCTATCCCCGAGCACCAGGCCGGCCCGGCTTTCCGGGCGCGGACTTCACGGTGCAAACCGTCCCGGAGCTGAGCTGGGCGCTTCACAAGCTCGCGCCTACCGGCCGCTGGACTATTGTTTGTGAGCTGGACCTGGACGACCTTCCCGAGTTGGTGGACTATCTGATTCCCGTCCCGGATCTTTCCAGCTCGCCTATTTACGCGTGTCATGGCGCGGTCCTGTTAGCGGACGAAGTGGACCTAATCGCGCCGCCGCGTTCCCTTCGCCAGGAAGTCCGGACGCTCTACCGGCGTTCGCGCCATGTGGGCTTGTCCATCGTATCCACGACCCAACGGCCGGAGGCGGTGAGCCGGGAAGTGAGCGCGCAATCCAGCCAGGTCCTTTGTTTGGCCCTGGCCGAGCCAAGCGCCTACGACTATATGAGCGCGCTTATGGGAATGGAGATAGAGGAGTACCTGGAAGGCTGGACCCGCCGGCACCCTCACGGCGGGCTGTGGCTTAATCGCGAGACTGGCGCTAAGCGGTGGGTGACGGAGGCGGGGGAGCTGGTGGCGCCGGCGGTGCCGGCGTTGGCGGCGGGGCCGGCGCGGGCGGAGCGGGCGCCGGCGCGGGCGCCTTCGGCTTCCGAACACGACGGCGCGGCGGAGCCGGCGGAGCCGGAGCTGGAGTAGCGTCCCCCTCCAGAATTGCCACCACGGCGCCAAGCAGCGCGGCGCCTAGGATCCAGGGCCACCAACCTTTCATAGAGTCCTCCCCTTACGTCGCGACACGGTAAGAAACATTCCATCGCCAAATCGTTTGTAATTGTTGTGGCGCTATAAATGTTGTAGCGGTGTTCGCAACGGCGGACCGCAACCCGCCAGGTATCACTAGGTCAATCACAGTTATGGCGGTCCCGGCGGGACTGGCTAGCTGTTCCGTTGTCCAATTTGGAGTACCGGGAAGATTTGAAGAACTAATAATGACCCCCGCGCCAGCCGCAACACCTATGACATTGTATAACTTTACCAGTTGAATGGCGGTGACGTAGTGAAACAATCCCACACCGGCCGCCGGTAGTGTTGCGGTCACCGGTGCATTGACGGCGCCAGTAGCGGTCACGTGCAATAGGGACGGACCACGCGGGTCAATTAGTTGGCCACCGCTGACAACTTGAATGTCAAGGGGATTGTTAACGTCCCCCACAAACGTGTTTGTAATATCTACCAGCACCACGCGGCCCACCTGACGCGTGAGCCGGTCTATTAGATCCACGGCCGCGCCGCCAATGCCGGCGGCTGGCCGAGCGGCGCCCGCCCGCGTCCGGCTCACTTGATTCCGAAGTTACGCAAGAGCTGGTCCAGGAAGCGGTCAGGGCCGGACTTGGCTACTGGCCGCGCTCGCGTCACGTCCACGACCGGCTGGGGCGCTTGGTAGGTCCGTATCTCTACGGCGATATCTATAACGCCCGAGCCTCCGCCCGGTGTGGAAAGGAAAAAACCGTCCGTCCAGGGTGGATCCCATTCCCAGGTTTGGCCTTCCTGGGTAATCAGGGCGCCCGGATCCCCATGGCCTTTGTGTAAGAGGCACGCCGCCTGGTTGACCGTAAAAGCCGCGACGGTCACAGACTCCACCGGCGCGGCCAAGGTCCCTAGAATTGCTTGCCGGTCCCGAGCTATAGAGAGCTGAAAGCGTTCTATCATTAGCGCGTTACCTTGCCATACTTATGGCGCTCTAAAACGTCAACGTGGTCCTGGATGATTGCGGCAGCTCCAGCTCGCGTGCTTGAATGGCCCAGGATTGTAGGCGGTCCAAACCATGGGTCACTGTGAGCGTACCACGTTTTAGACTTACGGGAGTAATGAAGGGAAAAGGATCCCCAGCCGCCACTATCCCCCCGCCATTCTCCACGCCCGCGATTTTCCCATTTGACTTTAGGCATGGGTTTATTTCCGCGTTAGGACCAGGTAGCGGACGCCGTGCTTTTTCATCCGGACGCGCTGGACGTAAGCACCCGACACTTTCCGCTCTTTCTTTTTCGCCTTCGCCTTGGTGGAAAAGGCGCCGTGAAACTCTACCATGCGTCCAGTTTTCACCGGAAGATCCTCAGGACAGAGAATACCGCCAGCGCGGCGGCCACGGCTAGCACAATCTTGACCTTGGGCCACTGATTGGGGGCTGGGTCACCGTAAGGCGCTACGCGGCCCAGGACAGCGCCATGGAGGGAAACGGTCACCTTAGGCTTAAGCGCGCCCGTAACCAACCCCCCAAGGCCCGGCTTGGTGCCGGGTTCCCCTGGGGAAAGGTCCACGACCAGCGGCGGAAAGTATTTCGTTTCTACCGTTATGGTCGTGCCGGCCGGTATCAGGCTCACTTGTTGGACGCGGCCACGGCGGCGCCGGCCTTCCGGCCCACGCCAAACAACAAGAGCGCGAGCCCGAGCGCGGTCAACGTTTCCGCTGGCGCGCTAGTAATCTTTGTGAAGCATTCCAGCACGTCATTACCGCCCAGGCTGACGCCGCTGACGCCGAGCACGGCGCCGGCAATCGTGGCGCCGCCCTTCCCGAGCTTCCCGAGAAAGCGAAGGATCCCTTTCACGGTCTAGCCTCCAGTTAAGGGAGATATGTCAATGCCGGCGTTTATGCAAAGCGCCGTCACTAGGGTTTCCAGGACACGGATCCGCCGGGAGTCCCGGTCCTGTTTCGCCTCTATCACCTTGAGGCGCCACAGGACCAGGAGCACCAGCGCGGACGGTGCGAGTGTTAACAGCCCGTCCACTACTTCCCCCGCTTGTGAAGTCCGGCTGGCGGGATTGGGGACTGGTCGTCCGAAAGGAACACGCGACGGTCCCCAAAGCGGTGTTCGCTATGACGCGGCGGGCAAGCTTCGCCGGGCTCCGCTTCGCGCCCGACATACACGCCGGCATCATCGTGGCGGACCACCACGCCTTCCTGTAAGAGCTGGCCCGGCTTCATGGGTTCCCCTTTCTTGGCGGCCATGGTTACAGCACGTCACGCGTCAGCGTGGGCGCGCCGGCGCTGTAGGTGAACACGACGGACTGACCCGGCCCCACAAAGACCGTAATGGGGATAGTCGTGGCCGCCGGCGTCAGGATGGACGCCAGGGTGATGCCGGCCTTGGCTACCGTTGTGGTCGCGCCGGCCGGCTGGGAAAAGTAGAGCGTTTCCACGTTCTGAGACTGATTTGTGTACGTGAACGGCGAAGCGCCCACGGTCACAAGTTGGGGGTTTCCCGCGACGGATACCGCCGCGTCCCCTACGCCCCGCTGTGGCATACTGGTGGATCCTTTCCTGGTTAAAGGGTCAGGTCGTCCGTGAAGCCGGCGCGCACGTCCCGCAAGTAATAACCTGGCGACGGCGCCGCGCCGCCATTTCCAAACGCCGCGAACAATGGCGTAATTGGCCAGTAAGCAGCGCCCGACACGTCAATAGTTGACCGTGACGTGCGCGGGAAGTTGTTGACGTTGGTATAGACCTTGACTAGTCGGCCGCTCAGATAGCACCCAAACCGCGCCGGCTGGCCAGGGATCCCCGGAACGGCCTTGATCCGAACATGGAACCAGCTCGCGCCAGGGTTGACCAAGAGGGTGGGCTGGAAAGAGTCAGGGCCAATATCTGTTGCGCCGTTGTCCACCGCGCCGGCTGGCGCGTCAGGAGTATTGACCGAGCCAAACCGGAAGCCGGACACGCCATCCCCCATGAGGCCAATACGCGCCACGCGCCGGGATACGTTTAGGTCCCCGTTATCATTGGCGAAGCCAAAGAATTGCGCGCAACTCGTAGCGTCACCGGCCAGACGCTTCCGGACCCACGCCGCAAAAAAGCTGGCGCGTGGCGTCCCGACACCGGGCGCCGCCTCCAGGACCGGCGTAAAGTCCGCCGGGAAGTCCACCTGACCGGAGGCCCCTGGCGCATTAGCCGGGCGGAACAAGTGGGCGCATTCCTGGGCGCCGAGCGCGGCGGCTACGGCGAACACGTCCACCACGCTGATATCATTCACGACCCGGAAAAAGGCTATCTGATTGCCGCGAGTTTGCCATACCGCTACCGGGTTGCCGGCGTTCCATGTGGACGGAAGGACGCGACTATAGGCGTAGCCGCCTATGGCTGTGTCCACGGCGGACACGTTGTAGCCGGGGTCCATGACCCACTCCAGGTAATTCCGAAGGACTTCGGAGCCCGGAATGTCCCCGCCGGAGGCGCCAACTTTACGGAGCGTCATGCGGCCGTCCTTGCCCCGGCACCAATGGGACCAAAGGAAACCAAGAGCTGGAGGGATCCCGCGCCGGCCGGGTTGGTCAGGAACAATCCTTCATCCAGCGGGACGGGACACCCGTCCGCGCCGATAGCGGAAATGTCCCAGCTATCGCCGGCTACTACGTCAATGGGATCCCGGCCCGCGCCGAAGTGGAGCTGAGCGCCGGCGCCGGCCGCCACCGCCAGGACGGTGACGCCATTGATAAGTGTCCCCGCGTCTATGATCGTGGCCCGGTCCCTGAGCACGGCCAGGTCAAAGGTCCGTCGTGAATAGTCAGGCGCCGCCATGGCGTTGCCTCCGTATCAGGATAAGGACGACAACCAGGGCCAGGACAAGACCGAGCCCGGCATAAGGGTGGGCCTCAAAGATACCCCCGGATCTTGGTCAAGTACGCGCCGGCGAGCTGGACATAGGACCCTTCCGTGGTTCTCAAAAGGACTTCCCCGCGTAGCCTGGGGCCTATGCCTACGTGGAGATGGTCGTCCGCCGCGTAATAAATGAGCTGGTCAAAAGCCGGGAGTTTGCGCGCCTTGACTGCATCGTTAAGACGCTGGTACACGTCAAAGGGAGTCAGGCCCACGGCCACCACGTCAGCGGCCAGGCCGTTAGGATGGTCCGAAGTAACCGAGCCGCCTACCTCCAGGTTTTCTACGGCCGTACTAAAGCCACGCGTCACGCGGAGCGGAACGCCAAGAATATCCCGCGCCGCCTGGAGCCAGGCCGCCACGCGCCGAAGGTTGCCCACAATCGTGGCGTCCGCTTCTGGCTTGTCGGCGCCCAGCTCATGCGCCGTAAAGTTGGGCGCGAGCTTGGCCGTGGCGGTGAGCGGCATTAGACACGCTCCATACGAAAGCCGCCCGGCACGTTTTGGTCTAGAACGACGCGGACAGGCCGGTTATCTTCGGCCGGTGGATCTTGAGGCAAGAGTCCTTCCGCCTGAAAAGCGGCCTTAAGGTCCGGGTTCATTGGGGCGCCGTCCACAGTCCCAACCTTCGGCCGAGCTGGGGAGCGGCGCCGTTTCTTTGTGGTCATAGTTCCTTCCGGATCTTGCCGGCGTAGATAAGCCCAACAACCACCAGCGCCAGCAATAGGATAAGCGGCAAGTACCGGAACGTAGCCCCGATACCACTAGCCGCTGACACGGCCGCCTCTTTCAGCGCCGCGCCGGTTTGGATTACCTGGTCACTAAAGGCGGACAGCTTAAGCATGAACGCGCTAGGCATTTCCGCGTCCAGCGCGTCCTTTTGGAGCTGGAGCACGTCCGCCCGGACTTTACTGTAAAGCGTTTGGAGCGCGGCCACGGCGCCAGCGTCCCCACGCGCCCGAGCTTGCGCCGTGGCTAGGCTAATGGCATGGAGCTGGCTTTGAAGAAACTCCAGCCGTCCCTCTATCGTGCTACCCACGGCTGGATCCCCGGTTAAAGAATTGGGACGCCGCGAGCAAGGCTAGAACAAAGACCCACCACGGTAGCCCCTTGAGGCGGTCCAGGACAACGACGTGGGGCGCCATCGTGACCGGCGCGGGCGCGGGAGCCGGAGCGCCGCCCGGAGCTGGGACAGTGACGGGTTGCGTTGGTTTACACCCACAACCACCAACATGGACCGGCGCTGGCGTGCTGCCAGTCCCGCCCGTCGTTTCCGGTGGCACCGTGGGGCCGATGTTGGGCTGTGTAGGCGGAGGCGGTGGCGTAATCGTGCTACCCCTCTTGGTGTAGCAGTCCTCCCCAGGCCCCGCTATGATGATTCCGTAAGTTCCGAAACCACAATAGCGGTAGCCAGAAGCGCGGAGCTGGGCGCCGTAAGGCCCCTGCCATTCCGAAGTGGTCACGACCTGGTAATAGTTCCCGTTAGAGTCCGGCCCAACGTGTTGGATAGGCATTAGCGGAGGATCCGGGCGCCAATCAGCGCCGCGCCCACCAGCCAAGCCCACAAGGGAACTACGCCCAGGTCAAGGCCAAGAAATTGGCCCTTAATGGGACCGGACGACGCGGGGACGGTGACGGGTTGCACCGCCGGCGCCACGTTCGGCTTTGTGGGTTGCTGGCCTACGGGAACGGGCTGGATCGTGGAGTCCCCTGGACGTTCTGGCGCCACCGGAGGGTGGATAACCGGCGCATTGATATTGTAAGCGTCGTCCACCGGCGGCCGGTAAATGCCGCCGTTGCTCAGGCTGTCCGCGACTTCGGGCGCGAGCGGCTGAACGTAAAGGGTAGGGCGGGATCCGAACGCCGTCCCGCCTTCCCCGCGAAATTGTCCATCCGGAGCCGGTGCAATCATTGGATCCCGGAGCATGGGAACGCTGACCGGCTGGACGTAAAGGGGGGCGGACGCCGGCTGGATAGCCGGCGCCACCGGGGCGGTTGGACCTGTCACGGGACTGGACAACAGGTCAGGATAGGCCAATGTCGCCAAGGCGGCCATAGGTCCCTAACCTTTCTTTAGGACGGCTTTGTAAACCACCCACGCCGTAACGCCGCCGAGTATGACCAGCAACCAAAGTGGCATACCGGTTTTCGCTACGGTCATAGTGGCCGCCGTTTCGAGCGCCGGCGAGTCACTGACAGACGCCGCCGATTGGACCGGCGCTGGTGTTTGGACTCCAGAAGCCGAGAACGGACGCGCCAGCGCAGACGCGGCGGCCGTTTCGGGACTACTGTGGTCAATGGCCGGGATCCTGGACCGGTTGGCCGAGTATTGCGCCACCAACTCCGGCTTAGTGGTCACGGCCTGTTGGTAGCCCTGTTCCCACACGGCGCGCTCCGATGAAATGCCGATGGGAGCAGTAAAGGACGGCTTGGTGCGCCGTTCGTCCAGACACTTAAGCGCCGTCAGGTTCCCGGTGAGCGCGGACTGAATGACGCCACCCATAACAGCGGCCGCCCGCTTATCGGACGGTTTGGCGAAGCTAAAATGTAGCCCGCCAATGGGTGTATTGATTGTGCCACCGAGTGCCATAGCCGCCTCCCGTTAGAGTTGGAAGGGGAGGCCAGGGCCGGCCGGAGGATCCTGGACCGTGACGGAAGTCCGCTCCATCTCCCACAGCGCGACACGCACGCGGGAGTTTGTGTTTCCCGCGCTGGGCTGTACGTCCAGCTCTAGGCGGAGATTGGTATCCTGGAACGGATTCCACAGCGCCGCGAGCCGGCCATACCGGAGGAAGTCAATAAACAGGTAGCCGAGCTGGGCGACGACGGCGCCGCCTTGTTCCTCTTGCGCGTGCTCCACCAGGTTCCGGAAGGGAATAGCGCGGTCCCCGAAAATGGCCTGATTGTCGCCGCGCAATACCAGCGCGTTGATAATGTCGGCCACTTCGCCTTCCGAAGTGTCCTGTTGAATAGCAATTCCCCGGATATACCGATTGCCGCGAAGGTCAATCTTGAGCGCGGCATTGGCGCCCGGTACGTCCTGGGTGATTTGCCGGATATACGTGGACAGGAAGGGCGGCACGCCTACCAGGTCGTCATAGACCTGCTCAATCTGCATTTGTAGGTTGGTGATCGTCCCAACCGGCGCCCCGCCAACCAGCCGCGAAAGGGCGCGGTTTGGCGTCATGAAAATTTCCTGGGCAAGCTGCTTGTTGGGCTCCACGTACTTGGTTTCGTTGGGGTTCCCCGAGCGCGGCGTAGCTAGCCACATGGGGAAGGTTTCCCGGAGCTGGGTGGCCACCTGGATCCCGGCGCCGCCGAGCCGAGTAGCCGGCAAAGCGGACGGGGCCATGGCTTCACCGATGAAGCGCGCCAGGCGGGCGTCATAGTTCACCTTATCCTGGCCGCCGTCAATGTAGCCGGCTTCGGTGAGCAGCGAGAGAACGGACCCGCGATTGCGGACGCCGGCGCCGGCGGTGGAAATGTCCACCTGGGCCGTGACGGTGCAGTTATACTTTTCCGTCCGCTTGTTGTTTTCCCCTTGTGTTCTTTTACGCTGACCGTCAACGTCAGCGGCCGAGACCACAATTGTGGGGATGGTTTTAAAGCGGTCTATGGAAGCCACGGTGGCCCCCTACTTCGCGGAGGCGGGATTGACCAGGCCGGCCAGTCCGGGGATCCGGTTGGCTACGGCGACGGCGGCCACCGCAACAAGCGCCGTCCAAAGAATGTCCTTCCAGTTCACAAAGTCCTCCTAAGGGAGTGGGTTGGGGCGCCTAAACTGCGCGCCCCGAGAGAGAGCGTCAAAATGATACGTGTCAGTATGACGCGTGTCAACCCACCACACCGGAGCGCGGCCGCCCAGGACGCCGCCGTGGCCGAGTCCCCGCCGGCTAGCTCGCGGGACCCGGAGCCGGCCGAGCGGCGGGCCGGCGA
>Ga0075424_100003205_pt1 | contig 15228 bp, 16 predicted proteins | sample SoiMethybrSBSTD3_FD_75301 | JGI IMG/M metagenome (GOLD analysis project Ga0075424, IMG submission 75301) | Bulk soil microbial communities from a Populus tree surrounding site in Tennessee, USA - Soil MetaG P. TD hybrid SBSTD3 | ecosystem: Environmental > Terrestrial > Soil > Tree plantation... | reverse complement strand
CGGTTCGACACCCCGCCGACGGTCATTTGTTGTTGCCCGCTCTCCTTGCCATTGCTGCCCGGAGAGCCTGCTGCCGCTCCTGTAGATGGGCTTCCGCCTCTCGGATCAGAACGTCCGACTGGTCCATCGCCTGCTGACTCTGCTTTATCAAACGCTGGGCAGCATCCCGTACATCCTGAGTCCTCTGGCGTATTTCGGAAGGCAGCGTCACGCAGCTAAAGAGATGCCCACGCACATTCTCGGTGAGATCGGCTCGGCATCGTGTGCACAGGTTCGTCCGACCGTCGAACAGGTCGGCGGCGAGTTCCGTATATCGGTAGCTGATGTCGCAGGACAGGCATCGCGCAACGACGTGATCGGAGCAGTAGACGAAGAGTAGGGCGCGCTCTTCGGGGGTCAGGCCCCCGGACCGCGCGCAGTCCAAGTGCTGCAGGCGGCCGTTTGACAACTGGATGACATCCGTAACCGAGATCGGCCGAGAGCACCTTGGGCAATTCACCTGCATGAGCGCGCCTCCCTGTGCAGCTAGACCAATACTTGAGCCACCGGAAAAACAAACAACTGGGTGAGACGCCCTACGGCGTCACCCGTTTATTCAAATGGAAAGGCGCGCGCGGAGAATATCATCGGACCTGCCCGATCGGGAAGGGACGTTTGATGTTTCAAGTCCACTGGCGCGTCGTGTTGAGTCATTAGGCTTCTGGACACTTGCGTGGAACGAACTCAAGCATATTTTCCGGAACAAGTGGCCTCGACGCGGGCTAGTTGAACCCCGCGCCGGATTCTCATTTCGCAGCCCAATCCAAGGAGACTCAGTTGACGTTTTACTCCATAACGTACTGGAGACTCATGGTCGAGCTTATCCTCTCCGAAGCCCAACTCGCCTGTTTGAAAGCGGCCGTGACGGTCGGATCTTACGAGTCTGCGGCGCTTGGGCGCGCTAAAGGCTTGGGCACCGTGTTCAATCCCGAACCGGTTGTCGTCAAATGCACACGCGCCATCGCGGAACGACTGTTCACCGTAGCTCGGCGGTCCTGTCCAGATGTCGCGCCGCAGATTCGCGCCGCGATCGAACAGGCGAAGCAATAGGGCACGCCGCCCACTGCGTCGCAGGTCCTGGGTGCGCTCTGTGGCGGCCCCGGCGCGCGCTGGTAGTCAGCTTGCCTGCTTCGCGCTGCGATCCGAAGCTCCATCGGTAGGACGCGGGCCGTGGCCTGACGATCAGGTCTTTTGTCACCCGCATTTGGGTCGTTTCCCCTATTCGGCGTGGTTAGTTGAACCGGACATGATTGTTCCCAGCATTGCGGTCCAGACGCTCAAGTGGATTGGATGGAACAGGACGACGTCCGACGGACAATTGAGAGCGCTATCGCGAAACGGCGCGAGGACTTCGCCCTGAGCTATCTCAGCTGCGCCCCCGACGGGTACACCTTGAAATTCCGCCAGGGCATTGTCGACATCGTGAGAACCAGAATTGATGACGCCGTCTTTGCTGACGACGCCAGACTCGGAGGTTTACTCGATGAGGTGCGGCGGGATCTGCAGCGCTTAACTAGAGCCCCGGCGGTTTAGTCTAGCGGTGCCGGTCGGCACGCTAGAGAGTGCTCCATCCCGATTCGTACCTAGGGCAATCCTCTGCAGCTGATGAACTCGCCGGTTACCGATTGCCCTCGCAACGATACACGTCGGCGGTCATGTAGTCTTGAAGGCCGAAATACCCACCCTTCGACTTGCGTTGCGGTGTCATCAGTGCGACGTTTCCGCCGAGCCGCGCCGCCTTCTTCGCAAGATCGTCAAGTTGGTCATCCGCGATTGTGCCGAGCGGGCGGCAGCCGCGAACCCGATCCGCGTCCTCGACGACAAGCGCGGTGACGGGTGGTTGCGGCGATGCGCAGGCCGCTAGCGCCAATAGACACGCTGAAAGGATCCATCTATTGCTCATCGTGCGAACCCCCTTAGTCTGCGTCGTACTGTCTAACGGCCCCTTATAACTGCCGTCATTAGACTGTCGGTCTGGCCGACAGGCCTGGATCGAAATAGCCGAGACCTACTGACGCCAATTCGTATGGTCCCGTATGCCGCCGCTCGAGCGGCGTACTCTGAGCTTTTGCATTCCCACGGCCAGCAAGACGACAGCGGCTGCCGCGCCGAGCGGCTAGATCGCCGTTCTGGACCAGCCACGTTGCAAGTTACATCTGTGGCGGGTCGGTGATGCGGTCCCAATTGCGGTGCTTGCCCATGGCCTCGATGAATGCGGCGACGTCGCGCGCGAGCGCCCAGTCCGACGCGTCGTTGGTGGGCAGGCCGGCGTCGGCCAGCACGCGCTCGCCGGCTCCGATTGTCAGAATCGGCTTGCAGTGGCGGAACTGGTCCTTGAGGAATTCACGCACGTGGCCGAGGGACGCCAACAGCTCGGCGGCGCCGTCTCCACCAGGGACAACTACGGCGTCGAACAGCACCGACGGCATGGTCTCGAATGTCGCATCCGCCTCGATGGCCTCCTCGACACTCCCGAGGCGTGCCGCCAGCAGTCGCACGACGGCGCCGGTCTTGGACAGGGCGGCCTGCGTGCGGGTGACGGAGCTTGCGTCGAGGCCGGGAGCGGTGAGGATGGCCACCTTACGACCCCGGATACTGCGGTCGCCGGGCCGAAAGGTCAGCGACAACGCTGGCGAGGTCGTGACTTCCGCGCGTGGTGGTTTCGTCACGCGCGGCATCGCTTGCGGCAATGAAATGCCCAGCCCATCGGCCACCGCCTGCGCGAGCTCGTCCGAGACATTGCGGAGCATGGAGACCGTGCGCTCGCGAATCGCCGGCACCTGCACCTTGGTGAGCTCGAAGCGAAAGCCTCGAATGATGTGGGCCTTCTCATAGGGCGCCTGGCTGTTCCAGAACAGCGTGGCCTGCGAATAGTAGTCCGCAAACTTCTCGGGCTTGCCGCGGACCTTGTCGTCCGCGATCCTTTCCGGAAAGCTCGTGAACCCGCGCATGCCTGCCTGAAACGGGCAGCCGCCGCCGAGGGAGTTGGGCTCGTAGGAGACCCGACCTCGATGGATCGCCTGTCGGTGGAAGCCGTCTCGCTGGTTGTTGTGGGCCTGCGCGATCGGCGCGTTGATCGGAATCTCGTGAAAGTTCGGGCCGCCCAGCCTCAGGAGCTGGGTGTCGAAGTAGGAGTGAATGCGTCCGGCCAGCAGTGGATCGTTCGAGAAATCGATACCCGGCACGAGGTTCTGGACGCCGAACGCAACCTGCTCTGTCTCGGCGAAGAAGTTGTCGGGATTCCGGTCGAGGACCATGCGGCCCACCGGGAGCACGGGAACCAATTCTTCCGGGACGATCTTGGTGGCGTCGAGCACGTCGAAGCTGAACTTGTTGGCCTGCTCCTCCGTGAAGATCTGCAAGCCGAGCTCGTACTCGGCGAAGACGCCGGCCTCGATGGATTCCCAGAGGTCGCGACGTGTGTAATCGGGATCGGCGCCGGCGATCTTGACGCTCTCGTCCCAGTCGAGCGAATGCGTCCCGGCCGTCGGCGTCCAGTGAAACTTCACGAAGCGTGACTCGCCCTTCGCGTTCACCAGACGGAAGGTGTGGACGCCGAAGCCTTGCATGGTGCGAAAGCTTCGGGGCAGGGCGCGGTCCGACATGACCCACATCAGCATGTGGGTCGATTCGGGCATGAGGGAGACGAAATCCCAGAAGGTGTCGTGAGCGCTGGCGGCCTGCGGCATCGCGTGGTGAGGTTCCGGTTTGAGGGCGTGGACCAAGTCCGGAAACTTGATCGCGTCCTGGATGAAGAAAACCGGAATGTTGTTGCCGACCAGGTCGAAGTTGCCCTCCTCGGTATAGAACTTCGTGGCGAAGCCGCGAACATCGCGCGGGGTGTCGGGCGAGCCACGCTCGCCTGCGACCGTCGAGAAGCGCACGAAGACGGGCGTTCGCTTGCCCTTCGCAGACAGGAAGGCGGCGCGCGTGTATTTCGCGAGCGAGTCGTAGCATTCGAAGAAGCCATGAGCGGCCGATCCTCGCGCGTGGACGATTCGTTCCGGGATCCGTTCGTGGTCGAAGTGGGTAATCTTCTCCCGAAGGATGAAGTCCTCGAGGAGCGCCGGCCCGCGTAGCCCCGCCTTGAGAGAATTCTGATTGTCGGCGATGGGCTGGGCAAAGTTCGTCGTCAGCGCCTGACCGCCGGAATCCACGCGCACGCGGTCGAGAGGCTGGTTGCCGGGATTCAGACCGTGACGCGCGGGGGCGCCGGTCTTGGGGGACGCGTTCGCCTCCGTGAGCGTACTACCCACCACCGCCGGGTCGGGTGGCTCTGCGGTAGGGCCGGTCTTGGGGGTGCGTGCTGCGGCGCCGATCTCGCCGGGCTTGGACGCGTTGAACGGGAAAGCGGCAGCAAGCTCCTGCGTACCTTTCATCTTCCGCTCGGTGGATCCGTTCCCACCGCCGCGCGGGGTCTTTCTGGGACCACTGACCGTAGACTTCGCAGACCCCTTGTTGTTTCGCGCAGACGCCTTCCGATCGTTCCGCATCGACTGTTCTCCTTGAGGTTTACGCGAGCCACGCCTTCGGCCGTTGCGCCGCCGAACTCAGCGTGACGAGCGCGATGGGTCGATCGTGCTCGTCGCCGAGTGGCCCGAATGGACCTGCTCTTTTGCCCGATCCTGCGCGCCCACGGCCGTATCTGCCGACGATCGGGGCTGGTCGGCCGTGCTCTTGCGAGCGCCAATCACGTTGTCCGCTGTGAGTTCCCGGGTTCGATTACCGAAGTGCCACATGATCAGCCCGCCGATGACAGCTCCGAAGACGAGTCCAAACATGGCGATGTCCTCCTTGGTGGCAAACGCGTAGTTGTCGATGGTAAGGGTCGGGCGACGCGCCTCATTCCCGCGGCGGCCCGCTCAGGCGACCTTGCGCGCTGCCTTTTTGAGCACACGCTTGGCCTTTTGGACACGGGACGTCGCCAGCTCCTTCTTGCGGACCGCCATCTGCTCACCAAGCTCCATCAGCTGCTGACCAAGCCCCTTCTCGGCGACTGGAAACATCTCGCCCTCTTCCTCGGTCGCATGGTGAACGACCGCATCCCGTAGCTCCTTGACCTTCTGCACGACCTCGTCGGTGTCCATGCTCATGCCCTGAGCCTTGGCGACGAGGGCGTCGACTTTCTTGTGTTCGGACTCGGCCTCATCCACCAGGCTCGCCCCGCCGCGCACGTTCTTGACGGCCGGGTAGAACAGCTCTTCCTCGATCGTGGAATGAATCTCGAGCTCTTGGGCGATCTTGTCGATCAGTTCCTGGCGTCGTCGGGGCGCCCGCGCCGTGGTACGGCTGAAATCAGCCAATAGCTTCTTGACCGCCGCATGATCCTTTTTCAGTAACGCCGTCGCTTTCATAGCCTTTCCTTCTCGCCACGAAGGCTGATCGCCGCCGTGGAGCTGTTAGGGTTTTCGTCGATCTCACCGTAGCTGCAAAGGGACTGCCACCGCCGCCACACCATTGAGGCGAACCAGACTCTTCGAGTCGAGCGCGAGATCGAGCGTCGCGCGCCGGGTTCATGACGAGCCGTTCGCGCGGACGCGCGAGTTTCGGGTTCATACCAGCGTGCAATGCGGTAAGCGTTACCAAGTAGCTTTGACAGAGCTCCTGCGGTCGCCGCCCGGACGAGCGCGCACCGATCCCAGGCTTTTAGCGCGCGCAGATTCGATCGCGGGACTGTTCTCGCGTCGGTGGCGGTGGCCCGCTTCCGGGCATAACCATTGGTCGCTACGCGAGACCGGGAGTGCTGGCAACCTTCTTGCTCGTTTGCCATGACCATGGCGGTCCTGCAGGCTCTTCTTAGTCTCATTAGCCGCTCGCTCGGGCGCATGGCTTCCTCCGTATTCGGCTGGGCGGTCGTGGCGCTGTTCGGACAGACGAATGCCCGCGAGAAGACCGCGCTCTCGGTGCTCGTCGGCGCCGCCGCCGCGTGGCCTCTTTTGCTGCTTGGCATCGCAGTGCCCAGAGCCGCGACCTTCGTCCTCGGGTTCATCCCACTTCCAGCGTTGATCCCGGCGTGGACGGTGCGCGTCGTGTGGATCGCGCTCGCAGTCGCCGTGCCGCTCGGAGTCGGTTTGACGATGGCGCTGCGCCAACCGCGAAGCCCGCGCGACGAGATTCCCCCTGGCATTCGACAGGAGTCGGCGCTGAAACGACTATTACGCGGCTTTCCGATCACGGTCGGCATCGCCGCCGCGTTCTTGGTCGAGTTCGTGACAGTGCCTGCGCTCCGAGTGTCGTCGATGCTCCGCCGAAGGGTCGATGTGCAGGTTCCTCTCGTGACAGACGCGGCGAGCTACGACGTCGTCGCCGCCACGGTCGCGAAGACGCTCGGTCTTCACGGCTTCACGATCCGCGAAGGCAGGCCTGCATGGTGGATGACCGTGCCCTCGTCCATCCTGTTGACTCTCGGCGGGCCAGCTTTTCGAGCGTACATACCGCGACGTCTCGCATACTTTTTGGGGCCGGAGCTGGAGGTCGCGCTTTATCCGAACGCCCTTCTGCTCCGCGGACGCCAGCAGGACACGGCCTGGGCGCAAGGCGTGGTGGTGGAAGCGGTCACCAATGCCCCCGCGGTGCAGACCTACCATCCCGATGCGCAGGACATCGAACGCCAGATCCACCGCGTGTGGTCGGTCTATCGCGAGCACCCATCCGCTCACGCCAACTCTGCGGCACTGCTGCATCGGTTGGCCGAAATCGCCGGGGACGTCAGACGACTTCCCGTGCCGTACGACGAGTGGCAGGTGGTGTACCGGCAGGCCCTGCAGCTGAGCCGCGCCCTGCACGGTGATCGACAGCTGTTGGAGATCGCGTCGTCGACACCAGATATCGACGAGGCGATCGAGGAGAAACCGATGACAGAGCCGCGCAACCGGGAAGCGACGCGGAGCCTATCCAGTCGGGCGCTCATCGCCGAGATCGTGGACCGGGCGACGCTTCTGGCGAAAAAGGAGCTGGAGCTCGCCCAGGCTGAGCTTCGCGCAGATTTGAAGTCCGAGCTGGCGATGGCCAAAGGGCTCGCTGTGGCGGCAATCGCTGGACTCACGGGCTTGAATCTGTTGCTGGTCGCGGGCGTGCTCGCGCTCGGTGTCGTGATGCCGGCGTGGCTGGCGGCGGTCGTTCTGGGCGGGCTCATGCTCACCATAAGCGCCGTCATGGCGTATTGGGGCTGGCGAAAGCACGTCGCAACCCCGTTGCCCGTGACGCGCCAGACCCTCAAACAACAGCTGCGATGGCTGAAGGAACGGGTCGCCTGAGATGGCAATCAACAGTCGAGCGGGGAATGGAGCGACGCCGCGCGAGACAGCGCTGGAGCTGGGCGAAGAGATCGTCGCCGTGCGTCAGGACCTGGACATGCTCCTGGCCGAAGCGGACCGTCGGCGCCACGAAGTCATGGACGTCAGACTCCAGTTGCGACGGCACGCAGCGACCGCCCTGTTCACGGGCATGGCCATTCTCGGGGGCGCCGCCGCCATGGTGCGGTTCCGAGTTCGACGGCGCCGCCAACGCCAACGCCTGAGCGCGCGAGCGGGCCGGCTGGGCCAGGCGGTGTCGCGTATGATGGACCAGCGGCACCGCGTTGCGGCTGAGCCGACCTTCCTCGGCCGGATCGTGACGGCCATCGTGATTTCAGCGGCGGCATCCCTCGCGAACAGCCTGGTGAAAAGGGCCGTTGATCAGCTCCTTGAGAACCCTCGGCTGAATGGCGCAACCGAAGCCCGTCGAGGGCTTGATAGCGCTTCTCGACGAACCTAGGAGGCGTCAGGCCAACCCAGATGGAACCTGTTCGCCTTTGTCATGGCGTTCGTGGCTGGCGCGGTCGTCACCTTGCAGATTGCAAGCACGTCCAAGTTGAAAGAAGCCGTTGGCGCAACGGTTCCAGCGGCCATCGCAAGCTCGCTATTCGGGGTCGTCCTTCTCGGCGCCGCCATGGTGGTCCTGCAAGTGCCTTGGCCCACGTTCGACAGGTTGATCTCGGCACCGTGGTCGGCCTGCATAGGAGGCGCCTTCGGCGCCTCCTATGCTCTCGTGACGATCGGTTTGGCCCGGCACTTGGGTGCCACGACACTCGTCACCTTGATCGTCGTGGGTCAGTTCATCTGCTCTGTTGTAGTCGATCACTTCGGAGTGTTGGGCTTCGAGGCTAGGGCTGCCAGCTTCGCACGCCTGACCGGGTGAGCGTTGCTGCTCGGCGGATTCCTCTTGATCTGGAGGTATTAGCCGTTGCACAGCGCCGGCGCTTGTGCCGCGTAGCGCCAACGCCGCTGATGATGAGCGGCAAGCCCGTGGGCTACCAACGATGGCAAGACTTGCTGTCCATACACTGGCCGATCGCCGTCGCATCGGTGCGCGCTCTGGTGCCGCGTCAGCTCGAGCAAGCACGGCGTGGAGGACGTCGCGGAGGTCAAGGGAGCATGGATCAAGGACGACGGACGCATCAGCCTCGTTCGTCGTCGCGGCAGTGCGGCAAGCCGTCCTGCTGGCTTGAGACACGGCCCCTATACATTCTGCGCTACCAGTACTGGGATCGGTCCCTCGCGGTGAATTGGCCCGAGTGAGACGCTGGATTTGCCGCGCACGAGCTGAGACGGCGCTCGGCCCAATCGGGATTCCTGCGTCGTCGTACGGCCAGCCGCTATCTTACGGAGACAAGTCTGCCTGTTCTCAGGAGGCAGCCGTGCTTGACTCTCGGCTAGTTACGACAGTTCTATTTGTGAATCTGTCGAATTTGATTTCTGCGACAGGGCCAGAAAGTCTGGGCGGAAACCTTACCATCCGAAAGAATGTAACGATCATGTAGAGATTTTTCGGTATCCGTTCGCATCTCCACATTCGGATACTGTCCCTTGAATGCTTGATAGGCAAGCATCGCAGCTTTTGCCGCCGGTTTTGGTTCGAGAACTTTATTGGCCGTCAGAATCCTGATAGTCGCTTTCCAGCCAAGAGCGTCCAAATGATCGAAAAGACGACTACCAACATAAGGGTCGATTATGGCGACTTGCTTGGTCACATCCGAGAAAATCTCTGTCAGTAGGCGATGTGCCTTGAATCAGCGTTGTATCGGAGGTGCGCCAGAACTGGAGCAGCGTCGCTACCGCGACGCGACGTTCCGTTTCAGGCGGCCGGTCAGGAGCTTCGACAGCACGCGCGCGGAGCGGCCGAAGGTTCTTTGAAGTGCTTCGTCACTGACCAGGCGTGCCCCATCGGCGCGGTGTTCCAGCACGAGCTTGCGGGTGTGAAATGCTTCGAGCTCCGGCCGGTGGCCCACGCTGATGACGGTCGCGTTGGGGAGTCGCTCCAGCACTAGCCGCATCAGCTGCTCCTGGCCCAGCGGATCGAGGGCGGCGGTCGCTTCATCCATCACGATCGTTGCTGGACGTTGAATGAGCACGCGGGCAAACCCGAGACGCTGTTTCTCTCCGCTGGACAGCACGTGGACCCACGTCGTCTCTTCATCGAGGCGATCAAGAAGATGGCCCAGGCCCACTTCCTCGAGCGTTTTACGTAGCATGGCATCGTCGACGTCGTCGGGCGAGAGCGGATACGCGGCGGCCCGACGTAGCGTCCCGAGTGGCACGTAAGGCTGCTGGGGCATGAAGAACAGCCCTTCGAAGTTGATCAGGATTTCTCCCGAACCCCAGGGCCACAGTCCGGCGATCGCGCGCACCAGCGTGCTCTTGCCGGTGCCGGATTCGCCGACGACAAGCACCTTCTCGCCGCGGCCGATTTCGATGTCGGCCTCGTTGACCACTGCGCTCCCGTCGTCCAGCGTCACCGAGACGTCCCGTAGCCGGAGCGCACCGAGCTCGGCTTGCCTGCGAAGAATTCGCCCATTCGCTGGCTCTCGTTCGGCCCGCTCCAGGCGGTCCAAGGAGACCAGCAGCGAGGCGAGCCGGGACGCTGAAGCGGTCCAATCGGCGAATCGCGGATAGTTCTCCACCAGCCAACCGAATGCTCCTTGCACGATCATGAACGCCGAGACTGCCTGCATGACCTCACCGAGACTCATAGTGCCGCCGACATACTTGGGGGCGCACAGGAGGATCGGAATTATCGGCGCGACGCCGCTGCTGCTCTGCGAGACCATCGTGGTGCGCACGTACTGCATCATCAGGTCGTACCAACGGTTGCGGACCGTCGTGAAGGCCGTCTCGAGGCCAGCGCGCTCCTCGGCTTCCCCACCTAGCAGCGCGATACTCTCACCGTTTTCACGGAGGCGGGTGAGCACGTATCGATAATCCGCCTCCGCTTGATTCTTGTTCTCCGAGACTTTGACGAAGCCGCGCGCGATGATAACCATTGATCCGCTGGCCAGGACGGCATAGACGAAGGCGGCGACGACCAGAAACCCGGGGATGCGGAGGTTGGTGTTGCCGATCGGGATCGTCAGCTCACCCCCGATGAACCAAAGTACCGAGATGAAGACGATCGCTGAAGAAACGGCCGCGAAGATGCCGATCGCCAATTCGACCGGCGGGTCGACACTCAGACGCAGATCCTCGGCCACACGATATTCAGGGTTGGTGTGATCGCCCGGAACCAGGTTGAGCTGGTAGTAACGGCCGCTGGTGAGCCACCGATCGAGCACGTGTGCGTTGAGCCAGGTTCGCCACCGACGCTGCAGGGTCAATTTTGCGTAAGTCGCTGCCGCCGCCACGACGACGACGGCCGCGATCAAGGGAACAAAGATCAGAGTCTGGTGCAGCACACCGCCCGCATCGCGCTTGTCCAGGGCGTCGAACATCGCGCGGTGCCAAATGTTCAGTCGATACTGCAGCGCGAGAGTCAGCAGGGCGATGACGGTGACGACGCCCGTCAAGCCCCACGCGACGCGTGCCCCACCGCTGCGCCAGAAGCCCAGGGATGCTTCCCAGAAGCGTGCGAGGAGATATTGCCGGGTTTGTTGATCCGTGTCCGCACTCATCGCTGGTGTCGCGACACTCCGCCGATCCTTCCACCTATCTGCTCTCAGTATGACATCCGACTTGCGGGTCGACTGATCAGGTCGTCATGCGCCTGGCAGGAGTCGAACCTACGCCCCTCGGATTAGAAGACGAGGGCCGGCGCAAAGCCGGCCCTTAGTCTTTCTGCGTAGTTCCGCATAACCGTGCGCCGCGGCGCAAATTCTCGTTGCTCGCGTTCTGTGCTGCGAAGGACTCTCGGCGCACTCGTGGCGGCCCTCACGGAAAAGCGGTGGCAGCGGTGGGCGAGCGCCCACCGGCTGAGCGACGCCCGGACTCAAGAGCTCTGGGGAATCCTCCAGCGGCCGTAACTGCCGGTGCCCGACCATGTGGTCCGGGCCAAGGCCCGGCTGATGCTGACCCTGGTGGAGGAACTGACGGTCGTGGCGGCCGTTGGCCAGTATCGAGAGGCGATCGACGCTTTTTTCGCCGGCTTGCCGGAGGCACAGTGGATCCGGACGCTCCCGATCGGTGACCACGGCGTCACGGCACCGAGGCTCTGGGCCCTGCTGGGGGACGCCCCGAGGCGGTGGGAGTCGTGGCAGCACCTCCAAGGGCACGCCAGGACCGTGCCCGTGACGATCCGGAGCGGCCAGTAGCGGGTCGTTCGGTTCCGCTGCGCCTGTGACAAGGCGCTGCGCTACGTCGTCGATAGGGTGGCGTTCCTCTCGTTGGGCAAGAGTGAGTGGGCCCGGGCCTACTACGATCAGCAGCGGAGCGCGGGGCCACGATCATCATCCGGCTCTGCGGGCGTTGGGCGCCAAGTGGTTGAAGATCATCTTCGTGATGTGGGACCGTCAAATCCCGTACGACGAGCAGCATTATCTGGCGACGATGACGCGACAGCAGCTGCGGCAGCGGGGTCAGAAAAAAGTCGCTTGACTTGGACCAGAGAAACACGCCGCCAACCGCCTGGGTTTCCAACTCATCCGTGGCCAAAGGGTCGTGCCGTTTGTGCTCGATCGCGAGCAAGGCCGTGCTGTTGCTTTGGGAGAGCTGGTTCAGCGCGGGAATCGGCGACTCATGTATTGCTTTGGGCAGCCAGACATCGCAATGGCCCTGCAATCGAGCAAGCGAATCCTAATTTGCCCGGACGGTTAGGAAGGGGCGGCGTGGAACGTCGGGTAGCTGGATCGAAGAATCCAGACGTTCACTCGCGCCCGGTCGGGTGTTCAGTGGATCGAACGGTCGATGGGTCGTGGAGTACGACCCTCGGGGAATGCCTCCAAGCCGCTGCCTGCGCCTGCTGTTCCAAACGGCGGTGCTCCCGGGATGGAGCGCACGATTACCTGTACCTTGACCGTCTGGCTAGCGGGCTCTTCGATCGGAGCAGTGGCAACGCGTTCGGTCGTTTCGGGCAGCGACCCGCCGGTCGACTCGGCGGCAGGCCTCGAGGACGACGGCGGCGGAGGTTCGAGGGCCGCCGCGTGCGGGCTGTCGGTCAGGCCACTGCTCTCCGTGGTGGGCGGAGAGGCGGTCGCAGGCGACACGCTCGCTTGCGGCGAACGGCTCTGTAGCGGAGAACGGTCCGGTGGCGAAACCTCTGTAGCGCGCTTGGCGTGTATGCCTTCACGTCGCAAAGGCTTCGTAGGCCCGCCGGAGAGCGCGGTTACTGCTGAGGGTTGTTCGATCCGCGCTTGTTCCGGTTCAATGGACACCGGCCGGCCCTCGGGACTGAACGGCGGCCTCACGCTCACCGGCACCGCGGTCGAGAATACCGGCCATTGCGTGGCCACGAACGACAGCGCTAGGACGACGCTCGCCGCAAGAGAACCTGTCACCATCACCGTTCGGACGAGACGGTGGCGCCTGCCGACACGATCCGGTGTAGGCGGATGCTCGCGCTTGTTCAGACCCACGCAGCCCGAGCAGTCCGGCAGTATTGCCTCGAAGGGCGCGGAACATGCGTCTCGTTTAATGTGTCGCCAGCTCATTCCGCAAGCGGGACAATAGTGGAAGTGCGATCCTGTTCGCGCTCCTGGCGCGGGGCTTACCTCCTTCGGAAAGCACCAGGGACACCCGAGGGGCAGCCCGTCCGGGCATCGGCCTTCGTGATCCCAGTCGCCGTCGCACATGAAGCAGTAGTGCGTGTGAACGCCACGCACGAACACATCGTCCCGACCGCAGCACACGGGACACTCTTCAGGGCCGGTGCGCATAAGGTCCCCGGCACTGTCATAGACCGGGATCAAGCAGATGACCGCTGTCGGGCCCGCGTGCTGCCAGCGGTGCCCCGCCTGACATTGATGCGGATGGCCCGGGCCGTCCTCCCTCTCTTCGAGGGAGGGCGCTCCGGGGCTCATGTCACCGCGATCACGAATCAAAGGCTGACCTGTCGCAGCCCTTCGCGGATAGCCTCGTCGTCCGGCTTGAGGCGAAGGGCCCGCTCGAACGCTGCTCGCGCATCGTCCTTCTGGCCGAGCTTGATGTAGCACCAGCCCATGCCGGCATGAAGCTGGTACGAGTCCGGCATGCCGAGACTGGCTCTGATGAACATCGCCAGAGCCTCCCGGTACCGCCCAAGATAGTACAGGGTCCAGGCGACCTTGGCCCTGAGCGGCCCCGCTTCAGGGGGTTCTTCCCCCATGACACGTCGGGCTCCGCGCAGCGCCTTTTCGAGAGGCTCGAGGGCGCCTTCGTAGTCGCCGAGCTCGAGCAGCGCCGAGCCGAAGCCGTGCAAGGCATCTAGGTATTCTGGATTTCGCTCCAGCGCCGGCCGGAATGCCGCGACGGCCAGATGATATCGACCAAGACGAAGCCGACTCCACCCGAGGCCGTTGTAGAGCCCTTCCCACGTCGGCTGACGCTGGAGGCCGGCTTTGAAACCGACGACGGCCCCTCGGTAGTCTCCCAAGAAGTAGTCGGACCACGCGAGAAGCGCCCGAGCCTGGTCATGCTCTGGGTACAAGATCGTAGCTTCGAGGAAGCGTTCGCGCGCCTCATCGTACTTTCTCGCCTCGAGAAGAGTGGTGCCATGGGCGAAGCTCGACTCGGCGCGCATGCTGCGACGGAACGCCTGGAACAGGCCCGGGGACGCGGTGAGTTCCACCACCGTGGGCGAGGCCATCCTCGTGTGCCTGTCGTGCGCTTCGTCGACGGCCTCGCGCGCACGCTCTGCCGCGCTGCGGGCACGGGCCCCCTCGCGCTGGGCGACATCGCGACCGTTGAGACTCAGCGCCCGCGCCGCTCGGTTCGCGTTTTCAACAGCGCGATGTGCTTCCCGCGATGCGTTGGCCGCGACCTGCGCGGCGTCGTGCGCCGCATAGGCGGATTCCTTCGCTTGGAGTTCGCCGGTCAGCGTGGCGGTGTCTGCCGAGATCGTGGCAAGACGCGCGGCTTCCTCAGCGGCCTTCGCCGCGGCCCTCACGGCTCCATCGAGACCTGGCTGATCGAAGGATGCATTGCCGCCGCCCACGCCACCAACGTCACCGCCGCCGCTGGCGCTTCCGCTGCCAGCCCCCGCTGCGGCTCCAGCTCCTGCTCCTCCGCTGCTGACGCCACTGCTGGCCCCGGAGGCGCTGCTGCCAGTCCCGCCGGCGCCGGACGCGGAGACACCCGCTGCGCTTCCGCTGCTACCTGCGCCTGCAGCTCCTGCACCGCTCCCACCAGCGCCGGCGGCACCGCTGCCGGCACCAGCACCCGCACCGGCGCCACCACCAGCACCAGCGCCACCGCCAGCACCCGCACCACCGCCACCGGCACCACCGCCCCCGCCGCCACCGGCACCGCCCCCGCCGCCACCGGCACCGCCGCCCCCGCCGCCACCGGCACCACCGCCGCCGCCCCCGCCGCCGCCTTTCGCGAAGGCCGGGTCAATCGATAGTTGTATCGAAGCCATGAATGGCGCGGAGAGGACCACAATCATGAACAAACAGAGCACGAAGACGCGCACTAGACGTTGGTAGCGAGTCATCGCGGTTCCCCCAAGCCGGTCGTGAGCGGGCTTCTCACTGTTGTTTCGTGCTGAGTCAGGGAGCAACCCGGGCAATACCGCAAGAGGAAGAGGGAAACGCCTGAGCGCGATCAGCAACTGTGAACCGATAGCCATTCTGAATGCTCTCGACCCGGCGGCCGGGGGCGACCTTCTCGGTGGACGGCTGCTCGCGTCGGAGCGCCGAGGTGCCCGGAAATCAGTCGTCGTTCCCGTCCTGCTTCCGAACCGACTGTAACCGTACCCTCCTCCTTTGGACGAGGGGAATTGCCGCGATGCTTGCGGGCGCCTTTCGCT
>Ga0075424_100003204_pt1 | contig 15229 bp, 15 predicted proteins | sample SoiMethybrSBSTD3_FD_75301 | JGI IMG/M metagenome (GOLD analysis project Ga0075424, IMG submission 75301) | Bulk soil microbial communities from a Populus tree surrounding site in Tennessee, USA - Soil MetaG P. TD hybrid SBSTD3 | ecosystem: Environmental > Terrestrial > Soil > Tree plantation... | reverse complement strand
TCAAGCCCAACGTAAATCCCGGCTTCACCCTTTACGATCTTGCTGATCGTCTCCGCGTGAAAGGCTGGCAAGTTCCGGCCTATCCGTTGCCGGCAAATTGCAATGACGTCGTTGTACAGCGAATTGTTGCGCGGCTCGGCGTGACTCGCGATCTGGCAGGCCTGCTATTCGATGACTTGCAAGCGGCCCTCAGGCAATTCAGGAAGAATCCCTGCCTGAAGTCTCTTGAGGGCCAGAACGCTGGCGGATACAACCACAACTGATCCCTGCAGTGCCGTCGTCTGTCGCATGTTCAAGTGAACTCCTTGCAGCGAAGCCCGAAGTTGTCTCACCACAACATGCGACTAGATTCGTTTTGCAGCTCGGTCTAATTTGCTGGCGTCGTCATCAACCGTTAGGAGGTCATGACCATGTCGGATCTGCGTGAGAGCGCACTGGAAGCGCAATTGGAAGAAGAGTTCGGCGAAGGCGAATCAAGTCTCGAAGGTGAAGGCTGGCTGGGCGCGATCGGCAACGTGGTCGGCAGCCTTCTTGGCGAAGAGGAGAGTTCCATGGAGAGCTCGCCGGAAAGCTCGATGGAAAGCTCTCTCGAGAGTGCACTCGAGAGTTCTTTAGAGAGTTCTCTGGAGAGTTCTCCGGAGAGCTCACAGGAAAGCTCTCTGGAAAGCGCATTAGAAAGTGCGCTGGAGAGTTCGCAGGAGAGCTCGCTCGAAAGTTCTCTGGAAAGCGCGCTCGAAAGCTCTTTGGAAAGCTCGCAGGAAAGCTCCCTGGAGAGCTCGTTGGAGAGCGCACTGGAGAGCTCTTTGGAAAGTTCTCAGGAGAGTTCGTTGGAGAGCGCGCTGGAGAGTTCGCTCGAGAGTTCCCTGGAAGCTTCCTACGAGAGTGCAATGGGAGAAGAGGAGCAATTCTTTGGAAAGATCGGACGGTTCCTCAAGAAGGCAGCTCCTATTCTGAAGCGGGTCGCGAAAGTGGCAGCACCGATCGTGGGCAGCGCGATTGGCGGTCCCTTCGGCGGCGCCCTCGGAAAGCTGGCCGGTTCGGCGCTTGGCGAAGGAGAGTTCTCGGGCGAGTCGTCGCAGGAAGCTGAGACGGCAATGGCGCACGAGATCGCGGCCCACGAACTTACGCACAATGAGGCCGTGGCTGAGATGATGGCTGATGCCGCGTCGCGCGAATCCCATGAAGGTGAAGCAGAAGCGATGGCCGGAGCGGCTGCTGTGACCGTGATCAATCCTCGAGATCGCCGGGCTTTGCGGCGAATCCTTCCCCACATGGTGCGCGGCACCGCGATTCTCACTCGAATTCTGCGCCGTCGCCGCGTGACCCGTCCGTTGGTGCGCACCGTACCGACAATCGTACGCCGCACGGTGAACGATCTGAAGCGCCAGGCCGCGAGCGGCGTTCCGCTCACACGGAGAAAAGTTGCACAGACGGCTGCCAAGCAGGTTCAACGTGTGCTGAGCAGCCCGAAGGCCTGCACCGCGGCAGTGGCCCGGAACGTAAAGGTCACCCGCGCTTACAAACGGCCGCGCCGCGCCGCTGGAGCCAGCTTCCAGCGCCGGCGCCGCAGCTCCATCCGCTAAAGCAACTGTCAAAACCGGGCCGCGCAATCTTCAAGCGCATTTTGCAGGAGGAATGGTCATGGCTTATGAGTTCGAGAATGAAGTGACGCAATGCGAACTCGAAGACGAGTTTTCGGGTGAGGGCATATGCGAGTCGAGTCTCGAAGGAGAGGGTTGGCTTGGCGAGGAAGAAGCTGTCTACGAGAGCTCGCTCGAAAGTGCGTTGGAGTCGCAGGAGGGCGAGCTCAATCCCATTCGCAAGATCTATCCAGACGCGATGATGGAGCATCTGGGAGAACTCGCTGCCGGCGCGGAGACTGAAGAGGAGGCCGCAGAACACTTCCTTCCGCTGATCGGAATGGCTGCCACCAAGCTGTTGCCGGTGGTGGCCAAGGCGGTGGCTCCGATGGCGAAGAAAGCGCTGCCAAAGATCGCGCAGGCGGTAACTCGATCGACGCCACAGTTGACCAAAGCTGTTGGCAACATTGCAAAGACGCTGCATCGCAATCCGCAGACCCGGGGCTTGCTTCGGACAGTGCCGATGATTGCGCGGCGGACCGTTGCTAGCATTGCGAAGCAAGCCGCGCACGGACGACCGATTACGGCGCGGACCGCGATTCGAACGCTTGCCCAGCAAACCAGCCGCGTGCTGGGGCATCCGCATCGCCGGAGGCACGCACTACGCCGCCACCACGCGTTGGAACGCAGATTCCACGGCCGCTGGGGGCGTGGCCAGGCGCGTCCACATTGGCGTTGGTGGCGCGGCCGGCGCTATGCGTACCCGCACGCATCTGCGGCTGCAAGTGGCCCGGTTGCCGGAGGGAGTGGAGTTGCTCACGGAGGAGCCAGCGGCGTCACAGGCCCGGGAACACGGCCCGGACAAGTGGTCGGCGGGCGATGCGTCTGCGGTGGTGCGAGAGCAGCGCCAGCGTATTGCCGCTGTTGTGGGCAATTGCTGCGATAACAACATCGGGCGAGGTTCGAGCCATGGCAACCATAATCGAGACAATGTCGGCAACCAGCGGTGCGGCGGCAGCCCCAGTTACTCCGCCGAACGCCGCGATACAACCGGTGCCGGTGCTCTTGCCATGGCTGCGGGCCCAATCTGTGAATTTGACCCGACATGCGGCGGCGCTTCGTCCCTTCAAGCCCGACGAATTCGGATCGGGAGCCGAAGCGCCGACCGCTGGGCACTTGCAAGCTGTGAACCGGTTGATCAGCAATCTGCGCCGCGGATTGCTGAATATGTCGGGGAAAGTGAGCAAGTCGGCTGCGGCCGGCATCGAGGAAGCATCCAGCGCTCGTCTCCAGGATCTGATGCGCAAGAAGGCCCATGGGCATCACTGGGTGCGCGGGATTGAAAAGATCTGGGATTTCTACTTTGAGCTTTTCGGACAACGGCAAACTCGTTATGCGAAATGGCTCTTGAGCTGCGATCGAATCGGGCTCGATTGCTACCGGGCCAGCTATCTGGGATTGGGAGTAGCGCGATCGATTCCTGCGCCGCCTCCTTTTTCCTATATGGCGACGGGATTTGCTCCTGCGACGTTCCGGCGAGGAATTCCTCTGAAGCGCCTGGGAAGACAGATCAATCCGTTTCCTCTGATTCAATTGCCGTATCACCGGTTGGTGAATCCGTGGACGCTTGGTGCGGTGCTGCACGAGACGAGCCACAACCTGCAAAACGATTTGGGGCTTGCGAAAGATGTTCCGAGGTCAGTCGGGCTGAGTTTGTTACGCGCCGGAGCCAGCCAGGCGGTGACCCGCGTATGGGTGCGGTGGAATCGCGAGATCTTCGCCGACTTATGTGGGATGCTTCTGGGCGGGCCGTACATTGCCGGATCCTTGATGGACATTCTGGCCCGTGACCCGGAGACCGTCGTGAGCTACAGTCCGACGGGCGTCCACCCGACGCCGTATTTCCGCATGCTGATCAACGCCGAACTGCTGCGGAGGATGGGCTTCGAGACCGAGAGCCGTCAGTATCGCAATGCGTGGATGCGGATCCATCCGAATCCACAATCCGGGAACATTCCGCCGGCGCTTTTGAAGTCGTTTAGCAAGGCGTGTCCGATCGCGGTCGATGCGATGTGCTATCAGCCTTATCGATCGCTCGGCAATCGCAGCCTTGCCAAAGTTTTGAACTTCGGCTCGAAGGAACATCAGATGATCGAAGAGGCTTCCCGCCGGTTGGCGGCGGGAGTGGATCCCGGGATTATCCCGGAACGATTCCTGATCGGAGCTGTGCGTGCGGCGCTGGATCGCCGACTGGCACGGCCGGAGATGCTGACAAAGAATTTTTACCGGGCACTTGCGAGTGGATAACCATCATGGCGCTGGAATCTACATTCCGAGAGTTGTGTGTGAGCGTCGCCAATGCAATCGAGTCTCTCGAAACGCTGCGGGTGATGCTTGGAGATAAGCCGCAAAGCGAAGCTGCGATCGTCGATGGCATCGAAAGCGCGATGCTGGCCATCCTCGGCCTGCTGCACGAGGCGAACGAGGCGGCGGCGAAGGCTCTGAAGTGTGTGGAATATCCGGCAGACCTCGACCGCGCGCGGCGAGCGCTGGCGACATGCCAGGAACGCTGCCATCACATTGAACAACAGTTCTCTGCGGAACTGGCTTCGTACGAGAAGCTGTCCGAGTTGGCGCGTGTCGGGAGCGAACGAGGTCGGGAGTGGCTGACCTGGTCGACCGCGCTTCGCCAGGACATTGAGGATTGTCGCGGCCCATTGCACTCGCTCAGCCTCGCCCTGTCGCGTTGCTGGCATGAATTGGCAGAGCGGCTGGGAATGACGAATATTTCGGTGCAGTCGATTGGGCAGCAGATCAAGGTGCCGAGTTCAGTGGCCGCCGACGTGGAGACAAAAGGTATTACGTGAACGCTCGCAAGATTGGGATGGAAGGCAGTATGTCAGGCGATAATCGCCTCGGATCGACCAAAGGCGAGAGAACGTATTAGCGGTGGTGCAAGGAGACACATTATGCCTCTCACAGTGACTGCGTATAAGGTCGAGACCGGATCGATCAGTATCACGTTCTCCGAACCCGTAGTGTCGGGCGGGACTGGCGTGGCAGGCGACAACCTAGCCAACTATACCGTCTTCGACGCCAACTCGGTCGATTTCGGAAGTACGCCTCCCCAGACAATCGCAGATGTAGTAACCGAGCAACCCGCTGGTTCCACGTTCAACGTAACTCCTTCCATCGCCGGGAACACAGTCACTCTCAGCATCAGCCCGAGCTCGGGTAAGAGGGAGTTCCGTCCGGGCGATTGGGTCAATATTGTGGTGAGCAATGTTCAAGGCACCGGTGGCTCGGTGTTTGAAACTGGGTTCGCCACCATCGTCGCCCAGGTCCCGGGCGGTCCGGTAAGACAATTGACGCGTGACGTGGAAGATGCGATCTCTTACCCCGTGCTTACCGAGGAAGTGGCTTACCGCCCTTCTCCGGTCGGTATCCAAACCAGCGGAGCTGGAGGAATCGCGGGACCGGGGGCGTCGAACCTGGGCCAACGCGCCCTTCAGGCCGTCACTGACGTCCTGGGATGGAAGGCCAATCCCGCCGATCCCAAGGGATTCATCGGCGCGCTCACGCAGTCCTTCACGCTGAAGGATGTAGAAGGGCACGTTGAAGCTACATGGACACCGCGTTCGTATGCTGTGCAAACCGATCTGGGCGGCGGCATTACCGGCGCCCAGGCAAGCCTCTATTCGCGCGCGAAAGATGCTCTCGATCAAGCGTTGACACTGCTTGACGGGTTGTATCCCCTCGATCCGGAAGCCGATCCTGAGTATGTGAAAGCCCTGCGCGAGATGGCGCGCAGCCAGATGACGGAGATTGTGAAGGAACTAGGAATAGTGGGCCTTCCCTCGATCCTGCGCATTGACACGTACTTTGACATTCTCCTGGGCCAGAACCCAGGCGAATTAAGCACGACTGGTGCGCCGGTTGAGTTTAATCCCGATCACATTGAAGGAACGCTTGGAAAAATTCGGGACACTTACGGGATCGAGTTTGTTGGCAACAAGTTCAACAACTCGGTGGAAGACGAACAAGACATCACCAACTTCCGCGTGATCTCTGATTACATGACTTCACTGATGCAAAGCTGGATTGCGAATCGTGAATTCTTTGAGATCAAAACTACCATTCCGGCCTTTTTTGGCACTCAGTTGGTGCTGATCTCACGGCAGTTCAATGTGATTGCGGAGACGGCGAACGAGGCGCGCTTCGCGCTGGATTCCGTATTCATCGGTCCAAACGAGCGGCAGACTCTGCTCCTGGAATTCCATGATCCTTCGCTGCCCGCGATGTTCCTGGAGGATGTGCTGGACGAGATCGATAAGTTCGTGGGCGACGAGGGGCCGCGACTCCTGCGAGATGGAGGGAAGATTTCCGTTAAGAACAACATCCTGCCCGTTGTAAGGTCGCTGAAGCACATGATCGACGAAGCGCACCATCCGAAGAATGCCAGCAAACTGCCTGACGGCTTCAGAACCGCAAGGGTACAACATTCGCTTGACGATCTGCGCGATCAGCTCAGAGCCCTGATTGAGCTGACGGAGCAGGTCGAGCAGGATGTGCCACAGCCTGAAGACCGGCTCATCATCAACAACGTGACAAAGCCGTTTGGCCACAGCGCCGGACCTTACAAGTTTTCAATTTTCGGGAATGCCTTTGACCTTGGCGCTGAGGTGGCCATTAACTCCGCCGTGGCGGTGGTGATTGCGCCTGAGAACGTTGACTTCATGTCCGCCCAGCGGATTGATGTGAACAACTTCTTTATCAGCGATATGAGTAACCCTGTCGGATCTCATGACGTTACCGTCACGAATCCGAATGGCGAGGAATTTTCCTTCATTGACGCTTTTTTCTGGGATGGCTCACAGTTCACAGTCCCAGTTCGCAGCACCACAACTCAGAGGACCGGGCCAAAGAAGGGAGCCAGGTCAAAGAGGACTCGGGCTGTTCAGGTATCCGTGCTTGGCCGGCCCGTTGGTTCCGGGGGAACACGTCCTGCACCGCCACCGACTCCACCATCTGGTACCTCTGGAGGGAGTACAGCACCCGTGCCCGCCTCCGGAGCGGCGACTGCGACGCCAACAACCACGGGAGCAACATTGAGTTCGACTCCTTCAAGCGGTACTTTGACAGGGGCGGCAGCGGGCTCGAACGCACCGGCCGCTGCGACAACTTCGGGCCCGCCATCTGCACCGTCTGGAACTACCGCCCCAGTGGCCGCCGCAACTCCGGCGCCGTCAACTCCGGCAGCAAGTTCCTCCACGCCCGCTGCGGTGCCTTCAATGACTCACATCGCTGAATTGCACCAGAAAATCGACAAGTTCAAAGAAGAGATTATGAACGCGATTCAAGCCCTCCACGATGCTGGAAAAAAGACGCCGTAGGTGAAGGAGTCCAGCTTCAGACTTCAAAAGGTGGAGGCGGTCGTAGTACAGGCAAGGGAAGAAGGAACGAAACTAAGGAGGCGCAGCAATGGCTTCAGAAAAAGATTATCAAGGCTTATACGACCGCATAGCTGCATTGCGGGAGCAGGTGGCGAATCGCCTCTCGGCGGACCTAGTGTCCAACCCGCAGCTGGCTGATGCGATCACCAAGCAGATTGATGACATGCTGGCCTCCGTGGTCGACGCCGACTCTAAATTGCCGGCGCCACCAGACAAAGGTCTTGCCCAACTTGCCGGCGTCGGCCCTGATGCTGCGAAAGACTTTTCTGTCACGCGCATGCCGCCCGGTGTCGAGCCTTACGACGAAACCATCACCTCCGAGCGCATCATGGCTGTTGGGGACATGTATTATCTCTGGCAGCACGAGAAGATCGGGGTCTTTCGCGTCGTACAAAAACTGCAGGAGCTGTTCAAGGCAGGAGCGGTGCGCTTGTCCGCCGGACCTGGCGCCTTTGCACTTTATCAATTCGATCGCCGAGATGTGTTGCGCTACACGATGAGCGACCGCCTTTCCGCTTACAAGCGAATCTTCGGGTATGGCGGCGCTCCGGTGCCCGTTGGATCTCGAGCCAACACCGATTTTCACAAGATGTTCGCGCATTTCGTTCACCAGGTCACGCTTTTCTGGCGCGACAAACGCATATCCGACGTAATTCGCGAGCGCGCCTACGATCCGAGTTTTGGGTCAATCGCCATTGTGCGGCGCGCCGGCCTGGATCTGCGCAACAATCTGAAGTGGCTGTCGTTCGGCCACTTGAACGTGCTGCGTGTGGAGGTGATGCAACTGCTCGAGGAGGCATTCAAGATCCTCGACTCCGAAGATGTAAAGCGTCTATTCGGCGCAGATAATGCCTGGGATGTGGTCGAAGAAGTCTTGATCCGCTATCACAATGAGCGACTGGTGACGTCGCCCCGCCAGCGGATGGGGGTTACAGGGCGCGAAATCCTGCGCTGGCTGGCTCAGCCGCACATCTTGCAGACCACGCGGTCGCAGTTTGAAACAGTGTTGCTCGAGATCGCGGAACAATCGGAAGAGTGGCTCACCAGCGCACAGGCCATGGGCCTGAGCACGCGGACGGGATCGCATCGAGTACTTCCTTGGGATCAGACACAGCCCACGCCGATTCGAAGCACGGTACGCCAGAAAGCTGGCGCGTCACCACAGCGGGCGCCAGCTCGTGAGTTCGAATATTCGGTCTGATGTAACAGGGTACAAAATCGGTGCTTAACGGCATGAGGTGCTGTTCTCTCGCACCCTCATAGGTAGTGATCTCGGGATTATCCAGCTGTTTTGGTGTTTTGTGATCGAAAGAGAGGTCGAATTTGCAAAGCGATAAATACAATCAACTTTATTCCGCAGTTCCTGCGCGAAACGTATCCCCAGGACGCGCTGATAATTACATACGGTCCTATACCAACCGGCAAAGCCGATACCAAACGCGTGCGGACCGTCGTTTCAACGACTGGTTTCTTTTTGGTATTCCGTCGCCTCTGCTTTGGCTGGAAGGGGCGTGTCTGGCGGATGTGGGGTATGGCATCCCAGGTCGCGAGGAAGTGATTGTCGAATTGTGGCTGTAAGGCGCTGGTTCGAAATGCAGGATGCCCCTTGGGAGGAGGACGACACTGCCATGAATCCAGTGCCCAGGGCAGCGCTTGGATACGCGCGCACTCACCGTCGAAGATTCTTTTCAGAGCTTAAAGACTTTCTGCATTTTCCCAGCGTTAGTTCGCAAGCCGCTCGGGTTCACGATGTTCTCAGATGCGCGGAGTGGCTGGCTCGCCATTTGGAGCAGATCGGGATATGCAATGTCCGCATCTTACCCGCTGGGCACAACCCCATCGTCTATGGCTCATGGCTGCGTGCCAGGAATAAACCGACGCTATTGATATATGGCCACTACGATGTAGTTCCAGCCGAACCCCTGGCCGAGTGGCAGACGCCGCCGTTCACTCCAACGGTGAAGGGGTTAGACCTTTATGGACGCGGTACGGACGATGATAAATCTCAACTTTTTTGCCATGTGAAAGCAATTGAGTGCTTCCTTCGGAGTAGTGGCGCGCTTCCAATCAATATTAAGTGCATTTTTGAGGGTGAGGAAGAAATTGGCAGCGGACACCTGTTACCATTCATCGCCCGCAACAAGCGCGAGCTCCGAGCAGATGCTGCGCTCGTATCCGACACAAAAATGTTGGGACCACGTCGGCCGGCTATCAGTTACGCACAACGAGGCGGACTTCGCGCAGAAATCGAGGTAAGAGGACCAAACAAGGAGCTGCATGCTGGAACTTTCGGGGGAGCGGTGCTCAATCCAGTTCAGGCACTCTGTGACATTGTCGCGACGCTCCATGATGAAGACCGTCGCATATCGATCCCAGGCTTTTATGACGACGTGCGCAATTGGAGCGACAAGGAACGAGCTTATATGGCGCGTGTGGGGCCGAGCGATGAAAAAATCCGTGAGACCGCCGGAGTCACTCACGGCTGGGGCGAACGTGGCTATACCCTTTATGAACGCACAACCACGCGTCCCGCACTGGCTTTAAATGGAATGGTTGGAGGGCACTACGGTCCCGGCGTCAAGGGCGTAATTCCAACTGGCGCCTTGGCGAAGCTCAGTTTTCGTCTGGTTCCTGATCAGGATCCGCACCGAGTCGACAAGCTATTCCGTGATCACATTGATCGTGTCGCGCCGAAAGCCGTGCAAGTGGCTGTCCGCACGATGGCTCCGATTCAGCCTGCATATCTGGACCGCAATCACCCGGCAATCCGTACCGCTGTGTTCGCATACAGGAAAGGATTCGGATCCTATCCAGTGTTTCTTCGCTCCGGTGGTTCGATTCCCGTCGTGAATACATTCCAGGAGGAACTGGGAGCCCCAACTGTGCTCATGGGCTTTGGCCTGCCAGATGATCAGAACCACGCGCCCAACGAAAAATTCCATATTCCGAACTTTTATCGCGGTATCGAGACCTCCATATGGTACATGGCCGCGGCATCGAAAACTTTGCACCGCGGCAATGGAAGACCGTTCATTGTCGAGCGGCAACTTGAGTGGTTGTCATGATCATTGATTTCCACTGTCATTGCGGCAAGGGTGACAAGATGACCGCACCGTGGAATACCGACGCACCGATGACAAAATATCTTCGCCGAGCTGAAGCTGCCGGTATCGACAAAACGGTCGTAATGGCACCTTTGACGGGAGACTATCATCGAGCAAATGCGCAGGTCGCTGCGGCGGTCGCTCAATATCCCACTCGGCTAATCGGGTTCGCGTTTGTTCATGCCAGGCGGGATGCTGGACATATCTTTGCCATGGTCAAGCATGCCGTCACGAAATGGGGTTTCCGTGGAGTGAAGGTGCACGGCTTCGAGTCAATGCCCACCCGAGAGGTTTGTGAAACGGCCCTCGCATTCAATCTGCCCGTGCTCGTGGACGTGGTGAGCCGCCCAGAGGTTGTGGACATGTTTGCTCCTCAATATCGGAAAGTAAATTTCGTCGTCGCGCACCTCGGAAGTTTCACGGACAATTGGAACGCCCATCAGCAAGTGATCGGGCACCTCGTGCGCCATCCAAACGTGTACGCCGACACTTCAGGAGTCCGCCAATTCGACTACCTAGTACAGGCAATCAAGCGAGCGGGAGCCGGCAAATTGCTGTTCGGCTCGGATGGCCCATGGCTTCACCCCGGTTCCGAACTGCACAAGATTCGACTCTTGGGCCTGCCCTCGGATCAAGAAATCAGAGTCGTGGGTGGAAATGCGCTGCGATTGCTTCGGGCAGTGCGGGTTCATCCGGAAACTCCAAATCGTTTCTTGCCGATCCCCAGTCAAATGATTCACCAAGAACCTCGGTTTGCCACGGAATCGATTAATCCGGAATTTCATGGTCAATCTGAAGAATCTTTTTCGGAATACAAGCTCTAGAGGTTGTGGACAGTTATCGTATCTCTGAACTCACCCTGTGATCGGGCGTGAGGGCTCCAATCTCCAGGAGTTGAGCCACCATCGCAGCGCGGGATCCGACCCCGAGCTTGGCGAATATACGTCGCAAATGAGTGCATACGGTCCACGAGCTGATATTCAATACGTCTGCGATCACTTTGTTGGGATGCCCCTTGGCAACCATCCGAACAATTTCCTGTTCCCGGGGGCTTAGACGAATTCGGCAACGACCTATCGAAGGCATCCGAAGCAGAAGATACCGATAGCCATCCACGTCCAGATCGATCAGAACCTCTTCTGTGGAATTTACCTGCGCGCCTGCGGCCGCTTGTTTACCAAATTGTTTGTTGTTCGTTTCGAGCAGACCTACCAAGGTTCGAAGGACCTCGTCCACTTGCTGTTGATCGGCGGCGTCAGGATGGTCAATCGCAATGAGAGTGTGGCTGGTGCGCATAAAACATCTCTCCCTTGGCTGAGACTTTCGAGGGGAAGAAAAAGTCACCAGATCCTGGGACTCATACCATCGAGACCCACATGTTCTCTCAGGGACAACAAGACTAGAAGCTTGGTTGCCGTCGAAGTTCGCGAGATCAAAAAAGGATAGAACTAAATCACTGCTTATACCAGTCCCATTTTCATGTGACGCGCATGAGAGTTAGCCCAAAGAAACCCTTGCAAAGTCTCGAGCGCAATTAGGGACGACTTTACGTGCTTTTCTGGAATCACGGGAAGAAAAGCGCGTCTCGTTACAAAATCGGAACAGAGACGTCGTCATCGATCAGTGGACACAGGAAGCCTTCACCGCATCGCCAATATCGCGTGATCGCGCGTTGTGCGCATACTGTTACCAGCAGCGCTCTTGAGCACTTCAGAACTCTGCTCTGCGCTCAACCAATTGCCGGAATGGAATCCGAGTTGCTTGACTTTTGATCGAGACTCGCGCTTGGATCCAGGGCTCAATTCGCTACAGTTCGCGAAATCTCGTGGCTCTCTGGCTGACTCAAAGATTTGACTACCTTACGAGGGTATCCGGCGGAGGGCTCCGTGATCCCGAAGCGCGGAATCTCGACCGCGTATCCGCCGACGTCGTTCGTCCTGCTGACTCCGCTGGCCTTGCTGCCTTGGCGCGTCGCGCATACGGTCAATTACGTGCCCAGCCCGGTTCATCCTCGCAATACCTGGGAGGCCAAGCCTTGTTGACTGTGCAAACACAAAATGCGCCGGTTGGCCTGTATTCCATCACCGCGAAGGGCTCTGCTGGCTCGGTGAGCCACACGGTTGCCGAACAAGCCGTTAAGGCAACGTCACGTCGTCGGTGACACCGAATGCCGCGATCATCAACGCCAGATTGCAGCAGACATTTGCTGTCGCGCTGTCGTCCCAGAACGGGTTCGCCGGTTGTCCCTCGTCAAAATGTTGTCCGCCTCGAATGCGTTTGGAATCAGCAACATTCACGAGTGGCAGGTGAGGAATTCCCTACGCCGCGACCGCGTAACGATGGTGCAGGCCGCCGAGTCTGGGAGAGGAGTAAATCTGGTTTCCAAATGCAGCACGGATCGCGGCTGGCCGACTCGCTGGCGTGTCTTTCGCGAGCCCCAAGTGCGTTCGGTCTTCGTGGTAGTAGCTCACATACTCGGCCATCAGTCGTTTCAGATGCCTCTCGTTCAGGACGATGACGTGGTCCAGCAGTTGCCCGCCGGCAACTTCCCACCCAACGCTCCGCCACCCCGTTCTGCCATGGACGCGAAAGGCAGTGCGCACGGGCTGGCTACCCATGCCCTTCACAGACGACACTACTTCCTTACCAAATTTTGAATCGTGGTCGAATAACAAGAATCTGGGCGCCGGCGCATACGGCCACGCGCCCCGCATCTGCTGTACGATCCAAAGAGCGTTCGGATTTCGCGTGACGTTGCAGCAAAGGATCTTCCGCCGGTCGTGGCCGATGACAAAGAAGCAATATAGAACGCCAAACGTGAGCGTCGGCACCGTGAAGAAGTCCATCGCTGCGATGGCCTCACGATGATTTCGCAGGAAGGTCAGCCAGCGCTGGGTGGGATCGGGCGTTCTCCGGGCCCGTCGCAGCCATCGCGAGACCGTCGGTTCCGAGAGATCAAAACCCAGCTTGAGCAGTTCTCCGTGAATGCGCGGCGCTCCCCAGGTTGGATTTTCAGCCGCCATGCGGAAAATCAAGGCTCTTACCTCCGTGCTCACACGCCTCCTACCGCCCACTCGACTAGCTCGGGAGAGCCATTTCCAGTACAGCCGAAAGCCCGCTCGATGCCAAGCCACAACCGTCTTCGGTGTGACCAGCACGAGAGGCTGCTTCCAACCGGACCAGAGTCTCCGCAAAACAATCCAGAACAGCTTGTGCACGGTCGACAGTCGAGAACGCGGTCGCTTGGTGTGCAGAGCTAGCAATTGCTGACGGAGCGCGAGGTTTTCGAGAAGGAGATCCTCACGGGAGCGGAACGCAAACCATCCAGCCAATGAGGTGCCGGAGCGGGCAGAGCATAACGAGATCCTATCGCAATGCCGGATGACACCTTCTTTGCAAGTCATTCATTTAACCAGTGCGGGAGGCTTTGATGAGGCACAGCCCTCTGCCAACTCAGTACGTCCCCCGTCGGAGCTCAAAACGAAGAGCTACGTCTCCGTCGTACGGTCTTTGATCGAGTGTCCCAGTCCTCACCCACGACCAGCCTCACAATCGTTTGCATCACTTCTCCGGCGCGTATAGTTTCCCGTGGCGTCCAAATCGATCTGAGTTTAGGAACCCGCCGCCTCCGCCGCCCTCTGTCTTATGTTTCTGCGTAGGGTCGTGCTCCTCACAATAGTTCGACCCGGGCCGCGCCTCTCGACCACACAGTTTTCCTTCGAGCTGTTTAATACACTCCGCCATCCGGTTACTCCTTTCGCCGCTAAAAATCGGAGCCGCCCGTCTTCAGATCGACTTTGCCCATCTTCGGATCGTGATGGTAGACCTTGCCTAGCTCTTTCAGATCGGAGTCGAGTAGACCCTTCCCACCGCCTCCACCGCCGACACGATGTTTGCGCGACAGGTCGTGATCTTTGCAATAGTTCGAGTCAGGAACCGTTTCGCGCCCGCACGGCCCTTTTTCCAGTTGCTTGATGCATCCATCCCCCATGGTCTGTTCCTCCTATTTGAAGAGTGCGCGCTTCAACAACACGCCCAGAAATAGTCCGATGGTCGCGATGGCCAGCGCCACCGTAATCTGCGCGAAGCGAAGCAGACGCGCCTTCTTCGCATTCACCTCGTCCTGTGCGGCGACGCAACTGCTCCAGATGCGCCCCTGGTCGAGATAGGTGCGCGCTTCAAGATCGGCAGTAATGCGCACGTCCGGCAGGACGAGAACATCGCGCGTCATGCTCGAGATGTCTTCCACCGACAATGGAGGCGCGTTCGTCCGCGCCCACATCGCCAATAGCGACGCACCTACGCTGAGAATCAGCAGAGCGACAGCAACCGACAGAAGTACGACCAGCACCGGGCCGGAGAGAGTGGCCAGAGTCTCCGGCTTGAGAGCGGCAAAACCAGCCGCCAGAAATATGCCAGCGATTGTGCTTGTTCTTTGCGCCTTGTCGTCGAGCACCGACGCGATGCGGACGTTCTCCTTGTAACTGAGTTCGCCCACTTCCACCAGACGCTTGAGCAGGTCAAGCTTGAACGGCAGTAAAGATGTCGTGCTCACAACGGTTCACCACAATGATTGAGATTCCTGGAACCCAGACCGGAAGACCGCACTCGATTGCTGCAAACCTTAGGACGAACCAATCCCCAAGTCAACCAAAAACCGGAATCCCGCAGCCGGGATCCCCATCGCGCTCGGTTTTTGGCTACGTGTCGAACTTTCGTGCTGGAAATATCGTTCTCGACATCGTAGTCGTGGGCCCTGAGAAGACGATTGGGGACATCGAGCAGCGTCATCACTCCAGCCAACTCAGGCAGAAATGGCGGAACGTCACCAAGGCTCAACAACAGGGCCTTTCGGTCCTCTACATCACTCCGTCATACGGCGCTCAGTGTGCGGTGCTGTATCAGATCGCGGAAATGCTGCCAGACCATGTCCTGCCTCAGCAGACCGCTCCGGCTTCGAAGTAGTTGACGCAATCAGACGTGGCTGTTGAAAAACTCTTTTGGGCCTGTTTTCGCGGAAAAATCGGTTTGTAAGTTGTTGAATACTCGTTCGCCGTAGAGGCTGAATTTCCTCGAAATTACTACGTTGGTT